>JAEEGG010000628.1_pt1 | contig 107233 bp, 78 predicted proteins | sample 9134161 | NCBI WGS metagenome assembly JAEEGG01 (sample SAMN16246543, study PRJNA631951) | gut metagenome | biome: gut microbiome; feature: rumen; material: CR-attached | host: Bos | place: Iran: Karaj | collected 2018-10
TTTAGATAATGCGCTATCAATCAAAGACTTGTCGTCCAGCGCAAAAATCGGCCGCTAAGCGGAAGAAGCGCTCTATTGAACCGTCATTCAAACAAGTTCTGCAGACTTTTCAAGATGGCATCTCGAAGCTTGTCGGAATCTGTTTTTAACCCGCCTGAGGCTGCAGTCGTGCTGGCGACCAATTCATACGTTGAGGCATCGATGAACTGAATGGTCACTTCGGCAATATTTCCCCGGTGATGGCCGCTTTCCCCATACGAGACAAGCAGCGTTTTAACGGCTTGCTCTTTGTCCAATTTGGGCGCACGAATGAAACCTTTCTTCATCAGGTACCCGATAATCACATCGGAGGGATTGAAGGCATTGATATAAGTATTTGCGCTTGCATTTCCGAGTTCATCCGCAAGTCCGACCCTTGAGTCTATGGACACCATTCCGTTGGTCCCAAGCACATAGAAATACTTGTAACCTTCGATGGGAGCAACCTTATTGACTGAAGAGTGTCTCGAAGCGGCACACCCACATAATGCAAGGGCGCAGACCAATATGGACAGAAACTGTTTCATGATACCGTTCCTTATTTCTTAATGAAACAACGAATAAACATAGGCGGATCCAGCAAAAATCATTCCGTGGACAGGCCTACGAAAGGCAGGCCACTTTTTGCAGATTACTTGGCCTCCGGGGGAAAACTACTAAAAAATTAGGAGATATGAGAAAATACCCGTAATTTTATCCCCGGAAACAGAAACATACTATCAGCATGAGGAAACTGACGAATAAAGAAGAAGAAATCATGCGCATCTTATGGGCGCATGGCGACCTGTTCATCCAGGACCTCGCGAAATACTACCCGGATCCCAAACCGCACCACAACACCCTGGCCACGCAGTTGGGTTTTCTCGAAGAGAAAGGCTATGTCGCCCGGGAGAAGTTCGCAAATGCCTATCGCTACCATGCGCTCGTGCCGGAAAGCGACTTTGCCGGCCAGGCCGTCGACCTGCTGGTTCAGAAGTTCTATGACAGTTCCTATGCCCGGATGGTCTCCCGCTTCGTAAAGGATGAAAAGATGGACCTGGCGGAACTCAAAGCATTGATTGCCGAAATCGAGCGTAAAGGATAATGGCAGGATTCCTCACATATCTGCTGCGGGGCGCGCTTTACTTGCTCGTCTTCCTAACCTTTTTTCTGTTGGTGTTGCGCCGCAGCAGCGCGTTCCGGTTCAACCGGTTCGCCTTGCTGGGCGGCACGGTCGTCTGCCTGCTGCTTCCGCTTCTACATATCGAGATAAACGGGCCGACACTCTATTCCGCGCTGGCCGACCGGCTGTCGGCATCGGCCGGGACCGGCAATGGCGAGGCGATTGTCAGTACTGGCGTACAGGAAGCATCCGGAACAAGGGTCGTGCTTTTGCTCTATGTCGCCGGAGCCGCTTCAGTACTGGCCGTAGAAGCGAGGTCTTATCTGCGGATGTTCCGGCTGCTTCGCCGGACTCCGTACGAGCTGCACGAAGGTTGTCGGCTTTATCTGCTGGACGGCGATGTCCCATCGTTCAGTTGGATGCACAACATCCTGATGAGCCGCAGCGATTATGAAAACCTGCCGGCCATCCTGACGCACGAATTGGCGCACGTCCGGTGCGGACATTCCTGGGACCTGCTGTTTTTCGGCTTCCTCAGTATCTTTCAATGGTTCAATCCGCTGGTCTGGATCTGCCAGGGAGAACTCAAGCTGCTGCACGAATACGAAGCCGATCATGCCGTGCTGCAGCAGGGCATCGATGGCATACAGTATCAGAAGCTGCTGATCCGCAAAGCCATCGGCGAGTCGCAGTTCCAGCAGGCCAATGGCTTCAACCACGCGCAGCTGAAACTGCGCATCCGGCAGATGCGCAGGCCCGCGACCCCGGTCTGGCAGCGCGCCCTGCTCCTGCTGGTCCTGCCGCTGCTGGGCGGTACAACGCTGTTGCTGGCCGAGCGCACACGTCCCCTGCTGATTCATAACGGTGTAGAATTCACCCAATGGCTCTATCAGGAAGTCCGGTATCCGAAAGAGTGTCGCGACAAGGGTCTGGAAGGACGAATCATCCTGCATTTCAAAGTTGATGAAAACGGATACCTGCAAAACCCAAAACTGATGGGAAAGACACATCCGAGACTGGAAACTGAAATCCTGCGGGCCATGCAGGCTTCGCCGCAGTGGATTCCGATGGAACGCGACGGAAAGAAGGTTCCCATCATCTATACTTGTTCTTTTGACATCAACCCCGCTCACTATGAAAAGCAATAATCTTCCTTTCTGCCTGATTCTTACGCTGGCACTGCTGGTGCCGTTCCCTTTGTGGACGACACCGGCAGGAGCACAAAACATCCGCTGCACCTACACGCACCAGAAAAAAGACGATCCGGATAAAGGATATAAAACCTATCCTGATATGCTTCTGGACATCTGCGAGGGGCGTTCACTATTCTATAACGAGCGGGAATTCGTATACGATTCCTTGTTCTCGCTCTCTTTCGACGAGAACGGGACCATGCTGAAGAACGAAGCCGCGGAGAAACTTTCCCGCGCGAGAAAGGCCTTCAACTGGATGACAGCCCTGGATTATCCGGCAGGAACTTTTACGCAGTATTACGTTTTTTTTCAGACCATCATCGGAAACGGCGTGCTGGAGATGCCCGCCTGGAAATTGACAGACGAGGAGAAAGAAATCAGCGGCTATGTCTGCCGGAAAGCGACGGCGCACTATCTCGGGCGGGACTGGACGGCCTGGTTTACGGAAGAAGTTCCTTCACAGGCTGGCCCCTGGCTGCTCTGGGGCCTGCCGGGGCTGATTGTCGAAGCCCAGGATGCTGACCATTATATCCTTTTCAAGCTGACCGGCGTTGAGCCGCTGAACGACAACCATCGGGCTGTATTTCTCACGCATTGGCTGAGAAGCTACACGAACCGGTCGCATAACGTCTTTGAATACGAACTCGCGGAGGCGGAATCCGTCTATACGAAGATGCGCAGCGACATTTCCTTTGCCGTCCATATGTCGAATCCGGGCGCGAAAATCATGACCAAAGACCAGACGGGCAAAATGGTTCCTCTCGAGGCACCGCCCTATATTCCGATGATTCCGACAGAATATTGGAAAACCCGGAAATAAATCGTGTTGAAACGTTTCATTTGCCTGTTGCCGGCTCTGCTTGCCGGCTGCTGGTTTGCCGCCTTCGCCCAGACCACAGTGACGGGCGTCGTGCGCGACAAACAGACGAAGGAACCCGTCGTAGGCGCCTTTGTCCTGGGCTTGTCCGGCCAGCAGCAGAAGTCCTACGTCTACAGCGACGGCGAGGGATATTTCAACCTGAAAGTACCTGAGGGCGTAACGCTCCATCAACTGCGGGTGTCGATGATGGGTTTCGCTACGGAAACGCTTTCGTTGACGGCCGGAAAAACGGATGGAATCGTAGTGGAGCTCACGGAAAAACGAGCCGAACTGCGGGCGGCGCAAGTGACGGCAAGTGTCGTAGAGGAACGCGGCGACACGCTGGCCTATACGGCCGGGGCATTCAAGGACGGCACGGAACGCTCGATGGGCGAGCTGCTGGAAAAACTTCCGGGTATTACGGTCACCGCCTCCGGCGGCATCCAACACAACGGCAAATACATAGGAAAGCTGTATGTGGAAGGGCTCGATCTGATGGGGGCGCAATACGGCACCGTGACCAAGAATCTGTCGGCCGATGCCATCGCCCGGGTGGAAGTCTATCAGAACCACCAGCCCATCCAGGCCTTGCAGGACCTTTCGCCGAGTGACCGCAGCGCCATCAACATCATCCTGAAGGAGAGTGTCCGAAGCACCTGGATGTTTTCGGGGGATGCTGCGATCGGCTTGCCCCCCTTCCCGCTTTTCGAGGCGCGGGCCATGCTGACCCATTTTGGCAAGAAGCGCCAGAGCCTGTTCCTTGTGAAAGGAAACAACGACGGCGGCGACATTCTCCAGGAGTTGCAACGCCAGTCCATTCTGGGCCGCGGCCCCGGGGCCTATCTCATTACGCCGGGTGAAGTGGACGCTGACATGCGCTCCCGCTTGAATCCCGGCCGCAGCTACCTGCCGTTACCCAAGGAATACTGGTACGACAATCTTTCCGGGCTGGGCACTTTCAACCATCTGGTGAAACTGGGCGAGACGCGACAATTCAGGCTCGTGACACAAGTGGCAGGCGAGCGGTACAACGAGGCATCCGAAAGCCTGGACGAAATTCGTTTTGCAGACGGATCCTCGCTCGCCATCCGGGAAACGCGCCAGATGGACGACCGGCACGGCTACTTCTCGGGCACCCTCGCCTACGAAGACAACGCGCCGCAGCACTATGTCAGCGACGAACTGACTGTCGCGGGGCAGTTGCGGGCCAACAACGCCCAGATGCTCGGCAACAGCCATCCTTATACAGAGCATTTTGATCTGCCGACGCTCAAACTGGAAAACAACCTGAAGGTAGTGCGCAGGCCGTCGGAACGGCGGGCCCTCGAAATCAACAGCGACAGCCAGTACCGCAGCGGGCAGCACGAAGCGGTTTATACGACGGAGGGGCGGGAATACGGCCAGCATTTGCTCTTCCACGACTTTTCGGCCGATGTCCGCACCGCGCAGAACTGGAGCCGGGGAAGCCATCGCATCAGCCTGACAGGAACAGCGGCCTTGGCTTATACCGGCCGGGAAGCCAAGGCCAGGAACCTGCCGCTGCCGGAACCGCTCGCCGGCGTCAAGACGGAAGGATCTCTTTCTGCACTGGCCTTGCGGCCCTCAGCGCGGATTTCCAATCGAATGACGATCGGAAAAGCCGACCTTACCCTCTCCCTGCCCGCCACCCTGCATTATCTGATCCTGCAAGGCCGGGACAATGTGCTCTATCCCACGGTCAATCCCTCTTTTACTCTTCGCTGGAAGCTCTCGCAGCAAACCGAGTTGTCGGCATCGACTTCCTACGCGCTGACCCGCTCAGACACGGAGTCCTTATTGGACGCGGCGGTGATGACCTCCTGGCGTTCACTGTCCATGGCGGACAGTCTGCGTCGCAGCGCACGCTGGAACACCCAGGCCACCCTTCGCTGGAGTGATATGCCGACGATGTTTTTCGCCACCCTGTCGGGCTCTTATTCGGCAGGCGGCGGCAATCGGGCTTCCGCCAGCATCTGGACGGAAACGCTCTCCTACCAGTATTATCTGCCCCTGGCTACGACCACCTCGGGCTGGAGTGTCAGCGGCTCCCTGAAAAAGTACTTCGGCCTTAAAGCCTTCGTGGTGGAGCTTCAGGGCAGTTGGATGGACAACCGGATGCAGGAATATCTACAGGGCGTGCCGCTTGATTACCGGAGTTCCCAGCTGCACACGCAACTGAATTTCACGAGCAATCCCGTTTGGTGGTTCTCGACCGATGTTTCCGGCAAATTCGACATCAACTACGTAAACGGGGACTCACAGCGGCGGACGCGGATGGCGCAAGTCGAAGGCTCACTGCGCCTGAAGCCTGTCAACACGCTGTCGCTGGACGCTACGACCCATTGGCTCTGGTATGAGATTCCCGGCGTGACCGTCTCCAACACACCGCTGATCAAAGTCTCCGCCAGTTGGGCGCTGAAAAACGCCACGCTCTTCGCCGAGTGCCGCAATCTGCTGAACGCGACCGAATACCGTCGGGAAAGCATCTCCACCTACCACACCACCACATCCGTCACCGTTCTCCGCGGTCGGATGTTCCTCGTCGGCATCCGAATGTCACGGTGACCCGGTAATCGGTAGAACGGGTCATCAACGACTGCATCAACTACTTTTGCCGCGACAGTTGCATCCTCTCGACCGGTCTAGGCCGAACTTTGTGTTCAGAAAAAAGTTCCATCCGAGAAGAGTCTCCGCCTCACCGCAAAGCGTTGATACGCAGCCCGCCTTTTTTATTTTTCCAGCAGTTGTGTATTTTGCTTATCTTTGGCGTATGAAAAAGATTATCACCCTTTTACTTACTGCAATCATGGCCGTGGGGTGCGGAAACAACGCCCAGAAAGGAGCGGAGCCCCAGGATAAGCCCTGGCAGGAAATCAAACCCACGGAAATTGAACTGAATCCCCTCCAGATGATCGACCGGGACTGGCTGGAACTTTCGGCCGGAAAGGAAGGCAATATGAACCTGATGACCATCTCCTGGGGTTCTATCGGTGAACTCTGGGGCAAGCCCGTATTCATCGTCTATGTCTCCACCAGCCGGTATACCAACCAGTTCATGGAGGAGAACGATTACTTCACCGTGACGCACTTCCCCACCTCCATGAAAGACAAACTGGCCTATCTGGGCCGTGTTTCAGGGCGGGATGAAGACAAGGTGGCCGGCGCCGGACTCACCGTCGAATTCACCGGACTGGGCAATCCCATCTATGCCGAGGCTGACCTGGCCATCGAGTGCATAAAAATCTACGCCAAGCAGTTCGATGCAGAGATGCTGCCGCCCGAACAGCGCGACTGGTACGAGCGCAGCGGTACCGGAATCCACATCGTGTACATCGGCGAGATCCTCCACGTCTGGAAGAAATAGTCGGGAAAGGATCAACTTTGTGAAAACGGATTTCTGATGAAGCGTTTCTTCCTCCTACTCTCCTGCTGCCTCCTGATGGCTGTGCAGGGTCTGGCGGCTCCGCTTTTCCAGCCGGGAAGCGGTGTCGTCGCGTTTACCGCATACAAACCCTTCGCCGACAGGCCGGTCAACATCTTTTACCACTTCCCGGAGTCGGCCGATCCGGCCACGGCGCAGGTCCTGATGCTCATTCCCGGAGCAGGCCGGGATGCGAAGCCGTTGCTGGATGCAGTCCGGGAGAAACTCGACGCGGTGAATGTCATCGCTTTCTCCCTGGAATTTCCGTCGGACACCTATCCGGTGCGGGAGTATCAGGAAGTGGGCATCCGCGACAAAGATGGGCATCTCAAGAAACCGGCCGACCGGACGGTCCAACTGCCCGACCGGATCTTCGAGTTCATCAAAGCGCACTCCGCCATCCAGGCCGCGCGGTACGACATGATCGGCCATTCGGCGGGCGGCCAGTTCATCCACCGCTTCCTTTTGTTCCACGACTCTCCGTATGTAGACCGGGCGGTCGTCGGGGCGCCGGGGTGGTTTACCTTCCCAGACCCGTCGCTGCCGTATCCTTACGGACTCAAGGCTACGGATCGGGTCTCCGACGAGGTGATCGCCCGGTTCCTGGGCAAGAAGATGATCCTGCAGGTCGGTGCGCTGGATACGGACCGCGGCGGCGTGCTCCGCAAGACGCCCGAGGCCGATGCGCAGGGCATCAACCGGCTGGACCGGGCGCGGACTTTCTTCGCATACCTGCGCCAGGAAGCGCAGCGCCTGGCGGTCCCGTTCAGCTGGACTTACTGTGAAGTTCCGGGCGTCGGACACGATTCCGGGCAGATGGCGGTCTATGCGATGGAAACCCTCTACTGCCCGGGTGCGGGCAACAGCGTCTTGGACAATAGCCGGTCCCACACTTCCCTGGCCGCCACGGTTCCCGTCCGGTATCTGGCTCCGAACGACTGGCTCCACCGCTACGACAAGGAAGTGGCGGCGCTCGGCACGCCGACGCCGGAGGAGGCGGCGTGTGACGTGCTGCTGCTGGGCAGTTCGTCCATCGTCCTCTGGAATACCGTGGCCGAAGACCTGGCACCGCTCAAGACGGTGCGACGCGGCTACGGGGGTTCCACGCTCCGTGACCAGCTCGTGTATTTCGACCGGCTGACGGCCGGCTACCATCCGAAAGCGATCGTCATCTACTGCGACAACGACCTCTGCGGCAACGATGACGACCTCACGCCGCTGCAGTATTGCGACCTGTACCGCGTCTTCTGCGGCAAACTACAGGAGGTTTTTCCGGAAGCGCAACTCTATCTGCTCTCCATCAAATATGCGCCCTTGCAGAAGAATACCTGGGGCAAGAAAGCCGTGGCCAACGAATTGCTGAAGGAGTATGCCGCCCAGGAACGCGGCATCCACTTCGTCGACGTCACCACGCCGATGCTGGACGAAAACGGCCAGGCCCGTGACGAATTCTTTGCCGGCGACGCCCTCCACCTCAGCCCCAAGGGCTATGCGGTCTGGACCTCCGTCCTCCGCCCGCTGCTCATCAAATAACCAAAGAGAATTCTACAAAGATGTCTTCGACGTAGCCGTCAAAGCGCAGTGCTGACCGTCCCGCTTAGGGTCTCCAGCTTCATCCGCTCGGTGAGCGTGGCGTTCAAACGGAATTGCTGCCGGAAATAATCGAGGATCAACGCCTGCTCACGAAGACCGCAGTGATGGCCGCCGTCGAAGAACTCCGTGCGGAGGCGGCCTTGCGCACCCGCTTTCGCATAAATGGCCTGCATCCGATCGAAGGCATTTTGGGAAGCATCGGCCGGGAACAAGCGGTCATTGCGTCCATTCAGGAAGAAGAAAGGCTTGGGACATAGCCAACAGGCAATGTCGGGAAAGTCATAGCGTTCCCGCAGCGCCGGAATCATCATGGAATAGTCGGAAGCCGACGGCGGGTCGGCCTGCGTGGCCTTGAGCGTCATCCAGCACAGGGCGACGCCGGTTTTGACGGCTTCACAGAAAGCGGCCAGCAGCCAAGCCCGATGAGCGCCCATCGACCAGCCGAAACACCCCACACGGTCGGCATCGACATAGGGCAAGGCAGCCAGCAGACGTGCCGCGGCCGCATCTTCGTTCAGCGTCTGTTCCGCCCATACGACTCCGCGGCGCGCCAGACTGTCGTACACGGCGCGCTGTCCCTCATAGACGGCCTGCTTCACGGATCGAATCTCCCGGGACATGCGCTGGGATGGCGCATCGCCGAACTGCATCCGGCTCCATTGCTGACAAAGATCGGTACTTCGGGATCCCCAGTACAACGCATCAGGCACAATCACCACATAACCTTCAGCCGCCAGACGGTCGGCCAGGAAAACCCCGTCAAAACCGTCCGTCACCCACTGTCGTGCAGAAGCCTGGATATGCGAGGGAGCCGATGCCAATGGCCGGACCAGTTTCTCCTTGCCGATATCGAAACGAGCGCCATGGTCGTGGAGCAGCACCAGACCCGGACACGGCTTATCGGCAGAAGCGCCTTCGGGCACAAGCAGGTATGCCTGTACGCGCTCCGGACCGACAGCCTGGTATTCGATAAGCTGGCAGCTATATCCATTCCGCTGCTCCGTTTCCAGCACAGCCATCTCAGGGTCCACGGAAGCCCACAAATGAAGCGGCAGCGCCGCCAACAACCACATCAGACAAGACAACATACCGGAATCATCGATTGCTTTCCAAAGATACAACGGCGATTTTGTATTTCAAAATCATTATCTTTGTTGAGTATGACGAATCCGCTGTCCATAAAGAACAGGACCTGCAGGCTGTTCGGATCAGACAATCCGGACTGTCTGCTGATACAGCCTTCCGCCCGTCATGAAACAGCCATGCTGGATGCGGAAGCTGCGCAGATTGCAGCCCTGTCCAAGCGACCCTTTATTCTGGCGGCCATTGAATTGGATGACTGGATCCTCGACCTGATGCCCTGGCCGGACAGAAACATCTCCCGGGAGGACGAAGCGGGAAAGCATGCCCAGGACACCCTGCATTACATCCAAAATGCACTGATTCCTGTACTGAAAGAACGCTATGGAGAACACCCGGTCATCCTGGGCGGTTATTCGCTGGGCGGCCTGTTCGCCCTTTGGGCGGCGACCCGGACCGACGGTTTCCAGGCCATTGCGGCGGCCTCCCCTTCCGTGTGGATCAAGGATTGGATTCCTTTTGCCAGAAAAAATGCTCCGGCAGCCGAGTTCGTCTATCTCAGCCTCGGCCAGCGTGAAGAATACGTGAAGAATCAAGCCATCGCCCGCGTCGGTAATTGTCTTCGGGAATACGATGCGTTGTTGCAGTCCCAATTGGGCCCGCAGCGACACACGCTGGTGTGGGAAGCGGGCAATCATTTCACCGACAACGAAGGCCGGCTGGCCCGCGCCTTCGCCGGGTGTATGAATCAACACTGACCAAGCAGCTCATTCGCTGTAATTGTGGTCAACCGTAACCAGGACCGTTTTCCCGGGAATGAGGGCGCTGAGTTCCCCTGAAAGCGTCTGGTAGAGTTCTTTGTCGTCTTTGACGGAAACGTCCGGAACCACGTCGACTGTTACGAGATGATCCTTTTCCGAGTAATAGAACCCGTGCACTTGGACGAGTTCCTTGTGCCCGGCCAGCGTACGCATCACCAGGGTCTGCAGTTCCTTTCGCTGGTTCTCGCCGGTAGCGACAGCGTACACGCCGACAGTCATCACGATGCCATGGTTCTGAAACATCTGCTGGGAAATCTGCCGGGTCAGGCCATGAATGTCCTGCGCGGTCAAGGTATCGTCCACGCTGATGTGGAGCGAGCCGATCATCACTTCGGGACCGTAGTTGTGGAGAATGATGTCATAGACGCCATGGACTTCCGGGCAGGCCATGATCTCTTTCTTGATTTTGGACACCAGTTCCGGAGAAACCCGCGATCCCAGGAGTTCGCCGACCGGAGAAGCCAGCATTTCGATGCCGGCCTTGATGATGAGCGCCGAAATGAGCGTGCCCAGGATGCCGTCGAGCGAGATGCCCCAGATCAGCATGACGCCGGCGGATACGAGGGTTGCCAATGTAATGACGGCATCGAACAACGCATCCGACCCGGACGCAATCAGTGCGTCGCTTTTCAGTTTCAACCCCTGCTTTTTGACATACCAGCCCAACAGAAGCTTGACCACGATGGCCACGATGATCACAATCAACGTGGTCGTGGTATAGCTGGGCTCTGTCGGCGCGAAGATCTTCTTGACCGATTCGATGAGCGAAGTAATGCCCGCCGACAGGACGATGACGGCGATGATGATGGCGCTGAAATACTCCACCCTACCGTAACCGAAGGGATGCTTGCGGTCTGCCGGACGCTGGGATAACTTGGTTCCGATGATGGTAATCACGCTGGAGAGGGCGTCGCTGAGATTGTTGACGGCGTCCATCACAATGGCGATACTGCTGGAGAGGACCCCGACGAGGGCTTTGAAAGCGGCCAGCAGGACATTGGTAACAATGCCGACCACGCTTGTCCTTACGATTTGTGCGCTGCGATTCATGGTTCAGATCATTGCATGACAAACAACAGGTCGGCGCCATCCCGGATGTCCTCGTAACGAATCGTCGTTCCTTTGAGACGGACGCCATTCAGATAAACAGCCTTAACCCGGACATGGGTCGGACTCCAGTTGCGTGTCCGGACGGTAAGGATGCCCCCGTCAGAGAGTCGGACTTTTACGCCAGGCAAGCAGGGCGAGCCGAGTTCATACTCATTGCTGCCGGGACAGAGCGGATAAAAGCCCAGACAGTTGAAAATGTACCAGGCGCTCATCTGGCCGCAATCGTCGTTGCCGCTCAAGGCATCGGGCTGATTGCCATAGAAATGGTCGGCCACGTAGCGCACCCACTTCTGGCATTCCTGCGGCTTGCCCAGTTTATTGTAAAGATAGAGTACGTGGTGACAGGGCTCGTTGCCGTGCCAATAGCCGCCGATACGGCCCCAGATGTCGTGTGCGCCGGGAATGTCATCGCTCATCTCCAACTTGAAGATGCTGTCGAGCCGGTCGCACAGGAACTTCTTGCCCGCAATTTCCATATAATCCTCAAACGCATGCGGCACCGTCCAGGTGTATTGCATTGTGAAGCCTTCCGTGATGTCGCCCCAGCCGTTGACCGATCCGGGGCCCTGATAGGCGATGGGGGCGAAAGGCGTGCGCCAATTCCCCTGCGAATCGCGACCGCGCATATACTTGGTCTCAGGATCGATCAGGTTCCGGTAGTTGCGGCTGCGGCCGAGGAAGAATTCATAATCTTCCTGATGCCCCAGCATCCGGGCTACTTGGGCGATACACCAGTCGTCGTAGGCGTATTCGAGGGTTTTGGACACGGATTCGTCTTCCTTGTCGTAAGGCACATAGCCCAGGGTCGTGTATTCAGGCAGGCAGTCGTAATTTGGATTGGTCGCCGTGGCTTTCATGGCTTGATAGGCCCGTTCATAATCGAAGCCCTTTACCCCCTTGACCATCATGTCCGCCAGAACAGAGACAGCGTGGTAGCCGATCATGCACCAGGTCTCTCCGCCGTAGAACGACCAGATGGGCAGCATATGCTCCACGCTCTTGTCGTAGTGTTCCAGCATGGAATTGGCCAGATCGGCCTGCAGGGGCTTGTTGACCAGGTTCAGCAGCGGATGGAAGGCACGGTAGGTGTCCCAAAGGGAGAAGGTCGTATAGTTCGTAAAGCCTTCCGCCTGGTCGAGGGTGCCGTCATGGGCCCGGAAACGGCCGTCAATGTCCTGGAACAGGAACGGGTGCAAGGCTGTCCGATAGACGCTGGTGTAGAAAGTCTCGCGGGCATCCGGGGTGCAGGCGGGATCCAGTTCGTATCTGGAGAGCTCTGCTTCCCATAAGGCATCCGCCTCCCGGCAGACCGTGTCGAAGTCCTTGCCATCCAGCTCGGAGAGATTCCGGAGCGCCCCGTCAATGCCAGTGGCAGATACGGCCACCTTCACGCCGACCTGCTGGCCTTCCACCGTAGGGAACTTGACGCAGACCTGAAGCCCAGTCCCCCAGGCTTCGCGGCTGCTGCGGAACCGGCTGGTGTTGTAGATGACAGGCTTCCCTTCCTGCAGGATCAGGAAATCCCGGATGGGTTCTTCAAAACGCGCGGCAAAGAAGACGTGCCGGTCTGGATTCCATCCCCGGACGATCTTGCTGCCGACGATCGTATGGTCGTCCAGGATCCGGACCGTCGACCAGACACATTTCCAGCGCAGTGTGTGGTCCAGGTCTATCAGGACGAACGAGGAGTCACAGGCCGGATAGGTAAAGCGGAAAAATCCGCTGCGCGAAGCGGCGGTCATCTCGGCTTGCGTGCCATAGTCGTCCAAAGTCACGCAGTAGTAGCCGGGACTGGCTGATTCCGTCTCGTGGCGGAAGCGGGAGCGATAGCCGGAATCGGGATCTTCGTCGGTGCCGGTCGCCGAGTGCACAGATCCGGTGCCGGGGACGAAGAGAAAGTCGCCCAGGTCCGGGATTCCGGTGCCGCTCAGGTGCGTCAGGCTGAAGCCCATGATCGTGGGCTTCGTATATTTGTACCCGGCAGCCACGTCATAGTCGTAATCATCCGTATCAGGGCTGATCTGGATGCCTCCGAACGGTATCTGCGCACCCGGATAGACATTGCCGAAACCAGCTGTGCCCACGAAAGGATTGACATATCGTGTAAGGTTATCCGCCGAAAGAGGCACGGAGAGACAGGCCAGCAGCGCGACCAGGAAAAAAGGCGATCGGTTCATAAGACAAATGTAACAAAAAAAGAAGCGCGGTCAGCGCTTCTTTTCACCGAGCACGCACCAGCGGATGAAGGGGATGCGGCGGAGGAGTTCGTAGAGCAGCGGCGAAAGGGTAAAGACAGACGCAGCCAGAATCAAGTATATCGCCCACGGCGGGAGTTGTGTGTACTGCTTCATCATATAGCCCAGACTGGCAATCACCAGATAGTGGACGATGTAGATGCCGAAGCTGGAACGGGTCATATAGCCGGCGAAAGGCGATGTACAGTCGAAACGGGCCTTGAACCAGGCCATCATGGCCAGACAGGCGAGCCAGCCGTACAGGCAATTCAGCGGGCTGCCCAGATATTGCGGCGAAGTATTGTCTTGCCCGAATGTCGTGACAATCAGTATGATACAAGCGACTGCAGCGCACGACAGCAGCAGAATCCAGTATTTACCCACCTGCTCCTGCACTGCATCGTTCGAAAAGACGAAGTAGCCCAGCAGGAACGGGATCAGGTAAAAGAGCGGCTTATACAGGTTGAGCAAACCGTCGGGACTTTCCGGCCGGGGCTCTTTGATCAACGTCTGCTCGCCCAGCCAGAACAGCACGCCCAGCAGAACCAGCCAGAGGATGCCTGCCTTGCCCCCGAAAACGCGGCCGCAAACCTCATGGAACCTCCCGGAGGCGTCCAATTTGCGTATGAGCAACAGCAACAGCGAGAACAGCCACAGGTCCTGGATGAACCAGAGCGGGCCGGTGCCGCTGACAGCCATCATCATATACTTCGCCACGGCGGGCATCCCATCGAACACGCCGGTCCGGGCCGCCACGGCAGTATTGAAATAGCCCGTCATCCAATGGAACACGAACAAGCCTATCGTCGACGGAACCAGCAGTTTCCGGGTACGGGCCCGAAACCATTCCTTGCCGGAATGGTTCTCCAAAGCATAATAAGCGCTGATGCCGGCCAGCAGGAAGAGAAGCGGCATGAACCAGGGATACAGGATATACATGACGACATCCTGATACTGGGGTCCGTCGCCAAACCCGCCGATGCCGCCAAATACGCCTTTATTGTTGTAGAAATAGAAAACATGATACAACAGCACCAGTAGCACCGTCACCCAGCGCAGATTGTCGAGCCAGTGCTTTCTCATTTGGTAAGCCCTCCTATCGCCTGATCGATCACGTTTTGGAAGATCTCTGTTTTCAGCATTGCCATGCCCCGTTCATCTCCCAGAATCAACAGGGCATCACCGGGGTTGATGCCGTAAATTTTGCGGGCATCGCGCGGGATCACGATCTGCCCCTTATCCCCCACCTTCACAACACCGAAGATGTATTTGCCGTCTTTTTCTTGCATTTGTAGGAAAAGTTAGAAAATTCCCACAAATATAACCTCGGTTTTTGAATCCGCAAAGCGGTTTTAGCAAAAACTTCGTATCTTCGTGGTAAGAGACTGAGAATCATGAAAAGAGTTTTGCTCATCCTGCTGCTCCTTGCCGCATCGCTGACACTTCGCGCGCAAGACCATCCCTTCCAAAACCCTGCTCTTCCCGAAGAAGAACGTCTGGACAACGTCGTTTCCCTGATGACCGTCGACGAAAAGTTGGCCACGCTGGTCGGCATGGGTGTTCCCCGCCTCGGCATCGCCAATCCCGGGGCGACAGAAGCCATCCATGGCATCGTACGGGGCGGAGCCACCGACCTGCCTGGACTGTGGGGCGGCGGAGAACGTGTCGGCCGGCCCGAACAAAGATACCAGCACAGCACAGCCTTCCCGCAAGCCTACGGCATCGGGGAAACATGGGACCGCGAGATGGCCCATCTGGTCGGTGACGTGATGTCGCACGAAGCGCGCTTCTATTCCCACGACGCGCCCTGGAAATGCCTGATTTTATGGGCCCCGAACGCTGACCTTGCCCGCGACCCCCGTTGGGGCCGCACCGAGGAGAGTTTCGGCGAGGATCCCTATCTGGTCGGCGAGATGGTGGCAGCGGAAGTGCGGGGTATCCAGGGCGACGATCCGAAGTACTGGCGCGGCGCCTCCCTGATGAAGCATTTCCTGGCCAACAGCAACGAAGACAATCGCTTCAAGACAGACTCCCGCTTCGACGAGGCACTGTTCCGCGACTACTATAGCTACGGCTTTTGGAAAGGTGCCCGGGCCGGCGCCATGTCACTGATGACGGCCTACAACGCTTATAACGGCATCCCTTGCATCGCCAATCCCTTCATCAGGGAGATCCTCCAGAAAGAATGGGGTATGCAAGGTACGATCGTCGACGATGCCGGCGCCCTGCGTTTCCTGCATATGCCCGAAATGCACGGCTACGCCCAGGATATCAACGAAGCCATCAAGATGGCGCTGGAAGCCGGATTGACGCGTTTTATCGACTCCCGCTTCGAGCAGGTGAAAGCCGCTTGGGAAGCCGGTTTCATCGCAGAGGAGATCCTGAACGAACGCACGAAAAACAACCTGCGCACCATGCTCAGACTCGGGCTCCTCGACGACGCCTGCCCGTATGATGCGGAAGAATACGGAGACACCGTCCCCTGGGAGACCCAGGAAGCCCGTGACAAAGCCCGCCTGGTGACACAGAAGTCCATCGTCCTGCTCAAGAACGAAAAAGGCCTCCTCCCGCTGGACCGCGAAAAAGTTACCCGGATCGCCGTTTTCGGCAACCGGGCCGAAGCCGTGCTCAAGGACTGGTACGGTGCCCTCCCCACATACCGCGTCAGCCCGCTGGACGGCATCCGGGCCGCCGTGGACAGCAATCAGGCAGAGGTCCGATTCCAGCGCTGGGACTCTGACGGATCCGCACAGGAGCTGGCTCGCTGGGCGGACGTATGCATCGTCTGCGTGGGCAATCACCCCAACACAAGTCCGGATTGGGATGGTCAGACAGTCCAGTCTCCCTGGGCCTATGGCACGGTGGCAGGCGACGGCCGCGAAGCCCTCGACCGGCGATCCCTCCAACTGGAAACCGAAGACCTCATTAAAGTAGTCTGGCAGGCCAATCCCAACACCGTGGCTGTCCTCATTTCCAGTTTCCCTTTCGCGATCAACTGGACAGCAGAACATGTTCCGGCCATCGTCCATCTGACGCAGTGCAGCCAGGAACTGGGCAATGCGCTGGCCGACGTCCTGTTTGGTGACTACAATCCGGCCGGACGCACGAACCAGACCTGGGTGCGCGACATCCTCGATCTACCGAACATGTTGGACTATGATATCCGCCATGGCCGCACATACATGTACTTCAAAGGAGAGCCTATATTCCCCTTCGGCCACGGCCTAAGCTATACCTCGTTCAAATACTCCCGGCTGAAGGTTTCCCGTGACGGAGACCAGTATGTCTTCCGCTTCCGCCTGAAGAATACCGGCTCGCGCGACGGAGAGGAAGTCGTTCAGCTTTACGCCTCCTTCCAGGGCGATGATGCAGCCCGCCGCTTGCGCGGCTTCGACCGGATTGCCGTCAAAGCGGGAGAAACCAAAGATGTAGAACTGATCGTTCCGGCCGAAGACCTGAAACTGTGGAATACCGATGGCCATGCCTTTACCTACCCCGGCAAGCGCGCAAGAATCCTCATTGGCGCCTCCTCCGAAGATATCCGTTTGAAAAAAAGAATCACGCTCAAATAAAACCATGATCATGAAAAAACTGTTGACCCTCGCCCTGCTGGCGATACTCCTGCCCTGGATGGCCGGAGCGCAGGAAGGAATGAAAAAAGTGTACGACGAGACCCTCGACCAGAACACACAAATCGACCAGGCGCTGAAACAGGCCAAGGCTGAAGGCAAGTTCGTGGTCTGCCAGGTGGGCGGCAACTGGTGCCCCTGGTGCCTCCGGTTCGCCGATTTCATCACGAAGGACGCCGAAATCAGCAAGCTGATCGGCGATAACTTCGTCTATATCCACGTCGATTATTCCCCCAATACCTTCAAGAACGATCCGGCCCGCAAACAACGCTCGGAAAAAATGATGAAGCGGCTCGGCAATCCGGGGCGGTTCGGCTATCCGGTATTCGTTGTGTTGGACGGGAAAGGCAAGGTGCTGCACATCCAGGATTCCAGCTTCCTGGAAGAAGGAAAGGGGTACGACAAAGCCAAGGTCGTGCGTTTCTTCAAGAACTGGACGCCAGGCGTCATCTAGCCATTACCGGGTCCGTTCCTTTTCCCACTGTTCCCGGAGACGGAGCAGGAGCGGACGCTCCCATTCCAGGATGGAGGGGATTTCGTCCCAAGAGGTAATGACAGGTTCCGGTTCAGGCTCCGGTTGGCGGTCACGGACGAAAGGCGGTCGCGTCGGTACCAAGTCAATGGCTTTGGCCGGGTCGAGCCGGCCGTAAGCAGCGTTCATTTTCTCTTCCGTAAAAGTATAGCCCAGATTGACAGGACGACCCGGGTCTTGCAGCGTGTGCTTGAACAGCCAGTCGTAGGCCTCCGGAAGATAAAATACACGCGCAAGTTCGGCATGGCCGCAGGCCGGCTGATCGTAAATCAACCGGGATCCTTTCCCACTGTCGTAGAGCTGTTTGACCAGCGTAGCCGAATACGAGACTGCGGTAACTGTGTCGCGGAACCCGTGAATGATCCAAAGTGGGACTTCCGACAGCCCGGAGAGGGAAGACTCGGCGTAACCACCGCACATAGCTAATGCAGCCGCGATTTTGTCTGGATAGTTGTGTACCATTTTCAGGGTCCCCCACCCTCCCATACTCATGCCGATGACGTAGAACCGGTTGCTGTCGCAGGGATACTTCCGGGTGACGAAATCTGTGACCCGGTCAAGCTTTTCGGCAATCCAGCCTACTTCTTCAGTCTGAGGTGCGATGACTACGGCATTCAGTTGAAGGCCCCGTTTGAGGGCGTCAATCGTGCCATAGCGCATGACGTCGTTCAGGTCGGTCCCGCACAGGCTCTTGCCATGAAGGAAGAGAATGGTCGGAACCGGTGCACCACAGGTATCGATACCGGGAGGCAGATACAGCAGGAAGTTATACCCATCCGGTACAGAATCGCGATAGGCATAAAGTTGCTGGGCATTCGCCAGAGAGGAGAATGCGAGCAGCAACAAGAGAAGGAGGACCGTCCGTTTCATCATTGATAGTCGATGTGGAAAATGTCGACGGCATTTCCACCACCGGAGGGACGTGCCTGAGAAGTGGAAAAGAGCCATTGTCCGTCCTGAGAAATGTCGAGACCCACGGGATAGGAATCAGCACTGAGCGTTCCGATGAGTTTCATGGTCCGGGTATCGACCACGGCTATTTTACTCGAGAAATTGCAGGCGGCGAAAATGAAGCGCCCATCCGGAGAAGCGACGATGGTACGGGCTCCTGCAGGGACTTTGCAACTTTCCCAGCCGCTTACCTGCGCCGTCTTCTTATCCGGTTGCAGCGAGGAGATGGCATCGTAGATCTGACGCAACGGAAGACGCTGCACATAGCCCTTGTTGTTAATGCTCAAGTAGAGATAGTCTCCACTGAGAATCATGTGCCGCAGGTTGGGCATCATGCCCAGCAACCGGCCCAGATACCGCTCCTGTACCAGGTCGATGACAGCGATTCCGCCGCCGGAACCCATGCACCCGACCAACAGGTAACGGCCGTCGGGCGTGAAAAGCGTGCCACGCAGACAATAGCCACTGCCAGCGTCGCGGTTCACCGGCACGGTGCGACTATAGTTCAACTTGAGTTGATAGTCCACGATGTAGCAGGCCAGGTAATGCCACTGCGCTATGTCTTCACCTGAGATATCGATCAACCCCACCGTATTGTCACCCCAGTGTGTGACGGCAATCCTCGTTCCGTCGGGGGACGTGGCGATCATTTTCGGGAGCGGCCCCGTCTCGAAAACCCGGACAATGGTATCGCGCTGCGTGTCGATGACGGCGAGCGCGGAAGGATCCTGGGCATTGATGTCATAACTGCGCCGATAATACGGAACCCAGAGATAGCGGCCTCCATGCGAAAACGTGCTCTCGACCGGCTTGCCCGAGAACGTACCTGGCTCCTTATAATTATAGGAAAACGGGAACAGTCCACTTTCGGGGGCCCAGAGATTCAAGTGCGTGCTGTCGAATGCGTGATGGATGACTTTCAATTTCTGACCTGTGGCGAAATCAAATGCCACAGTACGCATCCCCTCCAGGGAATTGACATAATACTTGCTGCCATCGGGATGAATGTGCACCGACTTGGGAGACAAGACATCTTCGTCCTGTGTTTCGACAGTTCCCCCGGGGAAGTACTGCTTCCTTGTGGTAAAGGTCACAGTCACGGAATCCGCGACGAGTTTCGTTCCGGTCTGGGGGTGTACGACGGGAGGATTGTCTGCCAAGGCATGGGACGTCAGTGTCATGCCGCAGAGTATCAGAAAGGAGAAAAGAAGTTGCTTCATTTTCATAAGTGCCGCAAAGATACGATATTCTGCTGATTACCTCGCTACTTTTAAAATTATAATATTCTAAAAAAAATGGTACTTTGCGATACAAGGTACTATAAATATTTATATCTTTGCGTCGTGAAAACAGCTGCCGAATGCCCGGATGACATTGCCAGCGTCGACAAGTATCGAAAATTTTTTATTGTTTTTCAATAATTATTTATATATTTGCAGAAAATTTTAAACGTTTTTTCTATCTTGATTATGAAACGACTGGTTTATATTGTTTTAGGATGTCTTCTCAGCCTCACTCCCCTCTTCGCAGCCCGACAGACTGAGGGGATGATCAAAGGCTCGGTCACGGATGCTGCTGGTGCCCCGTTGGAATTTGCGACGGTCTATCTGACTGGAGCGGACGGGACGATCGTTACCGGTTCTTCCTCGGATGAAGCGGGTCAGTTTACACTGAAGGCTGTGCCTGGCGAATACGTACTTGGCGTATCGCTGATCGGTTACAAGGATGCGCGCTGCCCGGTACAGCTTACGGCGCAAGGGCTGGAGCTTCCGGCAATCCGTCTCGAAGAAGATGCACAGTTGCTGGAAGGTGCCATGGTCCAGGCCGTAATGCCCAAAACCAAACTGACAGGAGAAGGTCTGCAGACCAACGTCCACGGTTCCGTATTGGAGCACGTGGGTTCAGCCAACGACGTACTTGCCAAGACGCCCGGTCTCATCAAGGGACAGAACGGCCTGGAAGTCATCGGCAAAGGGGCTCCGCTCGTATATATAAACGGCAGGAAGGTGACGGACGCCTCGGAACTCGAGCGCCTGCAGAGCAATGAAATCCAGAACATCGAGGTCATTACGAATCCCGGCGCGCAGTATGACGCCACCGTGCGGGCCGTGGTGCGCATCAAAACCGTCCGCCGGCAGGGCGACGGTTTCGGTTTCAATCTCAACGCTTCTGATGCCCAATCGCTTCGCTGGATGCCTGGCAATGATCCCTTCGGTGCCGTGAACATCAATTACCGTACGGGCGGCGTCGATCTTTTTGCCGGTATCAACTACCAGCACAATTCTTCCCGCCAGATCAGTAACATCGAGAAGGCCACCTTCGGAAAGACGGCTGCCGGTGAGGAGTGGCTGTTCGAAAACAAAGGAGATCTCCTGAATGAATACTTTGGACAGAGCCTGTACGGCAATGCCGGAGTCAACTGGCAGATGGCCGACAACCACTTCCTGGGCGGCAAGGTCGAATGGGGGACGAATCTGGCCTACGACGTGCATACGGTCGTGAACGACAATGTCTTCGAGAACGGTACGCTGGTCGATAAGCTGACGACGACTTCCGATGATGTCCTGGGTGACCATAGGCCCTATAACCTGGGAGCCAATGTCTATTACAACGGACTTGTCGGCGAGAAACTCGGTATCGACGTGAACCTCGACTATTACGGCACGGATTTCTCCTCGTCCTCCCTGTCGCAGGAGTCCAGCTCCATGACCCACGATGCCAGGATCGAGAGCGACAGCCGGAACGATGCCCGGATGTACGCCGCCAAGGCCGTTCTCTCCTACCCCGTCTGGAGGGGCCAACTGCAAGTGGGTACAGAAGAGACGTTCACGCGCCGCAGCGACGAATATACCATTTCCGGCATCGCCATCCCGGCCTCTTCGGCCAAAGTGACGGAAGACAACTACGCCGGCTTCGCCTCGTACGCATTCTATCTCCCCCAGGCGGGCCAGTTCAGCACCGGGGTACGGTATGAACACGTCAATTACACGTATGAAGATGCGCAAAACCATTCTGCCGACCTGAACCGTTCCTACGGCAACTGGTTCCCGACCTTCTCCTATGCGAACGCTTTCGGCCCTGTGCAATTGATGCTTAACTACAGTGCCAAGACACGACGGCCCAACTATGCCAACCTGTCGGGAGCCATCCGGTACAACAGCCGCTACATCTGGCAGAGCGGCAACGCCCAGCTTCAGCCGGAGCTTTCACACAATTTCAGCGTGACGGCCGTCTGGAAGTTCGTGACCTTCATGGTTAACTATTCGCGCACGAACGATGCCATCATGACCTGGTCGTCTCCTTATGGCGATGAAGGTGTCGTACTGGTCAAGCCCCGCAACATCGAGACGCCGTTCCGGCAGATGACGGCATTCGTAAACCTCACGCCCACTGTCGGAAAATGGACGATGAACTATACGTTGGGTGTCATTCCGCAGTGGCTGACCATCCACGCACCCGATCCTCGCGAAACATCCGGTTTCCGGGTCACGCAGTTCAATGGCAAACCGATCTTTTTCGGACAGCTGCTCAATACCTTTACCGTCAAGGGCGGCTGGCAGTTCGAACTGGGCGGGTTGCTGCAGACCCGGGGCTATACGCAGAACATGTACATGCGGAATGTGTATTTCGACCTGACGGCGGCCATCCAGAAAACGCTCCTGAAAGACGGTTCCCTGGTTCTTCGTCTGGAAGGCAGCGACCTGACCGGGACTGCACACTACGACGTAAACTCTGATTTCGGCAGTCATACCATCGTTCAGACCAACCTGATGGATACGCAGCGGGTCAAGCTGTCTCTCCGCTATCAGTTCAACGCCTCCCAAAGCAAATATCGCGGTACCGGCGCCGGCGCCGACGAAAAGGCTCGTATGTAAGCGCGACATCCCAGTGGCAAAGCCTTACCTTCCGGGATTGTCGCGCTAAGCGCGACATCCCAGTGCAAAGTCCCTTACCTTCCGGGATTGTCGCGCTAAGCGCGACATCCCAGTGGCAAAGCCTTACCTTCCGGGATTGTCGCGCTGCACGCGACATCCCTGCCCCGCTGCGCGGGGCTATGCTAAAGTGGTAAAAGAAGAAGGCAAGCGAGTGGACTCGTTTGCCTTCTTCTTTTACCACTTTAGCGGAAGGTAAGGGATTCGAACCCCTGAGGCGTTACCGCCTAACAGTTTTCAAGACTGCCGCCATAGACCACTCGGCCAACCTTCCTGGGGTTGCAAAGGTAATAAAATAATCAATTGGCCGGCATCTTCTCCTTTGCGCTTTCACTCCGGGCGAAAAACTTCCATTGAAAAATCAACAGATAGATGGCACCGCAAGTAATGCAACTGTCGGCAATATTGAAGATCGGCCGGAAGAAAATGATGTGCCGACCGCCCCAAATCGGGAAATTCGCCGGGAGCGTGGTGTCAATCAGCGGGAAATAGAGCATGTCCACCACTTTGCCATACAAGAACGGCGCATAGTCGAAAATCAGGCCATAAAACATCGAATCGATCATGTTGCCGATGGCACCGCAGAGGATGGCAGCCAGGCCGACCAGTACGCCATTCGGCGTATCAGGCTTTTTCAGCAGCTTGCGCACATAAATGATGATCAGGACAATCAGCACCAGCCGACAGAGGCTGAGCGCCAGCTTGCCCCACCCTTCCCCGAACTGCAGGCCGAAAGCCATGCCGTTGTTCTCGATGAAGAGGATCTGGAACCACTTGCCGAAAACAGGAATGCTTTGACCCAGGGTCATGTTCATCTTGACCAGGATTTTGACAACCTGGTCAATGATCAGCAGTAGAACGACAAGGATCGTGATCCGTGTGCCCTTGGAGACTTTCATCGGTTATCTGCTGTTCTTCGCCTCAACACTGAGCGTCGCATGCGGAACGAGTCTCAAGCGCTCCTTCGGAATCAGTTTTCCCGTCACCCGGCAGACGCCATAGGTCTTGTTCTCGATACGGACAAGCGCAGCCTCCAGGTTCTGGATGAACTTATACTGACGCGCTGCCAACTGGCTCGCCTCTTCCTTGGCCTGGGAGGCGGATCCTTCCTCGAGTACCTTGAACGACGGGGAGGTATCTTCCGTGTCGTTGCTGCTGCTATGGTCGATCTGGGACTGAAGCATGTTGTAGTCCTTCCGGGCCTTCTCGAGCTTCTGCAGGATCAGTTCCTTGAACTCTTGAAGTTCCTCGTCACTGTAACGAACCTTTTCTACGGGTTCTTCTTTCTTCTGTTCCATATCTATCAGGTTTAATCTAACATTCAAATATAACTGATTTATTTCAATCTCACAACAGCAATTGCAAGTGTCCCCTCTTCCCACTCCACGTCAACGGCTCCTTCCGGATGCTCTGCAAAACGGATTTCCCGGGCCAGGGTTTGGGCGCAAACATAGGGTCCAAAGCGCTCCAGCGCCTCCTGAAGGGCCTGATTCGACGCGATGGTCACCTCGATGCGGTCGGTCACTTCGAAGCCGGATGCCTTGCGGAGATTCTGGATGCGGTTAACCAATTCGCGTGCCAGACCTTCCTGACGGAGTTCGGGAGTCAGTTCCACGTCCAGTGCGACGGTCAGTGCGCCCTGCGAAGCCACGAGCCAGCCCGGCATGTCTTCTGACGAGATCTGGCAGTCGCCCGGATTGAGGACCACATCGCCACCCGGCAGGGAAAGGGTGTACGCCACACCTTCCGTCTCGGCACGCTGGATTTCGGAAATCACGGACTGGCTGAGCGCTGTCAAGGCGGCGGCGATCTCTTTCATCCGCGGACCGTACACTTTGCCAAGCGTCTTGAAGTTCGGCTTGATCCTCTTGGTCATGATCCCTTCGGTATTCTCCACGAATTCCAGTTCCTTGACATTCACTTCAGTCAGGATCAAGTCCTTGACAGCAGAGAGGCGGGAGCGGACCTGTTCGGAGATGACCGGCACCAGCATTTTCTTCAGCGGCTGACGCACCGGGATGCCTACTTTCTTGCGAAGGGCGAGCACCATCGAAGTGGCTGTCTGAGCCAGGCTCATGCGTTCCTCCAAATCCGGATCGATCCAGGAAAGGCCGGCGGAGGGCATCTGGACAAAATGGACAGAGGCAGGACCTTCGCCACATTCACAGGGAGCCGTCAGATCGAGCCAGAGGCGGTCGGCGAAGAACGGGGCGATCGGGGCCATCAGCACGGCGACGTCATGCAGGGACGTATAAAGGGTCTCGTAAGCGGCCTGCTTGTCGGCCGTCATCTCACCGGCCCAGTAACGTTTCCGGTTCAGATGGACGTACCAGTTGGAAAGGTCGTCGCAGACAAAACTCTCGATCAGGCGGCCGGCTGTCTTGATGTCATAATCCTCGTAAGCGGCCCGCACGTCGCGAATGAGCGAGTTGAGACGGGAAATGATCCATCGGTCGATTTCGGGGAGAGCTCCCCGGTCAAGCCGGGAAAGGCGGTCGGCATCATGCCTGGCTGCACCCTCCGGCGACCAACCGTCGATGTTGGCATACAGGGCCAGGAACGCATAGGTATTGTAGAGCGTCCCGAAGAACTTCCGGCGGACTTCCTCCACACCTCCCTCATCGAACTTGAGGTTGTCCCACGGTTCGGCGTTGGTAAGCATGTACCAGCGAAGCGCATCGGCGCCGTAGGTATCGAGGGCCTTGAACGGGTCCACGGCGTTGCCCAGGCGTTTGCTCATCTTGTTGCCTGCCTTGTCGAGCACGAGGCCGTTGGAGATTACGCGCTTGAAAGCCGGCGTGCCGCTGACCATCGTGTGGATGGCGTGGAGTGTGTAGAACCAGCCGCGCGTCTGGTCGACGCCTTCTGCGATGAAATCGGCGGTGGCGCCAAACCTGGGACTTCCCAGGTTCCGCAGGCCCTCCTGGGCATACGGCATAGCGCCCGAGTCGAACCATACGTCGATCAAGTCGCTCTCGCGCACCATCTTGCGGCCGGAAGGCGACACCAGGAAGACCTGGTCCATATACGGTCGGTGCAGGTCTATGCGGTTATAGTTTTCAAGACTCGGATCGGCCGGATCGAAGCCCTTTTCTTTCATCGGATTGACCGGCATGATACCGGCAGCGACGGCTTTTTCAATCTCAGCGTAGAGTTCCGCGGCCGAGCCGATGCACTTCTCCTCCTTGCCGTCTTCGGTCCGCCAGATCGGCAGCGGAGTCCCCCAGAAACGGCTGCGGCTCAGGTTCCAGTCCTGGATGTTCTCGAGCCACTGGCCGAAGCGGCCGGTTCCGGTAGAAGCCGGCTTCCAGGTAATCTGCTGGTTCAGTTCCACCATCTCGTCTTTCACGGCCGTAGCCCGGATGAACCAGGAGTCAAGCGGGTAATAGAGAACAGGCAGGTCAGTACGCCAGCTGTGCGGGTAGCTGTGCACGTGCTTCTGCACTTTGAAGGCACGTCCGTCGGCCTTCATCATCACGCACAAGTCGATGTCAAGCGTCCCCTCTTCTTCCACATGTTCAAAGTATTGCTTGTAGCCCGCCTTGACATAGCGTCCGGCAAATTCAGCATAAGAAGCGTCAACGTGCGTCTTTACATAGTCGGGATCGAGGTCTTCAATCCGGCAGAAGCGGCCCTGACGGTCCACCTGGGCCTGCGGATTGCCGTCCTTGTCGATGGGCAGGATTCCCACGATGCCAGCTGCGGCCGCCACGCGCTTGTCATCGGCGCCGAAGGTCGGCGCAATGTGCACGATACCCGTACCGTCCTCGGTCGTCACATAATCGCCCAGAATGAAGCGGAACGCATCGCCATCGGGTTTGAACCACGGAATCAGCTGCTTGTAGCGGATGCCAGCCAGTTCAGTCCCTTTGAAGACCCCGTCCAGCAGGCGCCACGGTACCAGTTTGTCGCCTTTCTGATAGCTTTCCAACGGCAGTTCGGCAGCCTTGGCACTGAACCAGGTACCGACAAGTGCCTTTGCAAGCAGATAGACGGTCGGTTCTCCCGTATAAGGATTGAACGATTGTACGCGGACATAGTCGATGTTCGGACCCAGACAGAGCGCCGTATTGGAAGGCAGTGTCCAGGGCGTCGTGGTCCAGGCCAGGGCATAGAGCGGCAAGCCGTCCTCAAAGAGTTTCTCCGAAACCGCATCGCGGATGACCTCGAACTGCGCCGTGGCAGTCGTGTCCGAGACATCCTTGTAGCAGCCCGGCTGGTTAAGCTCATGCGAGCTGAGGCCCGTGCCGTCGGTCGGAGAATAGGGCTGAATGGTGAATCCCTTGTAGAGAAGCCCTTTGTCGTAGATCTTCTTCAGCAGGTACCACAGTGTTTCGATATAACGGTTGTCATAGGTGATATAAGGATCGTCCATATCCACCCAATAACCGATCCGTTCGGTCAGCGAGGCCCACTCCTTCGTATATTTCATCACCTCCTTACGGCAGGTGGCATTGTATTCGGCTACGGAGATCTTGCTGCCGATGTCAGCCTTGGTGATACCGAGTTTCTTCTCGACACCCAACTCGACCGGCAGACCATGCGTATCCCAACCGGCTTTGCGCTCCACATGGAATCCGGTCTGCGTCTTGAAACGGCAGACAGCGTCCTTGATGGAGCGGGCCATCACATGGTGGATACCCGGCATGCCGTTGGCGGACGGCGGACCTTCGAAAAAGATGAATTCCGGGGCTCCTTCCCCCATCTTCAAGACCTGTCGGAAAGTGTCTTCCTTCTCCCACTTTTCGCGGATTTCCTGGTTGACAGCCACCAGGTCCAGCTTCTTGTATTCGGCAAAACGCATATCGTTCGTTTACTTGGGTTCAATTTGAATTTGCAAAGATACGATAATTCACTAATTTTGGGAATGCAAACGCTTTTTTGATATGGGAGTTATCGACATCGTCATCGTCTGCTGCTTTCTGCCGGTCCTCTACTTCGGCATCAAAAACGGCCTGATCAAGCAGGTGGTCGCCTTTGCCGTCATCTATTTCGGCATCATGCTGTCCCTGAAATTCGCCACGCCTGCCGCGGACTGGGTGCTCCAGCACGTAAAAATCCCCGAATTCTGGGCGAAAGCCATATCCTTTATCCTGTTTTTTTTCGCAGTTGCGTTGCTTTTGAACCTGTTGGGCAAAATGCTCGAAAAAATAATCAAGATTTCCCTGTTGGGATGGCTCAACAAACTGCTCGGTATCGTCGTGACCTTCTGCATCTTCGCTTTGGTACTTTCAGTGGTGGTCTATTTCGTGGATTCGGCCAATAACCTGCTGGATTTCATCCCGAAAGAGAAGCTGGAAGAATCCCGCTTCTACCCTGCCCTGCTCGATCTTTCCAAAGAAGTCTTCCCGCATTTCAAGGAGCTTTTCCAGCAGGGACAAATTTAACTTTTTCATTTTTGCGGGCCGCCTGCAGATTTTGCTTATCTGTCGGCTGAATCCGAGTTTTCGTGTCCAACTTTGCTTTTGGAAACAAAACGCAACCTGATGGTACACGACACCCGGATACGACAGCTGACCGACACGGACGTGGCAGTGGATCTTCTTCTGCCCATTCCCCTTCTATCTGGCTTTCTCTATGCATTTCTGCTGACGGCAACCCTTTCCCTGTCCGTCCTGTCGGTCGTTTTTTTCCTATAAATTCGGGGGAGCGAGCGAGAGAAAAGTCTTGATGGGCGAGAAGACACGTGCAGGAGAGCTCCCTCTTTTTAAAGAAGCATTATGAAAACAGCCATACGACAACACGACTTATCGGACTGCGCTGCGGCGTGCATCGCTTCCATTGCCCGGCATTATGGGCAGGATATCCCGCTGACAGTTATCCGGGAAGCGTCCGGAACCTCGCCGGCAGGCACCAGCATCAAAGGAATCCTGGACGCCTGCCGGACGCTTGGATTCCGTGCTGCGGGCTACAAATCCGACGACAAGCGGCTGGAGAGCCTCTACGGCCTGTCGGAACCAGTCATCCTGCACGTGATCAACCGCCAGGAAGACCTCCATTTCGTCGTGCTGCAATCCCTCACGCCGCAGCGGGCACGCATCATGGACCCGGGTCTTGGCAAACAAGTACAAATACCGACCGAAGCTTTGCGCAAAGCCTGGACCGGTTATCTGGTGACCATGACTCCGGAACCAGATATCCGCCAGGCAACTCCGACACCCCGGCAGCGCTCCCTTTTCCAATGCCTGCGTGTCCTCTCACTCCGGGATTACGGGCTCATGCTGGCCGGTTCGGTCATCTATATCGTAGCCGGACTGTGCACCGCCTTGTTCCTGCAACACATCATCGACGGTATCCTGCCGGAAAATGACCGGGCCGAACTGCTGAAGACCGGCCTGCTGATGCTCTCGGTCATGGTCTGCACATTGCTGGTCGGATATGGCCGGATCCTCTACTCCCTGCGCCTGAGCGTCATGCTCGATACCCACCTGATCCTGAACTATCTGAGGCATCTGTTCCGGCTGCCCGCTGCGTTTTTCACCCGCCGGGGCAGCGGCGAACTCAACGCGCGCATCGGCGATGCCGCCAAAATACGTCATTTCCTGGTCGAGGGCGTCTCGACGCTGCTGACCAGTTCCCTGATTCTTACCGTCTCGTTTACCCTGATGTTCACCACGCACTGGCGGCTGTCCCTGCTCATGCTGACATTCATTCCAGTCTATCTCATCCTTTATCTGGCCGCCGACCGGGTGAACAAAAGGGTAAACCGGGACATTATCGAACAGTCCGCCGTGTTCGAAGAACGCACGGTGGAAGGCATCACGGCCGTCCGGTACATCCGTTACTTCGGCGGCGGTGACCGACTGCTACGCGATATCGAAAAGGAGTACAGGCTCCTGGCCCGTCAGCTGTTCCGGGGCGGACGCTGGGCCGACTTTTTCGCCTCCGCCGCCGACGGAATCGCCAAGATGCTGACGCTGACGCTGCTGACAGTCGGTTCTCTCTTCATCTTCAAGGGTTCACTGACCATCGGCGCCCTTATGTCGTTCTACTCCCTGACCGCCTGGTTCGCAGCGCCGCTCGAAGACCTCGTCGGCATCGGCAACTCCTTTTCGGAAGCCCGGATCGCCTACGAAAGGCTGAGCGATATCACACTCCTGCCCCCGGAAGAGACGGGCATCGGCTCCTTTGAACCCGAAGCCGGCGCCGACCTGGTCTTTGACCGGATCACTTTCTCCTACCCCGGAAGCCCGGAACTGCTCCGCGATTTCAGCCTCACGCTGGATGCAGGACGCATTACAGCCGTCCGGGGGCCGAGCGGCTGCGGAAAAAGTTCGCTCGCAGCGCTGCTGATGCGCGACTACTCCGTCCAGCAAGGCACCATCCGGCTCGGGAAGAACGATATCCGACTTTACGCACTGGATGCCTGGCGGCGTTTTGTCTCCATCGTGCCGCAGGAGCCACAACTGCTGAACGCCTCAATCCTCGACAATATTGCCTGCCTGGATCCCAAGCCTGACATCGCGCGCATCACTCAGTTGCTGGATGAACTGGATCTGGGAACGATGGTACGGACACTGCCGATGGGTTTGCTGACCCGTGTCGGAGAACGGGGCAGCCTTCTCTCCGGCGGCCAACGCCAGCGGATTGCGCTGGCCCGGGCCCTCTATCATCGGCCATCGGTACTCATCCTCGACGAGGCAACCGCCTCGCTTGACGAATCTGCCCGGGAGTGTCTGCTCAGACGGATTGTCCGCTTCCGGGACGAAGGCGGAACCGTGATGATGATCACGCATCATGCCGACCAGGCGGCCATCGCCGACAAAATCATCAATCTATAGAAGTTTCCGTGCGCACGGACAAGGTCAATCCCGGACACCTGCAAGGACGGGAACCACGAAAAACAAACATACCTATGGAAGAAACAATGATGTATGGACGGGGTTTGAGAGAACTGAATTCTTCCGAACTCCAGATGCGGGGCGGAGGCAGCGGCGTGTTCGCCAACATCTTCGAGAAGATCCGCAACCTGATTGACACGATCGTTGATTACTTACCCAATTTCCTGCGGGGAATCAAGGATGGCTTCCTCGGAAAAGACAGAGAATAAGAAGGAGGACAAGACATGCGAGAACTGATGAACAACGAGGCCGCCCTGGTATGGGGTGGTGTGGACAAAAAAGCACAAGACGCCCTTTACACGATCGGATATATCCTGGGCGTGATCGCACGCTTCTTCGGTGCACTCTTCTTCCTGAAGAGAGACAAGCCGACCGCTTCTATCTGAAACCAATCCATCGGGTCTCTCTCCGGAGAGACCCTTTGCAACCATGAAAACAATCTCCCTGCTGATCTTGCTGGGAAGCATCGTCTTTCCACTCCGTGCCCAGGAGACATGGACGCTCGAACGTTGTATCCAGTATGGACTTGTACACAACACCGGTATCCGGCGGCAGGAGTTCGAAATAGCTGCCCGGAAAGCCGATCTCCGTCAAAAACAGTTCGCACACCTGCCCTTGGTCGGCATCCAACTGACGCAAGGCGCAAACTGGGGGCGCAGTGTCGATATGCAGGAACTGGTCATCATCCGCAACAAGTTGACGCAGGCAACCGGCGCTTCGCTCAACCTCTCCCTGCCCCTGTTCGACGGCCTGTCCCGACACAACACCCGGCTGGCCGCCCGGGAATCGCTTGAAGCGGCACAGCTGGACGCAGGGACGCTGGCGCGCTCCCTGACACGAGATATCACGCGTGCCTGGGTGGAATTGATGCTCGCCCGGCAACTACACGCCTGCACATGTGAAAGCTACGCAACCATCGTTTCACAGCAGGAAAGGACTGCGCAGCTGGTAGCTGCCGGCAGCCAGCCCAAAAGTGCCCTCCATGAGATGGACGCCCAGGTGGCCTCCGAAAAGGCGGCCGAGATAGAAGCCGCCTGCCGGGTGCGGACCGCCCTGCTGACCCTGGGGCGCCTGATGAATCTATCGCCGGAAGAAGTGCTGACAGTCGATGACTCCCGGGACGACGACGCCCTGGCCCGTAGCGTACCGTACCTTTCCCATACCCAAGTCGAAGACTGGCTTTGGCAGGATCCCCGCATCCAGTGTACACGCAGACACATCGCTGAGGCAGAACACCTGCACGCTGCCGCGAAAGGGGCCTTCCTGCCCAGCTTGAGCGTCACTGCCGGCTATGGCACCTACTACAGCAGCGCTGCAGAAGGGTCGTTCTTTACCCAACTTGACGAGAACCGCAATCCGTCGCTCTCATTCCAACTGACCATCCCGGTCTTTGACGCCATGCAGCGCGTTTCGCAGGCCCGTAAAAGCCGTCTGGCACTGGAGATGTCCCGGCTCGAAGCAGAAACGGTCCGGATCCAGGTTGAAGAAGAGATCCGTAGCGCTACGATCGAAGCCGAAAATGGATGTCAGAAATACCTGTCGGCCCAAGAAACCCTCCAGGCCATGCAGGAACTGCTGTCCGTCACGGAAGCCAAATATAACCTGGGCGCTGCCTCTGTCCTCGACTACCTCATCGCACGGAACCACCACACGCAAGCCGTTTCCGATTTCCTGCAAGCAAAATGGCAATACCTCTTCCAACTCAAATTGCTGGAACAATACCGTCCATGAAAGCCTTTGTCAAAACCCGGAAAGGAAAGATCGTGCTGACCGTGACCGCAATGTTGCTTCTCCTGCTGCTCCGGCCGGGGCGCAGCCAGCGGACCGAAGTCACCGTGGAACGGCCGGACCGCCGCGACCTGATAGAAATGATTCCCGCCTCCGGCACCATCCGCCCCGTCGTGGAAGTACGCATCACGCCGGATGTTTCCGGCGAAGTCGTGGAACTCTTCGTCCGGGAGGGAGATTCCGTCGAAGCCGGTGACCTTCTCCTCAAAATCCGTCAGGACCTCTACCTTTCACAAGTCGAGCAGGCAGGTGCTTCGTTAGGCAGTCTCCGGGCCGAGTGTGCCCGGCAGCGCGCAGAGGTCCGCCAGGCTCGCCTCAACCATGACAGGAACCGGCAGCTTTTTGAACTGAACGCCGTCTCGGCGGCGGAATTCCAAGCCTCCAAGACAGCGCTGGAAGTGGCGGAAAGCGGTCTGCGCGCTGCAGAATACGCCATCCGCAGCGGCGAGGCCCAACTGAAGGAAGCCAAGGAAAACCTGCTCAAAACCACGCTCTATGCCCCGATCCAGGGAACCGTCTCCCGGATTGGGGTGGAAAAAGGAGAACGAGTGGTCGGGACCAGCCAGATGGCCGGGACCGAACTGCTCCGTATCGCAGACTTCAGCCGGATGGAAGTCAGCGTTGAAGTAGGCGAAGGAGACATTGTCCGGATCGAGCCCGGCGACAGCGTCCGGGTGGAAGTCGATGCCTATCCGGGGCGATATTTCCGGGGTTGGGTGACACAAATCGCAAATTCGGCCAAAAATCTGGACGAGCGGTTCAATCAAGTTACTAACTTTGCAGTCCGGATCGAGTTGCTGTCCGATTCGGTGAAGTTTCTCCCCGGCATGTCCGCCGCCGTCTCCATACGCACGGATGAGAGCAGGGACTGCCTGACACTGCCTGTTGAGAGTATCTTCAACCGCAGCAAGGAAACCTTCGTCTGGACAGTCGGCCCCAAGAACACCGCACAAGCGAGAAGGGTTACGACAGGCATCCAGCAGATGGACCGGATTGAAATCCGTACCGGGCTTTCCGAAGAAGACCAGGTGGTCACGGGACCGTCTGATATCATCGCCAAGGAGCTCACGGAAGGACAGCGGCTGAAAGTATCCGGCAAAAAGTGAAACACAATGAGTGAAAAGATCCTGATGATCGAGACCAGCACGGAGTGCTGCTCGGTAGCGCTCTCCGACGGAACGCAGATCGTAGCCGCAAGAATCAATGAAACGCCCCGGCAACACGCCGCCCAGCTGGCACCTTATATCCAGGAGGTTCTGCAGGAAGGCGGCTTGACTGCCACCGACCTTGATGCCATTGCCGTCAGTGAAGGACCGGGATCCTATACCGGCCTGCGCGTCGGCGTTTCAACGGCAAAAGGCTTCTGTTTCGGCGCAGGGAAGCCGTTGCTCGGCATTGATACCCTGCGGATTCTCGCCTGCCAGGCCCATGGCGGTTTCGACCGGATCGTCGCCATGATCGATGCCCGTCGGATGGAGGTCTATGCCGCCCCGTTTGACCGTGACGGCAACAAACTGGACGAAACCCGGGCCATCATCCTGGACGCCGACAGTTTCCATCAGGAACTGGAAGCGGGAACCGTCCTGTTCATCGGCACGGGCGTTGAGAAGTTCCGAACCATCTGCCCGCACCCCAACGCCACTTTCCAGGCGTGCTATCCGTTGGCCACCGCCATGGTGCAGCCGGCGCTCATGGCCCTGCAAAAAAAAGAGTTCAAAGACGTAGCGTACTTTGAACCCTTTTATCTGAAAGATTTTGTCGCCGGCATCAGCCGGAAATCCATTCTATAACAACTTCTTGATCTGCTGTTCCAGCGCGTCGCGGTCGAAAATGTCGCGGGCAGCGATGTCACCGGCCCGGTCGATGATGAACATCGTGGGAACGTGATCCACGTTGTAGGCAAGGACAGCCGGAGACTGGGCGCCGAACCCGTCATTCACGCTGATCCAGGGAAGATTCTGGCTCCGCACCACCGAAGCCCAACTGGCCTTGTCGACATCCAGGCTGACCTGATAGACCTCCAGCCCCTGGGCATGATACTTGGCATAGAGCTCGGCCAGGTCCACGTTGAACACTTTGTGCTCATCTTGGCCCACACTCCAGAAAGAGAGGATGATTACCTGCCCTTTCTGCTCTGAGAGGGTACGGTCCTGCCCTTGCACGTCCGGCATGATCAGGTCGGGGAAGCTGATGATTTCCGCTTCACCGAAACGCGAGGCGAACGCCAGGTTATGGTCGCGGGCCGCAAGTTCCTCGCGGATGGCCTTGAGATATTCCGTCTTGGGATATGCCTGAGAAAGCGAATCGAGCACCGTCCTGTAGAACACCACATCGCTCTCCTGACCGAACACGGGCAGGTTGTCGCTGAAGCGACGGAACAGCGTGATGGCCGAAGTGATGGAGCGGGGATGGCTCACGATGTGCTTGATAGCCTGCCGTTTGTAATCGACATACAACTTGCTCATGGCGCGGTTGACCGCCTGGATTTCAGCCTCGGAGCTGTCGTCCGACAAGGAGGCGGCCAGGTTGTTCATCTGCACGGACGCCGTGGAGAAGGCGGAATTGACTTCCTGATAAAGCACCGACTCCTCGGATCCTTCTACCGTGAACGGGCCTTCGGCAGGTACCGTGAGGGTTACTTGATCGGAAGGAAGCAGGACCAGCGAAGCCACCGGTTTTTCTTCCAGCGACAGGTAATAGATATACGGCGCATTTCCGGTCAGCCGCACTTTGTAGTTGAAATGGCCGTCGTGATCGGTCCGGATGGTATCGACCGTCTGGAGACGGTTGTAATTGAACTTCTGCAGGACGACAGCTTTGTCGCCGGCGCCTTCAACGGTGGCTACGATCCGGGCGACCGGGGCCGTCTGGCAGGCGGCAAGAAGCAGCAGGGCGACAGCCCAGAGGATATACTTTTTCATCGTCTCAAACGGTTTGCTGGTTGAACGCGACTGCAATCGCCCGGGCGATTTCGGCAAAACGCTCCGGGGAGAGATGCTTCTTCTCCTTGCGGAAATCGAGGTCTCCTTCCGTCTGGAGCGGAACCAGATGGATGTGCGTATGCGGGACCTCCATACCCAGGACAGCCACACCTACGCGCTTGCAAGGGATGACTTCCTGGACGGCCTTCGCCACGCTGGCGGCGAACTGCCAGAGTCCGGTATAGGTCTCTTCGTCGAGATCGAAGATGTAATCGACTTCCTGCTTGGGAATCACGAGGGTATGGCCTTCGGCCAGCGGGTTGATGTCGAGGAAGGCGTAGTAGCGGTCGTCTTCCGCCACCTTCCAGGAGGGAATCTCACCGGCAACAATGCGACTGAATATCGAGGCCATGGCTAGATCGAGATTTCCAGGATTTCAAACTTGATGACACCCGACGGAACGGTGACCGGAACGACCTCGCCCTTCCTGTGGCCCATCAGGGCTTTGCCGATCGGCGTGGTCATAGCCAGTTTGCCTTCCCGGATATTGGTTTCGCTCTCGCCCACGAACGTATAGGAAACGATGGCACCGGTTCCCAGATTCTTCAGCTTGACCTTGGTCAGCATCTGGACCGTTTCGGTATTGATCTTCGACTCATCGATCACCTTGGCATTGGCGATCAGATCCTGCATCTTGCTGATCTTGAGTTCGAGCATACCCTGCGCTTCGCGCGCCGCATCGTATTCCGCGTTTTCTGACAAGTCGCCTTTGTCGCGGGCTTCCGCAATGGCTCTTGAAATGACAGGACGCTCGGCAATCATCGCGGCGAGTTCTTCCCGCAATTTGTCGAGGCCTTCCTGTGTGACATAATGTGCTTCTCCCATTTTATCAAAGTTAAAAAGAAAAGAATCCCACCGGTCGTGGGACCCTTTCCATGTCCAATATTTCTGCAAAGATAAGTATTATTTCTTTATGCAACAAGTATCTCGCCGGCCTTTTGCCGGTCCAGGGCCAGCTGCACTTTCAACTGGTCGATCGAATCGAACCGCCGTTCATCGCGCAGACGCGCGCAAAACTCGATGCGCAAGTCCAGTCCGTAAATATCCTCGTCGAAATCCAGGATGTGCGTTTCGATGGTGCGGGCACCGCCCAGAGCGACGGTCGGGCGTGTCCCGATGTTGCAGACGCCCTTGCAGCGGCGGCCGAGCACATCGACCCACACCGCATAGACGCCATTGCCGGGCACAAGTTTGAGCGGTTCATACAGTTGCATGTTGGCAGTCGGAAAGCCCAGGGTCCTGCCGATCCGGTTGCCGGCCACCACCACCCCGTAAAGACCATACTTGTAGCCCAGCATCCGCTCCGCAACCGTCACGTCACCAGCCAGCAGGGCACTGCGGACCTGCGTAGAGCTGACCGCACATGCTCCGTTGGTGAAAGCTTCTACCCGCACCGGCTCTACACCGCAACGGGCCACAGTCTCCATCATCTGCTGCGGAGAATCGAAGCGGTCGTGGCCGAGACGATGGTCATGTCCCAGAATCAGGGTGGTGACACCCAACTGTTCCACCAGGTATTCGCGGATGAACTGCTCGGCAGATAGCCTGCTGAATGCACGGGTAAACGGCAGGACCTCGAACCGGTCCACACCATAGGACAGGCAGCGGTCACGCTTTTCCTGCAGGGACGTCAGCAGCCGCAGCCGGTCGGCATCTTGCTGCAGGACGCTGCGCGGATGCGGCCAGAAAGTCACGATGATCGAAGCCTCACCCCGCTGACGGGCGATGGCGCACATCTGGTCGATCACCTGTTTGTGTCCCAGATGCACGCCATCGAAGAAGCCAGTCGCCGCTACAGCCATTTCACCAGTTCCAGGTCCTGACGGTGCGGCATGTTCGGATTCCGGGCATAGAGCCGGCCAGCCGATTCGTAGGTACCGGAGAATTCAGGCACGATGTTCGCCCGCCAGGTAGCAACGCCGTCCTCGAAGGAAACCAACTTGAAATCGTAAAGGGCCACGATGTGATGCTCGCCCTTGGCATTCTGCTCGGTCAGGATGATCTCAGCGCCGAGATCTTCCGGATCGAGGTCCCCGATCGATGCCACCAGTTCGGAGGTATATTCCTGTCCCAGGATCATCGACGCTTTCACGTTGTCGGGCTTGACGAACGAAAGGATTTCGATGTGGCTCCATTCCCGGCGCACGCGCTTCTTCCAGAAAGCGATGTCGCGTGCCAGGCTGAAGTCGTCGGCCAACAGACGCGCGGAGCGCTCCTTCATCGGCTCGTAATACTTGTTGCAGTAGTCCGAGAGCATCCGGTTCGTCGTGAAGTTGCAGGCCACCTGCGCCACCGTGTTCTTGATGGTCTCCACCCACTTCTTCGAGATGCCATAGGTATCCTTGTCGTAGAAAGTCGGCACGATCTCGGTCTCGATGATGTTGTAGATCGTCGAGGAATCGAGGTCGTCCTGGAACGACTGGTTGTCGTAGGTACGCTCCATCTTGAGGGCCCAGCCGGCGCCCGGCTTGTAGCCTTCCACCCACCAGCCGTCGAGTACCGAGAAGTGCATGACACCGTTCATCACGGCCTTCTCGCCGCTGGTGCCGGAAGCTTCCTGTGGCCGCGTGGGGTTGTTCATCCACACGTCCACACCTTGCACAAGCAGTTTGGCAATCGTGATGTCATAGTTCGGGACGAAGACAATCTTGCCGATAAACTGCGGCATCTTGGAGATGTCGATGATCCGCTTGATCAGGTCCTGACCGGCCCGGTCGGCCGGATGCGCCTTGCCGGCGAAGAGGAACTGCACCGGATGCTGCGGGTTGTTGACGATGTCGTTGAGACGATCAAGGTTGCTGAACAGCAGCGTGGCACGCTTGTACGTCGCAAAGCGGCGCGCGAAGCCGATAGTCAGTACGTCGTCGCGCAGCGTCTTGCGGATCTTCACGATCTCGTGAGGCGAATAATGACTGGTCAGCGAAGTATCGGCCATCACTTCCTTAACCTTATCGATCAAGCGTTTGCGCAGCGTCTGACGGGTACGCCAGATCTTCTCGTCGGACACTTCGTAAATGCCTTCGAAGCAGCGCTTGTCGTAGTGGTGCGTCTTGAATTCTTCGCCGAACACCTTTTCGTGGATCTCTTTCCATTCGGGGGCAGTCCAAGTGGGATAGTGGACGCCGTTGGTGACAGAGCTCACATTGAGTTCCTCCGGGAGATAACCCGGCCACATCGGGGCAAAGATCTTCTGGCTCACGCGACCGTGGAGCCAACTCACACCGTTGATCTCCTGCGACAGATTCGCGGCCAGGAAACTCATGGAGAACTTCTCGTTCGGATTCTCGACATGGATCTTGCCCAGGCTCATGAAGGTGGGCCAGTCAATCTTCATCCGTTCCGGATAGTGGGAGATGTAGATGCGGAGCAAGTCTTCCGTGAAAGCATCGTGCCCGGCCGGAACCGGCGTATGGGTCGTGAAGAGCGACGAAGCGCGCACAACTTCCAGGGCCTCAGGATAAGAGAGGTTGTCGTTCTGGATGTACTCGCGGAGCCGTTCGAAACCGCAGAAGGCAGCATGGCCTTCATTGCAGTGATAGACATCGGCCTGGATGCCCAAGGCGCGGAGAGCACGGATGCCACCCACGCCGAGAAGGAGTTCCTGCTTGAGCCGGTTCTCCCAGTCGCCGCCGTAGAGCTGGTGCGTGACCTGGCGGTCTTCGGGCAGGTTGTCTTCGTAGTCCGTGTCAAGAAGGAAAAGGTCGGTGCGGCCCACCTCCACTTTCCAGATGCGGGCATTCAGGTTACGACCCGGAAACGCCACACTCACCTTCAACCAGTTGCCGTCCTTGTCACGGGCGGGCGAAGCAGGAATCTTCGTGAAATCCTGTGGCTCGTAGTCGGCAATCTGGTCGCCGTAGGCCGACAGGCGCTGCGTGAAGTAGCCGTGCCGGTAGAGCAGACCGATGGCCGTCATGTTGACCTTCATGTCCGAAGCCTCTTTCAAGTAGTCACCGGCCAGGATGCCGAGACCGCCCGAATAGATCTTCAGCGAGGTATCGATACCATACTCCATGCAGAAATAGGCCACGCGGGCACCCGGACGCGAATCCTTCTCCGCCATATAAGCCTCGAATTCAGCATAGACAGCATCAAGCCGTGCCAGGAACATCGGATCTTTCTCCAGTTTGCGGTACAGTTTGAGCGGGATCTTGTCGAGAAGCAGCAACGGATTGCCGCCGGTCTTCTTCCACAGGTCAGGATCGATGCTCCGGAACAGTTCGATGGCCGGCTGGTTCCAGCACCACCAGAGATTCTTGGCCAGAGCGTCCAGGTGTTTGAGGCGCTCGGGCAGTTCGCGTCCGATGAAGACGCTTGACCACGAAGGTTGGCCGGCCGCATACTTGGCGAACGGCTGCAGATGGTCGTCGGGAATATCGGTAAAGTCCTTGCGGGCCGCCTGCACTTTGGCGATAGCCCCGGTATAGGCTTCCTTGTAATAGACAATATTGTTGCTCCACAGGGCGATTTCAGAGACCTTCTTGGCATTCTCGCGCCAGGCGGAAGCCTGGGCTTCATCGAGACCGGCCGCTTCGACGATCCGGCCCGCCACGGCATCCACCACCTCCCGGTAGTTGGAGTCGTTGCGCTCGATCACCTGGATGCCGGGATGCGGCTCCTGGCAGTGCTCGCGCACCCATAGACCGAAGCCGGCCAGCGAGGTCGTCGTGGTCGGGACGCTGAAAGCGAGCGATTCGAGCGGCGTATAGCCCCACGGTTCATAGTACGACGGGAAGACAGTGAGGTCCATGCCGATCAGCAGATCGTAGTAGCTCATGTTGAAAATGCCGTCGTACCCGGTGAGATAGGTCGGCAAGAAGAAGACATCGAGCCGCGCACCCACGCTGTTGTTCAAGTGGAGCTCACGGAAACGCCGCGTCACGATATCATAGTCATCCATCAGGTAATGACTGGTCTGCGTCGTATAGTGGCTGCCATTGCCGGCCAGTTTGGCCAACAATTCCTTGTCCGGGCCATTGTTGCCGGAAGGCACCATCACAAAGGCCAGGATGCGTCGGCCTGCGTAGCCTTCGGCATCCAGTTTGGCCAGCGCATCGAGGAAGACGTCGATACCCTTGTTGCTGTATTCATAACGGCCGCCGATGGACACCAGCAGACTGTCGTCGGCAAAGGTTTCCCCAGCCATGGCGGAAGCCACTTCCAGCAGTTTCTTCCGGGCGGCAGCCCGACAGGCGTCATAGTGCTCTGCGTCGGGGGTGAAGCTGTTCTCGAAGCCGTTGGGCGTGATCACGTCGCAGGCACGGCCCAGGAACTGCTTGCATTCCAAAGCCGTAATTTCGCTCACGGTCGTGAAGACGTCGGAAGCGACGGCAGCCGCCTTTTCCAGCGAATGCCGGGCCACCACGCCATATTCGTGGGAAAGCCGGTCGGCGTCAAGCGTGGCGAGGCCGTCGTAAAGCGGTATGTTCTTGCCTGCCACGCAACGGCCGATGACCGTGGCGTGCGTGGTAAAGATGGTACCGATGGGCAGGTTCGACATCTTGAGATAGAGCAGACCTGCACCAGTCATCCACTCATGGAACTGGGCGACCACCTTGTCGTGCGGTTTCACGTTGTAGCGCACGAAACTCTCGATGACTTTGCCGGCCGCATAACCGAAAAGTGCAGACTCCACATAATCCCAGCCGCCGCTGATGGAATCCACGCCATAACGCTTCCAGAACTCGGTCAGAATATCATCCTTGTGTCCGATAAAGGTCGTGAAATCGACCAGGATCGCCACTGGATTGCCGGCCACGTTCCAGTGACCGACACGGATGCGGAGGCCTTCCTTGGCAGCCGCGGCACGCCACGAACGGAAGAGCCCGGGATCCTCAGTGAATTCCGGGTTCTGGTCCACGTCACGCCACACGTCGGGCCCGATATGAATATGATGGTTTTTCTTGAAAGAGGTCCCCAGATAGAGGGCCTTGGTGGCAATAACGGTATGGATCCCGCCTACCTTGTTGCATACTTCCCAACTTGTCTCGAACAGGTAGTCGGGCATCGTGTAATGATCTTGCATCTTGCTTTATTTGCTTTTCTTGGCTTTCAGTCTGTCCTTGACGCGCAATTCAAAGTCTGCCAGGACATTCATGTAATTGATGAAGGCTTCGTAAGGTGTATCGTAAGGATTGAAGTAACTGTGGACGCTGCCGTCGGAGAAGAACTTCGTGCACATGTAGTAGAAATGGTCGCTCTCCTGCAGCTTGCGATAGACGCTGATCAGGTTCTCGTCCTTGGTCTTGTAAACGTCAGCTTCCAGAGAATAGAGCTTGTTGAAAGCCTCTTCCTGCAGCTCGTTGCCAAGCCAGGCGCTGGTATCGCGCTCCTCGTCCGCCCACGAAATCGGGAACGGCACATGCAGCGGTGCCACCGGCTGGTTCTTTTGAGCCGCCTCGGAAGGTGTGCAGAAATCCAGGCTGCGCGAGAGGATGGCGGCCGGCATGGCATTCAGGAAATCGAAGATTCCCGATGCGCTGCGCTGGTGCTCGCCAAAAGTCTCGTAGTCCATGAAGAGATTGAGCACATCGTCTTTCTCGAGTGCGGAAACCGCCCAGTCGGCGAACTTGTCGGCCGTCAGCGGCCAGCCGTTCCAACCTTTGTCAGAGAAGCGGAAAGCGATGTCATCACTCAGGTTGAAATTGCGCAACAGCAGCTTGAGCCGCGGGTTAATGGCATTGACATAGACGAAGTTCGGGCTCTTCCAGCCCAGAATGTGCTTCGCGCCTTCGGTCAGCATCACGTTGTAGCCCATATCAGCCACGGCGGCGCCGATGGCATCGGAATAGACGAGTTCCGTGTTGCGGAACACCGTGGGCTTCACACCGAAGGTCCGTTTCATCAGGTCGGCATGCTGCTTGACCTGACGCTTGAACTCGGCCGTCGACGAGAGCGAGGCCAGCGAATGGGAATAGGTCTCGGCGAGGAACTCCACGCAGCCCGTGGCGGCGAGCGCCTTGAAGCTGTCGATCACTTCCGGTGCGTAGCGCTCGAACTGCTCGATGGCGACGCCCGAAATGGAGAAGGCCACCTTGAAAGCCCCGTTATGACGGAGGATCAGGTCGTGCAGGAGCCGGTTGGCCGGCAGATAGCATCGTTCGGCAACACGGCGCACGATGGTCCGGTTGGCAAAATCATCGAGATAGTGAAAGTCGTTGCCGATGTCGAAAAAGCGGAACTGCCGCAGACGGTCGGGCTGATGGACCTGAAAGTAAAAACAAACTGACTTATTCATGGTGTACCTTTTATTATTTTCCTTCGATGGCCGATTCATAGACCCGCTTCACCTTGATGGCGGCGCTGTCCCACTTCAAATTGTCGACCTCCTCGCGTCCCTTCTCCGCGGCCAGATTGGAGAGAGCCGGATAGTTGAGGAGTCCGTACATGGCGTCTGCCAGGGCGTTTACGTCCCAGAAGTCCACCTTGATGGCGTATTTCAACACCTCGGCAACGCCCGACTGCTTCGAGATGATGGTCGGCACGTCGGTTTTCATCGCCTCGAGCGGCGAGATGCCGAACGGTTCGGAAACCGAAGGCATCACATAGACATCGGACAGGGCGAACATCTTCTGCACGTCGTCGCCGCGCAGGAAGCCGGTGAAATAGAACCGGTCGGCGATGCCCAGCTTGGCCACGTAACGGATGCAGCGGTTCATCATGTCACCGCTGCCAGCCATCACGAAGCGCGTTTCCGGACAGACCTTGAGGACCTTGGCAGCCGCCTCGATGAAGTATTCGGGGCCTTTCTGGAACGTGATGCGGCCGAGGAAAGTGATCACTTTCTCCTTCACGCCGCGTTCCACGTCGATCCGCTCACGTCCCGAGAAGTCGACGGCATTGTGGACCGTCACGACCTTCGACGGGTCGATGCCGTATTTGTTGATCACGATGTTGCGGGTCAGGTCGCTCACCGTGATGACCTTGTCGGCCTCAAGCATGCCTCGGCGCTCGATCTCGAACACGCGGGTGTCGATGTTGTCGGCGCTGCCTCGGTCGAACGAAGTCGCATGGACATGGATCACCAGCGGCTTGCCCGACACGCGCTTGGCAGCAATACCAGCGTAGTAGGTCAGCCAGTCGTGGGCGTGGATCACGTCGAACTGCTGTTCTGCCGCAATCGCCCCGGCAACCATCGCGTAACGGGACACCTCTTCCATGAGGTTCTTCCCGTACTTGCCGGAGAATTTGTATTTCTGGCGGAACCAGAACTTGAATTCCTCGCGCTGGTTGAGCTGCTCTTCTTCGACCAGTTCCGTGAAGTCGGTCGGGTCGATGTAAGGATGCAGGTTGGATCCCACACGGAGGAACTGCACCTTGCTCAGGAATTCATCGATATTGTGGCAGTTGTCATACACCGCCACGTCGCTCGCATTAATGATGCGCACGGAACTCTGGTCTTCGTCGCCACTGGCGGAAGGCATCACGAAGAGCACTTCCACGCCGGCGTGCGCCAGACCCTTGGTCATGCCGTAGCAGGCCGTACCCAGACCGCCTGCGATATGGGGCGGGAACTCCCAGCCGAACATCAGGACTCTCATCACAACTCCTCCTTATCCTTATTTTGTTCAATCATATATTTCACCCGGAGAATCTCCGACACACTCAGTGCGGAATTGATGGCTCCGTGCGGCATGTATGGCGGGTCTCCGTCGTAGATTTCGGCTACCGCGGCAATGCCGTGGATGTTCATGTCTTCCTGGAAGCCGTCGATCAGTTCCTGGGCTTTCCGGACGAACGAAGGGCCGAAGAGTTTGAAACTGGCAGCTACATAAGGGCCAAGCAGCCAGGGACGGGTACATCCGTTGTGGGTGGCCGTGTCACGCTCGATCTGGTTGCCGTCGTACCGCGAACGGTAGAGCGGGTTCTTCGGCGAAAGGGTGCGGATGCCGCGCGTAGTCACAAGCTCGCGCGTCACGGCATGCAGGATCTCGGCCTGGACGGACTCCGAAACGGGGCTGTAGGCCAGTGAGCAGGCATACAACTGGTTGGGACGGGTAAAGACATTCTGGCCGTGCTCGTCCACATAGTCTGCCAGATGGTGGCGGGCCTCCACCCAGAAGAGGTCGTAGAAGACGTTCTCAATGGCCTCTTTCACCACGGAGAGCCGGGCCGTCAGGGCACTGGGCTTCCCGAAGCAGGTTTCCATGTCGAGGGTATAACACACGGCATTATACCAAAAGCAGTTGGTCTCCACCTGATAGCCCCGGCGTTCCGTTACAGGGCGGCCGCCGATGTAGGCATTCATCCAGCTCAATGCCACGCCGGGTTTTGAGGCCCACAGCAGGCCGTTGTCGTGCAATTGTACTTCGGGACGACCGGAGAGGTAGCTTTCCAGCACCTGCTTGAGGAACTTGCCGTACTTCTTCCAGGCACCGGCCGCATCGCCCGTAAAGGCGGCAAGTTGCTGAACAGCCTCGAAGAGGCGGAGCGGCGATTCGACCTGGTCGCATCCCTTGAGGAGCGCTTCGCGGTTTTCGGTAATGAGATCGGAGAGAATTTTCTCAAAAAGCTTCGCGTCACCCCGGTGGCAGAGCGTCAGGCCGGGCAGGGCCAGGCAAGTCTCGCGCAAGCCGCCCATCTCATGCCACGAGAATCCCGTACAGATCCGGGTGAACGGGCCCTTGACCGCGAAGAGTTGCTCGGCGGCCGCCTTGAGGCACTCGTCGTAATTGTCACGCGGCATCCTGCGTTTGACTTCGCGGGTAAACTGGGCCTTGAGATTCTTCGGGGAAACGGCTTCGGTGGAAGCTGAGAAGATGATGCTCTCCCCTTTTTCCATCGGCATTTCAAAGAAGCCCGGCACCAGGAGGTCTTCCATGCAGTCGAAGCCGCGGCGATACTCTTCCTTATAGACAGTATTGCGATACCAGTCGGGCGTATGGACATATTCGCAAGGCTTGGACAACTGCAGGTGCAGCGTCGGGAAATCGCGGTACAGGCAGAACGATACGCCACCGTCAATGGTCTGATAGTGGGTATTGGCGTCGCCGTTTGCCGTGGTCAGGGCATGAATGCTCCGGAATGCCAGATAAGGCTTGAGCCGCAGCACCGTGTGGGAATGGGCGTCAAGCAAGGTGTAGCGGATCAGGAGCTGGTCACTGCCGACCACGAAGAGAATCTCCTTCTTGAAGAGCATGCCGCCCACCTGATAAGTAATCACCGGGAAGGGATTCATTTCGAAGTCGACGATGTACTTGTGACCACGGGGTTCATAGACATCACCGTAACAGTGGATACCGAGGTTGAAGGGCATCCCGTGCTGGAACAGAGTCTCGTCGAGCGACGAAAGGAGCATATAGCGGTGACCGCCGAAGCGTTCGACCGGAACAGCGAACAGACCATGATACTTGCGGGTGTTGCAGCCCACGATCGTGGTGTTGCAGTACCCGCCCGTCCGGTTGGTCGCCAGCAGCTCCCGCTTGAGGGAATACTCGAGGTTCACGAGCTCTGCCTTGTTGAATTGCAAATAAGCCATTTTACGTTCGAAACTTTAATCTCGCAAAGGTAGGGAAAAATATAATATATACGAATTATTTCTTACGGAGCACCTGCACGGTGCGGCTCGGAAGATAGAGATAGAGATTTTCGGAAGTCCCCTCGGTCACAGTCAGATGCGTGACGGTTTCATCGTTGCGGGCGAAGCCGCCGAAGCGAGCTGCGTCGCTGTCTAGCAGCACCTCGTAACTGCCGCCTTCCAATTCGAAACCATAATGGTCGAACGACTGCTCCGGATTGAAGTTGAAGACGAAAACCAGCCCGGCTCGCCGCAGGATGAGAATCTTCTTTTCCTCATCGCAGCGCAGGCACACCGGCGGCTCTGCCAGCAAGGCGTTCCCGCGGGCCAGTGCGAGCATAGCCTTCTCGAACTCCCACAGACCGCGGTAGCGCAGGTCGGGGTTATCGACCAGCGACCACTGCCTTCTGGCATAGAAGAACGACCAGTCGTTGCCCTCCCGCGGGAAGTCGATCCATTCCGGATGTCCGAACTCATTGCCCATGAAGGTCAGATAACCATCGCCCGCGGTGGCGAGCGTGACCAGTCGGATCAACTTGTGCAGGGCAATGCCACGGTCTACGACCAGGTTCTGTGCCTTGCGCTCCATCGAATAGTACATCTCCTTGTCGATCAGGCGGAAGATGATGGTCTTGTCGCCCACCAGCGCCTGGTCATGACACTCAGCGTAACTGATGGTCCTTTCATCCGCCCGTTTGCCCGAGAGTTCGTACCAGATCTCACCCATGCTCCAGTGCCAGTCGTCACGCTCCTTGATCCATTTGATCCAGTGGTCGGCCACGCCCATGCTCATTCGATAGTCGAACCCGATGCCGCCGTCGCGCAGCGGAGCGGCCAGGCCAGGCATGCCCGACATATCCTCGGCAATCGTGAAGGCGTTACGGTTCATCTCGTGGACCAGAATGTTAGCCAGGCCCAGATAAGTGATGGCATCTTCGTCCTGCCCGCCGTCGAAGTAGCAGGGATAACCGCTGAAGTCGCGTTCCAGACCGTGGTCATAGTAGAGCATACTTGTCACCCCGTCGAAACGGAAGCCGTCGAGGCAGTATTCTTCCATCCAGTACTTCAAATTCGAAAGCAGGAAGTGCAGTGTCTGCCCCTTGCCATAATCGAAACAGCGTGAGCCCCATGCAGGATGTTCGCCGCGCGAACCTTCGTGGAAATAGGTCGTATAGGAGCCGTCAAGCCGGCTGAGGCCTTCCAGTTCATTTTTGACGGCATGGCTGTGCACCACGTCCATGATCACGGCGATGCCTGCCTGGTGCGCCGCATCGACCAGCGCCTTGAATTCCTCCGGTGTGCCGAACCGGCTGCTCAAAGCGAAGAAGTTCGACACCTGGTAGCCGAAGCTCCCGTAATAGGGATGCTCTTGCAAAGCCATGATCTGCAGCGTGTTGTATCCCGTCTCAATGACACGTGGCAGCACATGCTCACGAAACTCCGTGAACGAGGCTACCTTCGGCTCTTCGCCGCTCATTCCGATATGCACTTCGTAGATGAGCGGGTTGGCTACCTTCGGGCCACGCTTCTTCCGCCAACGGTACGGCTTTTCCGGCGCCCAGACCTGGGCGCAGAACACCTTGGTTTCGGGATCCTGCACGCAGCGGGTCGCATAGGCAGGAATCCGTTCTCCCCCGCCGCCGGGCCATTCGATATACCATTTGTAAAGGTCGCCGTGAGCGATCCGTTCTGCCGGAACCCGCAACTCCCAGTTCCCGCCGCCGAGCGGCTTGAGCGCCCATTCTTCGCTCCGACGCCAGCCGTTGAAGTCGCCCAGCAAGTAAATCTTCGTGGCATTGGGCGCCCACTCGCGGAACACCCAGGCGTCGCCCTCGCGGTGCAGACAATAATACATGGCGCCGTTGATGGCATCCTTCAAAGGTTTTCCATATCCGGCAATCTCCTGCCTGCGGATGACGATCTGCTGGTTGCGCCGTTCCACAATCTTCCCATACGGCTCCAGCCACGGGTCTTTCTTCCAGATTTTCATCGTTATTCTGTTTTCATCAGTCTTTCCATGGCTTCTTCGCTGCCGCGGATATAGTCGCGGCACCAGGCAATCAGGTCCATTGCCTTCTTGACGTCGGCACCGATCGCCGAAAGATCCCGCTCGGGATCTTCGATTCCCTTGACCAGCGCCTCCAACTCAGCGAAAACTTCTTCGTATTTCCGTTGCTCTTTCATCGAATCAAAGATATAAAAAAAGAAGATGATTTACAAGCCCCTGTACCATGCCGTCACTCAGATCCTATTCCAGACGGCTCTGACATCCTCCCAGAAGGAGAAGGAGCAGCATACATTGTTTGTACTTCCGCTTCGACGGTCCCGTCCCGGAAAAGGAGGGTAAGGCGGTCTCCGGGAGCGAAGACGGAAGCGGAGGCGGCACGACGGCCGTTCTTGAGGGCGATCAGGAAACCGCGGTCGAGGGCACGCTGCGGATTGACGGCATCAAGGCGCTGCTGCAGCAGATCGAGGGCGTGCAAGGCATCGCCATGACGTACCGCCACGGCGTTCGAGATCCGTAACCGCATGGATTCGAGTACACCGCGCTGCGCTTCAGCCTTAGCACGGACAGCCAGATGCAGCCTCTGCAGAAGCAGGTCCACCTGCCAGTCTTCCCCCGCGAAGCGCTCGATCAACCAGTCGGCCAGCGCGGTCGGAGTCTTGACGTGGGTGTGTGCCACCATGTCTATCACATGAAAGTCATGGTCGTGACCGATGGCCGTCAGGACCGGCAGCGGGAACTGCGCCACATTGACGGCCAGTTCGTAGTCGTCGAAACAGACGAGGTCCATCGCACCGCCGCCGCCCCGCAGGATCATCACGGCATCGTAAGCCTCCGCTTCCGCCGCCACGGCGTCGAGCGCCGTGATGATGCTCGCCGGCGCGTCGGCCCCCTGCATCACGGCCGGAAAAAGTGTCGTCCGGAACTGGAACCCGTATTCATTTTCGGAGAGATGCCGTTGAAAGTCCCGGTAGCCGGCGGCTGTCGCGCTGGAGATGACGGCCAGGCGGCGGGGCAGAACAGGGAGCGGAAGGGCAGCGTTCATCCCGAACATCCCCTCCTCCTGCAGCCGGACGATCGTCCGCTGGCGGGCCAGCTCCAATTCGCCCACCGTAAAAGAGGGATCGATGTCGTAAACAATCAGCGACAAGCCGTAAAGCGCCGAATAGTTCACCTGCACCCGGATCAGCACCGAGAGGCCCGGGGCCAGCGCCCGGCCGGTCTGTGACTCGAAATAAGGCTTGACCATCCGCCAGGTGGAAGCCCAGACGATAGCAGGAGCCTTGGCCAGCAGTGCATTCGACCGCGGGTCTTTCTCCACCAAGGTCAGATAGCAGTGACCCGACGGATTCTGTTTCAGTTCGCTGATCTCCGCCTGCAGCCAGACGGTTTCATAAAAAGTATCTTCAAGGGCCTGCCTGACCTGTTCTTGCAAGGCCAGCAGGCCGATGGTATTTCTCTCCATATTCACAAATCCCTTTTACAAATATACGGAAAATATTTGTGAACGAAGAATTCATTTAATACACAATGAGCCGATAATCCTCGATTTTTTTCGTACTTTTGTACGGTAATCTCTCTGCGACCATGATCATCAAGCAGGCCCTCTTTGCCGGAAGCAGCCAGCGCACGGACCAGAAGCCGAAAACCCGTCATCCGGAATTCGCCTTCATCGGGAGGAGCAACGTCGGTAAATCGTCGCTCATCAACCGCCTCTGCAACCAGAAAGGCCTGGCCCATACCTCCGCGACACCTGGCAAGACGCAGCTTGTCAACCATTTCCTGATCAACGACGCCTGGTATCTGGTCGACCTGCCCGGCTACGGCTACGCCCGGATGGGCAAGAAAGGCCGCGAGAAACTCCAGGACATCATCAGCGACTATATCCTCCACAGCGAAGATCTCGTGCTGCTCTTTGTGTTGCTCGACGCCCGCCACGACCTGCAGGCCATCGACCGGGACTTCATCACTGAACTGGGAAACGAAGGCGTCCCCTTCGCCCTGACTTACACCAAGTGCGACAAACTGGGCCCGAACGCCCTCAAGGCGCAGGTCGCCCGCAACGAAGAAGTGCTCCGCGAGAACTGGGAGGAGCTCCCGCCCACCTTCTGCACCTCCGCCGAGACGGGCCAGGGCCGCGAAGAGATCCTGAACTACATCGAAACTATCCTTAAACAACTATAACTACAACTATTTCCCGACTTCCATGCAAGAATACGATCACAAACTCAAGCTTTTCGCCTGCAACGGTTCCCGCACCTTCGCAGAGCAGATTGCGCAGAAACTGAACACGAAACTCGGCGATTCCGAACTCACCGTCTTCAGCGACGGGGAATTCCAACCGCAGTTCACCGAGAGCGTCCGCGGTGCCACGGTGTTCATTGTCCAAAGCACCAATCCGCCGGCCGACAACCTCTTCGAACTTCTGCTGATGATTGACGCCGCCCGCCGGGCTTCCGCCTACAAGGTGATCGCCGTGATCCCCTATTTCGGCTGGGCCCGCCAGGACCGCAAAGACCGTCCCCGCGTCTCCATCGCTTCCAAGCTCGTGGCCAATATGCTCACGGCGGCCGGCTGCGACCGCGTGATGACATGCGAACTCCACGCCGCCCAGATCCAGGGTTTCTTCGACATTCCCGTCGACCACCTCTGGGCCAGTTCGATCTTCATCCCGTATATTCAGGCCATGAATCTCAGCAACCTTTCCATCGCTTCGCCCGACATGGGCGGCGCGAAAAAGGCCAACGTCTATGCCCGTCACCTCAACGCCCCGCTGATTATCTGCCACAAAGACCGCACGAAAGCCAACGTCATCGGCAGCATGACCGCTATCGGTGAAATCGAAGGCCGCAACGTCGTCATCGTCGATGACATGGTGGACACCGCCGGGACCATTACCAAGTGCGCCGACGTGCTGATGGAACGCGGCGCCCTCAGCGTCCGTGCCGTCTGCACCCACCCCATCCTTTCGGGTCCTGCCTACGACCGGATCAACGCCTCCCCCATCCAGGAATTCATCGTCGCCGACACCGTTCCCCTCAAGCCGGAGAAGGACAACACGAAGTTCACCGTCCTGTCGATGACCGGACTCTTCGCCGACGTGATCGACCACATCTACCACAACGAACCGGTCAGCGACCTCTTTATCCGCAGCTAACCATGATCCTCGAACCCACCCGCGAAATTGCCGAGATCCACGCCCTGCTCGTCGGAAAAATCCGGAACTACTTCACCTCCGCCGGCAAGAAGCGGGCGGTTCTGGGCCTCTCCGGCGGCATTGACTCGGCCATCGTGGCCGCCTTGGCCGTCGATGCGCTGGGCGCCGAAAACGTCCATGGCATCCTGATGCCCTCGCAGTTTTCCTCCCTCAGCTCGGTGACCGACTCGATCGAACTGGCCAACAACCTGGGCATCAGCTATGACATCGTCCCCATTGAGAAAATCTACAAACGTGCGATGATCGAGATGATCCGTTTCTTCGAACTGGGGAAATGGAGTGTGGCCCAGGAGAACATCCAGGCCCGTATCCGGGGCATGATTCTGATGGCCTGGTCGAACCGTTTCGACGCCCTGCTGCTCAACACTTCGAACAAAAGTGAACTCTTCACCGGATACGGCACTTTGTACGGAGACCTCTGCGGCGCCATCATGGTGATCGCCGATCTCTACAAAGTGCAGGTCTATGAGCTTTCGCGTTACGAGAACACCCTGTATGAGCGGGAAATCATCCCTGAAGCAATCCTGACCAAGGCACCTTCCGCAGAGCTGCGGCCGAACCAGAAGGACAGCGACTCCCTCCCGGAATACGAACTGCTGGACCCCGTGCTGCATGCTTTGTGTGAAGAAGAACTCAAGCCCGAAGAAGTCATCGCACGCGGTGCCGACGCTGCACTGGTGGAACGTGTCGTCCGCCTCAAGAAAGGCGCTGCCTTCAAGGTGATGCAGATTCCACCCGTGCTGACCGTAGGTGACCACCCGATCGTACCGGAATTCAAGCAAATCTGACACAGCTTCGCCATGGCCGTCTTCCTGCTCGCTCTTGCCCTGCTGGCGCTTGCTGTCATCGGCATGTCCGTGACCATCCTGGTCAAAAAGGACGGCAAGTTCCCCGACGGAGAGATTTCCCACAACAAGGAGCTCCGCCGCCAGGGCATCGTGTGCGCCAAAGAGGAAGAATTGCGGATGTGGCGCAAACGCAACCAGAAAGCTGCTGCCGAGGGCAGGCGTCCCGACGTCTGCCCTGAGAGCGGCTGTGACGGATGCGCCTTCTTCGAAACAGACCATTAATCTTCGCACCATGCTTGTAAACACAATTGTCCAAGACCGTATCTGCTTCATCGAAATGCAGAACGGGGCACATTTCAACTGCCTGAGCGAGGAGATGTGCCAGGAATTGACTGATGCCATCCAGGCTGCCTACGACCAGGAATGCGTGGGCATCGTCCTCAAGGCCCAGTGCAACAAAGGAGTCTGGAGCGCTGGACACGACATCCGGGAACTGCCGCAGACCGGAGAAGACCCGCTGGCCTGGAACGTACCGATGGAACGCTTGCTCCGAAGTGTCCAGGACGTGGCCATCCCGGTCATTGCGCGCGTTGACGGAACCGTTTGGGGCGGCGCCTGCGACCTCTGCCTCTCGTGCGACATGATTGTCAGCAGCGACACGGCCACCTTCGCCATCACCCCGGCCAAGATCGGCATCCCTTACAATGCCTCGGGCATCATGCACTTCATCAACCAGCTGGGCATCAACAAAGCCCGCGAGATGTTCTTCCTGGCCACGCCCATCACGGCACAGGACGCCTTGAACGTCGGCCTCATCAACCGGGTGGCCACGGCCGAGACTCTCGACCAGGTGCTGGAAGAACAGTTCCTTGCGCCCTTGCGGCGCAACAGCATCCTGTCGATCAGCGCCATCAAACGCCAGTTCCGCGCCTTGAGCAAGGCCGCCAACCTGATTCCCTCGGAGACTTTCGAGCGCATCAACGTTTACCGGACGCGCGTCTACAAAGGTGCCGACTATCTGGAGGGCATCCGCTCCTTCCTCGAAAAACGTTCCCCGGAGTACAAAGGAAAAGCCTCCGACCTGGACGACTGACCAGCATTTCGTCCGTTTTCTCCGCCAAACCCGTGGCGCGCAAGCCTGCCCTTCCTGCTATTTGAAGATAAGGGTTGACAGACGTTCTTCTGCCAGCACGGAGGCGGCGACGCGCTGGAGGCTTTCTGCCGTGATGGCATCGATGCGGCGACGTACCTCTTCATCGGAGAGGATGTCGCCGAATACAAGCATGCTCTTGGCCATCGACAAAGCCTGCGACTCGCCATTGTCGGAGGCTACGGCCAACTGGCCGAGCAACTGCTTCTTCGCAGCACGGAGCGCCCGCTCGCTGAGCGGTTTGTCACGCAGGGCCGCCAGTTCGCCGTGCACCAGGGAAATGCAGCGGTCGAGGTTGGGTTTTTCGCAGCCGAAATAGATCATCAGGGAACCATTGTCGGCAAATTGGGTGAAGGAAGCGTCGATGGCATAGACCAGGGCGTTTTTCTCGCGCAGCTGCTGGTTGAGCCGGGAGTTGGCGCCAGGTCCGCCGAGCAGGTTGGCCAGCAGGACCATCTCCATCCGCCGTTCGTCATAATAAGAATAGGCGGTGGTGCCGATGATGCAGTTGATCTGGTGGTTCTTCTTGGCCACTTCCTTTTCGAAGCGAGGCGGTACCGGAAGTTCGGCCGGAACAGCAGGGCGCGCCGGCCGGGCGGCAGGTACGTAGTCGGCAGGGATGTATTTGGCAGCAGCCTGCCGGGCGATCTTCTCAGCCCGCTGCGGCGTCAGGTTGCCCACGATGGCGATACACATGTTCTCCGGTCGGAAGCCCTGCCCAACATAGTCTCGCAGTGCCTCCGAATCAATCTTCTTGAGGCTCTTCGTCGTGCCTAGAATGGAACGGGCGAGCGGACTGGGTCCGAAAAGCAATCGCTCGAACTCCTCAAAAATGCATTCCGAAGGAGAATCCTTGTACATATTGATCTCGTCGATCACTACGCAGCGTTCCTTGTCAAGTTCCTTCTGTGGAAAGGTGGAGGTAAAGGCCAGTTCGAAGAGCAGGTCCACAGCCTTGGCCGTATCTTCTTTCAGGACCGTGGAATAGAGGACAGTCTCTTCTTTGGCGGTATATGCATTCAACTCGCCGCCCAGCATCTCGAGGCGGTTGCTGATCTGCTGCGGCGTACGTTTCAGCGTCCCTTTGAAGAGCATATGCTCCGTCATGTGGGCGATGCCGCTGAGGGCTTCGGGTTCATTGCGCGTGCCTGACTGGATGGCGAGCGCGGAATAGGCCACTTGCGACCGGGTGCGCCGGAAGGCGAACTGAAGGCCGCTTTCAAACGTCTTCGTAAAAATCATGCGGCAAAAATAGATAAATTATTCGTACATTTGTAGGCTATGGAACAATTCATCGTATCTGCCCGGAAATATCGTCCCAACAGCTTCGAGACGCTGCTGGGCCAGGAGAACATCGCCCGGACGCTCAAGAACTCGATCCTGCGGGGACAGTTGGCGCACGCCTATCTGTTCTGCGGCCCGCGGGGCGTAGGCAAGACCAGCGCCGCCCGCATCTTCGCCAAGACCATCAACTGCAGCAACCCCGGACCGGACCTGGAACCGTGCGGTGCGTGTGAATCGTGCCGCTCCTTTGCGGAAGGACGTTCCTACAGCATCCACGAGCTCGACGCCGCCTCCAACAACTCGGTGGACGATATCCGCGCCCTGACCGACAAAGTGCGGATTCCGCCGCAGGTCGGACGCTACAGCGTCTATATCATCGACGAGGTGCACATGCTCTCGCAGCAGGCCTTCAATGCGTTCCTCAAGACGCTCGAAGAGCCGCCTGCCCATGCGATTTTCATCCTGGCCACCACCGAGAAGCACAAGATCCTTCCGACCATCCTCTCCCGTTGCCAGACCTATGATTTCAATCGCATCAGCGTCGACGACATGGTCCGCAACATGAAGGCCATCGCCGCCAAGGAAGGGGTGACGATGAGTGAAGACGCCATGCACATCATCGCCCAGAAAGCCGATGGCGCCATGCGCGATGCCCTGACCTTGTTTGACCAGACCGTCGCCTTCTGCGGGAAAGAAGTGACCTACGAGCAGGTGATCCAGAATCTCAACGTGCTCGACTACGAATATTATTTCAACCTGACCGATGATTTCCTGGGAGGAGACTATGCCCGGGCGATGCTGACCTTCGACGAGATCCTGTCGAAAGGCTTCAACGCCCAAAGCTTCATCGGTGGGCTGAGCACCCATTTCCGCGACCTGCTCGTCTGCAAGAACGAAGCTTCCCGGACACTGCTGGAACTGGCCCCGTCCGTCGCCCAGCGTTATCTGGATTATGCACGGAAATGCTCCCTGGGCTTCCTTTTCGAGGCACTCGGCATCACCTCCGGTTGTGAGACCGCCTACAAACAGAGCGGCAACCCCCGCCTCCTCATCGAATTCGCCCTGATGAAACTCTGCAATCTGACGGCGAAGTTCGCAACCGCTACCGATGGCGCACAGAGCGTGGCCGCCACCAATGGCGCGCAAGGCGTAGCGGCGGGTGGTATTCGGCGTAGCGAGCATTCTCCTGCAAGCCAAACGAATACCAAAGCTGCGGAGCTGCAGCCGACGGAGGCCAAGCCGGTGGAACGCCCCGGCGTCATGCCCGGCCCCGACCGGGCATCTCGCAAGCCTACCGGGCCATCCCTCAAAGCCATGATGGCGGAGGCCAAAGCCGAACCTGCACCAACCGCCCAGCCGGCGGCAGCCCCTGTGGCCGAAAACGCCGGACCCGACGAAGCCGCTCTCTCTGCTGCCTGGTTCGCCTTGGCCGACAGCGAAAGCCGGATGCCCCGCCTCTCTTCCGCCATCTCCCTGGCAACGCCGGTCCTCATCGGCAAGGAGATCCATTTCTATGTGGGAAATCTGGCCCAGCAGGAGTGGATCGACCGCAACTGCCGCGCCCGGATGGAAGCCTTCCTGCAGCGTACGCTCGGCGATCCCACCCTTCGGCTGGTCGTCGATGTAAAACCGGCCGAAGACAAGGGCCGTGTCATCTACATGCCTTCAGACAAGGCAAAATATTTGCAGGAGAATTCGCCCGAATTCAATGGGTTGCAAAAAGATTTTGGATTGGAAATCAGCTAGCGATGAAACTGTTCTGTACAAATCTGGTCAAGAAATACGGCAAGCGCACCGTCGTCAAGGGTGTCTCCATTGAAGTGGAGCAGGGAGAAATCGTCGGCCTGCTCGGGCCCAACGGCGCCGGCAAGACCACGAGTTTCTATATGATCACCGGCCTCATCAAGCCCAACGATGGCCGCATCTTCCTAGGTGAAGAGGAGATCACCGAACTCCCGATGTACAAACGCGCCCAGAAGGGAATCGGCTATCTTGCCCAGGAAGCCTCCGTTTTCCGGAGCATGAGCGTCGAAAACAACATCCTCTCGGTGATGGAAATGGCCGGTTTCGACAAGGAATACCGGTTGCAGCGGCTCGAGACGCTGATCGATGAATTCGGCCTCCAGAAGGTCCGCAAGAGTCAGGGCATCCAGCTCTCCGGCGGTGAACGGCGCCGTTGCGAGATCGCCCGTGCGCTGGCTATCAATCCGAAGTTCATCCTGCTCGACGAGCCCTTCGCAGGCGTCGATCCGATCGCCGTCGAAGATATCCAGCACATCATCGCCAAACTCAAGACGATGAACATCGGCATCATCATTACCGACCACAACGTCCATGAGACCCTGGCCATCACCGACCGTGCCTATCTCCTTTACGAAGGCTCCATCCTCGAAAGCGGTACGGCTGAGCAACTGGCCAACAACCCCGAAGTCCGCAAGAAATATCTCGGTCAAAACTTTGAACTCCGCAAGGCCGTATTACATGAGCGGATCGAAGACTGAGGCACAGATGCCCGCTCATGCCGGGTATGACACTGAAAGTTACGCGCCAAAAAAGCCGCCCGTATCCCTGGGCGGCTTTATTTGTGTCTGTTGATTCTTTTTCATATCTTTGTAAGAAGTACACTTTTCCGCTCTATGAGATCCCTTTCTATTGCGACGTTGCTGCTCCTGCTGGTTTCCTGTACAGCAGAAATCGAGCGGCAGTTCAATGACGCCCCAGTCACGGGCCCTGATGTCCCCAAAGTGATATTCCAATCCTCTCTCGAATCATGTGGCATACCGGACGCGAAAGTTTATGCTGACGAGAACATGAAGGTCCTTTGGAATGCAGACGACCGGATTTCCATTTTCAACAATAATACGTATAACTGGCAGTTCGCTTTCGATGGCGATGACGGAGACACGGCGGGCGGTTTCGAACCCATCGGGGAGGAGGACTCCGGCGCCGATGTCGATTATGTATATGCTGTCTATCCCTACCGCGCAGAGACCGCGCTCAGCACCAGCGGCGTCCTGACGATGACACTTCCGGCCGAGCAAGCTTACAAAACCCATTCGTTCGGCATCGGGGCCAACACGATGGTGGCGATTTCGGACGGGAATTTCCTGGCATTCAAAAATGTGGGCGGCTACCTGTCGCTCCGTCTGTATGGCGACAATGTTTCCGTGAGCCGGATCACGGTGCAGGGGAACAATGGCGACCGGATTGCCGGCAAGGCATCGATTTCGATCCCGCTGGGCAGCACCCCGACGGTAACGATGGACGCCACGGCAACGGATGCTGTCTCCATCGTCTGCGAACCGGCGGTAAAACTCGGCACGACTGCCGAGGAATACACGGATTTCTGGTTTGTGATTCCGCCCGTGACTTTCTCACAAGGTTTTACCATCACGGTCACGGACGACAAGGGCTGGACGTACACCAAATCCACGACCCGGAGCTTTACCGTTACCCGCAACAAACTCGACTGGATGAATCCCCTGAAAGTCATTCCCGAACTCTCCAGCCTTGAGCCGGGCAACAATGAAGGAATCGGTCACGAAATCTGGTAATCATCATGAAAAGACATATCTGCTTCGGCCTGCTGGCCGCCGCGCTCCTTCTCGTCTCCTGCACCGACCCGATTGACTCCGTACTCGGAATCGACATCCGGGTCAGCAACATGACCCTCACGGCCTCGACCGAGAGGCCGATGACCAAAACCACTGTTGTTTCAGAGACTTTGGTCTATTGGGAACCGGGCGATGCAATTGCCGTCTTCTCCAACGACACATCCGCCAAATTTGTAGCCGATCTGACTGCCCCAGCCGCTACCGCAACGTTCAGAGGCCGTCTGGCCGGATGGAAAGGCAACGGCACACTCTGGGGCGTCTATCCGTACAGCAAGGAGGCCTCTTTCGACGGAGAATCCATCACCACGGTTCTTCCGGCCGTCCAAACGGCCCGGGCCGCATCTTTCGGAAAAGACATAAATCTGGCAATTGCCCGGACAGATAGCGATGTCCTCCAATTCTACAACGTGGGCGGCGGTGTCTGCTTTTCCGTAACGGAAGAAGGCATCCGCAAAGTCTTTTTCGAGGGACTCAACGGGGAAACTCTCGCCGGAAAAGTGAAGGTCAGTTTCGATGAGAACGGGCTTCCTGTAGTCCGTGAAGTCTCCGAAGGCAGCACATTCATCACACTGGCTGCTCCCGAAGGACAGACGTTCCAGAAAGATACTTGGTACTACCTCGTCGCCATCCCCGGCGCTCTGGAAAAAGGCTACAAGATGCGCTTCTACAAGACCGACGACTACGCCAAGCGGATCTCCGAGAAGTCTGTCACCATCAAGCGCAGCATCTACGGCGACATCCAGAACGCCGACGAAGGCCTGGAATATGAGCCGACTTCCCTCCCTTATCCCAAGACCGTGAAAGAGTGGGAAGAATCGGATGAAATGACGATGACAATCTCGACTTCGGTCGATCCGATCCTTGCAGGATATACGCCAGGGGATGCACAGTCCGTGGAACATCTCGTCCAGGCCGTTTCGGGGCTGGAGAATGTTGCGTCCGTCTCGGCCAGTGCGGATGGTTCACAATTGCTCATCAAGCAGAACAACGGCGTCCACGTCAACCTGATTCTCGGCATCCAGGACGAACCCGAAGCGACGAGCTCCGCGGCTCCTGCCCCTTCCGAAACCCCGACAACGAAAGCGGCAACGGAAACGGAAACAGAAGCGGCAAAGCCAAAGGCAAAATCTTCCGCCAAGGGCAATGTCAAAGCGACATCTAAAGACAAGCAGGTATTATTGCTGTCCCCTTTCCAGAACGATTACCCCAAAATCGGTCCCGTAATCGATACCGATTATCTGAGCTCAACACTCAATGGCATTGGTTATGAACTTGTCGTCCCCAGCCAGGTCACGCTGGCCCATTTCACCGGTGACTACCTGAGCCAATACCCGCTGGTGCTGATCGCATCACACGGTGCCGCCCGGTTCACCATCATGGACGGCTCGGTGGTCACCTCGGTGGTCAATACGGGTATAGAGGTGGGAACCCTGGATGATGACGCAGACCGCTCAGCCCTCGCCATGGCCATCTGTGACGGAAAGGCACAATATTTCATTACTGTACCTTGGTTGCAGGCCACGACCTCAGAATCCAATGCCTTTTCGGGTTCCATGGTCTATTTCGGCAGTTGCCAATCGTACAAGGACGACGATTTTGGCAATTTCTTCTCTTCGCAACACGCCGGATTCCTGGGGCACCAGAAAATCATGGCCGTCCAGTTCGACAACCTAGTCATGCACAGCCTCGTGACCTCGTTGGCGATGGGCATGAATTTCACCCATGCCGTCGAAAGCATCAGCAGGGACCCTTGGGCAAAAGCGGAGCAGACCAAACTGACCAGCATCATCCACTGGCTGTTCGATTATACTTCTTCGGACCCGTTCCCTTCCTCATTCAGTTGGAAAGTGGATCCTTCCAAATTAAGAAAGGTCGATTCCAATCTGCGGCTGATCGACGCCAAGCCGATCAATCTGAAGCATCCACTCAGTGGGAACCGTGCGAAATTGACCTGGGATCTTCCACATGAGAATGGAGAATTCACGTTTAAGGTACATCTGAACGGAATGGTCTATGACGTAGGCACATCCAAAGAATATACGACAGATTCCCTCCTCCCCGGCAACTACACATGGTTTGTTGAAGCCAGCCTGATTTATCAAGGAGAAGTTGTCGAGACCTTCCGAAGCAAGGAAGATAAATTCGCCTTGGGCGGCGGAGGCCATGCCTCCGAAGCCGTCGATCTCGGCCTTTCCGTCAAATGGGCCTCCGCCAACATCGGTGCCACATCCTCCTCCGATCCCGGCTACTACTTCGCCTGGGGCGAAACGATCCCTAACAAAAGCGATTATTCCTGGGAAACTTATGGATTCGGTCCTTCAAACGGATTGACCAGATACAACGGCAACGACGGTCTCCGGATTCTCCTCCCCGAGAATGACGTAGTCCATCAAGTCTACGGAGGCAATTGGCGCATGCCGACCGTCGAAGAGTGGGATGAGCTGAGAAGGGATTGTACCTGGGAAGAAGTCAAAGACGACGACATCCTGCTGGGCTACAAAGTGACAAGCAAAACCAACGATAACTACATCTTCCTTCCCGTGACTGGCTACCGGGCGGGCTCGGAACTGAAGAATCCAGGTCAAGCAAGATACTGGTATGGATCAATAACCAATGGTAACGGCCTCTGGAAAGCAAGGAATTTGAATGAAGGAGACTATTATGAAAATGGTTGGGCAAAGGGGGATGACAGGTACCTGGGAATGCCGGTCAGGGGCGTGTACGATGATTCGGCAAGTGGTATCTCTTCTTCCAGCGTCGTCGATTTAGGTTTGAGTGTCAAGTGGGCTGGTACCAATGTCGGTGCAAGTGCCGCCGAAGAACTCGGCTATTATTATGCATGGGGAAGCATTTCCCAAGTTACTTCCTTCGACTGGGAAAACTATCCTTGGGGGCAACGTTACACGTCATTGGATAAATATAATGGCGTTGACAATCTCTCTTGTCTGAAAAGGGAAGACGATATTGCTTACCAATCATTGGGTGGACCTTATTATCGAATGCCGACGAAAGCCGAGATGGACGAATTAGTTAACAATTGTACCTGGATTCCGGCAACTTTGAATGGACAAAGAGGATATAAGATTCAAAGCAAAATAAACGACAATAGCATTTTCCTCCCGATCTATGGTTACATGGATGGCACACAACTCCGTGATGGGATGCGACCCCGTTATTGGTCTTCTTCTATTACCAATGGCAACGGTCTTTGGAAAGCAAGAAATTTGAATGAAGGAGACTATTATGAAAACGGTTGGGCAAAGGGAGACGACAGGCGTTTCGGAATGCCAGTAAGAGCTGTGTATGATGACGCTGCTACTGAATACAATCTCAGTTCAGGGGACTTTGTTGACATGGGATTGAGCGTTGATTGGGCAAGTTCCAATATGGGCACATCGTTGCCGGAAGAAATCGGCAATTATTATGCATGGGGAGAAATCCGACACAAATCCTCGTTTACCTGGGATAATTACTCGCTTTGTAATAATGGTAGTTATAAATCTCTAAACAAGTACAATTCAGAAGACGGCCTTAAAAGACTTGACAGAGAAGACGATGTTGTCTTTAGACGATATGGGGGCCAGTATCGCACTCCCACCAAAGAAGAATGGGATGAATTATGGAATAACTGTGACTCTAAACTTTGCAGAATCAATTCTCGTTGGGGATATCTCCTTACAAGTCGCATCAACACCAACCGCATTTTCATACCGCTTTCTGGTTACAAAAATGGGAACTCGCTTCGTGATGGGATGCGTCCGCGCTACTGGTCTTCTTCTATTACCAATGGCAACGGCCTTTGGAAAGCCAGGAATGTCAACGAAGGTGATTACTATGAAAACGGCTGGGCGAAGGGCGACGACAGATTTTTGGGAATGCCAGTAAGAGCCATCCGCGCCAAATACGAAAAGACGGTCACTTCCGGTGAAATGATCGACCTGGGATTGAAAATCAAATGGGCAAGTTGCAACGTTGGCGCTACTGTTCCGGAAGATTTTGGAAACTATTATGCATGGGGAGAGATTTCTACCAAGACTTCTTTCACCTGGGATAACTACAAGCATTGCAATGAGGGAAGTTATAAATCTTTAAGCAAATACAATTCCACCGACGGAAGACGCTATCTCGACTGGAACGATGATGTGGTTCATTCAATCAATGGTGGAAGTTGGCGCATGCCTACCAAAGGAGATTGGGAAGAATTACAGAACAACTGCGACTGGGAGCTAACCACTTTGAATAGCATCCGTGGGTACAGAATCGTAAGTAAGACCAATGGAAACAGCATTTTCCTTCCTATCTCGGGATACAAAAACGGCACGCAGCGCAAAGATGGTATGAAACCCAGATACTGGTGTTTGGATATCACCAATGGCAACGGCCTTTGGAAAGCCCGTGATTTAAACGAAGGAGAGTATTATGAAAACGGCTGGGCAAGAGGCGACGACAGGTTTCTTGGCATGCCCGTTAGAGGCGTATATGACGACTCGGCGACCAACCTGACTTCTGGCGAAACCATTGACATGGGGCTGTCTGTAGAGTGGGCAGCAAGCAACATAGGGGCATCACATCCTGAAGAATTCGGCAAGTATTTCGGTTGGGGCGAGACCACAACGCATTCTGATTATAGTTGGGATTCTTATGTATTTTGTGAAAATGGTTCTTACAAAAACATGACAAAATACAATGGACAGGACAACTTGCGGAGACTGGAAGACACCGACGATGTCGCTCAGCATTATACATCAGGCTTTTTGCGCATGCCGACGATCGATGAATGGAACGAGTTGAAGAATAACAGCACTTGGGTACTGAAATTCAGAAACGGTCATATCGGTTACTTGGTGACCAGCAACATAAATGGAAATAAAATGTTCCTCCCGGTTGCAGGTTATATAAGTGGAGCACAACTTCGTGACGGTATGCGAACCAGGTATTGGTCTTCGTCCCATACCAACGGCAATGGCCTTTGGAAAGCCAGGAATTTGAATGAAGGAGATTATTATGAAAACGGTTGGGCAAAGGGAGATGACCGCTACCTCGGTATGCCGGTCCGTGGCGTCATAGACAGCCAAAACGGTCCGGGCGTGGCAGTGACAGGGGTTTCCCTTGACAAGACGCAACTGGAATTGAATTTACGGGGTACGGCCCAGCTCATCGCTACGGTCACCCCTTCTGACGCCACCAACCCTTCGGTAACCTGGTCGTCGAATCGGGAATCTGTGGCGACTGTGTCTGCTGATGGACTTGTAACTGCCGTTTCCGAAGGAACGGCCACCATCACGGTGACAACTGTCGCGGGCGGTTTTACCGCCAAATGTACGGTGACTGTCAGCGATTCGGATATCCATGTGACCGGCGTAACACTTGACAAGAGCGAAATGTCGTTATCGGTGGGCTGCGGAGGATTATTGATTCCGATGGTGACCCCTGTCGATGCAGCCAATGATACCGTTACCTGGCAATCGAGCAATCCCAATGCCGTCCGGATCTCGGCGGGAGGGCGGGTTTTCGCCATATCGCCCGGCGTCTCCACCATTACCGCAACGACCGTTGATGGCAATTTCAGCGTCACATGCCAAGTATCCGTCGACAGCAAGAAACCTTTTGAGTCAAAGGATCTGGGCCTTTCCGTCCAGTGGGCCACATTCAACGTGGGAGCCTGCTGTCCGTCAGATTATGGCGAATACTTTGCCTGGGCCGAGACGGAACCGAAAGACGCTTATCGCTGGAACAACTATAAATGGGGAGATGCTTTCTCCGGCAGCCTTACCAAATATGCCACCTCCTACACCGACAAACTCGACAATGAGGATGATGTGGCACGGGTATATTGGGGTGACGGCTGGCGCATGCCTACTATGAGCGAGCAACAGGAACTGATTGATGAGTGCGACTGGGTCTGGACAAGGGAAGGTCTTGTTTATGGTTATCGAGTGACGAGCCGGAAGCCCGGTTACACTGAGCAGTCCATATTCCTTCCCGCCTCCGGCTACATGGAAGGAGATGAGCTTCAAGAACCCATGTCAGCCGGCCGATATTGGGCCTCAACCTTATTCTTCGGCCAACCCGCCCAAGCCTACCTGACCAGTTTCAGCAGTTCCGGTAAACTCAGCACCATGCAGAACCGCTGTGTCGGCATGACTGTCCGGCCGGTATGCAAGGCTGCTCCCGTAACGGGTATAACTCTCGACAAACCAGAGTTGACGTTACAGGAGGGAGAGACTGAACAACTTACAGCTACTGTAATGCCTTTCAATGCTGGCAACAGAACTGTCACATGGAAGTCCAACTCCGAATCTGTTGCAACAGTCTCATCCGATGGCCTTGTAACCGCTATTTCTGCCGGCAATGCTACAATTACTGCCATTACGGCTGAAGGCGGTTTTACCGCTACTTGCTCCGTGAAAGTCAATCCTTATGAGTCCTCTGACTATTCTGTAGATGGTATTGTTCATACAATCCAGAAAGCTACGTCAGGCAATGGGATCAATATCGTTCTGATGGGAGATGCATTCAGCGACAGGCTTATTGCTGACGGTACGTATGAAAGGATGATGAAAAAAGCCGCCGATAGTTTTTTCAGCGAAGAGCCCTATCATTCATTCAGGCATCTCTTCAATGTATATTATGTAGATGTCGTCTCGAAAAATGAGATTTATAATGGCGAGACAGCTCTTGGTACATCATATGGACAAGGAACAGAAGTTAATGGAAACCATGACCTGGTCGCTTCGTATGCACTGAATGTTCTCACTCCTTCTCAAATGAACAAGTCTGTTATCGTCGTTTTGATGAATAGAGACTATTATGCCGGGACTTGTTATTATTGGGATGATGGAGCTGACGAAGGAGACTACGGAATCGGTACGGCCATAGCCTATTTCCCGACAAACAGCGATGACAATATCTTTACCGTTCTGATTTCCCATGAGGCCGGTGGCCATGGCTTTGGTAAATTAGCAGATGAATACGTGAACTACGGATTTGAAAAAACAACTGTTCCTCAGGACAAAATTAATTATACGAAAGAAGTAGCTCCTTATGGGTGGAGGAAGAATGTAGACTTTACCTCAGATGTAAATAGTGTAAAATGGCATCAATTTATCGCAGATGAGCGGTATAATAGCGAAGAAATCAGCACATATGAAGGCGGATTAACTTATGGGAAAGGAGTCTGGCATCCGACTAAGCATAGTATTATGAATGACAATACCGGTGGTTTCAATGCGCCGTCGCGTTACGCTATCTGGTACAGGATCCATAAGCAGGCTTACGGTGAAGACTGGCAAGGCACATACGAAGATTTTGTACAATATGATAAAGTGAATCAAACACCCGCTGCCTTCGCGCGCAGAAAGGAACAGATAGAACAAGCTGCCAAGCACCCGCTTCCGCATCTTGCTCCGCCAGTCTTGATTACCAAAGACTAATAAAACTACGGTTCAAATCAACGGGCTTCAGACACCGAGTATTATTCTTTGTACTTGATTTCGGCCACGTTTTCATCATATTGGAAAAACGTAGAGATTGTCTGACCGGTCTTCAGCCATATTTCAAGTAAAGAAGGGTTCCACCGGCAAGACAGAATCGTAAGCTTCAAGTTATGGCTTACATCCAAAGTGGCAAGAAGATTATGCATACAGGACAATGAGACCAATTCCGTGCAGAGGCTCACGTCCAATTGGGACAGTTGATTGTAATCGCAGTCAAAATAACTCAGCTCCGGCTTGTTCGTAACGTCAATACCCGTCAGTTGATTATAGTCGCAAGTCAGACTGAACAATTTTGCATTTCCGCTGATATTCAAGCCAGTAAGCTTGTTATTGGAACAATCCAAGTTGGTCAGCTTCGTATTCTTGCTGACATCCAATCCTGTCAGGGACCCGAAAATCTCCTCCACACCAAGCGTTGAATTCCACTGACGTGTCCCACGGCATGTAAGGTATCGGAGGTTGGAGAAATACGCAATGCCCTGCAAAGATGCAATATCGTCAGTCACCACATCAATCTTGGTTATACTGAGCGCTTCGGCCACGGTGAGTTCCCCATCCTGGTTATAGTCATATCCGGCCAGACAGTATGCCTTGAAGTTCGCGTCGGCGAAACGGATAACCGTATCATCTCCCGTAAAACGGAGCGTGACAGAATCATCATAGTAGAAAGTCGCGATCTCCTGCCCCACAAGCAGCCAGATCTCATTGAGATTTGAATTATACCAAGCATTGCAATAATTGAGTGATGTATGACTGCGCAGGTCCAGGATCGTCAACTCATTGTGTTCACAGCGGAGCCGGGTAAGAGCCGCATCTCCACTGATATCGAGATGGGTCAGTTGGTTATTGCTGCAATCAAGCTCTGCCAATGCCGGATTGCCGCTGGCGTCGAGCGTACGCAATTGATTCTTTTTACAAAACAGTTGGGTCAGCGCGGGATTATTACTGACCACCAAGCTGGTCAGCGGATTCCCTTCACAGTACACGACCGTCAGGTCCGCTTTTTCGCTGACTTCAAGATGGCTCAATTGGTTGTTGCTGCACCTGAGTTCCTTCAGTGCGCCATTCTGGCTCAGATCCAAACTCGTCAACGCGTTATTGAAACACTGGATTTTGGTCAACGCCGTGTTATGGGTGACATCCAGTCCGGACAGTTGATTGTTTTGGCAATACAGTATGGTCAGCGCGGTATTCTTGGTAATATCCAAGCTGCCCAACGGATTACTGTAGCACCTCAGATCCTTCAGATCCGGATTATTGCTGACATCCAGGCTGCTTAGCTGATTACCTCCGCACCAAAGCGAGGTCAGTTTCCTGTTCTGACTGACATCCAGGCTGGAAAGTGATCCGAAGTACTCGGTAACCCGCAGTTCTTCGTTATATTGATTGGTGCCCCGGCAATACAAGGTGGTCAGGTTGGTAAAATGCTCTATGCCCCGCAGAGAAGTGATCGCGTCGGTGTTGACATTAATCGTATCGACAACTGCCGCTTCGGCCTTGGAGATTTCCTTGTCTCCATTCTTGTCAAATTTTGAGACACAATAAGTCTTGAAGTTTTCGTCATCGAACTCAATCCCCACGTTGTCATAGTCCGGCTCCACCTTCAGCTCCTTCATCCAGTCCAGCGTGTTCCGTTTCACCGTATAGCTGTTCGTCGTCTTCTTCCTGTACACGCCGCCCATATCGTCCACCACCGTGATTTCGAAGCCGCCAGCCATCGTCACCGGCGGTACCACCAGCCAGAACTCCGTGTAGCTCGTCTCGCTCCTACCCAACTTCACCGCAGGATCGCACACCAGCGATATCGCGTCCGTCCCGCTCCCGGCCACCACCACCTCCGGCAACCCGCCAAGCGGCATCGTGATGCTCGCCTCACCCGCAATCTTCTCCCCGCCATTCGACTTCAACGTGATCCGGCGTACCGATATGTTGTCGCCATACAAACGCAGCGACAGGTAACCGCCCACGTTCTTGAACGCAAGGAAATTGTCCCCAGTCACCGCCACCATCGTGTTCGCCCCGATACCGAACGAATGGGCCTTGTAGGCCTGCTCCGCAGGCAGCACCGTCATCACCGTGCCGTCCGTAGACAACGCAGTCTCCGCCTTGTACGGATACACCGCATACACGTAGCCAACATCAGTACCGGGTTCATCCTCCCCCACCGGCTCGAAGCCACCCGCCGTATCGCCGTCCTCGCCCTCAAAAGCAAACTGCCAGTTGAACGTGTTCATGTTGAAGATCGAAATCCGGTCGTCCGCATTCCACAGAACCTTCATGTTCTCGTCCGCGTACACCTTCGTATCGGGCGTACCGCAGCCTTCCACAGAAGCCTGGAAAACGAGTTTTTCGCCAGGCGCAGAAGCACGAGAGCCAGCCAACTGCTGATCGATATCTGTCGTGCAGGAAACCAATAGCAACAAGAAAGACAAAAGGGGTAGTATCCTTTTCATAGATATAAGAAATATGTCCAAATATACGCTTTTGCCACAAATAATGCAAGCCTTTTAACAACGACGGCCGGGTCAGTAAGTTGACCCGGCCGCGAACGATGTTGAAGGGAGGGGGATTAATTGACGTACACTGGACGGATAGTGCACCCTTCATATCTTGAGCCGATACTGACTAGATTTTGATAAGAACATCCCGCTATATAGCCATCAGGTTCAAAATACACAGTATCAAAGCCTGTAGGAGCGCAAGACTGTTGCTCTGATGACATATACTTACCTACTCTTCCTTGATATCCCCAATAATACCCCGCACAAGGCAGGAAAATCGAACTGCTCGTATAGCCGGAAACTGTACTGGTAAGAATATACCCGGGTATTCCGGAACCTTGATAGTCAGTTGTCCATTCATGGGTAGTATTGTCAAACAGTTCCTTCCAATCCGCACATGTCGGAGTCCGGAAACCGGAGCCAAGATTGGCATAAGCAGCATCATCGGCAAGATCCAGACTTCTCTTGTTATCCACAAATCCTTCAAAACCATACTCACTGTCGTAGCAATACTTGGTCAATGTTTTCTCAGCACCCTTGCACCAGGCATAATTCTCCCAAGAATAAGTATCTTTGGGTGTCGTCTCTCCCCAGGCATAATAGCTGCCGTACCCCCGCGGCGACGAGGCACCAAGATTGAACGAGGCCCACTTGACTGAGAGACCCAGGTCCACTACTTCCGGAACAGGAAAATCTTTGTAAACGATTTCCGTATCATCATTTTTAGACAATTCAGATATCACCTGCCCCGTCGCCAGATAAAGAGTAGTCATAGGATTGTCATTACAATACAACTGTTTCAATGACAAGTTATTACTAACATCGAGTTCTGTCAAATTATTTCCATTGCAACGGAAATACTGTAATTGTGGATTAGAACTTACATCCAACGAGGTCAGCTGGCAACCGTAACACATCAAGTTATGCAAAGAAGGATTATGGCTTAAATCCAATGTTGTCATCTTATTGTTGTAATAGCAGGCCAAATAGTCAAGTTGTGTGTTATTACTCAAATCAATTGTGGACAACTGGTTGGCTTCGCATTGCAAAGTCCTCAATGCCGTATTGTGGCTCACATCGAGAGAAGTTAATTGATTACTTCCGCAAGCCAACAGTAATAAATTAGTATTGTTACTTACATCGAGTGTCGACAATTTGTTCGCTGAACACCGAAGATCAGACAAAGCCGTATTACTACTGATGATCAATTCCGTTAACTGGTTACTCCTGCACCAAAGCGTTGTCAATGACTGATTAGCACTTACATCCAATGAGGAAAGCGCGCCTCCCATCCAAGAACCGCCATTGCACTTCAGGCTGCTCAAATTTTGAAAAAAATGAATGCCTTGTAATGAAGCAATGTTATCAGTAACGACATCAATCGCTTCGACCGCATCACACTCCGCATCTGAGAGAATGTTGTTGCCGTCAGTGTCAAAGTTACTGAAAACATAGGCACGGAAATTCTCGTCGGGGAAGGAAGCCGGAGCAATCAGATACACGATTTCCGTATCAGCGCTCTTCTTCAGCGATGCAATTTCTTGCCCTGTGGCCAAATAAAGAGTCGACAAGGTGTTGCTACTACACCATAATGTTGACAAGGCCGGGTTATTACTCACATTGAGCGTAGTCAATGGAGTATTACGGCAGACCAGGCTCTGCAAGGCTATATTATGGCTCACGTCAAGTTGAGTAAACGAGTTACCATCACATTGAAGCCATTTCAAAGCGGTATTGGCGGTCACGTCAAGAGAAGTCAATTGATTGTAAGCGCAATCCAAACTATTCAACGCAGTATTGTTACTCAGGTCGATGCCAGTCACTTGATTATTATTGAAACCCAGGGTCTCCAGTGCAGTATTATTGCTGACATCAAGGGAGGTCAACTGGTTTGAATTGCTACTCAAATAATACAGCGCAGGATTATTGCTCAAATCAAGTGAGGTCAACTGATTATAACCGCAGCTCAACATGCCCAACTCCGCATTATTGCTGACATCCAAAGAAGTCAGTTGATTGCCGTGACAGTGTAGCGATTCCAGCACCGGATTGTTGGTTACATCAAGCGAGGACAATTGATTATTATCACAAATCAAACCCTGCAATGCCGTGTTTCTTGTCACATCGAGGGATGTCAACAGCCCATTAAATACAAAAGAACCGTTATTATAAGTATCTGTACCTGCACAATTCAAAAAACTGAGATTCTGGAAGAATTCGATGCCTTGAACCGTCGCGATAGTGTCTGTACAAACGTTGATTTGGATTACCGCATCGCACTCCTCAGCGGAAAGCTTACCGTCTTTATTCGAATCAAAATTATCGAAAACATATGCCCGGAAGCTTTCGTCAGGGAAGTCGGCGGGAACAGCGCCAGAGGGCATCGCAGCGATGCGGCCGGCATAGCGTTCCCAGTATGTTGAAGCCTTCTTATAGGTTTCGACTGCGGAGGCCGGAACATAAATTGGACAGTCGTTCGTGCCATCAAAAATAGTGCTGACCTCGAGGACGGGAGGGGTCTCAGACTCGATGACAATAGACGTCAGCGCAGAGCAGTAGTTGAAAGCATACGAGCCAATCCGATTCACGCTCTCCGGAATCGTAATGGAGGTCAATTCATCACAACTCTCAAACGTGCAGTAAGCAACATAGGTCACGTTTGATGGAATCGTATATTCCGTCAAGCCAGCCGGAGCAAATCCAACTGTCATACCATCCACAACAAGGCAGCGATGATCGTCACTGGCAAATTTACCATTGAATTCCTGCAAGGACAGGCATTCCGTGAAGGCTCCTCTTTCAATACTAGTCACACTCTCAGGGATTGTCACAGACGTCAGTGAAGAGCAAGACGCAAAACTGCTCCCTATCTCTTTCACCCCTTCCGGAATCGTAATGTCTGTAAAATCATTACGAAAATGGAACACATAATCTCCAATGCCAGTCACACCGGATGGTATCGTAAACGAAGGCGCCGTCCCATAAGGGATAGCGATGGCGATCAGCCGGCCATCCTTGATCAGGCATTTATGGTCTTCGCTGGCATACGGGCCCTGGAAGGCCTTGAGTGAACTGCAATTGTCGAAGCATGCATCGCTAATCTCCGTCAGGCTTTGCGGCAGCGTGACATACGTCAATGAATAGCAATCCCGGATCGCATGGTACCCGAGGGTCTCCAGCGTCGAAGGGAAGGTGATGGACACCATGGAGGTGCAGTACCCAAACGCATAACCGTCAATCGTCGTCAACCCTTCCGGAAGCGTGACAGATGTCAAATAGTTGTGTCCTTCAGCCAAACCAAAGGCAGACATGCCGATGTACTTTAAAGGGCCGCTGAACTTGATCACGCCTTTCCCGTCCACATACGTGTTGGATACGATCGTCACGTCACCAAAAACGTTGTCGGCAGGTATGACAAGCGACCCGTTGGAAGTCGTGTACCAGATCTCATCAGCACCCTGGGTATCCTCCACCTCGTCGTCCCACTCGTAGACAATATTCGACTCTACCGGGGACTCCAGCGTCGCAACCACCTGGTCCGGGGCCAAGATCACCTCCTCGATCGGGTTGTCCGTGCAGATCAGCGTCTGCAGGTTCGGGTTGTTCGACACGTCAACCTCCTCCAGCTTGTTACCCGAGCAGTCCAGCTCCCACAGGTGCACGTTCTTGCTCACGTCGATCGTCTCCAGCTGACCGCCGTACGAACCGCTCTTCGTGTCTCTCGTGCTCTTCGTCTGGATCTGACTCCCACGGGCCGTCAGACGCTCAAGGCTCGCGAAAAACTCGATTCCCTTGATCGACTTGATGTTGTCCGTGCATACGTTCACCTCTGTGATGTTCGCAACTTCCGATCCCGTCACCACGCCGTTCTTGTCTCCGTCGTAGTTCTCCACGCAGAACGCCTCGAAGTTCGCGTCATCAAACTCGATCCCCACGTTGTCATACGTCGGCTCCACCTTCAGCTCTTTCATATAGTCAAGCGTGTTCCGCTTCACCGTATATTTCTTCGTCGTCGCCTTCGTGTACGTGCCGCCCATGTCGTCCACCACCGTGATCTCGAAGCCGCCCGTGAACGTCACCGGTGGAAGCACTACCCAGAAGGCCGTGTAGCTCGTCTCGCTCTTCCCTATCTTCACCGCAGGGTCGCACACGATCGACACCGCGTCCGTCCCGCTGCCGTCCACCGTCACTTCGGGAACGCCGCCAAGCGGCATCGTGATCGCAGCCTTCCCCGCGATCTTCTCCCCGTTGTTCCCCTTGATCGTGATTCTACGTACCGATATGTTGTCGCCGTACAGACGAAGCTGCATGTAGCCGCCCACGTTCTTGAATGCCAGGAACTGGTCGTCCGTCACCGCCACCATCGTATTCGCCCCAATCCCGAACGAATGGGCCTTGTAGGCCTGCTCCGCAGGCAGCACCGTCGTCAACGTGCCGTCCGTAGACAGCGCAGTCTCCGCCTTGTACGGATATACCGCATACACGTAATCGACATTAGCGCCGGGATCATCTTCGCCCACGGGCTCGAAGCCGCCAGCCGTGTCGCCGTCGTCACCCTCGAACGCAAACTGCCAGTTGAACGTATTCAGGTTGAAGATCGAGATCCGGTCGTCCGCGTTCCACAGAACCTTCATGTTCTCGTCCGCGTATACCTTTGTCTCCGGCGCCGTGCATTCTTCCACGGCAGCCTGGAACACCACCTTCGCGCCGGGGGCTCCCGATCGCATCTTGCCGAACTGCTGATCGATCTCTGTCGTGCAGGAGGCCAGCAATAGTAACATTGACAAAAGAGGAAACAGCTTTTTCATAACGTATTACTTTTTGATTATTTATATTCAATGCTTGTGCCCTCGGGCAGATTCAAAGTCGAAATCGTCTGTCCTGTTCTCATATACAAGATGGTCAAGGGACAGCCGTCACACCATAGCGATGTTAAAGCGAGATTGCTGCTGACATCCAAACTCGTCAATCCACAGGATGAAAGAACCAACTCATTCAAAGCGGCGCATGAAGACACATCCAGATCTGCCAGAGAGAAACAGTTAAAACAGTTCATTGTCTTCAACGAAGTACAGCCAGAGACGTCCAGACTCGATAATCCTCCATTGTAAGCACACTGCAATTCCTCAAGCGATGCACAACCCGACGCATTCAATGTCTGAACCGCGTTCTCACGGCAATTCAAGACCGTCAAAGCCGGGCAGTCGGAAACATCTACGACACGTAGCTGATTCCCTCTCGTTATCACACGCTTCAGCGAGGAAAGACCCGAAACATTCAGTTGATGCAATTGTCCCTGATCCAGGCCGGACGCGTCGCATTGCAAGGACTCGAGATTCTTGAAAAGGGTCACTCCCTCCATCGATTCGATATTGTCGGTTCCTACATTAATCGCGGTTACCGCATCACACTCTGACTGAGAAAGGATTCCGTTCCCGTCGTTGTCAAAGTTCGTGAACACATAACTCCGGAAGTTCTCATCAGGGAATGCAGCAGGGAATGCACCTTGATAGACAATCTCTTCATATAGTTTATCAATATAGGTTTCATGGTTGATACACTCGACAGTCTGTCCATTTGCCATATACAAAGAACCTGTGATTCGCGCTCCCTGCAAAAAGTGAATGGCATTCAGGTTAATATTGGAGCTCACATCCAAACTGTTCAGTTCCATGCTACGGAAACTCAAAGTGGTCAATGCCGGATTGTTCGATACATCCAGTTCGTTCAAAGGTACCATTTGCAATCCAATCGACTCAAGAAGCGGATTGTTTGACAAGTCCAGCGATGAGATTTGAGTACAGAAGATAAACAAATTTGTCAATTCTGGATTGTGAGAAAGATCCAATTCCGTCATCTCGCTTACAACATCAAAATCGGCTATACATTCCAATGACTTCAGTTGCGGCAAATATTCAATACCTCTTGCAGAAGCGTTGTCAATCGCCGGGTTGATTACAAGGCTGGTCACGTTATTGATTTCTTCCGGAGACATGATCCCATTCCCATCCGAGTCGTAGTTCTCCAGCAAATACTGAAGAATTGTCGTCGAGAATGAAGCGTTCCCCGGGCCTTTTTCTATCAACTGAGCCGATTCGGGTTTTTCTATAGACATAAATGTTTGTCCTGTCGCAACATAAATCTTTGTAAGCGGATTATTCGTACAGCCTAAATAATTCAAGGGATTATTGCTCACATCCAATGTGGTCAACTGGTTATGATAGCAGTTAAGCAACGACAGGGTTGAGTTATGACTTACATCCAGAGAAGATATTTGATTTTGACTGAATTCAAGTTGCTCTATAAAGAGATTGGAAGAAACATCCAAACTTGACAACTGGTTTTCATCACATACAAGCTTGCGCAATTCCAAATTATGTGAAACATCAAGTTCCGTCAGTTGATTATACATACAAAACAGTTCCTCCAATGCTGCACATGCACTCAAATCGAGCGAAGTCAACTGATTAAAACCACACATCAGGTAAGTTAAGGCAGAATTGGACGAGATATTCAAAACAGACAGTGCATTTTCAGAACAATACAAAATCCGCAAAGCCGGGTTATGAGACAAATCCAACTCAGTGAGTTGATTGCTCATGCAATACAGTTCTTCCAAAGCCGTATTTACGCTCAAATCTAGGGAAGTAAGCTGGCCGTTTGTTCCATAACAAGACAGTTTTGTCAAATTAGAAAACAGACCAACACCCTTAAGAGATGATATATTATGGGTATAAACAAATATCTCCGTCACCGCATCACACTCCGCCTGAGAGAGAAATCCGTTTTGGTCGGTGTCGAAGTTCTCGAAAACATAGGCACGGAAGTTCGCGTCCGGGAATGACATCGGGCCGATGACATCATCCCAGTCGTACACGATTCCCGTATCTTCCGGCGCCTCGAGCGTCGCAATCACCTGGCCCGGCGACAGATTGATTGTCTCCAGCGGGTTGTCCGTGCAGATCAGCGTCTCCAGATTCACGTTGTTCGACACATCTATCTCCTCCAACTGGTTGCCGTGGCAGTCCAACTCCTCCAGGAGAATGTTCTGCCCGATGTTGATTTCTTCCAATTGACCAGCGTAAGCACCTGCCGTACTCTTCGTCCCGATCAGGCCGCCCGCACACACCAGACTCTTCAGATTCGTGAAGTACTCGATCCCGCCCAGCGACTCGATCTCATCCGTACAGACGTCTATCGCCTCCACCAGCTCCGCCTCCGCCACCGAAATCTCTCCGTCCCTGTCCCCGTCGAAGTTCGCCACGCAATACGCCTTGAAGTCCGCATCTTCAAACGGCACCTTCACATTGTCATAGTTCGGCACCACCTCCAGCGGATTCATCCAGTCCAGCTTGTTCCGGTTTACGGTAATTGCCTTCGAGGTCGTTCTCTCAAACACGCCCCCCTTGTCGTCCGTCACCGTGATCGTGAAGCCCAACGAAAAATACACCGGCGGAATCACGAACCAGAAGTCCGTGTATTCCTCCGCCGTCGAGCCCAGCTTCACGGCAGGGTCGCATACGACCGAGATCTCATCCGTGGCCGCATTGTCCATCGTCACTGACGGCACGCCGCCCGGCTCCATCGTTATGCGGGCCTTCCCGGCGATCTTCTCCCCGTTGTTGCCCTTGATCGTGATCCGGCTCACCGTCACATTGTCCCCATAGAACCGGCATGAAATATATCCCCCCACGTTCTTGAAACCCAGGAAATACCCCTCCGTCACCGCCACCATCGTGTTCGCACCGATCCCGAACGAATGCTCCTTCCACGGCTGCTCCGCAGGCAGCGTCATCGTCAACACACCGTCGTTGCTGATCTTCGTACTCTTGCTGTACGGATACGCCGCATAGATGTAACTGAGCGGATTGCCCGTCGTAAACGTGCTCGACGGAATCTCCTCGAACTCCCCTGCCGTGTCACCGTCATCACCAGTGAACGCCCATTGCGTGTTCAGCGTAAACTTGTTGAAGATCGAAATCCGGTCGTCCGCGTTCCATAGCACCTTCATCGATTCGTCCGCGTACACCTTCGTATCCGGTGACGCAGGACCCTCCGTCGTGGCCCGGAATACCACCTTGGGGCCGCGCGCTCCTTGGCGCGTCGTGTTGAACAGCTGGTCGAATTCAGAGGTGCAGGAAATCAGTCCAAATGCAAGAAATAATAAGGGAAGTATCTTTTTCATGCTGCCAAGTTCAATTCTATTATCGGGAAAAAATTCTCTGTTGAGGTTATAGCATAAAGAAATTCGGCGACAGCCTTTATGCCACGCCGAAAACAGAAAAAAGAATACGGGAAATCCTACCAGTCGTGTCCGCCGCCTTCCTCGATAGGCTCGAGAACGGATTGGCACACAATGCCTTGAAATTGGACACCGATAAATTTGAAACGGGGCGCTTCGTACTCTTTTTTATGAATGTCGTTCGAAACCATGATAGAATGATTTACTTTGTTTATTAATAACACAAAGGTATGTCTTTTTGAAACAATACACAAGTTTTTCAATCTTTTTCAGCTCCGGTCCGTGCCGCCCCCGGGGACGCGCCCCCATCTCCTCCCCCTTTCTCGTTTTTCGAGCACGACTCGCTTGAGACTGGACGCTCAATCCACCTTTTATCCATCTCATGGACCGAGCGTCCAGCAGACCCGACCAGTTTTATTTTTCTTTCTATATCTTTGCGCGCAGTTATGACACTCTTTCTGACAGGGAGTCCCACGCGATACGGCGAGGACCATTTCACGAATGACAACGGTTTCCGGGCGGAAGTCGTGGCGGCGTTGCGGGCTGTTACCGGCGGTCGCCGGGCGCCGCGGGTGCTGCTGGTGAGCGCAGCGCCCGACGATCCCGGCTTTACGAAGTCTGTGGAAGAAGGGATGGGCCTGTGCATCCACCGCTCCGACATCGCCACTTCCGCCATCGTGATGCTCGACCGGCACAACGCCGATCGGGCGGCCGAACTGGTGCGGTGGGCCGACTGGATCATCCTCTGCGGCGGGCATGTTCCGACCCAGAACCGGTTCCTGCACGAAATCGGCCTGCGCGAACTGCTGCAAGATTACCGCGGGGTCATCATGGGCTGCAGCGCCGGGTCGATGAACTGCGCCGAAACGGTCTATGCCCATCCGGAGCTTCCGGGAGAAGCCCTCGCCCCGCACCACACCCGTTGGCTCAAAGGGCTGGGGCTGACCGACATCAACATCATTCCCCATTGGGAACAGGTGCGGGAGGCCAGGGTCGACGGCCTGCGCCTGATCGAAGACGTGGCCTTTCCCGACAGTTGGCGTTATCCTTTCTTTACCTTCCGCGACGGCGGCTACATCAAGGTGAAGGACGGCCACAGCGAACTCCGCGGTGAAGCCTGGGTGATTTCCCGGGGCGAGATGCACCGCATCTGTGAAGAAAACAAATCCTATCCGTTTATGAACCTGGTATTCATTTCCCCCCACTTCCCGCAGACCTACTGGCAGTTCTGCGCCGGCGCCCGACGCAACGGCGTGAACGTGCTGGGCATTGCGGACACCAACTATGAGAATCTTTCCCCGGAGCTTCGTGCGCAGCTCACGGATTACTATAAAGTAAACGATCTGGAAAACTACGACGAAGTGTACCGCGCCGTAGCCTGGTTTGCCCACAAGTACGGCAAGATCGACTGGATCGAATCGAACAACGAATACTGGCTGGAGCAGGATGCACGGCTGCGGACCGATTTCAACGTAACCACCGGCATCCACAGCGACCGCATCGCCGCCATCCGTAACAAGTCGGAGATGAAGAAATACTATGCGCTGGGCGACATTCCGACCGCGCGGCAGATCAAGGGCTCCGCAGGCCGCGAGTCCATCCGCGCCTTCGTCGCGAAGACCGGCTTTCCGGTCATCGCCAAGCCCGACAGCGGCATGGGTGCCTCCGGCACGTTCAAACTCCAGAGCGATGCGGAGTTGGAGGCCTGGCTCGATGAGCATCCGAACTATGGACAGTTCGTCATCGAAGAATTCATCACCGGCCTGCTCGTCAGCTATGACGGTATTTTCAATTCGCGGATGGAACCCATCTTTGAGAACAATTCGGTGTTTCCTACACCCGTGATGGACATCGTCCACGACAATCTCGATACTTGCTACTGGATCAACAAGACCGTCCCGAAAAAGCTTTCTGCCATCGGCCGGCGCACCGTCAAGGCTTTCGGAACACCGAGCCGGTTCGTCCACCTGGAATTCTTCCAGCTGGACCGCGACCGCGAGGGACTGGGCAAAAAGGGCGACTATGTGGGGCTGGAGGTCAATATGCGTCCGCCGGGCGGCTACACCCCCGACATGATGGATTACGCCCATTCCACCGACGTCTTCCAGATCTGGGCAGACATGGTGGCTTTCGACGAACGACGCAAGCCGGAAGGCACGGCGTACTACTGCGCCTATGCCTCCCGTCGCGATGGCATCGGCTACGTCCACGACCCCCGGGAAATCCAGGAACGCTATGGTGCCCAGATCTGCTTCCAGGGGCGCGTCCCCGACGCCCTCTCCGACGACCTGGGCAACCAGTGTTACCTGGTCCGGCTGACCGAAAAGAAGGACATCGAACCTTTCTTCCGCTTCGTCACGGAGCGGAGATAGATGCCCGGGCATAGCCGGGCATGACGAGATAAAGAATCCGTCCGAGAAGAATCGGGCGGTTTTTTTTGTGCCCGTTCACAAAAGTTGTGGAAAATTTTGGAAAGATTTGTAAGAATGTGGAAAATTGTTTATATCTTTGCATCACACATCACTAAACGCATATAGAATTTGATGGCGAAGTTTATCGGTTGCTACAAGGCAAAGGTCGACGACAAGGGAAGACTGATCTTCCCTTCCGCCTTCAAATCCAGTATGGGCGAGGGTGCGAGCCTTCGCTTCGTAGTCAAGAAGTCTCTCTTCGCAGATTGCCTCGAAATGTACGCCTACGACCAATGGGAGCAGGATTCCGACGCTGTGAAGAGCCGCCTGAACTTCTTCAACAAGGAGCATGCGGCATTCTGGCGGGAATACATGAGAGGCACTGCGGACGTAGAGCCTGACGGCAAACTGGGACGGATGATGATCCCGAAGGCCCTCCTTGAAGAGGCAGGCATCGAAAAGGACGTCATCTTCGCAGGCAACAACCACTTGATTGAGATTTGGGACAAGGAGAAGTATGAGGCGCAGGCGATGAAGAGTGATGACTTTGTCGCCCTGGCCGAAAAGATTCTCGGTTAGCGGAGGAGTTGCCCCCATGTCTGCTTACCACACGCCTGTCCTGCTCCAAGAGAGCATCACAGCGCTATCTATCCGCGAGAACGGCGTTTATGTAGATGCGACGTTCGGCGGAGGCGGCCACAGTCGGGAGATTCTGCGCCACTTGGGACCGGAAGGCCGGTTGATTGCTTTCGACAAAGACGAAGAAGCGCTGGCCAACGCACCCGAAGATGAGAGGCTGGTCCTCGTGCACAATGATTTCCGGTTCGTGCACCATTACGTCCGTTACTACGGACACGATGCCGTGGACGGCATCCTGGCGGACCTGGGAGTCTCCTCCCACCAGTTCGACACCGAGGAGCGAGGTTTTTCCTTCCGGTTCGAAAACGCGCCGCTGGACATGCGAATGAACGTACGCGCAGGCAAGAGCGCAGCGGATATAGTAAATAGTTATAGTGGGGAAGATCTGGAACGGATCTTCAGACTTTACGGCGAGGTGGAGAGCAGCAGGCGGCTGGCGGAACTAATTGTTTCGAGCCGGGATCGAAAGCCGTTGGAGACCACGGAAGATTTAGGCAGAGCGATTGCACCTGTTCTGCCTAAATTTTTGGAGCATAAATATTTGGCTAAAGTATACCAGGCTCTTCGGATCGAAGTCAATGGCGAGATGACTTCTCTGGAGGGGTTTATGAAAGGGGCCATCCGATCCCTCGGGCAAGGAGGGAGGCTGGCCGTCATAACGTACCATTCTCTGGAGGACCGCATCGTCAAGAACGCAATCCGCGAGGGCTGTCAGCAAGGACTGCTGCAGCGCGTGGCCAAGAAACCGATTCTTCCTTCCGAGGAAGAAATTTCTTCAAACACACGCGCGCGCAGTGCCAAGCTGAGGGTGGCAGGAAAGCAATAAGACGAACATGAGCGGCAAAATCAAGGACATCGTGGACAAACTGGTCAGCTACCTGAGCGGTGACAAGCTGATTGAGTGGGGTGTGGACCGTCAGCTCGGTTTCATCTTTTACATTTTTGCCATCGTCTGCATCTCGATCGGCTGGAGCCTGCTCGTGGAGCAGAGCCTGGTCAAGGTGCAGAAGAACGAGCGCGAACTGCAGGAACTGCGCATCAGTTACCAGCAGCGGACGCTCGACCTGGTGGGAATGAACAACCGGACCAAGATCGACGGCATGCTGAAGGCGTGTGACTCGAAGTTGCACGCTCCGCAGGACCCGCCGCGACGGATCGTCCTTGACAAGTGAAGGGTATGCAGGTAAACATCCGGAAAGTCGGTATCTTCTACATCGGTTTCGTGCTGCTCGGGCTGCTTGCGGTCGGACAGATCGTCAACTTGCAGTTCATCCACAAGCCGGGACGGAGCTATTCCAAGAAGACCACCCGTGACGATGTGCTTCCGTGCACCCGCGGCAGTATCCTGGCCGATGACGGTCGTTACCTCGCTTTCTCCATTCCGGAATATCGCATGGGCATGGACTGTGTCCAGCCTGATTCGGCCGTCTTCGCCCAGGGCATTGATTCCCTGGCCATCTGCCTGGCCAATTTCTACCAGGACAAGAAAGCCGCCCAATACAAGAAAGAACTCGTCGACCGGCGCAAGGAAGGCCTCAACGGCGGACGCCGCTACCTGTACCTCAACCGCAAGTTGCTGACATACCAGGAAATGAAGGAAGTTTCCTCCTTCCCTATCCTCCGTGAAGGTCGTGCCCGTGGCGGCCGCGACGAAGTGAAAGTCGACCACCGGACCTACCCTTATGGCCGTCTGGGTTTCCGCACCCTCGGTTACATCAAAGACCAGAGCGAAATTCCGGTCATCGGCATCGAAGGCAGCTGTGACTCTATCCTGCGGGGCACCGACGGCCTACAGCCGATGCGCCTGACCGAAGGACGGAACTGGATCGTAGATACCGACAAGGAAACCATCGAGCCCATCGACGGCCTGGATGTACAACTTACCCTTGACATCGACATGCAGGACTTCGCCCAGAACGCCCTGATCAGCGTCCTGAGCAAGACCACCGAGGTCCACGCCGGCACCGTCGTGGTGATGGAAGTGGCTACCGGCGAAATCAAGGCGATGGTCAACCTCGAGAAAGATGGCAAGGGCGGTTTCGACGAGACATACAACTACGCCATCGGCAGAAAGGGCGAACCGGGCTCTGTCTTCAAGGGCGCGACCCTGACCACGCTGCTTGAAGACAAGAAAGTGACGCTCGATACCGAGATCAAGGCCGTCGTCACCTGGAACTATGGCGGCGGCAAGCCGTTCGTGGACCACTATCTGGACCGCTACAGCACCATTACCGTCAAGCGGGGCTATGAAATCTCCTCCAACAACGTGTTCCGCATGCTGGCGGCGAAGTACTACGGCAGCAACCCCAAGGAGTTCCTCGACAAACTGACCAACGAGCGCCGCATCACCCATGATTTCCCGTTCGACCTGGGCGGCATGGCCAAAGCCAACCTCAAGGATCCCGACGACAATACGGGACGCGGCGCCTGGAATATGAAAGACCTGCCGCAGATCGCCATGGGCTATACCGTGGAGATCACCCCGCTTCATACCCTCAACTTCTACAACGCCATCGCCAACGAAGGCGTAATGATGCGGCCTCATCTGGTGCGCAACTACCAGAAGGAAGGACAGATCGTCCGCAAGTTCGAGCCGGAGAAGCTCGGCACCGTCTGCAGCAAGGAGACCGCGCACGAAGTCTGGAAGGCCATGCGCGGCGTGGTTGAGTCGGAAGGCGGCACGGGCTACCGTGTCTTCAAGGGCTGCCCCGTTGCCGTAGCCGGTAAGACGGGAACAGCGCGCATTGTCTTCCCCAACACCGGCCGGTACGAAGACCGCGCCGGGCACAAGATGCACCAGGCCACCTTCGTGGGCTTCTTCCCTTCCGACGCGCCGAAATACTCCATGATCGCCGTGGTCTATTCCGAGCCGACCTTCGGCAACTTCTACGGTGCCACCTGGTGTGGCCCTGTATTCCGGCAGGTCGCCGAACAGATCTATGCCTCGTCCATTGACTGGCAGGAGCCGCTCGCCCGCACGGGTTCCCTTCCCCAGAGCGACGACTACCTGATGCTCCAGGGACGGGAAGACATCCAGAAAGGATTGGTGCCAAACGTCAAGGGACTGGGACTCCGCGAAGCGGTATCCCTGCTTGAGAAGGCGGGCTACACCGTTACGTTTGAAGGACATGGCATCGTCGCGGGACAGGTTCCAGCCGCCGGCGATACGGCCCGCACCGGCAAGATTTCCCTCACGCTCAAAGAAAAGTACAAAGATGAAACTAAATAAACTTCTCCAAGGCATCGACGTGGTAGCCGTCACAGGCGACACCAGTCGCGAAATCGACAACATTACCTTCGATTCGCGTACCTGTCGGCCGGGCTCGCTCTTCATCGCCGTTCCCGGCACCGCCGTGGACGGACACGCCTTTATCGGCAAAGCCGTCGAAGCAGGTGCTTCTGCGGTCCTCTTTCAGAACGACACGCCCGGTCTCGAAGCCTTTGCAGACGTAACGTTTGTCAAGGTTGTCGACAGCCGCCGCGCTCTTGCGTTGGCAGCGGACAACTGGTACGACCATCCGTCAGGCAAACTCAACCTGGTAGGCATCACGGGCACCAATGGCAAGACCACCACGGTCACCCTGCTTTACAACCTGTTTACCAACCTGGGATGGAGCTGCGGTCTCATCTCCACCATCGCCAACTACATCGACGGCGAGCGGCTGGAAACCAGCCACACGACCCCCGACCCCATCGAGCTCAACAGCCTGCTCGCCCGCATGGTCGAAAAGGGCTGCAATTACTGCTTCATGGAAGTGAGTTCCCACTCGGTGGACCAGGAGCGGATCGCCGGACTGGAATTCAAGGTCGCCATCTTCTCCAACCTGACCCACGACCACCTCGACTACCACAAGACCTTCGCCGCCTACCGCGACTGCAAGAAGCGCTTCTTCGACCAGTTGCCCGCCAACGCTTTCGCCCTGACCAACGTGGATGACCGCAACGGCGAAGTGATGGTGCAGAACACCCGCGCGCAGATCCGCACCTACGCCTGCAAGCGCATGGCGGACTTCCGGTGCAAGATCATCGAGGAGAGTCTGGAGGGCATGCTGGTCAGCATCGACGGCACGCAGGTCTGGACCCGGTTCATCGGAGCGCACAATGCCTACAACTTGCTGGCCGTCTATTCGACCGCCGTGCTGCTCGGAGCGAAACCGGAAGAAGTCCTCGTCCAGATGAGTGCATTGGGTCCGGTAGCCGGCCGGCTCGACTTCCTGCGTGGCGGCAACGACCTGACAGCTGTCGTGGACTACTCCCACACTCCCGACGCCCTTGAGAATGCACTTCGGACGCTCCGCGAGACGGCGTGCGACCGCACCCTGATTTGCGTTTTCGGCTGCGGCGGCAACCGCGACCGGACCAAACGCCCCGAGATGGGCGTGATTGCGGCCAAATATGCCGACCGCGTGGTCGTAACCTCCGACAATCCGCGCCACGAAGATCCCGACGAGATCATCCGGGAGATCCGCGCCGGCATGGATACCGCCGCCCGGGCGAAGAGCCTCTTCCTTACCGACCGGCGCGAAGCCATCCGCACCGCCTTGATGACTGCCCCGCAGGGCGCCGTCATCCTGGTGGCCGGCAAGGGACACGAAGACTACCAGATCATCGGTGACACCAAATACCACTTCGACGACAAGGAAGTGATTGCCGAAACCTTCGAAGAAATGAAATAAAAGATATGCTATACCACCTGTTTGAATATCTCAAAAGCATCGGATTCGACTTCCCCGGAGTCGGCCTGATGCACTACATCTCGTTCCGGGCCATCTGCTGCAGCATCCTGGCCATCTTCACCTCCCTGTGGGTAGGCAAGAAGATCATTGCCCGGCTGCAGAAGAAGCAGATCGGCGAGACCATCCGCGACCTGGGTCTGGAAGGACAGTTGCAAAAGAAGGGCACGCCGACCATGGGCGGCATCATCATCCTGATTTCGATCCTGGTCCCGATCCTGCTCTTCGGCAATCTGACCAACACCAACATCCTGCTGCTGATCCTGACCACCGTCTGGCTGGGAGCGTTGGGATTCCTCGACGATTATATTAAGGTATTCAAGCACGACAAGGAAGGCCTCAACGGCCGGTACAAGATCATCGGGCAGGTAGCGCTCGGCATCATCGTGGGCCTCACGCTCTACTTCACTTCCGAACAGGGCGTCAGCTACAGCCGGACCACGATTCCTTTCTTCAAGGGCAACGAGTTCGACTACAAATGGCTCATCCCCTTCAACGGTCCCGTTGTCCGGGCCCTGCAGGGCGGCCTTTACGTGATTGTCATCACGTTCATCATCACCGCCTGCTCGAACGGCACCAACCTGACCGACGGCATGGACGGCCTGGCGGCCGGCGTCTCGGCCATCGTCGGCGCGACGCTCGGCGTCCTGGCCTATCTCTCCGGCCACGCCGGCTTTGCCGAATACCTCAACATCATGTATCTGCCGAACATCGGTGAAGTCACCGTCTATGTCTGCTGCTTCGTAGGTGCGTTGCTGGGGTTCCTGTGGTACAACTCCTTCCCGGCCCAGGTGTTCATGGGCGATACGGGTTCACTGGCACTGGGAGGCATCATCGGCGTGCTGGCCATCATCATCCGCAAGGAGCTCCTGCTCCCCATTCTGTGCGGTGTCTTCCTGGCGGAGAGCCTCTCGGTCATCATCCAACGCTACTATTTCAAATATACCAAGAAGAAGACCGGAACGGGCGTGCGGGTCTTCCGCATGTCGCCGCTCCACCACCACTACCAAAAGGAAAATCCGGATGCGCTGATCCAGAAGCCGCGCCAGATCCATCCTGAAAACAAAATCGTCGTCCGGTTCTGGATCGTATCCATCCTCCTGGCGGTCATTACCATCGTAACCTTGAAAATCAGATAATCATGAAGAAAGCAGTCATTCTCGGCGGCGGAGAGAGCGGCGTGGGCGCCGCAGTCCTGGCAAAAGTCCAGCACTATGACACATTCCTGTCGGACAGCGGCACGCTGAAAGAAAGCTACCGCAACGAACTGCAGAAATGGGAGATTCCCTTTGAAGAGGGCGGACACAACGTCGAAAAGATTCTCGCAGCCGACCTTGTGATCAAGAGCCCGGGCATCCCGGAGACCGCCCCGCTCATCGTCAAATTGCACGAGTTGGGAACCCCGGTCATCTCCGAAATCGAATTCGCCGGTTATTATGACAAAGCGCGCAAAATCTGCATTACGGGAAGCAACGGCAAGACTACGACCACGTCGTTGATCTATTACCTGCTGCAGAACGCCGGCCTCAACGTGGGCCTGGGCGGCAACATCGGCAAGAGCTACGCCATGCAGGTAGCCACCGAGCAGCACGATATCTATGTGCTCGAGATCAGCAGTTTCCAACTCGACGGCATGTACGACTTCAAGGCCGACATCGCCGTGCTGATGAACATCACGCCCGACCATCTCGACCGCTACGACCACTGCTTCCAGAATTATATCAACGCGAAGTTCCGCATCACCCGCAACATGCGTCCGGAAGACTGTTTCATCTTCTGCAACGACGACGAAGTGACCATCGGCGAACTCAACAAGATCGTGGTCCAGGCCAAGAAACTCCCGTTCACCCAGAACGGCACCGTGACGGAAGGCGCCTGGCTGGAAGATGACCGGATGCGTGTGCGCTACGAAGGTGACGAATTCGACATCCTGGTACAGGATCTGGCACTGGAAGGCAAACACAACGTCTATAATTCGATGGCCGCGGCCATCACCGGCAAGATCATGCACATCACCAACGACACCATCCGCCGGTCGCTGACCACGTTCGAAGGCGTGGAGCACCGGATGGAAAAAGTCATGACCGTCGGCGGCGTACTCTATGTCAACGACTCGAAGGCGACCAATGTCAATTCAACCTGGTATGCCCTAGAAAGCGTCCAGACGCCCATCGTCCTGATTCTGGGCGGCACCGACAAAGGCAACGACTACGGCCCCATCGCCGACCTGGTCCGCGAGAAGGTGAAAGCCATCGTCTGCCTGGGTGTGGACAACCGGAAGATCAAGGACTTCTTCGGCGGCATGGTCCCCGTTTACGAGACACTTTCGGCCGAGGAATGCGTCAACCAGTGCGCCGCGCTGGCAGTTGCCGGCGACACCGTATTGCTGAGCCCCTGCTGCGCCAGTTTCGACCTGTTCAAGAATTACGAGGACCGCGGCCGCCAGTTCAAGGAGGCGGTCCGAAAACTGTAGCGTATGAAGGCTTTCTGGAAGCTCAAGGGAGACAAGGTGATCTGGATCATCGTCGTGCTTTTCGCGATGATCTCCATTGCTGCGGTCTTCTCGTCCAGCAGCTTCCTGGCCTCGTCGCGCGGTATCAGTAAAGTCGCCATCTTCATGGAGCAGACCAAGTCGGTGCTCATGGGATTCGTGGCGTTGCTGATCTGTTACCTGATTCCCCTGCGGTTCTACAGAACGTTCTCACTCGTCATATTCGGGGCATCGGTCCTGATGCTCCTGATGCTCTTCGTCCCCGGGCTGCGCGCCGAGATCAACGGCGCCGTGCGCGGCATCAAGATCGGCGGCCATACCTTCCAGGTGTTCGAATTCGCCAAGATCGGCGTAATCCTCTACCTGGCCAAAGCCCTGGAAATGTGGGGCGACCAACTCGACGACTTCAAACAGTTCGCACTCAAGATCCTCCTCCCGATCGGCGCCGTCTGCCTGCTGATCATGCAGAACAGCTTCTCATCGGCCCTGTTGATTGCCATCATCAGTTTCCTGATCCTCTTCTTCCTCGATGTCAGCTGGAAGAATCTGGGCATTACCATCGGCATCGTTGCTGCGGCCGTCCTGCTGCTGTTCCTCACTTACCACGCCTTCTTTGCGGGCCGGCCCGAACATCAGCAGTCGACCGTCGGCAAGATTTTCAACCGCTTCGGGACCGTGGAAAGCCGTCTGACCGCCCACTTTGACAAGGAGGAGGAAGAAGAAAGCCTGGATGGACTCTCCCGCACGGAAATCCAGCAGCGCAAGGACAAGGACCGCCAAAGCGAAAACGCGAAGGTGGCCATCTCGGAAGGCGGCATTTTCGGCAAAGGCCCGGGCAAAAGCACCCAACGCTATTCCCTGTCGATGGCTTTTTCCGACTTCATCTACGCCTTCATTGTCGAGGAGTACGGCTTGTTGGGCGGCGCTGTCGTCATCCTGCTGTACCTGATCTTCCTGTTCCGATGCATCCGGCTCTGCCAGCGATGTAAAGCCACGTATTCAAGCGTGCTGATCGTGGGGCTTTCCTTCCTGATCGCCACGCAGGCCTTCCTGCACATCCTGGTCAACGTCCGCCTCTTCCCGATCACCGGCCATACACTTCCGCTGATCAGTCATGGCGGCACTGCCTACCTAGTCTTGTGCGGCGCCTTCGGCATGATCCTGTCGGTCAATCGGCAGCTCGACAAACAGGATGCCCGTGAGCGTGCGGAACGTGAAGCAGCAGCGGCCCAACTGACCGAAGAATACAACCCCGACACCACCAGCACGACTGACCATACTGAAATAACCTATACCACCCATGAATAATCCACGCATCATCATCAGCGGCGGCGGAACCGGCGGACACATCTTCCCCGCCCTCTCGATTGCCCATTCAATCAAGGAGCTTTGTCCGGAAGCGGAGATTCTCTTTGTCGGCGCCGAAGGAAAGATGGAGATGGAGCGCGTACCCGCGGCAGGTTACAAAATCATCGGACTGCCCGTGGCCGGACTACAGCGCTCGCTCTCGCTCAAGAATCTCGCTCTCCCCTTCAAAGTGCTGAAAAGCATCCGGAAGGCAGGCGACATCCTGAAGGAATTCAAGCCCGATGTGGCGGTGGGCGTGGGCGGTTACGCCAGCGGGCCTTTGCTCTGGAGCGCTTCACACAAGGGAATCCCCTGCCTCCTGCAGGAGCAGAACTCGTTTGCCGGTCTGACCAACAAGATGCTCGCCAAGCGCGCCGCCAGGATTTGCACGGCATACGAAGGCATGGAGCGCTTCTTCCCGGCGGACCGGATTCTGCTCACAGGCAATCCGATCCGCAAGGAGATCGCTCCGGCAACCCGCGAGCAACGTGAGGAAGGCTACCGTTTCTACGGACTCGATCCCGACAAGAAGACGCTTTTCGTGGTGGGCGGCAGTCTGGGTTGCGGCACGCTAAACCGGGTCATGCGCGACTGGGTGGAGCACCGCGCAGCGCAAGCGGACTACCAGGTGATCTGGCAATGCGGCCGATACTACAAGGAAGGCATCGACACCTTCATGGCGGGCCGCAAGGTACCGAACCTGTTCTATTCGGATTTCATCAAGAGGATGGACCTGGCCTACGCCGTCGCCGACTTGCTGCTATCACGGGCAGGTGCCGGCACGATTTCCGAACTTTGCGTAGCGGGGAAAGCCACGATTTTCGTACCTTCGCCCAATGTGGCGGAAGATCACCAGACGCACAACGCGATGGCGCTTGTGGAGAAGAATGCGGCCCTGATGGTCCGGGATGCGGAGGCCGATGTGAAACTGCTTGACACCGCGGAAGGCCTGCTGGCCGACGACGCCCGCCTGGCCGACCTGGAAAAGAACATCCTCAAACTGGGCCGCAAGGATGCCTCCGAAGTGATTGCGAAAGAAGTATTAAAACTGATAAAACAATAATTTTCTTAAATGATTTGTGACAAATCATTTAAAAAGACAATAATGTATACGAATTATTATTTCATCGGAATCGGAGGCATCGGCATGAGCGCCATCGCCCGGTATTTCAAGCACCGGGGATTTGCCGTGTCGGGTTACGACCGCACGCCGTCGTCGCTGACCCATGCCCTTGAGCAGGAGGGCATCGGCGTCCACTACGAGGACGATCCGTCCGCCATCCCGTCGGACATCGCACACACCTTCGTCATCTATACACCCGCCATTCCGGAAGATCTGGGCGAGATGCAGTATGTCCGTTCACATGGCTATACCCTGTGCAAGCGCTCGCAAGCCCTGGGGGAAATTACCCGCGGGCAAGAATGTCTCGCCATCTCAGGCACCCATGGAAAAACCACCACCAGCACGCTGCTGGCCCACATCCTGACTCACTCCGGCGAGGGATGCAATGCCTTCCTGGGAGGTATTTCCAAGAACTACAACTCCAACCTGCTGCTGAGCGAGCGGCAGTTGGTCGTAGCCGAAGCCGATGAGTTCGACCGCTCTTTCCTGACCCTGTATCCGCACATTGCCGTGGTGACCGCCACCGATGCCGACCACCTCGACATCTATTCCGACCACGCCCATGTTGTCGAGGCTTTCGGTAAATTCACCGCGCAGGTGGACGCCGACGGCACCGTGGTCGTGAAACAAGGCGTCGAAGTGCCGCTCGAAAACACGACGGCCAAAGTCCTGCGCTACGCCTACGATACCCCGTGCGACTTCTATGCTTCGGATATCGTGCCGCTTGAACGCGGACGCTTCGACTTCACCCTGAATCACCCGGGCGGACGCATCGAGCATTGCACGGTCGGCATCCCGGGTTGGGTCAATGTCGAGAACGCCGTAGCCGCTTCCGCCGTAGCCCTGCTGCACGGAACAGCTCCGATGAAAATCCGGGAGGCGCTGGCCTCGTTCCAGGGAGTCAAGCGCCGCTTCGACATCCATCTCGACACGCCGCGCATCGCCTACGTCGATGACTATGCCCACCACCCCAACGAAATCCGGGCGGCCATCAGTTCGATCCGCAACATCTTCCCCGGCCGGAAGATCTGTGGCATTTTCCAGCCACATCTCTATACCCGGACCCGCGACTTCGCCGACGATTTTGCGGCGGCGCTCAGCGGGTTGGACGCCCTCATCCTGCTGCCCATCTACCCGGCACGGGAAGAACCCATCGAGGGCGTGTCCTCGCAGTTGATCTTCGACGGCGTGACGATCCCCGACAAAGTCCTGATTCCGAAAGAACAGTTGATGGACCACCTGCGCAGCCGCAACCTGGACTGCCTGGTAACCTTCGGCGCCGGCGACGTCGACCGTTTCATTGAACCCATCGAACAATACCTCAAAAGCCTCGCATGATCCGGAAAATCCTGTTGACCACGCTGATCCTTATCCTGGCAGGCGGCTTGCTGGGGTGCTGGTTCCATTTCGTCGGCATCTTGTCGGCGGAAGGTCATGCCCAGGCCCGCTGCCGGCAGGTCGATATCATCCTGCTCGACTCACTGGAGAGCGCCATTGTGGACAAGGCAGAGGTACAGGAGTATGTGGCAAAACGGACCCTCGGCCGACAGACAAGCCTGGTCAATCTCGACTCGATTGAAAAGGCGCTCCGCGCCCGCGGTGAAGTGATGAGCGCCGAGGTCTATGCAGCCGACGAGCAAACGGTGGCCGTGCGTCTTACCCAGCGAAAGCCGGTCATCCGATTCGAAAACGGGCACCACCGCTGGTATGCCGACCCCGAAGGCTATCTCTTCCCCGTGACCAACGCTGTCGATGTTCCCATCGTTACCGGCCGGATTCCCGTCCACGTGGACAGCACCTGGCGGGGAGAAACACCGGAAGAAAACCGCGAATGGGTCCTCGGCATGGTGGAACTGGCCCGCTATATCGACAGCAAACCCGTCCTGAAACAGGAGATCGCCCAGATCGACGTCGAACCGGAAGGCGACCTGGTGCTCTACACACGGACAGCCGGCCCCGCCATTATCTTCGGCGACAGCGGGAACTGCGTGGAGAAGTTCCGGAAACTGGAAGCCTGGTGGCGCAACATCGCTCCGCAGGTGGACGGAAACAAACCCTACAAGACAATCAATCTCAAGTATAACCATCAGATTATTTGCAAGCAGCCATGAGCAGATATGCAGCAGCACTGGATTTCGGAAGCTCCAAGGTAGCGCTGGCGGTCGGCGAAAAGACGCCGGGCGGCATCAAAATCGTCAGCTACCATGACCTGCCCTCAGCCGGTATTGAATGTGGCGAGATCGTCAACGATTTCAAAGTCAAAGAAATCGTCCGTTCGCTGGTTACCATGGCCGAAACCGAACTCCAGGAGGAGATCGGTGAGGTCACGGTCGGCCTTTCCGGCAGGATTCTCCACAGCAGGGAACTCCCCTGCCAGATCAACCGCACCGACCCGAACGCCTACATCACGGAAGAAGAGGTCCGGCAGATTACCCGCACCCGCTACAACGCGAACATCGACGGCGGAGACGTCGTCTTCGAGGCCGTTCCGCAGAAGTACAGCACGGAAGAACGCTTCGGCATCAACCACGACGAACTGATCGGTATGGTGGGCGGCACGATCGAAGCCACGTTCCGTCTCTTCTACGGAAAGCGTGCGATTCTCGACCGCCGTACCAATCTCCTCGAAGCGTGCGGCCTCAAGCTGAACAAGGCCATCCTCGCGCCCATCGCTTCTGCCCGCGCCGTACTCAGCCGGCCGGAGATGGAGAACGGTGTAGCGCTGGTGGACATCGGTAAGAGTTCGACCGAAGTGGCCGTCATCAAGGACAACATCGTCCGCGACGTAGCCATCATCCCCTTCGGCGGTGAATCGGTAACCAACGACATCAAGAATGTGACGGGCATCACGAACCAATGGGCCGAAACGCTCAAGGTCCAGCATGGACGCTGCTGCGAAGAGTTTGCCGTTGAAAACAAGAAACTTGTGCTCAAGAACGAGAACGACAACGACGACGGAGAAGTCGAAATCAGCCTGTTGGCCCGGGTGATCGAAGCCCGCATGAGCGAGATCTTTGACGCAGTCCGCTATGTCATCGAGAAATCGGGCTACGCCCAGAAGCTTACCTCGGGCGTGGTCATCACGGGCGGTAGCTGCCATCTCGAGAACATCATCCAGCTGGCGGCCGCCCTGCTCGGGCAGAAGATCCGGCTGGCCGCGCCGCAGGGCTCCATCGAATCCGGCAGTGTGGAAGATGCGTTCGACGTCTATGCCTCCACGGCCGTGGGCCTCGTGCTCGAAACGATCGAGCCGATGCTCTCCCATGCGGTGGAATACAAGAAGGACACGATGCCGGCGGCCGCCAAGGTCGAAGAGAATTCCCTCTTCGAGGAAGAGGAGGAACCCGTCATCGACGAACGGGCATCCGCCCGCGAAGAGCGGGAGCGCCGCAGAGAAGAAGAACGCAGGGCCAAAGAACTGCGCAAGCAGGAAGAGGCCCGGCGCAAACAGGAAGAGAAAGAGCGCAAGGCACGCGAGAAGGCTGAGAAGAAGAAGCAGCCGACCTTTTTTGACATGCTATTTTCCGATAACGACAACGCTTAAGCTATGGACGCAGATTTAATACCTACCAGCTGGGAGAAACGGGGCAACATCATCACGGTCGTCGGTGTGGGCGGCGGTGGCAACAATGCAGTCTCCTACATGTATTCCCTCGGACTGAAAGACGTCGATTTCGTGGTCTGCAACACGGATATGCAGGCTCTCCAGTCGAGTCCGGTCCCCACGAAACTCCAGATCGGTCCGGTCCTGACCAAGGGCCTGGGCGCCGGTACCGACTACCTGGTCGGCCGCAAGGCCGCGGAAGAGTCGACCGAAGAGATCAACAAGGTATTCGCCGGCGACACGCAGATGGTCTTCGTAACCTGCGGCATGGGCGGCGGCACGGGAACCGGCGCAGCGCCGCTCGTGGCCAAGACGGCCAAGGAGATGGGCAAACTGACGGTGGGCGTCGTTACCGTTCCCTTCCGGGACGAAGGAAAGGAAGCGCTTTACCGGGCTGTCGAAGGCATCAAGGAGCTGAGCAAGCACGTGGACAGCATCCTGGTGATCGACAACCAGAAGCTCTATCAGCTGTATGGCAAGATGGGCATGAAGAAAGCCTTCTCGAAAGCCGACGAAGTGCTGGCCACGGCTGTCAAGAGCATTGCCGAAATCATCACAAGCAGCGGCTACATCAACGTGGACTTCGCCGACGTGAAGAAGGTGATGCAGAACAGCGGTGTGGCCATCATGGGCATCGGTGAGGCCGAAGGTGAAGACCGTGCCACCAAGGCAGTGGAACAGGCCCTCAACTCTCCGCTGTTGAACGACCTCAACCTCCGCAGCGTGAAGAACGCCCTGATCAATATCACGGGCAGTTCCGACGACGAACACGGCATCTCGATGGAGGAACTCTCGCAGATCATGGACTTCACCACGCAATACACCGGAGCGACCATCAACTTCAAACGAGGCATCGTCTTCGATGAAAACATGGGCGACAAGATCAGCGTCACCATCATCGCCACAGGCTTCGAGATGTGGCAGCTGCCGGTGATCGACGAAAGCGAAATCAACCGCGGCAACCGCATCGACGTGAAATACAGCCAGGATCTGTTCAAGAACCGCAAGAAGGGCCGCCCGATTGCACCCGACAACGGCAAGTTGCTCAACAAACAGCGGGTCACTGGCATTCCGGCCTTGATCGTCGACGACGTCCGGCTGATCAAGGCACTCGAGGACGAGCCGGCTTACACGCGGCGCGAACGCATGCTCAATACCAAAGAGACCAAAGAAACTGAATAAGCCGATGGAGAAAAGACGCAGAGTCCGTTTTGCACCCAGTCCGACCGGTCCGCTCCACATGGGCGGCGTCCGGACCGCACTCTACAACTACCTGTATGCCAAACAGGCGGGCGGTGATTTCATTCTCCGCATCGAAGATACCGACTCCCAGCGTTTCGTACCCGGCGCCGAGGCCTACATCATCGAGGCGCTCCGCTGGTGCGGCATCTACCCCGACGAGGGCGTGGACGAGGCTGGAAACGTGGTGGAAGTAGCTTCCGCGAAACATCCCCATGCGCCCTACCGCCAGTCGCAGCGGCGCGGCATCTACCGCAAATATGCGGAAGAACTCGTGGCGAAAGGCTACGCCTATTACGCGTTCGACACGGCCGAGGAACTGGCCGCGCTCCGCACGGCAGCCGAGGCCCAGAAGAAGACGTTCACCTATAATTGGGAAACGCGGGGTTCGCTCTGCAACTCGCTGACCCTGCCGGCCGACGAAGTCGCCCGGCGTGTGGCGGAAGAGACCGGCTGGACCATCCGGTTCAAGATTCCCGCAGGACGCATCGTGGAAATGGACGACCTGATTCGCGGCCACATCTCCGTGAGCAGCGACACGCTCGACGACAAGGTCCTCTGGAAACGGGCCGACGAACTGCCGACCTACCATCTGGCCAACATCGTGGACGACCACCTGATGGAAATTACAGAAGTGATCCGCGGCGAGGAGTGGCTGCCTTCCCTGCCGCTGCACTATCTGCTCTACGAGGCTTTCGGCTGGCAGGATTCGCAACCCCAGTTTGCGCACTTGTCGCTGCTGCTCAAACCCGACGGAAAAGGCAAGCTCAGCAAGCGCGACGGCGACCGGCTCGGGTTCCCGGTATTCCCGCTTCGGTGGGTCAATGCCGAGGGAGAGGTCTCGCGCGGCTACCGCGAAGACGGCTACTATCCCGAGGCCTTCGTCAATATGCTGGCCTTCCTGGGCTGGAATCCCGGCACGGAGCAGGAGATTTTTTCGCTGGAAGAGCTTGTGAAAGTCTTCACGCTGGAACGCGTCATCAAATCGGGCGCCCGCTTCAATCCCGACAAGGCGAAGTGGTTCAACCAGGAATATCTCCGGATGCGGCCTACCGAAAAGCTGGTAGCCGAATTCCGGGCCGCCGAAGGCGGGCGGGTCGCGGCCTTCTCCGACGAATATATCGGCGGCGTGCTCGACCTGATGCGCGAACGCGTCCACTTCCCCACCGAGTTCCACGACGCGACGGCCTTCTTCTTCGAGGCCCCCGCGGAATACGATCCGGCGGCCGTGGCCAAGTTCTGGAAAGACGATATCCCGGCGCTGATTCCGCAGGTGCGCGATTTCATCGCTTCGCTTGAACCCTTCACGAAGGAGCACGTCGGCGAATCGATCGAAGGGCTCATCCGGGAGAACGGCTGGCCGATGGGCAAGGTGATGAACACCCTCCGCCTCTTCCTCGTCGGCAAGAGCGTCGGCCCTGGCGTCGCCGAAATGATGGCTTTGATGGGCAAGGATGAGGTCTTACGGAGAATTGATAAAGGAATTGCTTCTTTGAAATAAAACGACCGGATTGCTTGGGCGCTCTGGGTGATTGCTCCGGAACCGTCTCGCTCCGCTCGACCCCTCCCACGCCAGGCGTGGGCCCCTCCCTCTTACAGTGCCGAGGGTGGCATGGGTTCCGGAGCAATCACCCACCCGCGCCAAAGGCGCAATCCTATGCATCATTCTTTGATAAAAACGTCATTCCCGGCTTGACCGGGAATCTATACTGACTATGAAAATCGGATTAGCTTCAGATCACGCTGGCTACGAATACAAACAGCAGTTGATCGCATATCTGCGACGGAAAGGGATTTCCGTCGTGGACTATGGAACCCACGGAACAGCGAGCGTCGATTATCCCGACTTCGCCCACGACCTGGCACGCGGCATCGAAAGCGGCGAGGTGGACAAAGGCATTGCCCTTTGCGGCACCGGCAACGGCATGGCCATGACCCTGAACCATCACCCGGGCATCCGCGCCGGCCTGGCCTGGAACCGCGACATCGGCGCCCTGATCTCGCAGCACAACAACGCCAACGTCCTGGTGATGCCCGCCCGGTTCATCACCCTGACGATGGCCCGTCTCATCGTCAAAACCTGGCTCGAAACTCCGTTTGAAGGTGGAAGACACCAGCGCCGCATCGACAAGATACCTTGTGCTTGACGAATGCCCCGTCGGAGAAGGCATGCCCGCTTTCTTCGAGGCGCATCTCTCGCACGACCTGGCGGATTATCCCGACGGGATTGTCCTCCCTTTGGACAAACCCTACCGCTGGACCTCCGCCGATCTCGTACGCAAATGCAAATTTACCCTGCAGAAACACTTTGGCCTCCGCAAGTTGAAGGTCGGCCATGCCGGCACCCTGGACCCGCTCGCCACGGGCTTGCTACTGGTGTGCATCGGCAAGGCCACCAAACTTGCGGAGGTGCTGCAGGCCTCTGAAAAAGAATACCTGGCGACCGTCGAATTCGGTGCCACCACCTCATCGTTCGACCTGGAACAGCCCATCGACCAACTGTTCCCCTACGAACACATCACCGAAGAAACCGTTCGCGCCGCGCTCCCGGCCTTCATCGGTCCGCAGGATCAGGTTCCGCCTCTCTTCTCCGCCAAGATCGTGAACGGCCTCCGCGCCTACGAGTACGCCCGCAGCGGCGAACCACTGGAACTCCGGACCAACCGCATCGAAATCTACGACCTCACACTTGAAAGCTTCACGCTGCACAACGAGATGACCAGCGACGGTTATGTCATCGACGAAGTCGTCCGCCACGTCCACAACTACCACACCTCGCAGACCAGCGACGGCACCCGCCCCGCCACTACCCTGCGCATCCGCTGCTCCCGCGGCACCTACATCCGCTCCTTGGCCCGCGACCTGGGCCTCGCCCTCGGCTCCGGCGGCTACCTCACCGCCCTGCGCCGCACCGCCAGCGGTGATTTCCGGCTGCCCTGATCATTCCGCTGCAACGGAAACAGTTTATAATCAACCGATTACACAAAGTGATCCCTCCGTTTTTCAAGGGGATCATTTTACATAAATGCCTGATAGACAGATGCGTACATTGCAGCGATAGTTTTGCCGGTGACCCGTTTGCGAATCAAACATAATAGCGGTACCTCTGTAATATAATCATAAAACCTATGAAAAAACTTCTGGCCATTCTGGCGACAGCCTTGCTTTTCGTCAACGGTGTCTCGACGCTGAAAACGGATTCATCTACACCTACGGCGGACGCAACGGAGATTACAAACTGCTCAAGAAGTTCCGGCTGCCGAAGCTGGCAGATTCCGACGCCAACGGCGAAGTGCACCTGACCGACACGGACGTGCTGGACGTCACCCGGATCGACAGCGGCATCAACATCTGGCAGGGCAGCATCGTCCGTGGCCGCTACGCCTATCTGCCTGACGGCTACAAGCCCCACGAACTGTTCGTGCATGTGGTGGATCTCGATCAGAAAAAGATTGTCCTGAGCAAGAACGTCACCGACCTGGACGATGAACCCGAAGGCATCTGCCTGAAAGACGGCTACGCCTGGGTCGTCTTTAACACCGGTGACGGTCCCCGCCACTCCCGGCTCTGGCGTTTCAGCCTCGAGTAGCAAACATCTCCGTCACTTCCGGTTCCAGCCCAGCAGCCGCATCACGGCTTCCAGACGGGTGAGACGCAGGTTGAACTCCGCCAGTTCAGCTTCGGACGGCGTTTCTTCCGAAACGCCCTTGAGTTGGTCCCAGGTCCACTTCGCCTTGAGGATCGCGCCGTCGGGTGTTCGAGCCAGGCCTTCGCCATGTCGGGAACCGCGCTTCCAGGGGCAAATGGAATACTCCACCTGCAAAGCCCCGGACGCCGCATCGGGAATAACATAGCGGGCGATGCCATATCCGTCGGCAAAAGCATTCCGGCCGGATTTGGATTCGGAACCCGAACCCAGATAAAGGAAAGCCCGATCCGGCGAATAAATGCAAATGGTTGTATCGTTGATGGGGATACATTCCAATTTTTCCTTCTGATACTGTATCGAAGGGGTCTGGTTCAATTGATTCATCTGCCATTCGAGATACGAGTGTCTTTGGGCGAAAAGCAGGGAAGGCAGCCCGAGCAGCAGCACCGCCAAAATCCAATATTTCCCCATCCCTCGTCTCATAACAGCATCAGGTATTGGTCACGGTGCGACGAATCCGAGGAAAGGATGGCCTTCTTGATGCCACTTTTCTTGGTATGGACGGCGGCATCGGAAGCCATGTCCATCAGCAGGCGGATGGTCGCAGCATCGAAACCGGCGAAAACGTAGCTCATAAAACGGAACGTATCTTCCTGATAGGAAGGGAAATCCTCGCGAAAGAGGGCCATCACGCCGCCCAGGTCACGGTTAATCATTGCCTCGAACTGTTTCTGGCCCCGCTTGTCGAGCCGGATATCCTTGATCAACTGGCTGAGCTGATAATACACGCCCCGTTCCCTGTCGGGAGAATTCTGCACGATTTCGCTGATCCGGCCCACTTTCTGGAAATAGGACTGATACAGTTTGGCATAATCGGAACGCAGGCGGGCCTGCGACAACGAGAGTTCATCGCGCTGGTTCTCGATCGAAGATGCCCAGTCGAGCAGTGCAGCCCGCTCAAATCGATTCTTCCGGTCACGACGGCGGAACAAAAGGATAGCCGCCGCAAGCAACAGCAGCAGAAGCAACAGCACCAGGCCGCCGATGATGCCCATCGACCGGTCACGGGCCTTGATCCGTTCATTCTCCAGCGCATAATAATCGCGCTGGGCCCGGACAGCTGACTGACGGATCATCCGCAGCAGGCCGCTGCGCTGACGTCGAGCGGCCTGTTCGAGCAGGTCGAACGCCGTCCGATAATCGCCCTGCAAGGCGAGGGTCCGGCTTTTCCAGACCTGATATGCAGGGCTTTCCGCCCACCCCGATGAAACCATATCTTTGAAAACAGTCTCAGCGCGCACCTTTTCGCCCGTGGTGGCCAAGGCATACGCATACGCGCCCCAATGATCCGGACTGTCCATCACATCCGTCAGGGCCAGTGCCTCCTCGAAGAGAGAGACGGCCCGGTCCGGATCGTCAAGATCCTGCACGGACAGCAAGGCTGCATCGGCAAGCATCCAGGGCAAATCCGCCTCGGGCAAGCTGCGTTCAGTCAGCAAAACCATATATAAGGAATCTGCCGCCGTGAAATCTTCCAGGCCGACCCGGGCACGTGCCATCCGGTATATCGCTGCACCGGCCATCCTGGAGTCGGCCAGGCGCGTGAAAACAGCCCCGGCACTGTCGGCCGAAGCAAGCGCCTCGGCAAAGAAACAGGTATTGGCATAGGCATCCGAAAGGGCGAGAAGGATCCGGCCCAGAAAAGCATCCTCGTGCATACGGGCGGCGGCCTCTCCGGCCTGCGTCAGCGAAAGAACGGCCTCGTCGTACCTGCCCTCCGCCATCTGTTGCTCACCCTGCGCAAACCCTTCCTGTGCAAGGGACGCCCTTGACCCGCCGCTGCCGCAGGAAACCGCAAGCAGCAAGACCAGCCCAGCCATTATGAAAGATAGGCGTGTCTTCATCGGCCGTCGTTCATTAAAATGTTGACAGATACCGGACGGCCTCCGTCGCTGATTCCTTCCAGCACGAAACGCCAGGGCGACGTATGGTCGGAGCTGTAGAACGACACCCGCGCCTGTCCGTTCACGACCCGGAATTCCGGCTCCCAGTGCAGCGTCGGACGCATCGGCTCAAAGCGCTTTTTCGAGGCGGCACTTTCGTATTTCGGCGCATAGAAGCTGACGGGACGCTGCCAGCCGAGCGGACGCTCCGCCGTAACATTGGCAGCCGAATGCTCGGGATAGCGCACCGCGATCAGGATGGCCGGCGGCGTATGTCCGGCACCGGATTCAGCTTGCGCAAAATTGTACTTGGCCGCTCCCATTCCTTCAATATAGACAAACGCCTGCACATCTGACACCCGCAGGGTACGCAATTCTTCCAGGTCGTACGGCACTCCGTTGACAAAGACATTGGCGATCCGGTGATTCGCCGATGCGCCGCGCATCCGTTCGTCCATCCGCCGGCCCGCATTGTGCTGCAGTTCCGGACAGGTTCCAAAGATATAAGACAACAGGTCGTAGTCAGCATAGGGCTGCAGCATCTTCTCGTCGCGATACTGATTGCGGTTGAACGTATCGTCGGGATAGGGCGACAGACGGAAGGTACGCGGAGCCTCGATGCGTGCAGGCGCCAGGGTATAGACCAGTGAGCCGTCGGTCGTGGCATAGCTGCGGCGGGCCAGCTCTCCGTATTCGGGCGAATAGCCGGCATACTCCAGATAATGGACCGGTTGGAATGACGCCGCAAAATAATCGGGATTCAGGATGGGCATATACCATTTCCTGAAAACCTTGCCATTGCCCTGCGCCCCGACGAGGAACTGCGTGCTTTCCGGGAAATCGAGACCGTTCAATGCGAAATAAGCCGTGGAGTCGAGCTCCGCAATCTGGGTGTATCCTAAACTGGGCGCCGCAAAACAGATTGTCGCGCTCCGGCTCCTGCCCAGCACGCCGTTCACATAGCCGCTCAGCGACTGCGTGTATTCCTTCCCAAATCGCGGCATGGCGTTCTTGTTCTGGAGGATAGTCGACAGGTCATAGTAGCGCCAGCCTTGCGAAAGGAGCAGCAGGTCAGCATCGGCGATGCGCTGCGAGAGAGGGCGGCTGGCATCGAAATAGCGCTGAGGCTGTTCCACGAGTCCTTTCAACTCGCTGCCCAACAACATCCAACTTTCCAGGGTATGCGCCGTTTCGCTGTCGGGGGCATATTCCTCATCGGTCACGGCCAAGGAGAAATCACCGCTGACCGGCCGGCCGGCCGCATCGCTGAGTTTCACGGTCGCCGTCACTTTCTCGCGCCTGCCGGGCTGCGGTCTGTCGAGAGCCACTGAGGCGCGGACCGCTCCGTCGGGGAAAACGAAGAACGGCCGTTCGGCATAGACCTGCCCGTTCTCGTCAAAAACGGCAACCACGTGGATGCCGGGGTTCAGTTCCGTATAGTTCACCCGCTTCCCTTTCCGACTTTCGGCGTAGTGCGACTGCAGCACGAAACCACTCCGGTCGTAAACCGCAAGATATGTTGAGGAAGGCAGCGTCAGCCCTGCATCGGCCACGGCAATCGACACGCCTTTTTCGTCGGGGATCACACGGATGACCACGGCAGCCGTCTCGGGCAGCGGCACGTCGGCCTCGAAGCGGAACTGCTCGACGGCTGTCTCCGCTACGGCTCCCAGACGCTTCGTTCCGGCAGGAACCGTGATCGACACTTTTCCCAGACCCAGGTCGTTGGTCTTGAAAGTAGCCAGCGTCAGGCCTTCGTTGCCTCGGATGGTTCCTTCCACCCGCACGCCCAGGCCATCCTGGTTGACGGCCTTGACTGCCAGCACGCTGCGGCGACCGGGCAGATAGCGCCCGCTCTCGGGAAGGAACTGCAGGTCGACGGCCGTCTCCTTTTTGCCGGTACGCGACCCGAGTTCCTTGCGGAAAGGATTGCGAATGCCCAGCTCGTCGTAGGTGCGTTGGTCTGTGTATTCGGCAATCAGCAGGTCCGAGACGAACTCGTCCTTCATCGGATTGCGTATTTCAATGTCTTTTGTATAGAGGTATTGCGGGTTGCCGTTAAGCATCCAGTAGCTGTAAGCGCGAAGTGTCGCCACACCGGAGTTCAAGTCTTCAGTCAGCGGCAGGCAGCCCGTGAAAGCCCCGTCACTTCCGCGTTTGATCTTGACCCGCTGACGCAGCCGGGTCTTCTCCTGGCGGGAAAGCTGGAAAGTCCGTTCCCACTGCGCGGAGAAGAGTTCCACATAGAGATAATTGCAGGGCGCATATTCGACCTGCGGGGCAACGTTCTCCAGGTATCCGCGAAACCAGATGGTATCACCGATATTATACACCTCCCGGTCTGTATGGAGGAATACCTTTTCAGGAGAAAGAAGACGGACGAAACGATCGAAACGCTCATCGGTCCGAGACTGGGCGCCCGTGACACAAGGCAGGGACAGATAAACAGTCAGCAGGAGCAGAAGGGAATGACGGGGAAACATATTCGTTGTATTTTCGGTTTCGACGACAAATTTCGTCCACAATGACAAATATCGCAAATTTCCGACAATCAAAAAACTTAAGGCACAAGGAATGCAAGTCGCTGAAAAACAATACGATACGGAGAAGCTTAGATTCGTTTTTCTTAGCTAATAATTAAGTAGCTCATTATCAAACATTTATGTTGCAACAACAAAGATATGTCAAAAGGGAGTTTTATTCTTTATCTTTGTATTATGAAAAAGAAGATGCTCATAGGGGCGTTGGTGGTTGCTTTCGTGTTGGCCGCCGCGTGCGGGAAGGAGGCGCAACCCGCTCAGAAAAGTGCGCTGGAAGTGATCAAGGCCAGGACCAGTATCCGCAGTTTTACCGGAGAAAAGCTTTCCGAGGAGCAGATCAACACTTTGCTCGATGCCGCGATGGCGGCACCGACCGCGGCCAATGAACAGCCCTGGCGTTTCATCGTCATCACCGACGATGAAGTAAAAGCCGGCCTCTACAGCGGGGAAGTCCACAAGAAGATGGTCGTCTCGGCTGGTGCGGTGATCATCGTTTGTGGGGAGACTACTCGTTTGCGCAAGCCCAAGGACGCCGATGAAAATGCCGAACCCGTCCCGGTACCGAATCCCTATTGGTACGAAGACTGCTCCGCTGCCACGGAGAATCTGCTGCTGGCCGCCACGGCCCTGGATCTGGGGGCCGTCTGGCTCTCCTGCTATCCGATCGAACGCTCCGTGAACCGCATCCGGGACTATCTCAGCATCCCCGAAACCGTGACCCCGCTGGCCATCGTTCCGGTCGGCTATCCAGCCGAGACCCCGGCTCCCAAGAACAAGTGGAAACCCGAAAATATCCACTACGACAAGTGGTAAATCCTTTCGCCTATGTCCATCAAAACAATGCCGGTCTGGAAGTGGGTGCTGCTGTTGCTTGCCAGCTTCATCCTCGCTTTGCTCATGTATGCTTTCTCACAGCTGGCGGCCGACGCCGTGCAACCGGCCCTTCTCAAATGGTTCGTCTCGATCATCGTGTCGGTTGTGATGGTCGCCCTATACGCCGTTTTTGTGCCTTGGTTTGAGAAACAGCCGGCCAAAGACATCCCGTTGCGGAAAATCCCAGTCGACACCGGCAAAGGGCTGGCTGTCGGTGCCGTCTTCATGCTGGCGGTCACGCTGGTCATGATGCTGTTCGGCCTCTATCGGATCATAGCTGTCCACGCTGATGATCCGCTGCCGCTTGTCACGGCTTTTTTCTTGTTCCTGTACGTAGCCGTCGGAGAAGAAATCCTTTTCCGCGGCGTCCTTTTCCGCTGGATCGATGAAAAATGGGGATTCGTGGCAGCCTTGGTCGTCTCTTCCCTGCTTTTCGGTTTCATGCATTACGGCCAGCCGGGTGCTACCTGGTGGTCGTCGCTGGCTATTGCCATAGAGGCCGGGCTACTCCTGGGCGCAGCTTATAAATATAGCGGGACGCTCTGGTTGCCCATCGGCATTCATTGGGCGTGGAACTTCGTACAAGGCAATATCTTCGGCTTCGAAGTATCCGGGGGCGACGCCGGGAAAGCACTCCTGCAGGCAACGGTCAGCGGCCCCGACCTCCTGACCGGCGGCAGTTTCGGCGCCGAAGCCTCTGTGATCACCGTCGTCCTTGGGCTCGCACTGTCTCTCTGGTATCTTCTTCGTAAATCTTCATAACCATGGCTTCCATTTCCTCCATCCTCAGCGTAAGCATCAATGCGGTTGTCACCGTTGTCCTCCTGCTGATTGCCCTGCTCATCCGCGTGGGCAAAGGCGACAAACTGATTGCCGGCTACAATACGGCCAGCGAAAAGGAGCGCGCCAAATATGACGTCACCCGTCTCCGCCGCGTCATCAGCTGGTGCCTGATCCTCGTCGCCGCCCTAATGTGGCTTCCCAACCTGATCCGGGCCCTGACCGACCACGTGAAACCGGTCGTCTACTTCATCTGGTCCACCCTCATCCTCGTCGTCGTCATCGTCACCCTCGTCCTGGCCAACACCTGGGCCAAAAAGAAATAAGCCATGAAACCGAGAACGTTCTACGCAACCCTGATTTGCTTGTCCGTGGCCTTGACGGCCACGACCGCCTGCAAGCCGACGGAACCCGAAGATATCTACCACATCGTCACGACAGTCTGCGAGGACGCCTCGTCCGCCGTCACGGTCAATTATCACTGCAGCGGCAGCAAGAGTTATGTACTGGTGGCGAAAGCCGACGACGTGGCGTTCCGGAAGGCGAAAAAGGTCAAACCGGTCTGCCGGACCTGGAGCACCGTCGGCATTGAGAACACCGCTACGGAATCGACTTTCTACACGAAAGAGCGGTACGTCTGCGACGCCACGCTCACCGGGCTGGAGGCAGACACGCGCTACATCTACAAGATCGTCGCCGGAAAAACCGAAACCGATGCCCGGCAGTTCAAGACGGCGGGGCAGAAAGGTCCCTGGAGTTTCGTAGCCTTCACAGATTTCCAGCATCGCGAGAATCCCGTGACGCTGCCGTTGGTCCAGATGATGAAAGAGATGTTTTCGCCCGACCTGGTGCTCTGCAGCGGCGACCACATCGACGTGGCCGGCAACGAGTATGAATGGTCGTTCATCCTCGACAACGACATCTTCCGCGATTTCGTCTACGCCGCTTCGCCCGGCGATCACGCCTACTGGGCCTGCGACAAGGTCAATGGAGGCTATCCGCAGTACGACAAGCCTTATACCTTCGTCAATCTCTTCAAATTCCCCGACAATGGGTCGCCGACCAGCCCCGGCAGTTCCTACTATTTCTACTACAACAACGTGCTGTTCGTCGCGCTCGACATGAACAACTCCGACATCGCGTCCGGTTCGCGTTTCGACGAAGAGGCCGTCTGGTTCCGGGAAACGATGGAACGCCTGCATGGTACGTACCAGTATCTGGTTGTCTTCATGCACAAGTCGGTCTACGGCTCCGATCTCGTCGACCCCGCCGTCGCCCGGGAACTGCGACCGCAGTGGGCCCCGCTTTTCCAGGAATACCAGGTCGATCTGGTCCTGAGCGGCCACGACCACATCTTCTCCCGGACCAATGCGATGGAAGGCGGCACCTTCTACCTCGACATGGGCTCCAGCGGCGACAAGAAGCGCCGGCCCGACAGCACGATGCTGGAAAACACGGCCCGCTACGCCAAAGTCATCGACCTGATCGACGAACAGATCAGCTGTGCTTGCCACATCGAAGTCGACGATTCCTGCCTGCAAGTGACGGTCTACGACCAGAACTGTCAGGTCGTGGACAGCTTCCGCATTCCGCGAAAAAGGGAGTAATAGCGAGGGGAGGGGTAAGGACGATGGAATAATCTTTGTTACTTTCCGGGGCATTTCCCGTCCTTATTGAAAAAACCCTTGTATGAGAAATAAATTGCTTTTGACACTTTGCTGTGTCTTGGGCTGGCTGATGCCGGCCGGGGCCCAGTTTGTTCCGGGAGGATTGTTTGAAAGGAACCAGGGCACCGTCGTCGTGAAGGTGCTGGAACAGGGTTCCGAAAAGCCGGTGCCCTTCGCCTCGGCTTATCTGACCGCCAAGAACGATACGCTGATCACCAACTTCGCGCTGACCGACACGACCGGCCTGGCCCGCATCACGAAGGTGACGCGGGGCAATTACGTGCTGACCGTCGAGATGCTCGGCTACAAGACGTACAACAAGGAGCATTATTTCTCGTTCGATTGGGACCGGGATTCCGTGAACCTAGGCGTCGTGCAGCTCGCGGAGGATGCGCAGCTGCTGGACGCCGCGCACGTGTCGGCCATCGGCAACCCGATCGAGATCAAGCAGGATACCATCATCTTCAATGCCGCTTCGTTCCAGATGGGGCAGAACCAGATGCTCGAGGATCTGCTCAAGCGGATGCCGGGTATGGAGGTTTCGAAAGACGGCACGGTGAAATACAACGGCGAAACCATCCAGAAGATCACGGTGGGCGGCAAGACTTTCTTCTTCGACGATCCGAAGATGGCCCTCAAGAACCTGCCGGCCAAGGTGGTGGACAAGGTAAAGGTCATCGACAAGGTGAGCGATTCCGAACAGTTCACGGGCGTTTCAACCGACCGCGAGAAGGTAATGGATCTGGAATTCAAGCAGGAATTCAAGAAAGGCTGGTTCGGCAACGCCACGGTCGGCGCCGGCACGACGGTGGCCGGCGACCGCAAGGATGAGATGATCGACAACCGCGGCTTCCTCTACACCGGCAACGCGATGGTGTCGGGCTACAACGAAAAAGACCAGATTACGCTGGTGGGCGGAGCCTACAACGCGCCGATTTCGGGCGATGACGGCATATTTGTCGCCGTTATGGTGGATGGTGACGAGCAATCCCGCATGGTCTTCGGCGGCGGTGGCGGCGGCATCCAGACGTACCGGCAGCTGGGGGCCAACTACAATACGACGCGTATCAAAGGCGTTGAAACGACCGGAGCGGCCAACTACAATCACTCCTTCAACGATTCGCGCAGCCGGTCGGAACGGACGACTTTCGACGCCACCGGCAGCGATATTTTTACCGGGACCGAAAACAAGGCCTTCTCGGCGGCCGACAACGTAAAGATCAATTTCGAACTCAAGAATACCGACCGGAAAAAGATCCTCTTTTCCTTCGAACCGACCTTCCGCTATGCCGGCGGGAAGACCGAACAATACAACGACAACGCTTCGAAGCAGCTGGACGGTGGCCAACGGCTCAACAGTTCTTCGTCCAGCAACTACGCGCAGTCCGGGCAGTTCTCCCACAATGCCGCCTTCAGCCTGGGCGTCAAATCGCTGGGCGGCAACAATCTTCGCAGCCTGACGCTTTCCGGAAACTATTCCCTGTCCGATTACGACGCGGACAGCCGCGAATTCTCGCAGACGTTCCGGCAGGCCGTACAGGATCCCGTGACCCGCGATCTTTTCTACAAGACCGATAACCGCAATTATTCCGGAAATATCCGGCTGGCCTACAACGAGCCCCTTTCGGAGCGTTGGATGTTCACGGTCAATGCCAACGGTCACGCCTCGTGGCGGAACAACGGAAAGGATGCCTTCGACCGCACGTCGGGGACGGCCGGTTTCAATCCTTCGGTCGTCGACCGGAACAACTACACGAAACACAACGACTATTACTCTTCGTTCACGAAGAACCGCTACATCTACTTCAACGAAAGCGTCCAGCTCCAGTACAAGAAAGACGCGTATTCCCTGCAGTTTGGTGCCCAGATGCAGGAGACGCTCAACGAGACGCGTGCCAAGTCGCTGGGCCGGGAGACCGAAACCGGCCTGGGCGAGTGGCTGTTCGACTGGAACCCGTATCTCAACTACCGCTGGATGAAGAATCAGAAAACCGTCAATCTTTTCTACAACGGCCGGTCCACCCGTCCTTCCGCGGCCAATCAGCTGCCCGTACTGGACATCTCGGTGCCTACGCGGCTGCGGATGGGCAACATCTACCTGAAACCCGCGTATGGTCATCTGCTGAGCGGAAGCCTTTATCTCAATAATCCGCAGAAGCAGTTGAGTTTCAATCTCTTTATGAATACTGCCATGAACATGCGGCAGATGGTAACGGCCAGCTGGTTCGATGCGGACGGCATCCAGTACAGCATCCCG
>JAEEGG010000629.1_pt1 | contig 107110 bp, 86 predicted proteins | sample 9134161 | NCBI WGS metagenome assembly JAEEGG01 (sample SAMN16246543, study PRJNA631951) | gut metagenome | biome: gut microbiome; feature: rumen; material: CR-attached | host: Bos | place: Iran: Karaj | collected 2018-10
CGTCATCGACGGCAATCATCTCTTTTGCCATTTCTGTTTGATCAACTGACACGGCCCATTCCTGGGCATAACCCATCGCCGCCATCACCATCAGGCAGCAAAGCATCAAGAATTGTTTTGTCGTTTTCATAACTATTAGGTTTAGAAATTTTCGGCAAAACTACACCAACATCCCCACACCTGTCAAGAAAAACAATGTGCGGATTTGTGCGGGTTTTTAGCTATCGTACCGATAATCAAATGGATATGGATTGTTCCAATTCTCATCTTATCTGGCCAAGTATAGTTTCAGGAGAAGTTCCCATCAATATAATGGCAGAAAGTTTCCGCCCCATATCTTTTAACGAGTGACCACAATGATATAGAAAATCATCTATAATCAGCCAACGGTCATGCGATGGTTTTGACCATAAGTGCGTTTCTATCAACCCAGCACTAGAAGAAGCGTTGTGGGTATTCCTTAAATTGGTCAAGTCTTTGCCTGAATAGATGTCGGCGGAAACACCTTGATTGCGCACATCAAGCATCTCGAAAGTAGCGGCATCTATATACCCATCAATGATGACAACCCGTTTTTGTGCGCTTTTGATGAGTTTTTCAAGCAACACGCGGGCTTCGAAAAATTCTCCTTCGAAAAACACTTGCTCCACTGGCGGCAAGTTTGTACGGACGAAAAAATCAATCTTTTCTTGATGTTCTTGTAAAACATTCTCATGTTGGGCAAGCCGCCTGTCGATGCGTTCTTCCATCGCAATCAGCCGCTGGTTTACCGCATAGCCTTTCAACATGTATTCTTTTAAAACAGAGGTCGCCCAGCGGCGAAACTGCGTCGCGTTTGCGCTGTTGACACGATAACCGACTGAGATAATCATGTCAAGGTTATAGAAATCAATGTTACGGCTTACTTGTCGATTACCTTCTTTTCGAACTACTCTAATTTTTTGAGTAGTTGCTTCAGGGTCGAGTTCATGGGTCTTGAATACACTCTGTATATGGTAGGTTATGTTGTTTTCTTTTACATCAAACAAGATGGCCATTTGTTGTTGGGTCAGCCATACCGTTTCATTCTCCAGTTTGACTTCCAACGAAAGTTGGTCATTAGGCTGATAAAGAACTATTTCCCCTGTGTTTATCGGGGCTGGTAAAAGAGATATGTTTTCGCCTTGGTCCATAACCATTGAACAAATATGGCACAAAAATACTACAAACTTAAAGAATATGCAACATAAATCTGCAAATTTCAAACAGATGCAGACTCGTTAGCAAAACCCCGAAGCACGACAGAAACCGGTTCCTCACTGCCAAAAATGCCCTTCATCTTGCGGGCGCGTTGCGATACGGTGTTGTAGGCGCGCTGCATCAAGGCGGAAATGTCAGCATCCGAAAGGCCAATCAGGTATAAGCAGCAATAGTCAAGGTCGCCCTTAGTAAGGTTGGGATAGGCCTTGGCCAAACGGACGGTGAACTGGTTGAAGTGGCGGTCGGCAGCCTCGCGCAACGCCATCACCTGTTCCTTCCCCAAGGCATACTCCTTGTAAACCGTGCAGTCCATCTGCGACTTGAACTGCCCCTCGTTCACCCGCTCCATAATCAGGCGGCAGATAGGCTCTTCGTTGAACGACACCGCTTGCGCCTCCTGTTTCGGCGCACCGTTGCCCGCCTGTTGCCGCATCTGGTCCTTCAGCTCGCGCAGCTCCTGGTTGCTCCGTTTCAGCCTTCCCGACATTGATGCTTTCTCCAAGCGGTGCGCCTCGCGTTCGGCCTCCATCCTCTGGCTCTCCAACCGATGTGCCTCCTGCACAGCCTCCATCTGCTGGCTCGCCGCGTCGCGCTGCTGCTTCATCTTGCGCCTATAGAACAGCCAAGCCAACAGCGCCGCCACCACAACGAGAACGCTCACCACAACGATCATCCTGTTCCTCCGCAGCCGCGCCGCCTGCTGCCTTTCGGCCTCGGCTCGCACTTGCTCCCACTGCAAATGCTGCTGAAACAGCTCGTTAAGTTGTGAGACTTGTGCGTTGCTTTCCGCTTCAGAAATAGCATTTTCCGACTGATAAAGGGCATATTGGACAGCCTTCAACGAATCGCCTCGACTTTGGTAAATGTTGCGCAATTTTCCAGCGAAATCCCATTTCAACAACACATCATCCGTATTTTCAAACACCTGCGTCAAATACACCAAAGCCGAGTCATATATTTGGGCATCAAAATAGATGTCGCCGATGGGGATGAAGCGTGTTGTCTTCTCATTTGTGCCAGAGGCTTTTGCCGCCATACGTCTTAGTTCGTTTACAGAAGACTCTATTCCCTTACTCATATTATAGTTGAGCAACGCCTTTTGTGAAATTATATCCCTATAAGCCAAATTGTTTGTATCAAATAAATGTTTCAAAGCCTCATTGAGATAGTAATTGGCACTGTCATACTGATATAAAAAGTGATATTGTTGACCAAGTGAACTCAACAATTTGGCCATGCCATTAGGCGAGGTGGGTTCAATGCGGGTGAAAACAAGGGATTTCTTATAGCAGTAAATGGCGTTCTGCATAAACATGTCTTTAAACAAATCTCCAAGCCGATTGTATGTCAACGCCATAAACCGAGGCAGATGTTCAACATGTAGAGACGCAAAATCTTGCGTCTCCAAATTCGGGAAATGCGTCTCCATAATCTCCAACGCCTTCAGATACTCCCCGCAAGCCGCCACCACGCTATCCCGTTCATAGAATCCCACGCCATTCATATAATGCGCCCGTGCCGCCAAAAACGCATCCCGCTCTCGTACGGACACACCGCGTGCGTCCGCTTTACCGCGTGCGTCCGCCCCATCCATCCCCACAATCGAATCAAAAAAATGAACCGCCTTCAGCACCTCCGTTCGGTTGCTCTGTGCATAGTCATTCTTAAACAGCAGCTCCGCAATCAGCACCTGGCAATAATGCCCCTCAAACTCATGGAGGCTGTCGGCCTTGGGGCTTGCCGCAAACTCCATCATCACCTTCAGCGCACTATCGGGCTGTTCCCACATGAGGCTGTCGGTGGCCGCCAGTTCGGGCGACACTTTGAATGTGTCCTCACCACCAGTATTCCCGCAAGAAACGACAAATACTGATAACCACAATAGAATGACAATATGTAGGCGGCTTGTTTTCACACCGCAAAAATAGTCAAAATCTATCAACACCATGCAAAATCATGCCAGCATTATTCCGCTATTCAGTATTTGCAAAAAGGTCATCCATTTTGACTTGTGACTGCATAATGCCGCTATGGGAGTTTTGCCTGACGCCGTAAGTAGTAATCATGACCAATTGTAGGGCTTTGCGCGACTTGGTGGCTTCACGGAACACTTGCATCTTCTTGCGAAGCTTGTCCTCGTAGTCTTTGTCAATGGTAAACTCACCGACTGAGAACTTGATTTCGCAGATGTTCGTGATACGGTCGCGACGGTCGATAACGAGGTCGATTTGTGCCTTGCCTGTTTCGGAAATGCCATTCCATGAAGAAATGTCGGTTAGCACGGCGCTGATTCCGATAGCTTTTTTGACTTGGGTGATATGGTCTTTGCAGACTTGCTCAAAGGTTTGTCCTGCCCAGCTACTTTTGGCCGGGTTGTCGAGATAATGCGTCCAGAAATGCTCGTCGGGGTTTTGCTTGCCCTTCATGAAACGCAGGTAAAACAGGGTGAAATAATCAGCAAGCTGATACACGAGATTCTTCTCGTTATAGCCAAAAGTGTTGTAAACGCGTGCGAATTGACTGTCTTTCAAGTTTTTCAGCATCTCGGTGAGAAGACCGTTGTCTTCAAGATGCGTTTCGTTGATGATCTCTTGTCGGGTGAGTCCTGATTTCTTTGTCGACAAGGCTTCGATGATTTTCAGATAAGCTTTCGAGTTCCCGAAAAGAGTTTCGTACAGATGGTCGAATTCGTCCCACAGGGAGCCATTGCGTTTGAAGAAAATGTTGTCGATGTTGGTTAAATACGGCAGTTCGTTGTCGAGTAGTTTCAAATAATATGGAATGCCGCCCATGGTCATGTAGCACTCAACGATGTCATAACGGCTCCAATTAATGCCTCGTGAAATCAGGTACCGCTCGGTTTCCTGAAGTGTGAAAGGCATTAGGAAAAGACGGCGAGCTGCACGGTTGAACAGCCCGCCTTTGTCGGAGAGAATCTTTTTGGTAATCCAAGTGGTAGCAGAACCGCAAACAACCAGCATGATGTCGTTCTGCTGTGCTCCCCAACCGTTCCAGAAACCCTCGAATGCGCCAAGAAACTCGCTTTGACGTGTATCGAGCCAAGGGAGTTCGTCGATGAAGACGATTTTCTTGCGGTTTTCTTTGATGCCTTTCAGAAGTTTCTTCAACTCTTCGAACGCTTCAAGCCAGTCGGTCGGCACTTTTTTGAGGTTGGCACCGTATTCCTGAAGAGCAAGATAGAAGTTTTTCAGTTGCATTTTTTTGGGCTTTTTGTATAGTCCAGTGACATGGAAATCGTATGTGTCGTCAAAAAATTCCTTGATGAGGAATGTCTTTCCAACACGGCGGCGACCATAAACGATGACAAACTCCGACTCCTTGGAACTGCGATACTTTTCAAGCTGACGGATTTCATATTCGCGTCCGATAAACAGGTTTCTGTCCATACTGAAATTGTTTTTCCGACTGCAAAGATAGTAAATATTTTCAAACTCAGGTGCGGAAACTATACTTTTTTACCCACTTTCCGCACCTAAGTTTGATTATTTTTGCCTAAAAATACAAAACTCAGGTGCGGAAACATGGTTTTTTGCACTACTTTCCGCACTTGAGTTAGCAATTTTTCTATCAGCAAGGAAGTCGGAAATCGGGTCGGAAACGTAGTTTTTTATGCTACAAGCCACAAAAACCCTTATCTTTGTCCTTTCCAAAACTGCTAATGCCATGAAAAAGATACTCTTACTCTTGCTTTTATTGCCTTTTTCCCTCTTCGCCCAAGTCACCGACGACTTTTCCGACAGCGATTTCACCCAAAATCCCACTTGGTCAGGGACGACGGAGCAATATATTGTAAACAACAGCAAACAATTGCAACTCAATGCGGAAGGCGAGGGCATGGCTTATCTCTCTTTGCCTTTTTCCGAATATGAGACGATGGAATGGCAATTTTGGATTCGAGAGGCTTTCGCACCTTCGGGAAACAACTACACCGATGTTTGGCTCAGTGCCGATAATGCTGATTTGTCGCAAGTTACGCAAGGTTATTTCCTCCGTTTCGGTGAAGGCGGCAGCAGTGATGCCATTGAGCTCTTCCGTAAGGATGCTGGCGGGCAGCAGAGCATTTTTCGCGGCACGGAAGGTGCTATCGCGGCCTCGTTTGCGGTTTTCGTCAAGGTGATTTGCGACCGAGAAGGCAATTGGATGCTGCAAACCTGTTACGATAATTCAGGCATTTATCTCATTGAGGCACAAGGAACTGATGATACCTATAGTCGCGGTGGTTTCTTCGGCTTTTGGTCCAAGTTCACTTCGAGCAATTCCACGAAGATTTATTTTGATAATGTGTATGTCGGTCCGCGCATCGCCGACCACGAGCCGCCCCAACTCCTGACCTGTGAGGTGTTGGATTTACAACACCTGCAAATTGCTTTTAATGAGGCCCTTAATGAAACTACGGCACTCAATCCCTCCAATTATTCCGTGGACAATGGTTTGGGCAGCCCTGTTTCGGTCAGTTTCGGTGATAATTTGGCTCAATTGGTTCTGGAGTTCGAACGTGAAATCGGTAATGGCATTAATTATACTCTGACCGTCAGCGGCATTAAAGACTTGTGGAACAACATGATGGAGCCGACCACGATGGCTTTCTCCATCTATGAGGCCTCGGAATACGACATCGTCATCAACGAAATCATGGCCGACCCGAATCCTGTGGTGGGCTTGCCAGAATGGGAGTATGTGGAACTTTACAACTCCACTGAGTTTGGCATCGACCTGAAAGACTGGCAGATACAAATCGGTTCAAACGACAACACTTTTGGAAACTACGTCCTTGCACCGCATGGTTATGTCATCCTTTGCCACAATGATGCTGTGTCCGAATTGCGACAATATGGCGATTGCATTGGCTTCAGCAGCTTCTCGGTGGGTAATTCTTCCTCGGCGATGTACCTCTATAGCAAAGCAGGCATTTTGATTTCACGCGTCAACTTCAGTAACATTTGGTACCACGATTCCAATAAGGATGACGGCGGCTGGTCGGTGGAGCAAATCGATCCGCTGAATCCTTGCGCTGGGGCTTCCAATTGGACGGCTTCTGAGGATGCTTCGGGTGGCACGCCAGGCCGACTCAACTCGGTGGATGGCGAGAACAACGTTTCGCCCCAAGTGGAACGCGTCAGCATGTTCGGCAACCAAATCGTGCAGATGTGGTTCGATCAACAGATGCATCCTGCCAACCTTTTGGAAACGCAGCATTTCCTCGTGGAGGAGACGGACGAGCATCCGCAGCAAACGGTTGTCAACCCCATCGATGGCACCTACGTGGAGCTTCATTTCGACCAAGGCTTTGCGGAGGGAATCGTCTATACCTTAATTGTTAGTGACGTGACCAATTGCGTAGGCACCTCCATCGAAGCCGACACCCGTGTGCAGTTCGGTATCCCCAACGAAATTACCGAAGGCGAAATCCTAATTAATGAGATTCTTTTCGACCCCATTTCACCAGGTGTGGACTATGTGGAGCTTTACAACAACACTGATAAGACTTTCGACCTCAGCACTTTGATGCTCGGTGTTATCAAAGAAAGTTTCCCCAATCCCGCCGATACGACCTTAAAGGAAATCACCGCCGATAGCCGACTGTTCCTGTCGCATACCTACGTTTTGCTTTCCACGAATAGCGAGATTGTGGGTCAACAATACGACTGTCCGACCGACAATTTCGTGCAAATGGTTTCCTTCCCTAACTATGCCAACGCAGGCGGCACGGCCATCCTGATAGGCAAGGACGGCACGGCCATCGACCAAATGTATTTTTCCGAAAAGATGCACTATCCGTTGCTCAAAGTCACTAAAGGTGTTTCGCTGGAGCGCATCAGCTTCGACCAGCCTTCCATGGATGCCAACAACTGGCATTCCGCCGCCGATCAGGTGCATTTCGGCACACCAGGTTATGAAAATTCGATGAAGCAAAGTGCGGAGCCATCCACCGACGAAATCTCCATCAGCCCCGACATTTTCTCACCCGATGGTGATGGTTACGACGATGCCTGTTTCATCAATTACCACTTCGACGAGGCGGGCTACACAATGAACATATACATCTTCAACGTGGCCGGACAATTAATCCATCATCTTGCCAAAGGCGAACTGGTGGGGCAGGAGGGCAGCGTCCTCTGGAACGGTCTTGACAACAACGGCAACAAAGTTCCTGTTGGTGTTTACGTCGTCGTGACCGAGGTCTTCAACTTCAACGGTAAGGTGAAACAATTCAAGAATGCCGTGGTGGTTGGGACGCGGTAATTGTTTGTTATAGTGGTCAATGGTTTTTATCCTGTCATTTCACGTTTTTTACCCAATTATTCTAAACCCTATCGAAAGGCGGCCTTCATTTTTTGAGGGTCGCTTTTTGTTGGTTTTTTGAAGAAAAATCTCACGATTTGGGATGTTATTTGTACTTTTGCACTCGAATAGAAAAGCAAATGTCAGAACGAAACAACATAGAAACCAAGGAGAACGAGGCTGTTCTTAGTAGCGGCGGAGGCTTTACGGCCTTCAACTTCGGGGACTATCATATTCGCTTTAAGGCTCCTTACAGCTTAGAGCACTATGTGGATGTTGTGAAGTGGGACGACGGTTATCTGGTAGTGCTGGCCAAGTACAGCCATAATGCTGAGCCAGAAGAGGAGTACATAGACCTTAAACCCATTCTTGCCGGGTTGTATATCGACTCTGATGCTTTTCTGAAACCGATTAAAACTGTACGTGTAGCTTATGCCTGATATCAAGACTATTGCCGATAAGGCTGACATCATTGTCAACGGATACGCTTTTACTCGCATGGAAGACGGCATCCACGTGTTGAATCTGAACAGTTCAGACAAAGCCGTTGTGTTTAGTGCCGATGGCGAGGTGCTGGAGACCACGATGGACGACATTGAGCTCTCCATTGCGAGCAGTTACCTGCAGCAGAACTTGAAATATATGGAGGACTGAGCCATGCCAAAATACTATGATTTCAAAGTGGCGGGTTATTATCTGTATTTTACATCGTTTTGCGTAGTGGAATGTATGCATGTGCATGCCAGTGACAAAAAGCTTACTGAGGGTGGTTCTGCCAAGTTCTTTGTGAAGAGCAACGGTGATTCAGTCTTGCAGAACCGTGGTATTCTTAATGACCGCGAAATTGCTAAGATTTCCGAGTTTATCAAGGATCATTATCAGGAGATGTACATTCGTTGGACTCAATATAGCAAGAAAGGCTATTACGAGAGGTAAGAGACTTGCTGACTTTTTCAAATCTCCGAAGATTTTTGAGATGTTTGCCAGCAGCGGAATCCCTATCTGTTATATTGCGCAAACCGTTTTTAAAAATCCATATTCGATTGCGCCACAATCTGTTTTGTGTCAGGATTGAAGGCGGTGAGGTTGCCCAAGCCGGGTTTGTCGGTCACAAAGACACCATTGTCCAAGGCGATGAAGTCGTGGTTTTGGTTGTTGTCGATGACCAAGTTGATGAAGCTGTAGTCGACAGGGATGTGGCCGTGGATGATTTTCTTGCCGTGCGACTTGTCGTAATCCACCTTGAAGTTGCGGGTCCACATCATGCTTTTCGTGTCCTCGAAAGGCTTTTCGGCCTTGAAGTTCATGCCGGCGTGGACGAGAATGTATTCTTCCAATTCGATGTAAGGCACGCAGGCATTCATCCAGTCGATGTAAAGCTGTGGAATCTCGCGTGGATGCTTCACGTCGAAGCTTTTCAGGGTTTCCTTGGCTCCCACAGCTTCCCATTCCTTCTGTTCAATATGCTTGCCGCCGAAGAGTTTCTTCTTTTGGTCGGCCTCAAAGGCTTTCACGCACATGTCCTCATGGTTGCCCTTGATGAAATGCACATTGTATTCCTCTTTTTGCAGGTGCATCATATAGTCAATGACACCCTTAGAATCGGGGCCGCGGTCGATGTAGTCGCCCAAAAAATAGATTTGGTCGTGTTTCGTGACCTTGAGCATGTTTTCGAGCAGCACCTTCACCGTTTGGGCGCAGCCGTGAATATCAGGAATGATCCAGCGTTGTGACATGGGATTTGTATTTAAAATAATTTATTGAGGTTCAATTCATTGTATTGTTTGCGCAGGCGAGTCTTGAACGTCCAGCGCACATCGGAAATCCAGCGGCGGCACAGCTCACAGTAGTCAACAAACACCATATAAGAGAAATGGAGCAGCACCGTGCCAGCCAAAGCCCAATACCAGGGCAGATTGCAGAACAGGATGATGGTGCCCACGACGAAAATGATGGGGAAAAGCACAAGCTCCACACCGAAACTGACGGTATTGTTGAAGGCTTTGTCTTTCAGCTTCCCTTTGATAATCAATGTGGTAAGCCAAACTGGCAGGTTGACTACTGCCGAGGCCAAAAAATAAGGCAGACCCACGAGCAGGACGGCAAACTTCCACAAGAAGTTGAGCGAAGGATACTTCCTCGCGGTCGACATGACGGAAATCTTCTGCCGTTTGCGTTCTCCGGCAAAATCCAACACGCGCTTGAAGAAGTTTTTGGCTTCTTCGGGTTGTTCTTCCCTGAATTTCAATACCTTGTCTACGGTGGCACGGTTGCGGAGCATCTTCTGGTAAAGGCCTCCGGCGCGTTTCTCGTTTTTCATCTTCACGATTTCCCAAATGGCGTCATAGTCCTCGTCGTCGGGGATGAAGGTGAAGAGTTTCGAAATCTCGTCGTAAAGTCGGTCTTTCAGCAGGTTGATGTTGGCGGCCTCGTTTTCCTCGGTGGTGTTCTTGAAAAATTCGGTCACGTTGATGGGTTGGCCGAAATTAATCATCGCTGTGCTACGGTAACGGAAATAGTCGCCGTATTCGATGGCGGTAGGGATGATATAGATAGGGCTCTTGTCTCCGAATTGCTTGTTGGCATCCACGGCAATGTGGAACAGGCCCTTGCCCATGCGCATTAATGAATGTTTGGTGCGGTGGGTGCCTTCGGGGAAGAGGTAGAGGTCTACATGGTCGTGAATGACATCGACAGCTTTGTTGAGCGAATCGTCGTTTTGGCGCACGGCGGCCACTCCGTTGCGGATGCGGAAGATAGGCAGGATGCGCAGGAAATTCAATATCTTGGCAATGGCTGGTTTTTTGAAGATGTCGCCCCGCGCAATGAACACCTTTTTGATGTTGTTTGCCGACAGCAGCACCAGGGCATCCATCAGCGTATTGCTGTGGTTGACACCGAAAATCACGGCACTGTCTTTCGGGACGTTCTCTTTTCCGTGTATCTCAAATCGGCGGTACGACTTGCGTGTGTGCCAGTTCACGTAGGGTAGGAGAAACGAATACCAAAAGTCAGGATCTTGTATTTTTTTTGCCATTAGAATCGCGAAAAAGTGGACAAAATTACAAATTTAACCCCAATCTTCTCTCTTTTTTCGTTTAAAAAACAAAATTTTGTATTTTTACCGCGCCAAAACAACTGTGTAATGAAGAAAAAAACACGCCTTTTTTTAGGGATTATTGTGTCCTTTTGTTTCTTTTTCTCGTGTCAAAACGCTGAGAATCCAAAAGAAAACTTGGGAAACGAACCCGAGGAAGAACAGGTGGACACGATAATCGAGGAACCGCAACAGCCGGAAGACACTTTGACGGCGCTGGAGCACATCTATGAGCGAGGTGCATTAGTTGCGGTGACGAATTGCAGCGAAATTAATTACAATATGTACAACAGCCATCCTGCGGGTTTCGCGTATGAGATGCTGAAAGGATTTTGCGACTCCCAAGGCCTGAAGCTTGAAATGGTGGTGAACGACAACATGGACTTCTGTTTCAATATGCTGGATTCGGGCGAGGTGGATGTGGTGGCTGCTGGTATGGGTCTGTCCAAACATTTGAAAACGAAGTATTTGCTGACAGACCCGATTTTTTCCCAGAAAAGTGTTCTCGTGCAAAAGATGTCGACGAAAAACCAGATGCTTCACTCGCCGCTCGATTTAGCTGGAAAGACCGTTCATGTGACTAAGGGACTTCATACTTGCACCTTGTTGGAACACTTGTCTGAGGAAATCGGCGACACCATTTATGTGGTGGAATGCGATACGCTGAATCCGATTGAATTGATGCATTTAGTGAACGAGGGCAAAATTGATTATACGATTGTTGACGAATATATCGCCCGGACGGTTTCCTACAATCTTAAAAATGTGGATTCGAAGCTCTTTGTCAGCATCGAGCAGCCTATCGGTTGGGTGGTCAGGCAACACGACAATGATTCCTCTTTGCAAATTGCTATCAATGAATGGATTGCCAAAGCCAAGCAAAAACAATTGGAAAAAATCATGCTGAGGTATATCAAGAATGGCCGCTACATTTCCTCTCGGCGCGAAGTTTCAAACAAACGCTTGACTTCTTTCGATGGCGCAATCAGGAAAACGGCGGACAATATTGGTTGGGACTGGCGCTTGTTGGCCGCTTTGATTTATCAGGAATCACGCTTCAAGGTCAATCTGGAAAGCCCGAAGGGGGCCTACGGACTGATGCAGCTGATGCCCTCCGTGATGAGAAGATACGGTGTCACTTACAGTTCTTCGCCTGAGGAGCAGTTGGCGGCAGGCGGCAGGTTGATCACTTTCCTTGACAATAAATTGAAAGACAAGGTTACTGACAGTTTGGAGCGGGTGAAGTTTGTATTGGCCTCCTACAACGCAGGTTTGGGTCATGTGTTGGATGCCCAACGGCTTGCCCAAAAATATGGAAAGACGCCTGATTTGTGGGAGGACAACGTGGATTATTTTATCCTCAATAAGTCGAAATATCTCAAAGACCCTTGCTGCAAAAGCGGTTATCTGAAAGGCAAGGAAACTTACCGTTTTGTTGAGGATATCATGGACAGATACCAACATTATCAGGCTTTATTGGAATAATTAATTTGTCATGAAAAAGTTATTTTTCTCTATGGCTTTTATCGTTTTGGCGATTTTTTGTGCCAAAACTGCTGTCGCCCAATCGTTTAACGCGGGACTGATTGTCGGCCCAACTTTTTGTCAGGTGGACGGCGACCACTATGCGGGTTACCATCAGTTGGGCTTTACCGCGGGGGCATATGTCAACTTGCCTTTGGATGACTATTTTTCGGCCCAGATGGAATTGAAGTATTCGCTTCTCGGAGCGCATTCGTCTGACAAAGAGGTGAATGAGTATTATTATACCCCTTATAGTTTGCGCTTGCATTACGCTGAGATTCCTTTGATGTTGCGCTGCAACTTGGGTATGTTTCGCGTGGGTGGTCGCCGTCTGGATTACATCACGTTGGAAGCGGGAGCCAGCCTCGATTTTCGTTTGAAAGCCACCGAGGATGCCGATGCTGATTTTCAGGTGACCACCAGCCGTTGGAATTTCTTCTCAGCCACGGCCAATGCGGGCTTGCATTTTGCTTTCAATGAGCATTGGGGCGTGGGGGCGCGGTTCATGTATTCCGTGGTGCCGATTCGCTTCACAGGCAATCCGGGCTGGTTCTATAATCAGTATTATAATAAGGTGATTCTGCTCACTTTGACCTACAATATCAACTCTCCCTTGAGATAAAGTCAATGTTCCGTTTCAGGCCTTCGTATCCGGCACGTTGCATGGCGGAGTGCTTGAATAATGCCTCAAACTCAGTTTTAGTGAGGTTTTTCCAGTCGTTTTCTTTCATGCTCAAAAGTTGTTCCAAAGGTTGGAACTCAGGCTCCAGATTGGGTAGTGCGAAACGGTTATAAGGACACACATCTTGGCAGATGTCACAACCATACATCCAACCTTTGAAAGTCTCAGGGTCAAGACCTTCAAGGCTACCTTTGTATTCGATGGTCAAGTAGGAGATGCATTTTCGCGCATCAATGTGAAAAGGAGACTCCAAAGCCCCTGTGGGACAGGCATCAAGGCATTTGGTGCAGCGACCGCAATGGTTGGTCATGACTTGGCCAGTTTCGTTTAAGTCTAAAGGTAAAAACAAATGGCCAATGAAGAAAAACGAGCCTTTTTTAGGATGGATTAATGTGGTGTTTTTTCCAATGAAACCCAATCCGCACCGCACCGCCCAAGCACGGTCAAGCACTGGAGCCGAATCGACAAAAATGCGGGTGCCTTCCAACTTTCCTGTTTGTGTCTCAATGCGTTCTAAAAGCTGCCGCATCTTGCGTTTCAGCACGTCGTGGTAGTCAGCACCGTAGGCGTATTTGGCGATTTTGAAATGCTTGCCATCACCGATTTGTTGCTTCGGGAAATAGTTGTAAAGTACGGTGACAATGGACTTTGTGCCTTCCACCAAGAGGCGAGGGTCGTAGCGTTTTTCCTTGTTGCGGGTCAGGTAGCCCATTTCGCCCTCATGCCCGATTTCGAGCCATTGCTCCATGTGCGCCGACTCTTCTTCCAAAACCGTCGCATTGGCAATACCGCAAGCATCGAAGCCCAACCGCTTGGCTTCCTCGATGATCCATTTGGAGACCATCAGAACGGTGCAAAACTCAAACCCACCGACAGCGGATGAAATACCGGCGCATTGTGACCGACTGAAAACACAGGCGAGAACTGATAGGAGGCAAAAGCGCTCAGCCACTTCCAGCCCACACGCAAGGTTGCCGAATAAGCCAAACGCTCCACATTGCTGATGTAGCAAAGCTTCTCCTGGACCATGACACCGCTACCGTCGGTCAACGTGCCTTCTTCATCATCAGGGCCGACAAATTTGGTCTTCGTGGCAATCATGATCCCGACTTTGAAGCCCACGCCAATCTTCACGGCATCCTTGATGCGGAAACGCAACTCCAACGGAATCTCGCCGTAGGTCGGGTTGACTTTAAAACGCTTGAAGTTTTCCACGTCGCGGTAATCTTTGTATTCGAGGTCGCCGTTCGTGTAAGGGTTCAGGATGCGTGTGTAGGAGAAATAGTTGTGCGACGACATTCCTGCACCGATGGACACCGTATGTTTTTTGCTTTCGCCCAAGGGGAAATTGTAGGTCAGGGCAAAGCTGACACCTTGGTTGAAGCCACGCGGGTCCCAGTTGTCGCTCGGGGCGAGTTGGAAATCGCTGAACAGGTCGAAGCCGAAGGTGAATTTCTTGTCGGTCTTGTTGGCGATAAGTTGTGCGAAGGATGTCGCCGAAATGACTAATGCGATAAGGGTGAAAAGTGCTTTCTTCATTGATTATCTTGATTTATTTGTTGACTATAAAAAGGCTCTTCGACAAGCTCAAGGACCGTAAAAGCTAAGGTTGCTGAGCCTGTCGAAGCACCGACTTTATTTCATTTCCAATTCCTCCATGATGGCCGTGCGCTCGTCCAAAAGGCGGTTGATGTCTTCGTCAGAGAGGTCGGGCTGGCGCAATTGGTCGTCGATGGCGGCCAAGTGAGCTTCTAAATTCTCGGTGGTGCCAGGAATTTCGGTCAGTTGCTTCTCCTTGTTGACAGGGGGCTCTTGTGGCACAGTCGGGGTTTGTGGCATGTCGCCAGTGAAATTCTTCAGTTGTCCCATCACCATGCCCACCATCTGTTTCGTAAAGGGGTCAAGTTTATAGATTTCGACCTTCATGTCGTTTTTCAGTTCGTCGAAGTCTTCGAGAAACATCTTCAGTTGTTCCTTCTGTTCCTCGTTGATGCCCGGAATGGCGTCAAGGTCTTGGTTTTCCATCATTTTCTTGAACATGTTCAAGAGGTCGTCGAGTCCGTTATTGAGGTTGTTTTCGTCCATTTGTTCGTTTATTTGTTCGTAGGGGCGAACCTACGTGTTCGCCCTCCCTATCCAAAATCGTTCCGTTTGCAAATAAACGGAAAAAATGCGTACCGATTGCGACAAATTGGCAAATTTTTGCGAATATTGCAGTTTCAAAAGCATATAACCATGGATTTTAAAACGATAAAAGTACAATTGGGTGAGAGTATGGCATGGGTCAACCTTGATCGTCCTGAGGTGCGTAACGCGCTGAATGCCGAACTGATACATGAATTGACCGAGGTTTTCGATTGGCTCAACAGCCGCGATGATATCCGTGTTATCATCCTGAAAGGCAACGGAAAAGCTTTTTGTGCCGGTGCCGATTTGGCCTACATGAAAGAGATGGCGAACTTCAGCTACAACCAAAATATCGCTGATGCCGAAAAACTTTCCAAGCTGTTTCAAACCATTTATTTCTGTGACAAGGCTGTTATTGTTGATGTGCATGGTGCCTGCATCGGTGGGGCCAATGGTATCATCGCCGCCGCCGACATCGTAATTGCCGAAAAAGACACCAAGTTTGCCTTTTCCGAGGTGCGTCTGGGCATCACGCCGGCCACCATCTCACCTTTTGTGGTGAGCAAAATCGGTAATACTGCTGCTAAGGAACTGATGCTTACAGGTCGCCGTTTCACTGCCGAAGAAGCCAAGGAATTCCGTTTGGTGAATGTCGTCGTCGATGAAGCCAAGATGATTGACACGGAACGCCAATACATCGAACATTTCCTTCAAGCTTCACCCGATGCCATCGCCGAATGCAAGAACCTGCTCCGCATGGTGACTGGCACCGACGACCGTTACAATCCCATTTTCACGCAAACCTCAGTGGCCATCGCCAACCAGCGTATTTCCAAGGCCGGACAAGAGGGGATGAAGGCGTTTTTTGAGAAACGGAAACCGGAATGGAATCAAAAATAGTGCTTCAACTCAGCGGAATCTATCAAAAAAAAGCACTTTCCGCAGAGTTAAATGGGTGTTTTTTGAGAAATTATGGCTTGAATAAATCCTCTAAAGTAATGATATTCTGAAAGATGCTTGAATGTTCGTTTTTCTTCAAACCTTTGGCTGAAATCAGCACCAAATGAATGGCTTTGTCGGTGTGGGTTTCTTCAGAAAGGCGGGCAATTCTCGTTTCCAAATCAGTCTCATCGTCGCCGTTTACAATGTAGGGTTCTTTCGTGAACTTAATTTCGCAAAGGTCGATGATGCCATCGGTGCGGTCGATGACCAAATCGACTTGTGCACCACTTTGCGATGTTTTGCTCGGAGTTCGCCACGAATAGAAGGCGGTTGAAATGCCCGAAATGCCCAAGGCCTGCAAAATTTGTTCCTCATGCGCGAAACATACCCGCTCAAAAGCCAATCCGCACCAATTGTAATACATCGGCGAGTTTTGGCTCTCCGACCAGAAATGTTTGTCGGCGCGGATGTTTTCGGAAACAAATCGGAAATAGAACAAAGTATAAGGGTCAATCAGTTGAAAAACAGCGTTTTTCTTCTTGAATCCGATACTGTTGTATTTCCTGATGAAGCCGCAATACTCAAGTTCGGTAAGGATTTTGGTGAGTTTGCCGTTATCGTCCATGCCTTCTTCAATCAGTTCCTCTCGGGTCATGCCAGCCTTCTTTTTTCCGAGGATGGTGATAGCTTGGATGTAGGCTTCGGGATTCTTGAACAGCGAAGCATAGAGTGCGTCGAATTCGTTGTAAAGTTCGCCGTTAGGGTTGAACATCAGATCGTCGATGTTCTGTGCGAGGCTTTTTTGTCTATCTAAAAACGACCAATAATAAGGGATGCCTCCCATAACCATATAAGCCTCAGCGATTTGCCGACGACTCATGCCCAATTTGAAGGCTTTGGCATACCGTTCGCATTCCGCAAGGGTGAACGGCTGGATGAGAATCTTGGCGGTGACGCGCCCTCTGAGTCCACCGTGGTCTTTGATGAGTTTGTTGATAATCCAAGAAGTAGCTGAGCCACAAACGATTAAAAGGATGTCTTTCCGTCCCGAGGCCCAACCGTTCCAGAAATGTTCCAAAGCAGGGATAAAGCCTGAATGTAGGGTGTCCATCCAAGGCATTTCGTCAATGAAAATGACTTTTTTCTTCTCTTCAGAGGTCTTGACGAGGTCTTTGAGCATGTCAAATGCATCAAGCCAGTTTTTGGGCAGTTTCGGTTTGGCCATGCCTGCGTCATGAAGCGATGATTTCCATGCGGCCAATTGTCCTTTCATGTCGGTGTGGGCCAAACCAGCGTGCTCAAAGGTGAATTTGTAGCCAAAAGTTTCCCTGACAAAGAATGTTTTACCGACACGTCTTCGCCCATAAACAGTCACAAATTGCGAATATTCAGACTGATACGCCCGAATTATTTTCTCCTTTTCCTTGTTTCTCCCGATAATCATTTGTATGCTTTTTGTGCCTGCAAAAATAATAAAAAGGTGCTTCAACTCTGCGGAATCTATAAAAAAAAAGCACTTTCCGCAGAGTTGAAGGGGTATTTTTACAAAAACTTACTCTCATTTTCCAAGGTTTTGGAGGATTTTCCTTACTTTTGCTTCAAATTTCAAAATCAATTCTATCATGAAAAAATTTGCAGTAATTCTATCAGGCTGCGGTCACAAGGACGGCAGCGAAATTCAGGAAGCCGTTACCCTGTTGCTCTCCATTATTCAGCATCATTGTGAATACCAATGCTTTGCACCTAACCGTCCGCAACGCGATGTTATCGACCATCTGACAGGCAATGCCGTCAAAGAGGACCGCAACATCCTCACTGAGGCTGCCCGCATTGCGCGTGGGTGCATCATGCCCGTCGAAGATTACAAGGCCGGGGACTATGACGGACTGCTTTTCAGTGGCGGCTTTGGCGCAGCCAAAAATCTCTGTGACTATGCCCTCAAAGGTGCTGATATGGAAGTGCAACCCGATGTGGCCCGCGCCATCATCGAGACCCGCGAAGCCAACAAACCCATCGGTGCCATGTGTATTGCGCCTGTGATGCTCGCCAAATTGTTGCCCGGCGTGTGCGTCACTTTGGGCAACGAAGGCACGCCCGATGCCGACAATGTCCGCAAGATGGGAGCTTTCCACGTGCAGACCGAACACGGTGACGTGTGCGCCGACAACGAATTGTTGGTCTTCACTACGCCAGCCTACATGCTTGATGCGACCATTAAGGATGTCTACGATGGGGCTTACAATCTGGTAGGTGCTATTGTTGAGACTTTGGAGGGTGACAAGCGGAAATAATCGTTTATTCGATAATTAGTTTCTGAAACCCATCTGTTGCAAAACTCTCCAACTCGTTCTGCTCATTGACGAAGATGTAATACGCTTCCACACCGTTCATGCTCTCAATGAGCGGCAGTGAGTTTTCCATGCCCATCACCATGCAGATGGAGGCTAAGGCATCGGCCCAGACGGAGTTTTCGGCCAACACGGTCGCGCTGAGGACATTGTGTTCTACAGGATAGCCGGTTTTCGGGTCTATGCAGTGGGAATAGCGTTTGCCGTTGCGTTCAACATACTTGCGCGTGCTGCCCGAGGTGACCAAACCCTTGTCGCGCAAAGCGATGCGGGTTTGCACAACTTGTTCCGAATCCCAGTTTTCGGCAGGTTTCTCGATGCCTACAATCCAAGGTTTTCCGTCAGGTTTTTCGCCCTTGGCCATGATTTCGCCGCCTGTGTCGACCAAATAGTTTTTGATGCCCCGACTTTCCAAAAACGCGGCAATCAAATCGGAAGTGTAACCTTGGGCTATCGCGTTGAAATCCAAGGTCATGTTTGGGTTTTCTTTGATGACTTTTCCGTTTTCAATGCGAATTTTCCGATAATCCACCAATTGGCGCAAGCTATCAATGAGTTGTGGCGTGAGATTGTCGCCGTTTTTGTAGCTGAAACCCCACGCGGCCACGATGGGCGAGATGGTCGGGTCGAAATAGCCGTCGGAAAGGCATGCTGCCTTTTGTGCGATATTGAAGTTGTCAATGAAGATGGAATCAAGCGTAACCTCCTCATTCCGATTGGCTTTTGAGATGACGGAACTGTCTACCCAAAGATTGACCGACATATCCACCGCATGGAAAATCGAGTCGATTTCACGCTGGAAATTTCGGTTTTCTTCATCGAAATAGGTGACGGCATAGTAAGAGCCTTGTGCTAAACCTTGCAGAACTACTTTTTTTGGTTGAGAACTGCAAGAAGTAAGGAGTATAAGACCACAACAAGCAAAATATATGGCTTTGTTTCGGCGGATTTGCAATCCGCCGATATTGAATATGGGGATTTCAAATCCCCCTTTCCAGACGGTCGGATTACAAATCCGACCGAACAACTGCAAAAACTTCTTCATAACCCTTTAACTGTCAACTGGTAATTCTCAACTACAAACTAATCGTGGCGCACCATTTCCAGGCAAAATTGTCCCAAACATTAGGCAGACTATAAGGTCCATAGCGGTAAACAACACCTATTCCCATTTTAGTCAAAGGCGTGGCCAAGATTCCATTGATCACAAAACCGCTTTCAAAATAACCTTGTTCCATGGTCTTGAAGTTTTTATTGGGATGGCTTTCAGCGCGTTTCATATCACCCCAGCCGATGTTGGTAATAACGGATAACTCAGGTCTAAACCAAGAAGATTGGGTCTTCCACAGCATGCCGCTAAAATTGTGGCTCAGATAAAGGGCCACGAAGCGGTCGCAGAAAAACTCGTCGAGGCGCATGGTGCTGAAACTGCCCGGGGAATAGAGCCCGAAACGGTCGTAGGTGCCGAGGATGTCAAAAGTTTCCATCACAGGACAGCTTTCCGAAGCGTAACCTGCTTGTAATAAGACTTTTGAAACGCCCATATAACGTGTGTAGAAATTCTTTGAAACCTCAAATTTGATTCGGTCGAAGTCGTATTGTCCGCCCAAAATGGGGAAAGAATGTTGGTAGGAGAGCCAGACGATGGGGTAGAGCGTGCCCAAGGATTGTATACCGTCGGGCTTGCTCAGGAATTTCTCTTTATAGGCAAAACGGAGCTTGATTTCGGCGTTGGTAAATTGGGCACTCTTCAGTATATCGTCAGGGGTGCAGAAGAACTGCATATCGTAGTTTTTGTGGCACGAGCTGAGGTTCAGATAGGCCTTGAAGTAGTTGGCGAAACGTGTCGCAAACTGCAATTCGGCCTTGTTTCGGCGCACATGGATGTTCTCATAAAAAGTGTATTTATATTCCGATTCCGCGAGCATACTGGCCGTCGAGAAGCCGCCAAACTCGCCTAAAGCTTCCGATTGGTTGGTGAACTGCAAGTCAAGTTCCATTTCTCGTTGCCTGTTAATCAGCCATTTGATGCCGCCGCCATAGTCGAAATATTTTGTGCGGGTCCAATAACCTGCAAAACCGTTCAGACGGATGTGGCGCGAGAGGCGGTCGTTGGTGGAGGCAGCCATTCCGAAATAGAAGCCTCTGAGGACTGAGAGTTTGACGATGTTCCCCAAGTCGAGGTCGAGGAAACCGATGGGCAGAACCGTTTCGTTCATCAATTTGTCGGTCAGGCCCAAAACGCGATTGAAGATGTCGGTGCCTTGAGTCAAAGAGTCGACGAAAATATAGGTAGCTCGAATGCGTTCGGTGAGCGAGTCGATGCGCCGGTCGTTCCAGAAGGTCTCGTCGCGGTAGGCGGCATCAGGGTCGACCAGAATCTCAATGTCGGAAAACTGTTTCTTGCTGATTTCAGGATTGATTTCAATGTCCGTCAGATAGCTCTTTCCGATGGCCACCATGGGGAAGTCGATGCCGTCAATGTCGACCACCATGCTCGGAAATTTCAGGTTGGTGTTGAGTTGCTTCGGAAACCATTGCCCTTCCACTTTTTGGTAAAGCTGTTGGATGGTGGCGATGAAAAGGCCTCCTTCCTCGTTGGGCGAGGCTTTCACGCTTTGCAGTGCCCAGCCGTCGCTGTTGACGGTCATCGTGCCGCGCAGTCCGTTGAAGGTGCTGCCGCGCATCGGGTGGAATGAAATCACATACAACGAGTCGCCCTGCCCGATGGGGTTGACCGCCTCTAAAGTGAAGAAATAGCGGGTTTTGCTGCCTCGGCTAATGGGGTTGACGTAGTCGGTGCCGGTGATGTCGATGATGTCGTCATAAAAGCTGACACTCTGCATACTGTTGACCAGATAGATGAAGGTAGGGTCTTTCATGCCGGCCACTTTGGTGCCGAGCACGTGCTGCAACTTGCGGTCGGGGGCTTTGAAAAGCACTTCCGAAGCGGTTTCCATCACCATCATGTCGCTCTTTTTCATGATGCTGTCGAAATAATGGAGGCCGTTTTTTTCATTATTGGTTTCAGCGAGTGCCTTACCGAAGTTGCTGCTGTCGATGGTGATGACCATTTGGTCGTAAATGTTGTACTTGTATGAGGCTAACGAATTGGGATTGTTGGCTTTGCGGTGTGCCATCAAGCTGTCGATGATGCGGTGTGCGGGGTTTTCGCCTGCTTCAACAGTCACTTCACTCAAGTTGAAAGTGGTGGGTTTCAGCGCGACATTGCATTTCTTCTGATTGGGCTGTATTTCAAGGGTTTTTGTTTCGTAACCAATGTACGTAAAAGTGATTTTTGTGAGGGGACTTTGGGCAGTAATTTCAAACTTTCCGTCGATGTCGCTGATGACACCGTGTTGCCCTTCATTGATGACCACGTTAACAAACGCCAAAGGCTGACGGTTCTCCTCGTCAGTGACTTTTCCGCTGAGGGAATAGCTTTGCGCAAACAATGGACTGGCGGCAAAACTCAGTAAAAGTAAGGATAGGAGAGGAAGAATGTATGTGCGGGAAAACGGCTTCATTCTTGAGTCTCAATTAGATAGATGACTTCGTTGTCACGTTTCATCAAGTATTGCTCGCGGGCGACCTGCTCCATGGTATTGGTGTCATTTTGCAGGTCGTGAAGATACTGCTTGCTCTGCGACACCTCTTTCTCATAATACTCGATTTGTTGCTTCTGGTCTTTCAGCGACCTGTGTAGCTTGATTTGTTCAGGCAGGTTGAACTGGTCGATAAACAGGAAAATAACCAAAAATAGCACGGTGGCGTATACAAATCGGTTGTTGAGTTTGCGAAGTATTTCCTTGAAAGTCATAATGGCATGTTGTTTTTAGGTTGCAAAAGTAACATTTTTCTTATTTTTGCGGTCAGAAATTCATTCTAAATCTCAATAAAATGAAAAAAGTTATCGCAACAACAAAGGCTCCAGGAGCCATCGGACCTTACAGTCAGGCCATTGAGGCCAACGGAATGCTGTTCATTTCGGGTCAACTTCCCATCAATCCGGAAACCGGCGAAATGCCTGAGGGTGTCACAGCCCAGACCGAGCAGAGCCTGAAAAACCTTGAAGCCATCCTCAACGAGGCGGGCTGCACCTTCGACAATGTGGTGAAATCGACCTGCTATCTTGCTGATATGAGCTATTTTGGCGAAATGAATGCCGTGTATGGCAAATATTTCAAGGGTGACTATCCCGCTCGTGCCGCTTTTGCCGTGAAGGAACTGCCCAAGAAGGCTTTGGTCGAAATCGAAATGATTGCCGCGAAGTAAGGTTGACTAGTATTGAAATCGCCCGCCTATGTCATTCCTTACATTTGCCCTCCAATAGATTGACTACGTCGAATGCATAGCATTTCCAATCGCACAAACCTCTGCAAGGAATGACATTGGAGGTCAAAGTGAAAAGGGAATCTATAGGCGGGCGATTTCCGGCCAATATGAAAATTTTATTGCTATGAGAATTGTTTTTTTAGAACCATTAGGTCTGAAAGTCCAGCAGATTGAAGCCGCCTGTGAAGGCCTGAAAAAAGCAGGCCACGAGGTGGTCATCTATCCCGACCGCAACGAAAACCCCGATGAGCTGAAACGCCGTGCCGAAGGCGCGGAGGTTATCATCGAGAGTAACATCCCGCTGTGCAAGGACTTTTTGGACGCTTGTCCCAACTTGAAAATGCTCTCCATCGCCTTCACTGGCTTGGACCACATCGACATGGAAGAATGCCAGCGTCGCGGCATCATTGTGAAGAACGCGGCGGGTTACAGCACCGAGGCAGTAGCCGAGTTGGCCATCGCCATGATGATAGACGTGTATCGTAAAGTCCTTGAAAACGATGCCATTACACGTCAATGCAACCGCAAGGGCATCATGCCCGGACGCGAAATCGGAGGCAAGGCCATCGGCATCATCGGCATGGGCAATATCGGTCAGCGCGTGGCCAAGTTGGCAAATGCTTTTGGCTGCAAGGTGCTGGCGTGGAACCGCACCCCGAAACAGGTTGAAGGTGTGACTTTTGTGGACAAGGAAACCTTGTTGAAGGAATCCGACATTATCACCTTGCACATTGCCTTGAACAACGAGACCCGCGATTTCATCACGGAGAAGGATTTCGCCCTGATGAAGCCAAGCACCATATTAATTAATACGGCGCGCGGTCCCGTCGTGAACGAAATGGCTTTGGCCGACGCCCTGAAACAAGGCAAAATTGCAGGTGCGGCCACCGACGTTTATGGCACCGAACCGCCTTTGAAACCAGAAAATCCATTGTTTGACGCGCCCAATCTCATCATGCTGCCGCATATTGGTTTTGCTACCGAGGAGGCGTTTATTCTTCGGTTGGGCATTGTCGTCAAGAATGTGGAGCAGATGAAATGATTATAACCATTCCGACATGCGGCAAGTACGACGTTACATAGTATTCCTCGTGCTGGCAGCCTTAATGTTAGGCTGCACCGGCAGCGGCACTCATTCAGATGAGGGCAGGGGAGTAGGTCGTACTCCGCAGCCGTCGGATACGCTCTACACCATGGAGGCTGCGATGGAAGCCTTCGCCTTGGATCCGGAGCGTGCGTTGCTGATTATCGACTCGGCGGAAATCGTGGGCAACTTGTCGGATTTCGGTGCGGATTTGCTGCGTGCCAAGGTCTATTCTTGGACGTTCGAGGAGATGAATTACGATTCCGCCATCCTGATTGGCGAACGACTGATGCAACATGATTCCGTGAAAGCTGACCCATATAGGCAAGAGGATGTCCTTGAGCTATTGATGAATGCTTGCAGGTTGAGAAAGGACTACGAGCAGGCCCTGCACTGGGCTACGCAATTGGGCGAGCTTTATCGCAGTCAAGGCGAGGAGACGGAGGCTTTGCGCACCGAGGCCGAAATCGGGACTTTCCTCATCCGTATCGGTGAGCAGGAGGAGGGGCTGGCCAGGATTGACACTGTCATCCAACAACTTGATGGCAAGCGGAAATTCAACGAACTCGATGCCTCGATTATCGCCCTGAAACGCAAAGCTGAGATTTGCATCGAAAAGAGACTTTATGCCGACGTGATACCAGCCGCCCAGCACATGCTCGACCATCTTGACGATTACGAGCAGCATCCTGCCGACTATCACGATGGCAACATCCGCGAACCCTCTGACGACGAGCGTCCTACCTATATTGATTTCTACCGTGGCAAGGCATACGCCTATTTGGCAGCAGTGTATGCTAGTTTAGAGTATAGTGTTGAGAGTGAGGAGTGGGCTGACGCACGTCGCCAAGCTCGTGAATATCTTGCCCTCTACGACCAGACGATTGCCAGTCAGAACATCACAGGCCGTTTCATGATATCCTCAACTTTGAGGAAGCTCGAAGAATACGACCGTGTGTTGGTCATCTACGACGAGGTGGAGAGGGAATTGGGTACCGATACGCTGAACGCAAACTATGTCGAGATACTCCGAGGCCGTGCCGAGGCAGCGGATGCGCAAGGTCGCCGTGCCGAAGCCAAAGGCTACTGGAAACAATATGCCGCACTTAACGAGCTGCTCACCGAGCATCTGCTACAAGGCAAGGCCCATCTCTATGCTGCCCGCTTCCATGCCCAGGAGCAGCAGCGTGAGATTGAGCAACAACGAGAGGCCACGCGCCGCGCCGTCGCGTCACGAACGGTTATCGGCTTCATCGGTCTGCTGATATTTCTCTTCGCCCTCTATGCCGTCGGCCAGTGGCGCAAAATGCAACGCCACAACCGCATCCTCGCCCAGCAGATTACCGAGACCGTGGAATACAAGGAGAAATACAAGAAATTGAAACGCTCCGCTGAAGCCACTACCAAAAAGGAAGATATTTCGCTTTCAACCCCTAACTCCAAACCGACAACTGATAACCCCAAACTACCAACTGATAACTCCTCTGACGCCGACCTTTTCGCCTATCTCCGCGACCTCATCGAGCGCGAGCAATTGTTTCTCAACCCCCAATTTGAACGCCAGACGCTCATCAACCGCACAGGCCTTTCGAAGGAGCGTATCGGTGCCGCCTTTGCCCAAGGCAGCGGCCACGAGCGTCTCACCACCCTCGTCCGCGAGATGCGCTTGGACTACGCCGTGCGTCTGATGAACGAGCAGCCCGAGCTAACTATTGAGCAAGTATGTCAGGCCAGCGGTTTTGCCAATGCCGACACCTTCACCCGCAACTTCAGGGCCAAGTTTGGCATGACACCTACGGCCTATCGTGGAACTTTGGGATAAACCCCATCCGACATCTTGTCTTTTCCATCCGAAAATTTGTCTGAAACCATCCGACATCTCGTCTTTTTCACGTTTTATTTTGTTTGATTTCATCCGACATCTTGTCTTTTGTCCGACCATTTGTCTGAAATTGTCCGACCATTTGTCCGAGCCTAATGCGCAGTAAATCTTTGTTGTACTTTTGCCGCCTCAAACAACAAACAACAAATCTAATTAATCAAATGAAAAACCACAAACGAAAACTGAAAGCCATCGTGCTTTCACTCATGCTGGCGGCGGGGACTATGCTGCCGGCAAGTGTCTCTGCCCAGGAAGTGGTTGCCGAAACTGGCGGAGGACTGTTAGGCAATGGTAAACTCTTTGACTCCGACGGCAGCTTTTTTGATACTCGTGGGCTAATTTACGAGGAAGAAGAAGATGACTTCACCAACGCCGCCTTCGGCGATGAAGCACCTCTTGGCAGTGGCCTGGTTATCCTGCTTGGTGCCGGACTTGGCTATGTTGCATTAAAAAAGAAGAAGGAGGACGAGCAATGAGAAGAATGATTTATTTCGTGATGGCCTTGGGCTTGTTGCTGAGCCTCGCACAATGCAAGAAAGAACAACCCGTTACACCCCAAAATGAGGGTAATGGAGTGATGATTACCTTGGATGTGGACGGAGGCAACAACGGTTCAAGAGCGAATGTTACGCCTCCGAATGTCGCATTTGAGAACGGCGACCAGATTTTGGTGGCTAGCGGTGGACATTATGTTGGCTATTTGGAAAAAACCGAGGTGGAAAGTGTATCCAAATTTAGAGGTAGCATCAGTGGCGCTGTACCAGGCGAACCGCTTTACTTCTACTTTTTCGGCAACAAAGCGGATGTGGCCGATCTCACAGCAGGGGCAGACGGTAGCACAACTTGCACCGTAAATATCAGTGACCAGAGCAATTACCCGCATCTGCCCGTGATTTCGATGGGAAAATCCACCGAGGATTACTCCACAGATGTTAATTCCTACTCCTCTTGCCTCTACAACAAGGCTTCGCTGATGAAGTTCAATGTGACCACGACTTCCACGGCGGCCATCTGCATTACTGGGATGAACAACAAGGTGATCGTTGATTTCACCTCACCAAACGGAACCGACAATGGTTTCACTTATGATAAGGATGGCGAAGGCGTGATAAAGATGCACGGCGTTACCACCGAAAACACCGAGACCTGGGCCATCGTGCTGCCGCAGGCCGCATTGGCAGAAGGCGAGGAAAACTCGGCCTATACCGCTGACCTTCGCTACCTCGGAACTCGTCCCGCCATGGAAGAGATTGAGATGAACACCTTCCTCAACTTGGGTCTTGACTTGTCTGTAGGCACTGCCAATCCCCACTTCAAAGACCTCTCGCTCCTCCAAGAAAACCTCACAGCACAGGACGGCGACATCCTGTCGGGCATCATTAATGGAGACTACAAAATCTCCGTGGCCGCTAACGCCACCGTCACGTTGCACGATGTCACTATCTCCTATACTACCGCCGGCGACCATGATGCTTGGGCTGGCATCACCTGCGAAGGCAACGCCACCATTCTCCTCTCAGGAGACAATACTGTGAGCAGCAGGCCTGTTGACCTGGATTATTCCGGCGCAGTACATCCCGGAATTTATATTCCCCAAGACTACACGCTCACCATCGACGGAACAGGTAGCCTATTTGCCAGTTCCCTTACCGACAATATAGGAACAGGAGGAGCTGCTGGCATCGGCGGAATGGCAAATTCCAACTATAAGTGTGGAAGTATCGTCATCAACGGAGGCACCATTACCGCTACTGGCAGTGCTGCTGGCATCGGTGCTGGTATAAGCAACGGCTGCGGCACCATCACCATCAACGGCGGCACGGTGACCGCTACTGGCGGTAACGGCTCTGCCGGCATTGGTGCTGCCGGCATGACCAACAGAACAATGAACGGCTCCCCGTGCGGTGATATTCTCATTACCGGCGGTACGGTGGTGGCCACTGGCGGCACCGACGGAACTACCAACGGCGGTGCCGGCATCGGTGCGGGATGCGCCACTGGTGCCGCAAGCAAGGTTACCAGCACCGTCGCTTCCATCACCATCACTGGCGGCAATGTGACGGCCACCGGCGGTGCCAATGCCGCTGGCATCGGCACCGGATACGCCAAACAGATGAGATACCAAGGGAAAAGCGGCTGTGGCACCATTACCATTTCCGGCGGCACCGTCGTCGCCATGGGGGGCGAAACCAAAGGTGCTGGCATCGGCACCGGCGACAAGGGGACGGGAATGGCCACCAACACCTGCGGCGCCATCAACATCACCACTGGAGTGGCCAGTGTTACAGCCACGAAGGGTGTGGATGCGACCCACAGCATCGGCAAGGGCGGCAGCAACACTACCTGCGGCACGGTGACCATTGGCTGCACCCTCGATGGAGAAGGCAATCCCGTAGGCGGCACGGTAGGCTACATCGAAGACAGCCCCTACACTTACCAGCCTTAACAATAGAACCAGGTTATTCATTCAATGCGCAAAGGCGGCCTTCAGTTTTTGAGGGTCGCCTTTTTTTCGTGTTTTTTCAAACCGAGGCTGCATGTTTACAAACTATTTGTATATTTGTGCCCGAAAGTCGTTTGAAAAAAGTGTATATTCTGTACAAAAGTCGTTTGAAAAAAGTGTTCAAATGGTAGAAAAGTCGCTATAAAAAAGTGTTATGTATAAACGGAAAATAGAATCTCTCCTTCGGCAATGGAAGGATCAATACAAGCATAAGCCGTTGGTTATCAAAGGCGTTCGTCAGTGCGGAAAGACCAGTTCCGTACTGGCATTTGCCCAAAAAAACTATGAGCATGTCATTTATCTCAACTTCCATGAAAAGAAGACCTACAAAGCCTTCTTTGCCGGAGATTTGGACGTAGAGACCCTCACAACCAATATCGCCTTGGGTATTATCGGCACGCAGTTTGTCCCGGGAAAGACCTGCCTCGTCTTTGACGAGATACAAGACTGTCCTCGTGCGCGTTCGTCGCTCAAATTCTTCTGCCTCGATGGTCGGTACGATGTGCTTTGTACCGGCTCATTGCTCGGCGTTAACGGTTACAAAACCAAAGAGGAGCAGCAAGAAGAGGAAGAAGCGTCCATTCCTGTTGGCTTTGAAGAGATTGTTCACATGTATCCGATGGACTTTGAGGAATGGCTGTGGGCAAACGGTATCAGAGCGGAGCATATCGACATCTTGCGTCAGCACTTGGCGGAAGAGAAACCGCTCAACGAGGCTTTCCACAATCGCTTCCGCCAGCTATTGCTCCAGTATGTCTTTGTTGGCGGTATGCCGGAGGCCGTGGCAAAGTTCCTGACAACCCATAACATGGGCGAAACGCGTAAGGTACAATTGGCCATCATCGACAGTTACGAATCGGATATGATAAAATATGCCCCTTCCGCCGACAAACCGCGCATTCGCGAGTGTTTCGAGTCAATCCCAAAGCAGTTGGCACGCGATTACAAGAAGTTCACCTATACAGTCGTTCGGCCCCAAGCCAAAGGGCGCGACTATGCCGGCAGCCTACAGTGGATTGAAGACGCGGGAATAATCCATCGCTGCTACAACACAGAGATTACCGAATTGCCGCTTGAAGGCGTGGCCATCAAAGACCAGTTCAAAGTGTATATGGCAGATTCGGGCTTGCTCGTCAGTATGCTGGAAGAAGGTACTGCATGGAGCATTATGCAAGGCGATTTAGGCGCATACAAAGGTGCTGTTTATGAGAGCCTTATCGCCGACATCTTTGGTAAGATGGGTCGCAAACTCTATTATTTCCACAAGGACAGCGGCTTGGAGATTGATTTCCTGATGCGATACAAAGGCGAGTGTGTGTTGGTGGAATGTAAAGCCCGCACCGGCAATGCCAAATCCATGCGAACAGTTCTGGCGCATCCGGAGAAATACCATGTCAGTCATGCCATCAAGATAGGCGACTACAATGTTGGGCGCGACGGTGCACTGCTGACCATTCCGTTCTATATGGCATTCCTGCTAACGGAGGTATAACTGCTCAACGAGATAGGTGGCCTTCAGTTTTTGAGGGCCGCCTTTTTGTTTGTTTTTGCGTGGTGGTGCGGGTGGCTGCCACGGTGTGCGGCAGCCGCGTATGGTTGCGGTAGCCTCGTACCAAAGGCACGGTATTTTATTTACCCCATACAGCTCTGCTGTGTGGGGTTTATCAAACTGTGCATACCAGACTGTAGGCTCGAGAGGGCGAGTTGGAGTGCAGGCTACATCCACATGAGAGGTAGCGTGTCGTTCAGCATTGAGCGAAAAGGTACGAATAAGTGCCGGAACCTGTTCGACCATTGGTTCCGTTATTACAATGACGGGACATTGCCCCCCTTACATCCTAAACACGCCAAACTGTTGCGGCGGGAAGGGCTGGTTCAATGAAGCAGCGATGCCCAAAGCGAGGATCTTGCGTGTGTCAACGGGGTCGATGATGCCGTCGTCCCAAAGGCGCGCCGTGCTATAGAAGGCTGAACCTTCATAGTCGTATTTGGCGAGAATCTCTTTCTTCAGCTGTGCGATTTCGTCCTTTGGTACTTCCAAGCCTCTATATTTATACTGGTCTTCCTTGACGGTAGCCAACACGCTGGCCGCCTGTTCGCCACCCATGACGGAGATTTTGGCATTGGGCCACATGAAGAGCAGCCTCGGGCTATAAGCGCGACCTGCCATGCCGTAGTTGCCCGCGCCAAACGAGCCACCGAAAATGACAGTGAACTTGGGCACGTTGGCATTCGAGACCGCATGAACCATCTTCGCACCGTCCTTGGCGATGCCACCCTGCTCATACTGCTTGCCGACCATGAAACCTGTGATGTTCTGCAAGAACACCAAGGGAACGTTGCGCTGGCAGCATAACTCGATGAAGTGGGTGGCTTTCAACGCTGATTCTGAGAACAATACACCGAAATTAGCGATGATGCCCACAGGAAATCCCATTAAGTGAGCAAAGCCACAGACAAGAGTGGTAGCATAGCGCGACTTGAACTCTTGGAAACGGCTACCGTCAACAATACGAGCGATGATTTCCCTTGGGTCGACGAGCTTGTGGAAGTCGATGGGCGCGAGGCCGTAAAGGTCATGCGGGTCGTATAAAGGAGCCTCGACAGGCAGCATGTCCAACTTTTGGCGGTGGCTCTTCTCCAAGGTTTTGAAGATGTTGCGGCAGATTTGCAAGGCATGTTGGTCGTTTTCGGCCAAGTGGTCAGCCACACCCGAAACGGAGGTGTGCATCTCGCCGCCGCCCAACTCTTCCGCCGTGACCACCTCACCCGTGGCGGCTTTCACCAACGGCGGGCCGCCGAGATAAATGGTGCCTTGGTTGCGCACGATGATGGTCTCGTCACTCATGGCCGGCACGTAGGCGCCACCAGCCGTACACATGCCCATCACGATGGCGATTTGCGGGATGCCCATCGCCGACATGCGCGCTTGGTTGTAGAAGAAACGCCCAAAGTGGTCACGGTCGGGGAAGACGGTGTCCTGCTCAGGAAGGAAGGCGCCGCCGCTGTCGACCATATAGACGCAAGGCAGGTGGTTCTCCATGGCAATTTCCTGGGCGCGAAGGTGTTTCTTCACTGTGTATTGCATGTAGGTGCCGCCTTTCACAGTGGCGTCGTTGGCCACGATGACCGCTTCACGACCTTGTATCACACCAATGCCAGTGATGATTCCCGCCGAAGGGAAGTCGTTGTTATAGGTGCCGTAAGCTGCCATTGGAGAGAGTTCCAAAAAAGGCGTGTTCGGGTCGATGAGCAGGTCGATGCGCTCGCGGGCGAGGAGTTTGTTGCGTTTTTTGTGTTTGGCCACGGCTGCCTCGCCGCCGCCTTGCATGGAGGCTGACATCGCCTCGCGGTATTGTGCCATCAACGCGAGGAAGTTCTTCTCGTTCTGCTTGAACTCTTCGGAGTCGGTGCGTATGTTGGATTTTAGGACTTGCATAAACGTAAAAATTGAAAGCACAAAAATAGGTATTTTTTGATTAGAACAAAGTTTTTCTGGTGAAAAATCACCCCCGGTTCACCAAAAAAAGTAAGGACATGCCCTTTTGCGGTCAATTGCTACATCGCTGATTTTCAATAAAAACCAATAAGGACATTCCAAAAAAGTATGGACATCGCCCTGTGGCGGCCTTCGTGCCTCTTGACAAAGGTTTTTTCTGTATATTTTTGCGATGTGTATCGGACACGAGACACGAGACTGCGAGACACGGGACTTGCCCAATGGTCTCGCGTCCCGCGTCCCGAAGTCCCGCGTCAAAAAGAAAACCTATGAAAACAAACCTGAAACTACTCATCCTAATGACGGCAACCCTCGCGCTTGCGGCCTGCGACAGCCCGACAAAGCGGATGGAACAGGCGCAAGCCCTCTATCAAGAAGGTGTGCAACTGCGCGAACAACGCCGTTCCGAAGAGGCTGCCGAAAAGTTCCTGCAAGGATTAGCCATTGTGCAACGTTCCAAAAAGACCACGGAAACCATCGAATTGGAAGGCCAACTTTGCGACAACCTCGGAGCCATGTATCTGAAACATGAGCTTTTCGAGGACGCCTTCAAGCAGCACCAACATGCTTTGAAATGCTTCAAGCAGACAGCCGATTCATCGGGCATGATGAACGCCTATCGCAACAGTGGCCGTGCCATGCGGGCGCAGGAGCAATTCACTCAGGCCAAACATTACTACGACTCGGCTTTCCGCATCGCCACCTTTATTAATGACACGGCCATGTTCGGTGACCTCTATTTAGAGATGGGCCGCGACTACTATATGGAGACAGGCAACTTCGCCAAAGGCATCGAGAGCGTGAACAAGGCCTTGGAATGCGGCCTCAACGACAATGACACCGACATCGCCCACATGACTTTAGGCATCCTTTATTATTACACGCGTGAGTACGACAAGGCGAAGTCGTTCCTGAACGAGGCCCTTCGCAGCGAACGGTCTGGACTGAAAATGTCTGTTTATCAGACGCTTTACGCCATCGCCTACAGTGAGGGGGACTACCAGCAGGCGGTGCAATACCATAAACAGTTCACTGCGAGCATGATGCAAGCCGATGCGGAACACTCCAACGAGATCATGCAAAGAATTAAGTCGGAATATGAACTGAAAGCCCAGCAGAGCGAGTTGGAGAGCCTGCACCGCAACCGCGACCTGAAATTGTATCTGATTATCGCCTTGGCAGTGATTGCCTTGCTCATCATCCTCCTGATTGTGAGGAAGAAAATCAGCGACCATAAGTTGGAGATGGAGCAATTCGGGCGGCAGGTGGAACGCGACCAGAATCGCATCCACGAGTTGGTGAGCGACATGGAAACCCTCATCCGCACCAACGATGAGCTGCGCCGCAACCAGCAGAGCCTCCCACAGAAGGATTTCATGATGATCGAGAAAATCATGACGCGAAACAGGATTATGACCACCGCCCAAGCCCTCAGCGAGGAAGTGAACAATGACTCGCTCAACTTCGAGCTGACCGACAACGACTGGAAAGACTTCATCAGCCTGACGGACTTGATTTTCGATGGTTTCTCGCAACGCCTCCTCAGCCTCTATCCCAAACTCGGCCAATGGGATGTGCGCATCTGCTGCTTGTCGAAAAACGGTTTTTCCAACCATGTGATTTCCATTCTGTTAGACACCCAAACCGATTCTTATTATAAACGCAAAGCAAGAATAAAGCAAATGAAGATGGACCTCGGCAACGACAACCGTTCTTTTGAGGAAATCGTGAATGCTGTTTAATCACAAAACATTCAAAACTTACAAAACAAATGAATAACAAGTCCAAAGAAAAGCGTGTGGCGGCTGCACAACCGTGCGCCGCCGGGAAGCAGCTGGTTAGCGTGCTTCCCCCGACCAGCAACAAAGGTTTTGAAGATTTTGCTGGTTTTGTGACAAAAAAAGAATTAAATCATTAACAATTAAATAATTAAAACTATGAAAAGATTAGCATTAACTTTAGTGATTTGCCTCGGGTGCATGAGCATCCTTGGGGCGCAGAATGTTTGGAAGCCCATCAATGGCACAGGAATATTGGGTGCAGGTCCCGATGGAAGCATCTTTGTCTATGGTGAATATGGCGCATTGTTGCGTTCACAAGATGAAGGCGAGACATGGCAAATAGTACTAGGCCAAGAAACGGGTTTTAGTGGCTCTGTCAATCATTCGTGTTTTGCTGTTAGCCCTGAAGGAAGAGTTTTTGTTTTTAATGAAAACCAAACTGTACTGTATTCCGACGACAACGGCGACACTTGGCACCAAACCACGTCATTTTCACCCTATTGTGCGTATCCCCCAAAAACTGGTTTATATGCCGTAACCAATGATATTTTCGTAGTATGGGCTGAAGCAGGAGAAATCAACTATACTCTTGACGGCGGTGAGACATGGAACGGCTGTGTAATTGAGTTTGTGGCGGAATTGACGGAAAACAAATCGGTTACGGACCTTATTGTCAGCGAAAACGGAGATGTTTATGTTAGCGTTGATAATAGTTTTAGGTCCAATAGTATTGGTATCTATCATTCCACCCTTTCCGACATCCAAAGCTGGGAACTCGTTGCCGCAGAAGGCATTAACATCAAAGACATGGCTTTCGACCCCGAAGGCAATGTGGTGGCATGTGGCTATAATGCCGATGGAAGTAGTGTTGGTTTCCAGCATATTCCAGGCTTCTATCTGTTTGATGGAACGAGTTTGGCCATTAGCGATGAAGGAGTTGTGTACACGCCTCACTTCATGGGACTTCAGGCAGTTCTTTCTTATTCCACCGACCATGGTGAGCATTTCATTGAAATTGGCGAGCACCTTCCCCTTGTTGATATCGCTCCAGGCGGCGAAAACGCGCATCTTTTCAAAGGTGCTGACAACCATCTGTATTTCGACGGTGGTGGAGAGTATTGGAAGAGCATTTCGGATGCAGACCATATTCGAGAAGATTTTCCGTATGACAACATGCGTTGGGCTATCTATTACCGAAACCTGTATCTGGATTGGGCACCCTATATCCAGATTGGAATAAAAGGTGATACGATTGTGGACGGCACAACTTATCATAAAGTGATTAAATGCACGTCTTTTGGAACCGTCATCGACGGGGATTGCTTTGGCGGTATTCGTGTGGAAACAGATGGCAAATGGTATTTTAGGTTGTTCTCGGAGGAAAATGTGCCCCAGTATTTGTATTTGGATATGGAACCGAATACGGAACGACTCATTTATGACTTCTCTCTTTCCGTGTGTGATGGTTTTGAATATGAAGGACAATATTGGATGTCAGTATTTGATATTGACGAGATTGGAATTAACGGAAGCATGAGAAATCGTTTTTGGTTTGACAGTAATTGCGAGGAAGGCGATCATCCTCATGACTGGAATTGGATTGAAGGCATTGGCAGCAATTATGGATTGCTGTATGCTATCCAAGCATTCCCTTTGGACGGTTCTGCCTACCATTTGGGCGAGGTTTATCAAGACGGGGAATTAATCTATAGTGACCCGTATTTCCATGACTATGTCCCGATGATTAAAGAAGGTAACCAGCGCCAAAAATGGAATGTGGTTTGCATAAGTGCCAACCAGAACTATCCGAATGATTACCATACTGAAATCCAAAGCATTAGGGATGATATTACCTTGGATGGAGTTGACTATAAAATAGTTTGGACGAAAAGTAAATATGGAATCGCAAAAGCAGGTGCGGTTCGCGAAGAGGATAGAAGAGTGTATTATCGTAGAAAAATATCCCAAAATTACCAGGATGAGGTTCTGCTCTATGATTTCAACTTGAACGTGGGCGATACTGTCACTGTGAACTGGATGGGCCAACAGCTGATGGTGATGGAAGAATCAGAGGTTGAGGTGGATGGCACCATGAGGCGGCAATTAGGCCTTGGGGCATACTCTTTTGGTTATCCGCCAACTGAAGTTGATGAATATTGGATTGAAGGCGTGGGCAGCACATTCGGTTTCTTGAACAGCGGTAGTGAAGGCATGGGTGGTGCGTTTATAACTCTTTTGTGCTATCACGAGAACGGCAACCTGATTTGGGACAACGAGGAGTTTGACGACTGCGTGATGAACAGCGATGGAGCACCTGCGACGTTCGCACCCCAAGGCGCGGAGTGGTATTTCGATGTGTTCAACCCATGGAGCACGCATCCTGAATATCAGAGGTTTTTCGTGGAAGGCGACACGATTATCCAAGGCCATCAGTGCAGCATCATCGATCAGCGTTTTGTTGATACGGGACATGACGGCGGCGAATATGTGTATGAAGAAGACAACAAGGTGTATTGGTTCAATCCGACCACAAACGCTTTCACGACCTTGTATGACTTTGATGCCGAAGCGGGCGAATCGTGGGATTACGAAGTGGGTGATTGTACGCATCAGGTGATTGTCGACAGCGTTGGCAGTGCGACTTGGAATGGGCACACTTACCGCACGCAATGGGTCAGGTATTATGAGGAGAATCTTCCGATTTATTATAGTGGGAAAATCATGGAGGGAATCGGCTATGAGAGAGGCTTGTTCCCCAGCGTTTATGTTTGTAATGGATGGGAAATCTTTGATGCAAGTGAGATAGAATACCTTCGTTGTTATGTTAACGATGGCGAGATGCTTTATCATGAAGGGGGATATGATTGCGAACAAACTACTGTCACACCGCCGAGCCATCCTGAATGGTACTATGAAATCCAGAATGAGAACGGCAGTATCACCTACCAATATATGTATCAGGCAGGCGACACCATTATTCAAGACGAGCCGACCCATATCCTTGTGAAAATCAACACGCTCTACGACAAGGGAGTGCATCAGGAGGTGACGCATGAGTATGTCTTTGAACTCAACGGCAAGTTGTATTGGTGGAACAAGCGCACTCATAGTTTCACCGTGCTTTATGACTACGAAGCCGAGGTTGGCGACAGCTGGGATATCATGGTCGGCATAGAGCCTCCACTCACCATGACTGTGGATGCTGTGGATTACGTCGAATACGAGGGTAGAACCTATCGTGTGATGCGCGTCAGCGACCCCGACGACCTTTTCAGCGGCGACATTGTTTGTGGCATTGGCCACCTGACGAGTTTCTTCCCGGAGCGATTGATGCGTAACGCGGATGGATTCCGTGTGGAGGGTCTGCGCTGCTACTGGATTGAGGACGAGCTGGTGTTTAATCTCGATGGCGAGGAGGAATGCGACGCGATTCTCAGCGACATACACGGCATCGAGGAGGGCGGCCCTTCGACAGGCTCAGGGACCTTGGCAGTTTATCCTAACCCGACCAACGGCGTTTTATTCGTTGAGACGCACGTCCGTGCGTCTCGACCGGACCAAACCTACCGCATCAGCAACCTGATGGGTCAGACCGTCCTTTCAGGAAACATCACCGCTGAAAACCAACAGATTGATGTGTCGGGATTGCCCGAGGGAATGTATTTCATCACCATTGCAGACGAAACACGGAAATTTGTAATACGTTAATCCCAGTCTTGTAGGGCTGTCGTATTACGGCAGCCGCACACGGAAAACCCAAGGCGGCTGCCACGGTGTGACAGCCCTACAAACCGAAACGAATAAATGAATAACAATCAAAAACATACAACAATGAAAAGACTCTTATTAGCACTAACAATTTTGTTTGCCTTCGCCCTCGGTGGCGTGGCACAGCAAGTCTTTTTCGACTTTGAAGACGGCACCCTTCAAGGTTGGACCACTCTTGATACCGACGGCGACGGCCATTGTTGGGAACCTTCCATTGGCGGAATGGGCCACAATTCCAATGGGATGGCGTTGTCTTATTCTAGGGATTATGCCACTGGTGACTCCCTTGCGCCAAATGAGTATCTCGTTTCTCCACGATTGGTTTTGAATGAGGACTACAGCCTTATCAGTCTCTGGGTGATTCCATTGGATGAGTCTCAACCCGCCGAACATTGGGCTTTATCCATATCCACTACGGTAAACGACGACCCTATGGCTTTTACTACCTTGCAAGAATGGACTCTTACTTTCAATCCCTTTCATCCTGGCGAATGGACTCAATATTCCGTTGATTTGAGCCAATATGTCGGTCAAGAGGTCTATGTCGCCATTCGTCATTTCTTTTGGGAGGGTTTTGAGACATCTCAATCCGCCATTTGCGTTGATGACATCGAAATTGATGGGGCTATCCCAGCAGCCCCTGGCTCGGAGTGGTTCGACTTCTCGGCAGTCTGCGAAACAGGTCAGACGCTTTATTATATCATTACAGATGAGGAACAAAAGACCGTCAAAGTGACCCATCCCAACCAACCGCTCTATCCCACCGGTTTTTGGTGGGAAGGCTACGAAATGCCCCAAGGCACTTTGAACCTGCCTTCCACGGTGATTTACGAAGGAGAGACTTACACCGTGACCGCCATTGACGATAATGCCTTTTTCGAATGTGACGGCCTGACGGGAACGCTGGTCATACCAGGCAGCATCACCGATGTTGGCGACCATTCTTTTTACGCTTGCACGGGATTGCAAGCCGTCGAATTGCAGGAAGGCGTCACCACCATCTGGCACAGAGCCTTCCAATCCTGTAGCGGCATCGCCTCAATCACCCTTCCCAATACCGTAACGACAATCTTCCACGAGGCCTTTAGCGATTGCTCCTCTTTGACTTCGCTATATATTCCTGCTTCCCTCACGACCGTTTATGCGAGCGTGTTTACCTTGGAACCCTCTATGGAGACCATCACGGTTGACGAGAACAACCCGCGTTTCTATTCCGAAAACAATGCCATCATTACCAGAGACGACAGCACACTGTTTGTGGGATGCAAAACCACCGTCATCCCCGACTATATTGTTGCTATCGGTGAAAACGCTTTTTATGGTTGCGGCAACGGTGGCGACCTTGTGATTCCCAATTCGGTCAGGACCATTGGCGACTACGCTTTCCGATATAGCCATTTCTCGGGTGCGCTCACCCTTTCCGATTCGCTAACCACAATTGGTGCTTTTGCTTTCGCCAACAGCGACTTTTCCGGTTCACTCATCATCCCTAACTCAGTGACTAATATAGGGACAAGGGCTTTTGAGTATTGCCACAATCTCACTGGTGAACTCAAAATATCCGAATCGTTGAGTACCATCAACCATGCTGTTTTTTCTGAATCCGCCTTTACAGGCACTTTGGTCATCCCCAATTCGGTGACTTCCATTCATAATATGGCGTTTGACCATTGCCTATTCTCCGACCTTGATATGGGAAATGGTGTCACCCATCTCTACGGTGCAGCCTTTTCAGACTGTGTGAATTTCACAGGTGTTTTGAGAATTCCGGCATCGGTCGCCCATATTGAGAACTATGTTTTCAGAAATACTCGTTTCAGCGAAATCTATTCCTGCAATCCGACACCGCCTGAACTTGACCAGTACACTTTTGCCGGTTATGGTGCCGTTTATTTCTACGACCCCAATATCCCCATCCATGTTCCGGTCGGCAGCAAGGAAGCCTATCAGAATGCTACTTATTGGGATTATTTCCAGAACTTTATCGAAGACATCACTCCGAGAGAATGGTACTACGAAATCCAGAACGAGAACGGCAGCATTACGTATCAATACATGTATCAAGCAGGCGACACCGTTGTCGGCAATGAACCGACGCATATCCTTGTGAAAATCAACACGCTTTACGACAAGGACGTACACACCGATGTGACACATGAATACGTTTATGAACGCAACGGCAAATTGTTTTGGTGGAACAAGACCTTGGAAGAGTTCACCGTGCTTTATGACTTTGGAGCCGAAGCGGGCGATGAGTGGGAAATCAAGGTCGGAACGGAAAGCCTCGTGATGCATGTGGATGCGGTTGAAGAAATCGAATTCGGAGGCAGAACCTATAGGATGCTGCGCGTAAGCGACCCCGACGACCTTTTCAGCGGCGACATTGTATGCGGCATCGGCCACCTTACCAGTTTCTTCCCCGAAAGGCTGATGGACAACGGCGACGGCATTCGTGTAGATGGTCTGCGCTGTTATTGGATTGAGGACGAATTGGTCTTCAAAATCGGCGACGAGGACTGCGATGCCATTTATGAGGAATTGCATGGGATTGAAGAGGACGGCCCTTCGACAGGCTCAGGGACCTTGATGGTTTATCCTAACCCGACCAACGGCGTCTTATTCGTTGAGACGCACGGCCGTGCGTCTCTACCAGACCTGACCTACCGCATCACCAACCTGATGGGTCAAACCGTCCTTTCTGGAAACATCACCGCTGAAAACCAACAGATTGATGTGTCGGGATTGCCCGAGGGTATGTATTTCATCACCGTTGCAAGCGAAACGCGGAAATTTGTGAAACATTAGGAAGTACGGAAAGCGAGAAAATCCATCGAAAGCCCAACCGACCCAAGGCGACAGGGTTTGGTTTTGGGGCTTTCTTTGGCTTTTTTTCTGTCAAAATTTGCCAATCCAATAATCTTTACTATTTTTGCAGCGTCGTTGCGGATTTTTCAAGAATATCCGCAATTACGTTGCGGATTTTATGAGAATATCCGCAATTGATTTGAGGAAATTCAAGTTTGTTATGTACCATAGAATATTTGACATAGAGAACCGCTTGGACGAAGCAATGTTCTTGTTTGGCGGGCGTCAGGTAGGTAAGTCCACGCTGTTGAAAGAACGCTTCCCTAAGGCCGTTTACATCGACCTTCTGAACTCTGAACTGAGAAATCGTTTCCAACAACATCCTGAAACGTTCCGGGAAAGTTTGCTTCGCTTTCCGCCGGAAACATTGGTCATTGTGGATGAAATTCAAAAAGTGCCTGACTTGTTGGACGAAGTCCACTGGCTGATGGTGAACAAAGGTCTTTTCTTTATTCTCAGCGGCTCCAGCGCACGCAAACTGAAAAAGAGCGGTGCCAACAATCTCGGCGGCCGTGCTATCCCGGAGACACTATTTCCCTTAGTCAGCGCAGAAATTCCAGATTTTGACCTTGACCGTGCCATACAAAACGGCATGATTCCTCGACATTATATGGTGGCAAATGCCCGAAACCGTCTCAAATCCTATATTGAACTCTATCTAAAGGAAGAAATCATAGAGGAAGCCGCCGTGCAAAAAGTGGACGACTTTATCCGTTTTTTGGAAGTGGCCGCCATCTCGGACGGCGAAATGCTCAATTATGAAAACGTGGCCACAGATTGCGGCGTTTCGGCCAATACGGTCAAGGCCTATTACCAGATACTTTGTGATACATTGTTGGGCTTTGAGGTGCCAGCTTACAGGAAAGTCATCAAACGAAAGCTCACCAAGGCTTCCCGATTCTATTTTTTCGATGTGGGCATTGCCAACTATTTGACCGGCCGTCATCATCTCGCCCCCAAGACTCCCGAATACGGACATGCCTTTGAGCATCTTGTAATGCAGGAAATTGTGGCTTATCTTGGCTACAAAAATAGCGAGGAAAAATTGACATACTGGCACACTTACGACGACATTGAAGTGGATGCTGTTATCGGTGATGCTCGGGTGGCAATTGAAATCAAGTCGACGGATACGGTTCAAACCAGCCATAAAAAAGGTCTTACCGAATTCGCCAAGGAACATCCGAATGTGAAACAGATTCTCGTGTCCCGCGACCGTATCAGCCGTCGAAGTGGAGAGGTTGATTTGTATTATGTGATAGACTTTTTCAAGGCTTTGTGGAATGACGAAATTATCTGATGCTCTCGATAACAATGTAAAAATAGGATTTCTTTGGAGGTTTATCAAATAATTCCCCTATCTTTGCCGTTTTATTCACGATGTGGTTACTGAGTTTACCGAAGTAAAGATGTCCGAAAAGAGTTCAAGCAAACGCCGCGTGGCAGGGTCCTATTTCATGTCGATGATGAGTATCGCGCTGGTACTCTTCCTCTTAGGTGTGTTTGCCCTGCTCATGATGCATGCGCAGAAACTCTCCAAACACCTCAAAGAAAACATCGGTTTCGAAGTAGTAATGAACAGCAACGCGAAGGAAGCCAACATCCTGCAATTGCAAAAAGAACTTGAGGCCATGCCCGCAGTGAAATCAACGGAATACATCACCAAGGAGGAGGCCATCCAACGCCTGAGTGAAGACCTCGGCGAAGACTTCCTGCAATGGCTCGGCAACGAGGAAAACCCGCTCCTGCCTTCCATTAATGTGAACTTCAACGCTGAGTGGGCCAATAATGACAGCCTCAGCGTCATCGAGACACAACTGCTCAAAAACCCCAACGTCAAGGAAATCTATTACCAGAAGTCTTTGGTTAACCTCATCGACCAGAACGTCAAGCGCATCGGCTTCGCGCTGATTATCGCCAGCATTGCACTTCTCTTCATCGCCATTGCGCTGATACGCTACACTTTACGCCTCTCCATCTATGCGAAACGCTTTTTGGTGCGCAGCATGTTGTTGGTGGGTGCCACGGCTTCCTATATCCGTCGACCCTTCATCAAGAGCGGTATATCACAAGGCTTCTTTGGTGCCTTAATCGCTGACATTATGTTGGCTGGACTTCTTTATGGTCTCATGAAACGGCTTCCCGAACTGGCTCTTGTTCAAGACTATAGAATTATCATCGGCATTTTTGTCGGCATCATCATATTGGGCATCCTCCTCGGCGGACTTTCCACACGTTCCGCTTTGCGAAAATACCTCAACGCTGATGTCGACCGACTATACGCTTAAGGGTCGTTGAGCCTGTCGAAACGCCCAACCAAACAATTAAACAATTAAACAATTAAACGATAAACAATTAAACAACACAATATGGCAAAAGAAACAAAGACAAAAGCAAAGACACCCGAAGTCGCTGACGAACAGAAAGTCATGCCCTTCGGCAAACAGAACTACATCATCGTGCTCATCGGCATTGCACTCATCGCAGTGGGCTTCATTTTGATGATTGGTGGTGGCTCCACCGACCCTGATGTTTTCAACGAACAAATGTTTAATTTCCAACGGCTTACACTGGCTCCCATCTTGGTTTTGGCGGGCTTTGTCGTCGAAATCGTAGCAATATTCTGGAAGAAAAAATAAATTCTGAATTATGAATGCTGAATGAGGAATGGCGCAAAGCGACGATAAACTTCAACCCATTCAGCATTCCACATTCCGCATTCAGCATTAAAAACAACGAACTATGGACTGGTTACAAGCATTAATCTTAGGCATTCTTCAAGGTCTGACGGAATATCTGCCCGTCAGCAGTAGTGGACATTTAGCCATTGGTCAGGCACTTTTCGGCCTCGACGACGGCTCTTCTAACCTCACTTTCACCGTGTTGCTCCATGTGGCCACCGTGTGCAGCACCTTGGTCATCCTGTGGAAGGAAATCGTGTGGATTTTCAAGGACTTGTTTACTAAACAATCCTGGAGCAGTTACCAAAACCTCAACGGCGGCACAAAATACGCCATCAACATTCTGATTTCCATGATTCCAGTGGCCATCGTGGGCTTCCTCTTCAAGGACAAGGTGGAAGAAGTCTTCGGCTCAGGTCTGCTCATCGTGGGCATCATGCTTTTGGTGACGGCTTCGCTGCTCACCTTCTCTTACTTCGCCAAGCCGCGCCAAAAAGAGGACATCAGCCCCTCAAACGCCTTTGTCATCGGTATTGCCCAGGCTTGCGCCGTGATGCCGGGTTTGTCGCGTTCTGGCTCAACGATTGCGACAGGTTTGCTCCTCGGCAACAAAAAGGAAAAACTCGCTCAGTTCTCCTTCCTGATGGTCATTCCGCCCATCCTCGGTGAGGCCTTGCTCGATGTCAAGGACATCATTGAAGTCGGCTTCAGCCAAGCCATGGACGGCATCTCGCCTGTGGCCGCCCTCGTCGGCTTTTTGGCTGCCTTTATCTCGGGTTGCTTCGCCTGCAAATGGATGATTAACATCGTGAAGAAGGGCAAGCTGATTTGGTTTGCCGTGTATTGTGCCATTGTGGGTATCGTTGCCATAATTTTCGCCTGATGTTCCATTTTGAAGACGGCGAGGTCATCCTCATCGACAAGCCTTTAGACTGGACGTCGTTCGACACGGTCAACTTCATCCGTTCCTTGGTCAACCGTTGTTATGGCATCCGCAAACTGAAAGTCGGACATGCGGGTACGTTGGATCCTTTGGCTACAGGTTTGCTCATCCTTTGCACAGGTAAGATGACCAAACAGATTGACACGTTTCAAGCACAGGTGAAAACATACACTGGAACGATTTTGCTCGGCCAGACTACACCGACTTTCGATTTTGAGAGTGAGCCTGATGCCTTCTACCCCACCGACGGTATCACGCCAGAGCAAATTGAAGCGGCACGACAGCAGTTCATCGGCGACCTAAAGCAATATCCGCCAAAGTATTCCGCCATCAAAATCAAGGGAAAACGTGCCTTTGACTACGCCCGTTCCGACGAGGAAATCGAGCTGAAAGCCCGCGATGTCCGCATTGACGATTTCAAAATCAGCCTCGACCGCTTCCCCGAACTCGACTTTGAGGTCACTTGCAGCAAAGGCACCTACATCCGCAGCCTTGCCAATGACTTCGGCAAAGCCTTGGGCAACGGTGCCTGCCTGAAATCTTTAAGACGCACCCGCATTGGTGACTTCAAAGTTGAGGATGCCTGGCCTTTGGAAAAGTTGAAGCAGCATATTATCGACACAGGGGATGCATTTAAGGAGTGGAAGAAGGAACAAGAGGAAAAACAGCAGAAACAAGGCTGAAAACCAATACTTTAATAAAAAAACTTGACAAAACTTTTGTCCTGCATTATCTTTGCACGCCTTTATTGAGCAAAGGAATATCAAACTTTATATAAATGAAACTCTCTCAATTCAAATTCAACCTGCCGAGCGAGCTGATTGCGTTGCAGCCTACGCAAAACCGCGACGAAGCCCGCTTGATGGTCGTTGACCGCAAGACTGGCAAAATCGAGCACCGCATTTTCAAGGACTTGGTGGACTATGTGAAAGACGGCGACGTGTTCGTTATTAATAATACTAAGGTGTTTCCTGCCAAACTCTATGGTGAGAAGGAAAAGACCGGTGCCAAGATTGAAGTGCTGCTACTCCGCGAATTAGACCACGAGAGCCGCCTTTGGGACGTGCTCGTTGACCCGGCGCGTAAAATCCGCATCGGCAACAAGCTGTATTTCGGCGACGGCGACGAATTGGTGGCTGAAGTCATCGACAACACCACCTCGCGTGGCCGCACGTTGCGCTTCCTTTATGATGGCACCTACGACGAGTTCAAAAAGACCCTTTCAGGACTTGGCCACACGCCCATCCCGAAAGAACTGAACCGTGACGAACGCCCCGAAGACGCTGAAGATTTTCAGACCATCTACGCCAAGGTGGAAGGTGCCGTTTCGGCTCCTACTGCAGGCATGCACTTCAGCAAAATCCTGATGAAACGTCTTGAAATCATCGGTGCTTCTTTCGCCGAACTGACCCTGCATCCTGGCATGGGCAACTTCCGCGACATTGAAGTGGAAGATCTCACCAAGCACAAGCCCGACTCGGAGGAGATGTACATCGATGAAAACTGCTGCACCTTGGTCAACGAGGCCAACCAACGCCACAACACCGTCTTTGCCGTGGGCACCACCTCGCTGAAAGCCCTAGAGACCGCTCAGACCATCAGCGGCAAAATCAAGCCCTACAAAGGCTGGACAAACAAGTTCATCTTCCCGCCGTATACCTTCTCAGTGGCCAATGCCATGATAACCAACTTCCACCTGCCCAAGTCGCCCATGATGATGGAAGTGGCGGCCTTCGCTGGTTACGACCTGCTGATGAAAGCCTACAAGGAAGCCATCGCCGAGAAATACCGCTTCTTCACATACGGTGATGCGATGCTGATTATTTAATGGTTGTTTCAATGGCGAAACAGATAAAGGAAAAATCGGTAGCAAAAGTTCAAACAATTGCAAAGAGTGAACAATTGGATAATGCAATTTGCGACATCCAATCTATTAATATTGAACATCTCATCTACACAATTAGAGGTGTTCAAGTGATGCTTGACCGTGATATTGCTTTATTGTATAGCGTTGAAACAGGGCAACTTAACAGACAAGTCAAAAGAAATATAGAAAGGTTTCCGTCAGATTTCATGTTTCAACTATCCAAAGAAGAACAAGAAATCTTGAAATGCCAAAATGGCATCTCAAGTTGGGGAGGAGATCGATATCTTCCATACGCCTTCACCGAAAATGGCATTGCCATGCTCAGCAGCGTCCTACGTTCACCAACGGCCATTGAGGCTAACATTCGCATTATGCGTGCGTTTACTTCCATGCGGCATTTCCTTACGAACAACGCTCAAGTTTTCCAGCGTCTTTCAAACATCGAATACCATCAAATCGAGACTGATAAACGCATTGACGAGGTGTTCAAAAGATTAGACGCCAACACAACTCCCCAACAAGGCATCTTTTTTGATGGACAAGTCTTTGACGCATACCGTTTCGCCTCTGACCTTGTCAGGAAAGCAAATAAGTCTATCGTATTGATTGACAATTATGTAGACGACACCGTGCTTTCCTTGTTGGATAAAAGACAAGACGGCGTTTCAGCAACCATATACACCCAACATATCAGTCAAAAGATGCAGTTGGATATTAATCGGCATAACACCCAATATCCACCAATTTCAGTCCAACAATTCAACAAAGCACACGACCGTTTCCTTCTCATCGATGATGAAATCTATCACATCGGAGCCTCACTCAAAGACTTGGGCAAGAAATGGTTTGCTTTTGCAAAAATGCACGATATTACGACAAAAGAACTCATTAAGAAAATCAAGTAAACAACAATAAATCAGGCAACTATGAACCAAGAAGATTTTTTCAAGAAAATAACCGCTCATGCGAAGGAATACGGTTTCATTTTCCCTTCGAGCGAGATTTATGACGGACTTTCAGCCGTTTACGACTACGGCCAAAACGGCGTGGAGTTGAAGAAGAACATCCGCGAATACTGGTGGAAGGCCATGGTGCAGATGCACGAAAACATCGTCGGTATCGATGCCGCTATCTTCATGCATCCCACCACTTGGAAGGCCTCGGGCCACGTCGACGCCTTCAACGACCCGCTCATCGACAACCGCGACAGCAAGAAACGCTATCGCGCCGATGTACTCGTTGAGGATTATATGGCCAAGATTGAGGAGAAGATTAATAAAGAGGTGGAGAAAGCCCGCAAACGCTTCGGTGACGCTTTCAACGAGGAACAGTTTGTGACCACCAACCCACGTGTGTTGGAACACAAGGCTAAGATTGAGGAAATCAGCCACCGCCTGTATGGTGCCATGGAGAAAAACGACCTCGATGCCATCAAACAGCTCATCCTCGACCTGGAAATCGTTTGCCCCATCAGCGGCACCCGAAATTGGACCGACGTGCGTCAGTTCAACCTGATGTTCGCCACCAAGATGGGTAGCGTGGCCGACGGCTCCGACACCATCTATCTGCGTCCCGAGACGGCACAAGGCATCTTCGTCAACTACCTCAACGTGCAGAAGACCGGCCGCATGAAGATTCCGTTCGGCATCGCCCAGACGGGTAAGGCCTTCCGCAACGAGATTGTGGCGCGTCAGTTCATTTTCCGTATGCGCGAGTTTGAGCAGATGGAGATGCAGTTCTTCGTCCGCCCTGGCACGGAGCTCGAATGGTTCCAACACTGGAAGCAGGAACGCCTCAACTGGCACCTCTCATTAGGTCTGCCTGCCGAGAAATACCGTTTCCACGACCACGAGAAGCTGGCCCACTACGCCAACGCCGCCACCGACATCGAATTCGACTTCCCCTTCGGCTTCAAGGAGCTGGAAGGCATCCACAGCCGCACCGACTTCGACCTCTCCGCCCACGCCAAATACTCGGGCAAGAAGCTCCAATACTTCGACCCCGACACCAACGAGAGCTACACACCTTACGTCATCGAGACCTCCATCGGCCTCGACCGCATGTTCCTCGCCATGTTCAGCAACGCCTTCACCGAGGAGAAGTTGGAAGACGGCTCGGAGCGCGTGGTGCTGAAGCTGCCGGCCATCCTGGCACCTTACAAGGTCGCGGTGCTGCCGTTAGTCAAGAAAGACGGTCTGCCGGAGAAGGCCCGCGAAATCATCGACTCGCTGAAGTTTGACTTCATGTGCCAATACGAGGAGAAGGACTCTATCGGCAAGCGTTACAGAAGACAAGATGCCATCGGCACGCCAATGTGCGTCACCGTCGATAACGACACCTTGGTGGACAACACCGTCACCGTGCGCGACCGCGACACGATGGCGCAGGTACGCGTCCCGATTGAGAACCTCCACAATATGATTTTCGACGAATTGAAACCGAAGAAGTAATGAAATTGCTTTCATCAAGAAATGCCCTGTATTCAACGCAGTTAAATCGTTCAAAATAGTTTTAAAATCTCTCAAAAAATCAATTTTGGGAGATTTTTTCTACCCTTTTATGTTATCATTTTATTTTTATGATGAAAATTTTATGATGTTTTTAGTATGATAAAAATAAAATGATTATCTTTGCCAAAATTTGAACGCCATGATTTACAATCCATTCATCACTTCGGGCTATGTTTCGCCCGAATACTTTTGCGACCGCGAAAACGAAACACGGCAGTTGGTTCAGAACATATTAGGCCACAGCCACACGGTGCTCATTTCGCCTCGACGCATGGGCAAAACTGGCCTCATCGAACATTGCTTCAACCAAGACATCATCAAAAACAGTTGCCACACCTTCTTCATCGACATTTACCCCACCATGAACCTTAATGATTTTGTGTTTCTGTTAGGCAATCGTATTTGCAGAAGCCTGAAAGCCAAAGACAAGCAACTCATGGAGTTGTTCGTGAAAGTGGTAAAGTCCATCCAATTCACCATCGGCTTTGACGAAGCAGGCATGATGAATGGCTCTTTCGGTCTCGGTGACATCAAAGATTCTCAAAAGTCGTTGGAGGAGATTTTCCAGTATTTGGAAGAAGCCAAGCGGCCTTGCGTTGTGGCCATCGACGAGTTCCAGCAGATTGAAAAATACCCCGAAAAGAATGTGGAAGCCCTGCTACGCACTTATATCCAACACTGCAACAACGCCACTTTCATCTTTGCCGGCAGCCAACGGCACATCATTCAAAACATGTTCGCCACAGTTTCAAAACCTTTTTATAACAGTTCGAGCATGATGAGCCTCAATGCCATCGCAAAGGAGAAATATGTCGATTTTGCCATAAAGATGTTCGCCCAGTTTGGCAAAACTTGCGCTCCCGAATGGGTTGAAAACCTATATGATACCTTGGAAGGCCACACTTGGTATATGCAAGCCGTATTGTATTTGGCCTTTTACATGACCGAAAAGGATTGCTCGCCAACCATTATCAATGAAGCATTGATAAAACGTGTCTCCGACAATGAAAACGTCTTTGAGTCCCTGTACTATGGTTTGAGCGAAAAGCAGCGGCAAGTGCTGAAAGCCATTGCCGTTGAAGGCAAGGCTAAACAAACGCAATCGGTGGCTTTCATCAAAAAACACAACCTGGCATCGGCCAGTTCGGTGCAGTCGGCCTTGCGCCAGTTGTTGGACAAAGACCTGATAACAACAGAGCAAGGTTCCTATCGTATAGATGACCGTTTCTTTGGTTTTTGGCTTAAAAGCCAATTATAAATACACAAAATTTTATGTATTTACCGCTGCAACAGCATAGACAACCCCATAGACAACGATTGGATTTCGATTTTGCAACAAATTGAAATCCAATTTTTTATGTTTTCACATTTTCAAATAATGATAGACAAACCCTCTTGGGGGCTTGACAAAACGCTTTTCCTGTTGGGAAATTTTCTAATTTTGCGTTGCAAACGTTTGTAGGGCTGTCGTATCACGGCAACCGCACGCAAAACGGCATAGCGGCTGCCACGGTGCTTCGACAAGCTCAGCAACCTGTAACAGCCCTACAAACCGAAACAAAAAACAGGAAAAACAAACAAAAAAAATAGAAACCATGAAAAAACTATTCACCATCTTGGCCATCATGACACTGACCTTGAACGCCACCGCGCAAGACATTTATTCGGTGGGCTATTATCTTGAAAACAACAAGAAAATTGCCGCCCTTTATCAAAATAGTCAAATCCTTTTTACGGTTCAAAAAACCGACCTGAATGCCATTCCAAAAACCATCGCAAATGATTCCAATAGAAATCTGTATTGGATGGTGAACATCTTCAATGGCAACTCTTTCCGTTATACTGAAGTGTGGAAAAATAACGAACTCTATGTCACGACAGAAGGCCTAACAGGCATCCGCATCATCGACATCTATTGCTCTGGCGACACGCTTTATTACGCTGGACATTACACGAACGACGACAACAACACTGTGGCAACGGTTTGGAAAGGAACCGACTTCACAACCCATTGGCAGTTGGGCGACGGCACACATGCCAGTTTCATATACGATGCCGAAGTGAACCCGAACACCGGGATACCTTATTTTTGCGGCTATGTCACTGAAGAAAACACCAACGCTACAGTATGGGAAAAAAGCCAAATCAAATATTCGTATGAACCTACAGGCTATATTATAGGATCTGTCGCAGAAGAAATTTCGATAGACAACGACTCTGTTTTTACCCTTGGTTATTACAATCTTGACGCTGATGGTGATACTTATTCGTTTTCCGCAGTTTGGAAAAATGGTAAAAGAGTCGCTTCTTTTGATGCGTATGACATAGTCAATTGTCTTTGTGCCCATAATGGCGATTTTTATTACTGTTATGCATATCCTCATGGATTGGAGTATGAAATATGTAAAAACAGTTCGCAAACCTTTGTGTATCAGTTTCCTTTTAACGGCAGTGCCGGGGCAAACAAAATCAAAGCCATTTCCAGCGATATCTATGTGATGGGGTTATTTGAAAACAAGGGATGTATTTGGAAGAATTTCGAAGTGTTTATGCAACCAGAAAACTGCGACGCGCTATACGATATAGCGGTATTTGAAACAAGCATTAACCCCAATGACTATTACGGCTTCCTCTGCCAGCCCGACAGCGCCGTCATTGAGTTGGACCCTAATAGCAGCATGGGCAGTGAATATGGTGATTTCCAAGCCCGTTTCGAATACTATCCAAACGGATTACTATATATACAAGACGCTTTTTCAATTAATTATCCTTATGATGATGAGGGTGACGACTATGGCCATACAGATTGGTTTGTTTACGATTCCGACCTTCATGTCATTGAACAACATGACTCTTATTATGACATCTACTTGGGACTCGCTTCTTACCTAAACCGCTATGTCTATGATGACGGCCTTCTCATAGCTTTTACCATATATTATAACGACCACCATTCAATCAACGACCCGTTGATTTTGGAAGACAGCATATCATACACTTATGACGGACTTCGACGGTTACAAACAGAAGAACGGTTTGTTAGCACCACCTCCATTAAAAACTATGAATACCTTGAAAATGAAGTCATCATCACCACCGATGGCTATACCAATGGAACTTCGGGCGATTGGTTGACCCTCAGCCGAGAAATCCGCACCTTCAACGAAGACAGCCTTTTGGTCAGTTCGCAAACCGAAAAATACAACGACAGCACCATTCTGATTACCTATGGCTATGATGCACTAGGACACAGGACCAGCATCTTGACACAAAAACGAAACAATGGCGTGTGGGAAAACCAGAAACTGGTGCAATACCACTTCAATCCAAATGGTCGTCTCACCCTCGCAGAAATCAAACTTTGGCATGACGATGCATTTGTGGATGCCCATCGTGCAGTCTATGAATTGAACGAGCTGGGCTATCCCGCCACGGTCACCTTTGAGAAATGGGACGGCGATACGTGGGGATATGGCATTTGGCAATCCGACTTCTACCTCTACGATGAAGGCCACCTGCAGCAACAAAACGATATGCTTTACAGTTATAGAAATTCTATCCATAAGATTGAACTATCCTATATCGCCACAAACAATCCAAGGGAACCGCTTCTGCCCGACAATTCCGAATGGTACTACGAAATCCTCAACGACGACGGCAGCACCACCTACCAGCATCTGGAATATGCCGCCGACACCACCATAGGCACCCAACGCCCCAAGATCATCATCCGCAGCAATACGCAATATGACCGTGACATCATCTTCACCGAAGTCACGCACGAATATGTCTATGAAGAAAACGGCAAGGTATATTGGTGGAACAAAGACTTACAGGAGTTCACCACACTCTACGACCTCACCGCCAACGTGGGAGATGAATGGGAAATCAAGGTGGGCACCGAAAGCCTCATCATGCATGTGGATGCCGTGGAGAACTACGAATATGATGGCAAGACCTATCGGATGTTACGCGTAAGCGACGAAAACGGCCGTTTCAGTGGCAACATAGTGAGCGGCGTTGGCCACCTCACCAGTTTCTTCCCCGAACGGTTGATGAACCGAGACAAAGGCTACCGCGTGACTGGTTTGCGCTGCTATTGGGTCGAAGGAAACCTGATTTTCAAAATCAACCGCGATGACTGCGACGCCATTTATGCCCAATTGCACAACGGCATCGAGGAAGACGGCCCTTCGACGGGCTCAGGGACCTTGGTGGTCTACCCCAATCCCGCCAACGACATCCTGTTTGTACAGACGTTGCGCGCAACGTCTCTACCAAAGGAAACCTACCGCATCACCAACCTGATGGGACAAACTGTCCTTTCGGGAAACATTATCGCTGAAACCCAGCAAATCAACATCGAAAAACTGCCTGCGGGAATGTATTTCATCACCCTCGGAAACGCGACACAGAAATTTGTAGTGAAATAAACCCTCAAAAATCTAATACCATGAAAAAGTTATTCACCATCATAGCCATTGTGGCAATAGCCTTAAACGCCACCGCGCAAGACATTTATTCAGTGGGATATTATAACGCAAACGAAGGAACCAGAGCGGCACTTTACAAAAACGGCGAAGGGCTATATACCGCCCACCACCCCAACCAGAGTTCCAAAGCGACAAGAGTAGCCTGCACTTCGCAAGGCGATGTTTTTTGGTTAGTCAATTACTACGATGATTTGAGCAACACTTTCAGCCATTCGGAAATCCGCCTCGAAGACATGGTATATGCCTCAACCGAAAACCACGGCAATATCCACATTTCCGATTTGTATTGCCTCAACAACACAGTCTATTATGCCGGTTACCAATATAACGAGGACTCCGTGATGGTGGCCACGGTATGGAAAGGCAGCGATTTCACAGAACACTGGATTCTAGGCGACGGTGTCCATCCCAGTTGTATCAATGATGTCGAGGTGGATAAGCAAACGAGTATCCCTTATTTTTGTGGCTATGTCATTGACGGAAAGAAAAAAGCTTCCGTTTGGGAGAATCAAGATTTGCTCTTCTCTTTTGACCAAGATTCCATCAATTCCAGTGTTGAAATCACCTATTCCGAAGCCACACAAATTGCCGTGGAAAACGGTCACGTCTATACATTAGGAATATATGAGGTGGAAGGCGCGGTCACACAAGATGCCATCTGGAAGGACAACGCAATAGTTCTTTCTGTGGGACCTTATTATGAATTCTTGCAAAGCATTTGCGCCATGGGAGACTCCTATTATTATGGATACAGCAGTCGCGACCAGCTTTACACCTCGGTATTGAAATCCGACCATAGTGAAATGCTGAGGTTAAACGACATCGGCAAGATGCTATCCTCCGACACAGACATTTATGTGTTAGGCGAGGATTTTGATTCCCATTTCTGTGTGTGGAAAAATTTCGAAGAACTCTTCCAAATCGAAAACTGCAATGCGGTTTACGATATGACAGTGCATGAAACGAGCGTTATTCCCGACGACTATTACGGCTTCCTCTACCAGCCCAACACGGCCATCATTTATTTGAGCCCCAATCACCCTTATGAGGTCGACAACAACCAACTTTATGCCGGCTTTCAATATCGTCCAAATGGCTTGTTAAAAAAAAGCTATGTTGAAACATACGAAATGTATGGACATTGGAGGTATTATTATTATGATTCCGACTTACATGTCATCGTTGAGGACGACTCGTATTTCAATCCGGTTGCTGCTCCATTTCAAAATCAATACTCCTATGAAGACGGTCTCCTTATGACTTATACGCGGTATTTTTTCAACTACCATGCAGATGACATGATGATATTAGAAGACAGCATATCATATTCTTATGATGAATTGCGACGATTGCAAACGGAGAAACGGTTCAAAAGTACCACATACGAAAAAACCTACGAATACCACGAAAACGAAATCATCATCACCACCGATGGTTATTCTTCCGGCACTTGGATGACCCTTAGCCAAGAAACCCGCACCTTTTCCGAGGACAGCCTTTTGCTCAGCTCAAAAACCGAAAAATATAACGACAGCGCCACTCTTGTCACTTACACCTATGATGAACAAGGGAATAGGCTGAGTGCTTTGACACAAAAACGAAACAACGGCGTGTGGGAAAACCAAAAGTTGGTACAATACCACTTCAACCCCAACGGACATCTCACTCTCGCCGAAATCAAATTGTGGCAAGAAAGCGAATGGGTCGATGCCCATCGGGCGATTTATGATTTGGACGAAATGGGATATCCTGCCGTGGTCACCTTTGAGAAGTGGGATGGCGAAGCCTGGGTGAACGGCGTTTGGCAAGCCGATTTCTATCTCTACAACGAAGACCATCTGAAGCAACAAAACGACATGTTATTCAAATATAAGAATTACATCCACAAAATTGAGATGGACTATCTTATCACAGACAACCCTGAACAGCCCCTCCTGCCCGACAATTCTGAATGGTTCTACGAAATCCTCAACGACGACGGCAGCGTCACCTATCAGCATCTGGAATATGCCGCCGACACGACCATCGGAACAGAAAGACCGAAAATCATCATCCGCAGCAATACCCAATATGACCGCGACACCATCATCACTGAAGTCACGCACGAATACATCTACGAGGAGAACGGCATCGTTTATTGGTGGAACAAGGATTTGGAAGCGTTCACCATGCTTTACGACCTTATGGCCGATGTGGGCGACGAATGGGAAATCAAAGTAGGAACGGATAGCCTCACCATGCATGTGGATGCCGTGGAGAATTACGAATATGGTGGCAAGACCTATCGGATGCTCCGCGTGAGCGATGAAAACGGCCTTTTCAGTGGAGACGTCGTGAGCGGCGTTGGCCACCTCACCAGTTTCTTCCCCGAACGATTGATGAACCAGGGCAAAGGCTACCGTGTGACCGGCCTGCGTTGCTATTGGGTCGAAGGAAACCTGATTCTCAAAATCAACCGCGACGACTGTGACGCCATTTATGCCCAATTGCACAACGGCATCGAGGAAGACGGCCCTTCGACGGGCTCAGGGACCTTTGTGGTCTATCCCAATCCGGCCAATGGCGTTTTGACCGTTTCCGTGCGGCTGCCACAATGTGACAGCCCTACAACGGGACAAAAAGAATACCAAATCTCCAACCTGATGGGACAGACCTTGCTACAAGGCCACATTTCGGCCGAAACCCAGCAGATTGACATTTCAACATTGCCTGCTGGAATGTATTTCATCAGCGTCGGCAAACAAACTGAAAAATTCGTTGTAAAATAAACCATTAAAAACCTAATACCATGAAAAAGTTATTTGTAATTGTAGTAATGATGGCTTTGGCCATCGCCGGTTTCTCACAAGAGTACATCCAGCAACCGATAGCCATAGACACATGGACTTATGTAGATCCGTATGGTGAATTACCATTTAACAAAAACATCACCCTTCAATATGATGAAAGAGGAAACCTGTCCTATTATAATCATGTCATCAATTACCCTGGTTCTCCCTATACCAATACTATGTGGTTTACACATGATGCTTTGAATCGTCTAACCTATAAGCAAACATATTACCAAGAATATAATCAATTCGGTACGCACAGATATTACTACACCTACGATGAGTCGTCAAATCTTACAGAATGTCTCGTGATGAGAAGAGACAGAGAGTCCATGTATTATACCGATGAGTTCATCATCGACTCCAAAGATGTTTACCAATACGAGAACGGGAAAAAGACTCGTTTGAATCATTTTAAGGATAGTACATTGGTCCTACAATATTACTACCTATACGAACACTCCGACAACGACGATTGGTCTTCTGAAACAAAATACGATGCAAACGATCAGCCTCTTACAAGAACAGAATACGCATTTTCAAGCACTCATGACCCACTTTCGAAAACCGTTTTCAACTGGTCTGCAGAAACACAGTCATGGCTCTTGGGATCACTCACGGAATTTGTATATAGTGATGGCAAGCTCATTGAGAAACTAATCACCGACAGCCAACAAAAGAAACAACTATACAGCTATGATGAAAACGGAAACTGCATCCAGATCCTCTTCCAAACCTTCGTGGATAGCATTTATACCGACCAAAACAGGGCTGTCTATCTTTATGACGGAAACAATCTTTGCACAAATGCCAATGCCGAACGGTGGGCCGATACCGCTTGGGTGGTAGGAGGCTTCCCTCAAGGGACATACCTTTTCTTTGACGACATCTATTCAGATGCTAACAATGTAATAGGCTCCATTGCAGGTTGTACACGTGCCGAAGTGACTGCCTATGACACCACAAACAATCCTCAATACCTACAAGCACCTCTCAACCTCGAAGGTGAATGGTATTACGAAATCCAAAACGACGACGGCAGCATCACCTATCAACATTTGGAGTATGCCTCCGATACCACCATCGGCACCCAACGCCCGAAAATCATCATCCGAAGCAACACGCAGTACGACCGCGATACCCTTTTCACTGAGATGACGCAAGAATATGTGTATGAGGAAAACGGAAAGATATACTGGTGGAACAAGGATTTGGAAGAGTTTACTATGCTCTACAACCTAACTGCAAATGAAGGCGACGAATGGGAAATCAAGGTAGGGACGGAAAGCCTTATAATCCATGTGGATATGGTGGAATACTACGAACTCAATGGGCTTAATATCAAGAAGCTACGAGTGAGCGACGAAAACGACCTCTTTAGTGGCGACATCTTGTGCAGTTTCGGCCACATGACCAGCTTCTTCCCCGAAAAGCTGATGCGCAGGGATGGTGATTTCACTGTGAATGGCTTGCGATGCTATTGGGTGGGCGATGCACTGCTCTATCACAACGGCGATGAGGACTGCGATGCCATCTATGCCGAATTGCACAACGGCATTGATGAGGACGACCTTTCGACAGGCTCAGGGGCCTTTGTGGTCTATCCCAATCCGGCCAATGGCGTTTTGACCGTTTCCGTGCGGCTGCCACAATGTGACAGCCCTACAACGGGACAAAAAGAATACCAAATCTCCAACCTGATGGGACAGACCTTGCTACAAGGCCACATTTCGGCCGAAACCCAGCAGATTGACATTTCAACATTGCCTGCTGGAATGTATTTCATCAGCGTAGGCGAACAGACGGTGAAATTTGTGGTGAAATGAAAACACGAAATTTGATATTGTCATTCCTTGTGATGGCGGGTCTAACGGCCTGCCATCACGAGGCGCGCTGGCTCAAAGAAGCTGAGACGCTCTTTGAGCAAGGCGTTGAACAACGTGCCACCAAACAATCGGAGGCAGCCGCTGAGTCGTTCAATCAGGCATTGCTGGCCATTGAGCATTGCGATCTCGACAGGCCTGAAACGAAACACCTTAAGGCGCAAATCGAAGACAACCTCGGCTTCACCTACTGGAAACACGAGCTGTTTGAAGAAGCCCTGCCCTTGCATACGGATGCCTCCAATCTGGCTCGCGAACTTGGCGACTCCACCCTGCTGATGACCACCCTGCGCAACAGTGGTCGTACAGCGGCATCGTTGGGCGACCTCGATGCGGCACAACAGCATTACGACGAAGCCCTAACCATCGCAAAAGCCTTAAACGACAAGACAATGAAAGCCGACATCCTATTGGAATCGAGCCGCGACATCTTGATTGAGAAAGAAGACTACAAGCAGGTGATTGAACGCGTCAGCCAGGCCCTCGCTCACAGCGCCACGCCCGACATCTGCCACCTCACCTTAGGAGTGGCGCATTTCTATCTTGAACAAGACAGCCTCGCCCTCGTCCACCTCAATGAAGCCACCAAAAGCGGGACGGCAGGCACACGCATGTCGGCCTACCAAACGCTACATTACCTCTACCAGTACGCCGGTGACTACCCAAAAGCCCTCGAATGCCACGAGCTCTTCAACGAGAATATGATGCAAGCCGACCGCGAACACCGCAGTGAGCAGGTGCAGCGCATCAAGACGGAATACGACCTCCAGATGCAGAAAAACCGGTTGAAAGCCGAGCAAAAGCTGAAGACACTCTATCTCTATCTCATCCTTGGTGGCTTGGTCACAGCCTTGGCCATCGTATTGCTGCTCTTGCGGCAAAAAACGCTGAATGCCAAGCTGAAAGCCGAGGAAATGAAGAACCAACTGGAACTTGCGTTGAAGAAAAACAAGGTGTACGTGACCGCCCTTGCTCTCACCGAGCAAATCACGGCCTCCACCTTGGACTTCGACCTGAAGGAAACCGAGTGGGACGACTTCGTGACGCTCATCGACAAGGTCTATGGCAACTTCACCCAACGGCTGATGGAAAAATACCCCTCTCTGACCAAGAGCGACCTGCAAATCTGCTGCCTCACCAAGCAAGGCTTCAGCAACCAGGTGATTTCGATACTGATGAACCTGCAAACCAACAGCTACGCCCGCCGCAAGTCGCGCATCAAACAGGAAAAGATGAACGGATTGGAGGACGAACGTAGTTTTGAGGAAATCATTAATAGCCTATGACTATGGCTTATGGCTTGCCTTTACGACGGGGCAAGCCATAGACCATTGGCTATAAGCCGTAGTCCCTTACCTCACGTTCTCCTTCAGCCGGTCGGCGATTTTCTTCTTCAGCTCGTAATACATCTCTTCCCTGTCGTTGCGCTTGTTGGGCTTGTAGAGCGTGGGGAATTTAGGTCTTTCCAGCTCATATTCCAAATCGTTGATGGGACCTGACAGCTTCAAACCCATGCGGTTGGGCAAAAAGACAGGTGTTTCTGTCACCGAAAAGTGGTATTCGCCATCCTTGTCAAGGTTCATGCGGCCATCCACCGTGACCTTGTATTTCCCGATGGCAATCTGCGAAGGCCACAAGTCGATTTCGTCCTTGAAGACGGTAAGCTGCACATCGAGGCTGTCCACTCTATATTCACCGTCGGTGCTGACTTTCAGCTTGTCCGTGATGTTGGTGAAAGCAAATTTGTCATTCACGGTCAAATTCTTACCCTCAATGTCGGCGGCGGCACGCAAGGTGGAAATCTTGGGCTCATAATTTGCCTTCAGGTTGGTTTCCGCACCAATATGGAACTCCGCCTGCCCATCGAAGGTCTTCAGCATGGGCACCAAGGTGTCAATATACGGAATCATGTGCAACAAGTCATTAATCTGAACATTGAGCAGATGGAAGTCCATGGCTAAGAACAAGTTGTTCTTGCGTGGCGACTGGTACATGGCCGTTAATTGCATCTCGGCAGCCTTGTTGGTGAAACCGATTTCCTGCAAAATCAAGGTGCCGTCCTTAACCGTCATCGTGCCGTTGAGGTTATTCAAGTCAAAGTTATCGTACAATGATTTCTTCGTTTGGACGATGAAATTGAAATCCACGCCCTCGGGAACCATGAAGGGTTTGCTTTCCTTAGGTTCAGTCGTACTTTTTTCCGTCGCCGAACTCGAAACATCCGAACGGCCCAAACCGTTGGTCAACTCCATGATTTCATTGATATTCAGCATTTCGGAAGTCAACTGCAACTCGCCCTTCATTAGGTTCTTGTGGTCTTCAACCCACTCCTTGATGCCTATCACGCTACCTTGCAGGCTCAGGTCGGACTGACCGATGCGGAAGGTGCTCTTCTTGAAATCCAACTCAGTGGAATTGAACAAGAAATCGATGTTGCTGATGCGGATGTCCTCTTTCAAGCCATCCACCTGTACCAATGCATTGCCAAGTATGAAATCTGCTGTAGGATTCCATTGGTTCAGGAAGTCCGTCTTATCCTTGTTCTGTTTCACCGAAGCATCGATTTTCAACAAATTGGTATGTAAGGCATTATCTTTACCCATGTTGGCAACTACCTCTTTGCCATTGAAAACGACACGGGCTTTCAAACCCTTAGCATTCTTTTCAGGCATGGTAACCAAAGAAATAGCCGGCGCATTGACGGCAGCCGTAATCGTGTCGTAAACCACATCCAAACGGCTGAAATTCAAATCGGCTTTCAAATCCATCTTTTCCATGCCGCCCCTGAAATTGTCGGCGGTCAGTTTGATGTCGGGATTCGTCAAATTGGCATTGATGTCTTTGCCGACTTGCGCATGAAGCGTTTGGGTAGCCAACGAAACATACGCACCTTTGCGGCCTTTTTCCTTCACCGAGGCGGGCAAAGTAAGCGCGACGTTCATCAAAGGCGAAGCGGCATGGATGGTGTCCCTGTCGAAAGCAAAGTCCTTGATTTTCAAGTTGGCTTTTGCCGATAAGCGGTTCAAATTATAGTCGTCAAGCGACTTCATCAACTGCTCAACGGTGAAATTGGTGGTCACGTCAAGATTGGTTCGTCCACTCAGTTTCATCGATTTGGGCAAAAAGCTTTTCACATCCGACATTGGCACATCGCCTTTGACTTTGAGCTTCAGGCCTATATCACCCCGCAAATCATCCACCAATCCAGTGACTGTAAAATTACTGCGATTGTATTTGGCATTCAAACTGTTGACTGTTACGATATTATTGTTTTCATTGAGGTCCAAATCCAACAATGCATCCAAATTGACCGCCGTGAATGGATAAGGAAGACGAGGTTCATAAACTATTGCATTATCCGTCAATATTTTAGCTGAAATCACCGGCAACAAGCTGTCGTTATAAGTGCCTATTACTTTTATATCAGTAAGAGTCGCTTTACCTTCATACGTATTGCGGCTAAGCTTTTTCTGCAGCCAATTAGGCAAATAAGTCAGCACATCCTCAATGATTAAAGTGTTGGTATTCAGTGCCAAATCAAGATTGATATCCCCATTGTCCGCCATTTCGGCATCGCCATTAATATTAATAAGGTAGCGGTTCAAACCAATTTGAGCCTGATTAAAATGCCCCTTCAAGTCATTAATACTGAGCTGCAAAGGCAGATTAAGACTCAAGGTGTCGTTTTTGAGGTAAGGCTCTTTCATATCCAGACTGATGTCGGGAGTGGTCAGTTTCATCGAACCAACGATTTGGTCCATTTGGGCTATTTTACCGTCAAAATCAAGATTCAAGGTCTTCAATGCCAACTGTATAGCCTTCATTTTCAGGTCTATGGCTGATGCACCCAATGTCAAGTCCGCATCAATGTCCTTGTCTTGCATCTTGCCTTTCAAGTCAAGATTGAGGCCTTTGGCTTGGGCCGTCATCTGACTGCGGTCGTCAGCATAGAACAAAGTTGTGTTTTTCAGTTTTATTTCCTTAATATCAACGAGATAATCAAAAGAGCTCGTGGTATCATTGTCCTCTTTAGAGTTGAAGACATTGAGATTGCTTTTGCCTATGGAATCGGTGTAAAGGTTGACGAAAGCATCCTCAAGGATGCATTTTCTGACGATTATCTCCTTCTCTTTCAGCAGTTTCTTGGCATCCAACACCACAATCAAGTTATCAATGTTGGCCAAGGTATCGGAAGGCGAGCCCGCCATCGGATTGATGAGTGCCACATTTTCAATCTCAAGGCCGACTTCAGGGAAGGTCTTGAATATGGTCAAATCCGCCTTGCCTAACTGCATATCGCAGGTAATGAACTCGGGCGCGTATTTCTTTACCATCTTGGTCAGTCGCCCCGATGAAGTAATCATCGTTGCAGCAATGACCGCCACGATAATCACCAATCCCACCAGAGAGGCCAAGGTTATTCCTATGATTTTTAGTGCCTTTTTCATGTGAAGTTTATTTTTTAGAGGCTTTTCCTTGACACAATTAGTCTATTTTCGAAAAATAATGGGTTGTCCCATAATCATCGTGATAGGTCAAGTCGCTGGCATTCAGTGTGGTTACGGTGTATACTTTGGGAACAGTGACGAAAGTCCCAATATGTTCATGTATGAGCGTCGAGCCTTCCAACGACCATTTGAAAAGCTGGGCTTCCTCCTCTTCCAAGTCATCACTTACATCCCATGTTGCTCCCAAACCTGTGTCGTCATAACGCTCAAACACAGTGCCTTCCTGCCATCGGCCATACAACAATGTAACATCAAAATTCTCCTCCGTGTTCCCTCCATCACAAGAACTGATGCCTACCATCAAGATGATCGCCCCAAGGAAATAGATTAGTTTTTTCATAACGCATGCTTTCAGTATTCGTACAAACAGAATTTTCCGCAAAAGTAAGATTATTTTTCTATTTTTGCATCAACATACTAATTTATCATGCAAAACCTCAACATTGCCTACCTTCAATCCGACCTCGTTTGGGAGGACAAAACCGCTAACTTGGAGCATTTCAGCCACTTATTAGAACAAGTGCGCCCTGATACCGATTTGATTCTCATTCCTGAGACATTCACCACTGGTTTCCCTGTCGACCCGAAACAATTTGCCGAAACCGTCAATGGTGCGACCATGCAATGGCTGAGAAGACATGCTCAAGCCAAAAATGCGGTCATCTGTGCAACATTTCCTATGGACATTGATGGGCATTATTACAACAGCCTTGTCTGGATGCGCCCTGATGGCAGTTATGAACTGTACTTCAAGCGGCACACCTTCACCATGGGCGGCGAGGACAAATTGGTGGAACGCGGTGAGAAACAATTGATTGTAGAGCTAAAGGGCTGGAAAATCAAGCCTATGGTGTGTTACGACATCCGCTTCCCTGTGTGGGCCCGCAATCGATACAAGGACGGTCAATACGAATACGACTTAGCCTTCTATCTCGCCAATTTCCCCGATTCAAGGATGGTGGTCTGGAACACGCTTTTGGTGGCTCGTGCCATCGAAAACCAAGCCTACTGGATTGGCTTGAACCGCATCGGCAAAGATGCCAACGGCCTGCATTACAGTGGTGATTCACAAGTGATTAACTCTCGCGGCGAGGTCATCTCAAAGGCCGAATCCTACAAGGAAGCCGTGATGCATTGCACCTTGGATTACGAAAAGCTGGAACGCTTCAGGCAGAAATTCCCTTTGGGACCGGATTGGGATAAATTCAACATCGACAAATGAAGAATTATCACAAAACCAGCAAAACCTTCAAAACAAAGTTTGGGGAAGCACGCCAACCAGCTGCTTCCCTGCGGCGACACGGTTGTGGAGCCACCACATAATGTTTTGTAAGTTTTGAAAGTTTTGTGACAAAAAAAGAACAATATGACTCTTTCCGTTTTCTCCAACGAATATTATATGAAACAAACCTACCAAGAGGCCCAGAAAGCCTTGGAGGCTGACGAAATCCCCATTGGTGCCGTGGTGGTATGCAATAACAAAATCATCGCCCGCGCCCACAACCAAACCGAGACGTTAAATGATGTGACCGCCCATGCCGAAATGTTAGCCATCACCGCAGCCGCCAACGCTTTGGGTGCCAAATACTTGGACGAATGCACGCTGTATGTTACACTAGAGCCCTGCCCCATGTGCGCCGGAGCCTTGTGCCATGCCCATATCGGCAAAATCGTTTGGGCAGCCGATGACCCGAAAAACGGATTCTCTCGCTTCGGAAACATGTTGCATCCTAAGACGAAGACTGAAACTGGCGTGATGCACGATGAATGTTTGGCTTTGCTGACGGAGTTTTTCAAGAAAAGAAGGTAATAAAGGGATTCCCCTGCGGGGAATAGAATTGCCACTTGTTTTATTAACCGTGGTGGCAAGTAGAGTTTACGAACAAACTTCATTGACTTCGTCGAAATGCGTAGCTAATCTTCAATTTCCCAGCAGAGGAATCTCAACATGCCAATTATGTAAATTAAGTCTGCTCATTTACTTATCATAACATCATCATTCAATGGGCGGCATTTTTGGTGTCGCACGTTTTTTTGTGTTATTTGGCTCTCTGGTCGCCTTTCGTTGTTTTGGGGTGGCACCGTATGCACCTGTACAATACACTGTTTGACGGACACATGTGATGTGTCCCAATAAATCATTCTTCGTATCTGCGATACATCTCGATTTTTGGCCGGTAAATCATGTCCGCCGTGACAAAGGCCTCCTTGAAACGCGGCTTGATGCGGCGTAGGCATTTCTCAGCCTCCACGCGGTTGCGGAAATTGCCGGCACGCAGGCGGAAATATGGCTCCGAATAGGTGAGATAAATCGGAATGTCGGGGAAAGATTTTTCAAATTGCTTTTTCACCTCTTGGGCATGTTTCAGGGCTTCGTTGCCGATTTCCATAAACACATGGATGCGGTAGCCGCTGAACGAGCTGTCTACATAATAAAGGGAACGTTGCTTGGCAATGAGGCTTTCGATACGGTCGTCTTGGTTAACATTCAGTGAACCATTACTTTGCGCAATGGCGGTCGAAACCAAGGAAAGGAATATGATTAGGCTTAGGATGTGTTTCATCATGATTTTGTTTAGGCTGCAAAGATACATTTTTTTGATAACATTCCAATTTTCGGCGAAAGTTGTATCTTTGTGCCGCAAATCGCAGATTGGCTAACGCCGAATTATCATTTCAACGAAGTTAAAAGAAAACTATGAATAGCAATCTTGATGCCAACGGAAGTCATTTGTCGAAGGCTGAGAAAGACCTCGAAAACGCCCTTCGTCCCGACATGTTTGAAAGCTTTGCGGGACAGAAGCAAGTGGTTGACAACCTGCGCGTTTTCGTGAAGGCCGCCGCCCAGCGTGGCGAAGCCCTCGACCATACCTTGCTGCACGGCCCTCCGGGTTTGGGCAAGACTACCTTGTCGCATATCATCGCGCATGAATTGGGTGTAGGCATGAAAATGACCTCAGGTCCTGTCTTGGACAAGCCAGGCAATCTTGCTGGTTTGCTCACGAGCTTGGAGCCCAACGATGTGTTGTTTATCGACGAGATTCACCGATTGAGTCCTGTGGTGGAGGAGTATCTCTATTCCGCTATGGAGGACTTCCGCATCGACATCATGTTGGAAACCGGCCCCAGCGCACGCAGCATCCAAATCACCCTGAATCCTTTCACCTTGATTGGAGCCACCACCCGCAGCGGCTTGTTGACGGCACCTTTGCGTTCGCGTTTCGGCATCAATTTGCGTTTGGAATATTACGATGCAAAAACCTTGGCTAAAATTGTGAAGCGTTCGGCAGGCATCCTTCGTGTGCCCATCGACGACACGGCGGCCTTCGAGATTGCACGTCGCAGCCGTGGCACGCCGCGTATCGCCAACCTCTTGTTGCGCCGCGTCCGCGATTTCGCCCAAATCCAAGGCGACGGCACCATCACCATCGAAATCGCCCGCATCGGCTTAAAGGCTCTCAACGTGGACGAGCACGGCCTTGACGACATGGACAACAAAATTCTCTCGACCATCATCGACAAGTTCAAGGGTGGTCCCGTGGGTGTCAATACCATCGCCACAGCAGTAGGCGAGGACCCCGGCACCATCGAGGAGGTTTGCGAGCCGTTCTTAATCCAAGAAGGTTTCATCATGCGCACGCCTCGTGGCCGCGAGTGCACGGATTTGGCTTACAAGCACTTGGGCAAGATGCGGATTAAGCCTTCGGGAGAGATGAGTTTGTTTGAATAGGGAATTGGTGCGTATGGAAGAATAACGATAAAGCAAAGAACTATGGGTTTACCACTATTGATTTTCGGGTTGTTGACGGGCTCGTTTTTGGCGGCCTTGGTGGGATTGCTTGGTGCCAGAAGGAAGATTGGCTTCGGTTGGACCTTCTTTTTGTCCGTCCTGTTCACACCGCTCGTCGGATTGATTGTTTGCCTGCTCTCCGACAAACTGCCCGACGGCGAACGCAAATGGGGTTGTTTAGGCAGCGTTTTGGCCATCATCACTATTGCCTTATTTGTATTCTTGGCCTTGATGGTGGTTGGAGCAGTAGTGGTTTAACATTGCTGCACCTCACAAGTGCACGGACTTGGTTTACAAGTATTTGTGAAAGGTGTGCATTAAACTTACGGGGGAGATGGGTTTGTTTGAGCAGGGGAATGTTGTTTTCGGTTTTTCCGTGATTTTTTTAAGTTTTTATGTTTGGTTTACAAAAAGTTTTGTAGTTTTGCATCGTGTTTCGCTCCCACCTTAAGGCGACAAAACGTAACCTTCTGGCGCGTAGGCCAAACGCAGTACAAACCTGCCTTGGTACGTCGAAACGAGGAATGAGTGAGGATTGCGATTAAAGACACCGGGAACAGGACTTTTTGGATCCTCACTTTTCTTTTATCACCTTCCACCCTGTCAGCAGCCAGTTTACTTTGTTACCATGCCAGTTTTGCGATATGACGGCCTCAAAGCCGTCCTTTTGCAGGTAAACGCATTGCTTTGTGGGTTTGGTGTCGACGATTTTTCCGTAAACGATAACGTCCATGAGTTTCTTTACCACATGCAATCCTGTCTCTGGGAAAGCTTTTGGGTTGTTTGCGTGTTCGTAGTCGCGTTTGGCTATGATGTGTGATATTCCAAAAGCTTTCTTGAACTTTGGTGGAATGCCAGGTGTTCCATATTTTAAGCAAACTGGGCCGAGAGAGCAGAAAAATGCGTCGTCAATATCGGATTCTGTCTTGATCACTTTGTTTAGTGCGGCCAATGCTTTTCGTTTTTCAATTCTTTTGTCCATGTTTTCGTTTTGTTTCTTTTGTTTTTCAGCTTGTTTTTGAGTTGTTTCCAGTATGTTGCTGCTTTTATGCCGCAAAGAAATGCCATTTGTCAAGAACAAGCTGTTGATTAAACGTTTGTTGTCGACTGTAATCGTTTGTTGTCGTTTGCTGTCGGATAGATTGCAATCAATCAATGTTTTAGTTTTTTCTTGTTTAAAAAGGGTGGGCTGATTCTCAGTTTTTATGACAGGATTCATTCATAAAGCAAATTTTCCGTATTTTTGCAGTTTCTTTTCAAAACAGGAAAACAACACTGCAATAATATGGATTATAACTTTAGTGAAATCGAGAAGAAGTGGCAGCAGTATTGGCGCGACCACAAAGTGTATAAGGTTGATATTGACCACAGTAAGCCGAAATTTTATGTCTTGGACATGTTCCCGTATCCCTCGGGCGCAGGCCTGCATGTGGGTCATCCGTTAGGCTATATTGCCTCCGACATTTACGCGAGATACAAAAGGTTGAAAGGCTTCAACGTGTTGCACCCGATGGGCTACGATGCCTACGGTCTGCCCGCTGAGCAATATGCCATCCAGACAGGCACACATCCCGCCGTGACGACCGAGAAGAACATCAACCGCTACCGCGAGCAGATGGACAAAATCGGTTTCTGCTACGACTGGGACCGCGAGGTACGCACCTGTGAGCCAAGCTACTATAAATGGACACAATGGACTTTCCTCCAGCTGTTCAACTCGTTCTATTGCAACGGTTGCCAGAAAGCCCAACCTATCAGTAAGCTGATACATCGCTTTGAGGAAAAAGGCACCGAGGGCCTCAATGTGGCCGAGAGCAAGCCGCTGAGTTTCACTGCCGCCGAATGGAAAGCGATGAGCGAGAAGGAGCAGCAAGAGGTATTGATGAACTACCGCTTAGCCTATCAAGCTGAGGCGATGGTGAACTGGTGCCCCAGTTTGGGTACAGTGCTGGCCAATGATGAAGTTGCCGACGGACTTTCAGTGCGAGGCGGTTATCCTGTGGAGCGCAAGTCGATGAAACAGTGGCAACTCCGCATCACAGCCTACGCCGACCGCCTGCTTCAAGGCCTCGAAACCGTGGATTGGAGCGAGTCGGTGAAGGATCTGCAACGCAACTGGATTGGCAAGTCGATGGGTGCTTCCGTCATCTTCAAAGTTGAGGGTAAAGACATTGATTTGGAAGTGTTCACCACACGTGCCGATACCTTGTTTGGCACCACTTTCATGGTGCTGGCTCCTGAACATGAGTTGGTTTCGCAAATCACTACACCTGAGCAACGTACTGAAGTTGAAGAATACATCACCCGCACCAAGAACCGTAGCGAGCGTGAGCGTATGGCTGAGGTCCGCAAGGTGAGCGGTGCCTTCACAGGTGCTTTCGGCATCAACCCCATCACGGGTGCCAAACTCCCGATTTGGATTGCCGACTACGTGCTGATGGGCTACGGCACGGGTGCCATCATGGCCGTGCCTGCCCACGACAGCCGCGACTTCGCCTTCGCCCGCCACTTCAACCTGCCCATCATCCAAGTGGTGAAGAAACCCGGCACCGAGCCGACAGACCCCGCCACCTGGGAAGAGAGCTTCGATGCCAAGGACGGCGAATTAGTCAATTCAGGCTTCCTCAACAGTCTGACTGTCAAGAAAGCCATTGAGCGCATGATTGAAGAGTTGGAGAAATTGGGTGTCGGCACAGGCAAGACCAACTACCGCCTGCGCGATGCCATCTTCAGCCGTCAGCGTTATTGGGGCGAGCCTTTCCCGATTTACTACAAGGACGGCATGCCTTACGCCATGGACGAGTCGAAGCTGCCGCTTGAGCTGCCTGCCATTGACGAATACAAACCCACTGAGACAGGTGAGCCGCCTTTGGCCCGCGCCAAGAACTGGGTTACGGAGGAAGGCTATCCCATCGAGACCAACACCATGCCGGGCTTTGCCGGTTCGAGCGGTTACTATTTCCGCTACGAAGACCCGCACAACGACAAGGAGTATTTCAGTCGCGAAGCCAACGACTATTGGCAGAACGTCGACCTCTATATCGGTGGTGCTGAACATGCCACCGGCCACCTGATTTACAGCCGCTTCTGGTGCAAGTTCCTCTACGACATCGGTCTGTCGTGCAAGGACGAGCCTTTCCAGCGGATGATTAACCAGGGTATGATTCAAGGCCGTTCAAGCTTTGCCTATCGCGCTAACATGGAGAAAATAGGCGAGTACACTGTTTGGCAGTTGATTAAGGATAGTCGTATGGGAGTGAAGTTCGAGAAGGACTTCAAGGATGGCCGTCGTCGTTTCGACTTCTTCTGCCCTGAGAAGGGTATCCTCATCGAAATCAACCGCATGGGCAACCTTGAGAAAGTGGTCGAGCCTTGGAAAGAGTATGCCGAAAGCAAAGGCTACAAGTTGTTGATGGTTCCGATTGCCGAAATAGTGAATGATTGTGCTCAGGGCACCAATAAGGTGGAACAGAAGATTAGGGATTTGATTGACGGCAAAGAGGTTCCCGCTTTTGTTGACGGCCAGGAATTCAAGGGAGGCCCATTGTTCGTCTCCAAGAATTGGCAGGGCCGTGAGGAGTACACTGACCCGATTCACGTGGACATCAACATGGTGCGCAACGACATCCTTGATATAGAGGCCTTCCGCCAGTGGCGCGACGACTTAAAAGATGCTTGGTTTATCTTCGAGAAGGACAAAGACGGTAACGACATTTACGTGTGTGGTTCGGAAGTGGAGAAGATGTCGAAGTCGAAATACAACGTGCAGAATCCCGACGACCTCGTGGAGAAATACGGTGCTGACACCTTGCGTCTCTATGAGATGTTTCTCGGCCCCTTGGAGCAATCCAAACCCTGGGACACGCAAGGTATCGAAGGCACGTTCCGTTTCCTGCGCAAGTTCTGGAGGCTGTTCCACAACGAAAACAACGAGTTCAATGTTTCCGGTGAACCTGCCACTGCACCCGAACTGAAGAGCCTGCACAAGCTCATCAAGAAGGAAGAGGAAGGCATCGAGAGCATCTCGTTCAACACGGTTGTTTCGGCCTTCATGATTTGCGTCAACGAATTAGCCGACCTCAAGTGCAACAAGCGCGAGGTTTTAGAGCCGATGGCTATCTTGATTTCGCCTTACGCGCCGCACATTGCCGAGGAGTTGTGGCACCTGCTGGGTCATGAGGATTCGGTGGTGAATGCCGCGTTCCCTGTGTATGACGAGAGCAAAACCGTGGAGAACAGCTTCAACTATCCTGTGAGCTTCAACGGCAAGATGCGTTTCAATATGGAGTTGCCTGTGACGATGAACGCCGATGAAGTACAGGCCGCCGTGCTTGCCGCCCCTGAGTCCGCCAAATGGATTGAGGGTAAGCAGGTGCGCAAGGTGATTTACGTGCCGAAGAAGATTGTGAATATCGTGGTGGGATAAAGACTTCCTGCTTATTGTTGTGCCCGGTATTCCTTGGGCGACAAACCTGTATTTGTCTTAAAATAACGGGTGAATGCAGCTGGGTCTGAAAAGCCAAGCTGCTGGCTGATTTGTTGGATGTTGAGGTTACTGCTGTGGCGAAGTAATGACTTTGCTTGAACGATAACATAACCCGTAATCCATTCATTGGCGCTAATGCCGGTTTGTTTTTTGATGACGCTGCCAAAGTATTTGGGCGACAAGCAAAGAAGATTGGCATAATACTGCACCTCACGGCTTTCTTGGAAATGGTTGACAAAGGTGTTTTTAAAGCGGTTAACCAATTGTTGGGCTGGGGTGAGTTCCGGCGCCGATAAGCCGTTTTCATGTAGGTAGATTTCCATCAAATGCGTTCCTATCTCCATTTGCTTGATCAATAATTCGTCACGTTCAGGGTGGCTCAATTGACTGATGGCTTGGAGCATCATGAAATGCCCTTTCATGCCTTCGTATTGCTCATCACTCAGATGAAAAACGGAATTGTATCGGTATTCGGCATGCTCAAAATAAAAAGGATAGAGATGCTTCAGGCTTTGGAGATAACTTGGTGAGATGACGAGCAATGAAACCAAATAATCGTCGCTCGTCTCTTGTATCTCCATCACGTGACCAGGAGGCATCACGACAAAGTCGTGTCGATGGAATTCCTTTTGTTGCTTGTCAAAAAGGTTTTTCAGCCACCCCCGATGCGTTAGCCATAGTACGAAAAAAGGCGATGCGTAGGCTTTCTCGTAAATAGGCACTCGGTTGATGTTGTCAAATAACATTAGACCATGCTTTTTTATCTGGTCTCTTATTTCCTCCAAAGCGTGTGGTTGCTTATCCATTTGTTTCGGTCATTTTGCCTACAAAAATACTTGTTATTTGAATAAAAATCGAAAATAATCCGACCAAATGACAATTATTTCGTTCTAATCGTTACTTGATTTGTGTTGGAATAGCTCTACTTTTGTGACCGAGATGAAAAGAGCACAACGGCATCATTATCACTAGTTAGTGTCCATGTACTGGCTTCTCTTATTGTTTGGCGACAAAAGTGTATAGTCAGTGGAGTACTTTTTTTGTTTGTACTTCATTTTTTTCATTTAAAGTGGGATGGTGCCGTTTTTATTTTGCTTGCATCTCAAACACTACTGCATGCGGCATTTCAATATTGTTCGGGAAATCGATGCGGTAACGACCATCAGCCTCCTTGCGAAGGGTGGCTTTTTTGTTGCAACCTAACACCTTGATTTTACCCATCTTCAGGCCTGCAGACGGGCCGTCTGCAGGAACAGGAAAATCAAACCAATAGGTCTCAGGCACAGGACTTTCCTGTTCGTCCAATAGGAAGATACCATATACTTTGTCGCCCTTCTGTGTGAAGCGGAACTTGCCGTAGGTGAAGGGATAGATGGGGCGCGTGCCATAGATGGCTTCTCCGTTCACCTGCATCCATTCGCCGATTTCCTTCATGCGGAGCAAGGCCGTGTCGGGCAGGTTGCCGTCGGCATCTGGACCCACGTTGAGGAGGAAATTGCCGCCCTTGGCCACGATGTCGCATAAAAGATGGATAAGTTTGTTGGTGCTTTTGTAAGTGTCGGTGGAGACGTATGACCAGGAGTTGCCCATCGACATGCAGGTCTCCCAAGGGTAGGGCAGGAGCGAGTCAGGCACCTGCTGCTCAGGGGTTTGGTAGTTCTCGTATTTGCCGCCCACCGAGCGGTCCACGATAATGAGGTCGGGGTTGTTCTCGCGGGCGATTTCAGCTACGGTTGGCATGTCAATGTCTTGGATGTAACCTTGGCAGCCTAACCAGGGGCGTGTCTCTTCGTTCACGCTCCATTCGGGGCGCACCCAACCGCCATCGAGCCAAAGAATGTCGATGTCGCCGTAATTATGGGTGAGTTCTCGTATCTGTTTGTGGGTGAATTGCTTGTATTTCTCAAAACGCTCGGGCATGGCGGTCGGGTCATAGTTGACGTTGCGGTCGGGCGTGGCCCATTCGTGTGCCCAATAGTCGTCGCAGTGCCAGTCGGGTTTGGAGAAGTAGAGGCCTGTCCAGAAACCTTTTTCACGGAAGGCTTTCACCACTTCGCCTGTGATGTCGGCTTTGGGATTCTTCGAGAACGGACAGCTTGGGTCAACGGTGGAGTAGGAGGTCTCCTTGGTGTCGAACATGCAGAAGCCGTCGTGGTGCTTCGTGGTGAAGACGACATATTTCATGCCCGCGTTTTTGGCGGCCTCGGCCCATTTTGATGGGTCGAAGTTCTTCGGGTTAAAGGTCTTGTTAAGATTTTGGTAATCAGTTTTGTATTGGTAATAATCCGCGCCATCGCGGTTAATCCAAGGCTCGTTGCAAATCGACCATGATTCCACCACTTCCCATTGGGCATAGATGCCCCAGTGCATCATGAAGCCAAACTTCAAGTCTTGCCATTGGCTGATGCGGTTGGTGATGATGGGGTCGGTTTCGGGTTGTTGGTCGGTTTGGGCGAAGGCGGTCATGCCAACCAGGCACAACAGCATGGAGAAAAAGCACTTTTTCATCGTAAATTGGTTTTATTGCGCAAAAATAGAAAAAGTGGCCGAAATTTCCATAATTTTGCCAAATGAATTTTCAAAACTATCTGTAAGTGTATGGTAAATCGGAAATGGATTAGCGATTTGGTGGAGCCAGGGAAACCGGGCGTTCACTCCCAAATCTATGATTGCCTGATGTTTGTGGCGATAGTCTTAGGCACAGTGTCCTTGCTGTTTAGGGAATATTTGCCGCTGTTCTGGTATTTTGACATCATTTCAGGTGTCTTCTATATAGTGGACTATCTCCTTCGTTGGATGACCTGCGACCTGCGCTCCAAAAAGCCGAAATGGAAGGCGTTTCTTCTCTATCCATTTACTCCCATGGCCATCTTGGACCTTCTTTCCATCCTGCCCACCTTCGATGTAATCTCGTCATCCTACAAGCTGGCAAAGTCAGCGCGTCTGCTCAAGATATTCCGCTTCACAAAGATCATCCATTACATCGGTCCCTTGGAGATATTCGTCACTGTGATCAAGAAGCAGTGGAAACTACTGCTGGCTGTCGCGCTTGTGGCCATTTTCGACATCCTCATTACCGCTATCATTATGTTCCAGTCGGAGCAGGAAATCGATCCTGTCACCGGAGAGTATATCTTCAAGACCTTTTACGATGCCTTCTATTGGGCTGCCATCACGCTGACCACGGTGGGCTATGGCGATTTTAGTCCCGTGTCCGACATGGGCAAGACCCTCAGCATCATTTCTTCGTTGCTTGGGATTGGCATCATTGCCATGCCGTCAAGTATCATCACTGCTGGTTATATGCAGGAGTTGAACCGACGCTTGAAAGAGGAGGAAGAAGATCCGAAAGCGGAGATAAGCGAGGATAAAAAAGAAAGTTAAAAGCCACTTTGAAAACCCAAAAAATGAAACCCATCAAGCATATCACCTTATTAATAATAACCCTGCTGGCTTTGGCGGGCTGCCGAGAGGAAACGCCGAAGCCAGACCTGAGGCACGATGAGATAAAGGAGTTGAACGCACGTGTCTTGGAGAAGGCCATCGGCGAGCCCGACAGCGCGATGATGATGATTGACTCGCTCAAAACAAACGGTATCCTGCCCGACTACCGCTGCGACTTCCTCCGCGCCAAGATTTATGCGCAGACCCTGGAGGGCGCACAGCTCGACTCGGCCATCCTCATCGGTGAAAGGCTAATGACGCTCGACGCGGTCAATGAGGACTCGGCGCTGAAGCAGGACGTGCTCGAAATGCTCATAAATGCTTGCCGCCAGTACAACGACTACAAGAAGACGATACATTGGTGCACCCAGCTTATCGAGCTTTGCCGCGAAAACGGCGACGAGACGGAAGCCTTGCGCAACGAGGCGGAGATAGGACTGATGCTCGCCGGAATGGACAATGTTGACGAGGGTCTGGCGAAGATAGACACCGTCATCAGCCAACTCAACGGCAAACGCAAATTCAACGAGATGGATGCCTCCCTCATTGCCCTGAGGCGTAAGATCGCGGTGCTGAAAGACAATGGCCGCTACGACGAGATTCCTGATGTGGGGCAAGCCATCATCGACCTCCTTGACGATTTCGAGCAGAACCCCGACTTGTTCCACGACGGCACCTACCGCGAGCCGCCCGAGCATCTCCGCGCCGGCTACATCGACTTCTACCGCTCGCAGAACTATTCCAACATGGCGAATGCCTACGCCCACATGGGCGACAACACAACAGCCCGCTATTATCTCGACCTCTTCCTGCAGGGCGATTACGCCAAGACTTTCTCCGGTCGCCAGCACATCGCTGGCACTTACAGCCTGCTGGGGGAAGACGATAAGATGGAGGCCGTCCGCGCCGAGGAGAAAGCACGTCAGCGTGTGATGGAGCAGCAGCATGAGATTGAGCTTCAGCGCGAAGTCACCCGACACACTCAACAGTCGCGCACCATGATTGCTGTCATCGGTTTGCTGATATTGGTGTTTGCCGTCTATGCCGTCATCCAGCTGCGCAAGACACGCCGACGCAACCACATCCTCGCCCAGCAGATCACCGAAGCGGTAAAATACAAGGAAAAGTATAAGGAACTGTCAGCCAACAATGCCCAACTTTCAACTTTCAACGCTCAACTTTCTACTGACTCTAAACACTCAACTCTAAACACTCAACTTTCAACGCTCACCGACGCCGAGCTTTTCGACTATCTCCGCGATCTCATAGAGCGCGAGCAGCTGTTTCTCGACCCGAACTTCGAGCGACAAACGCTCATCAACCGCACGGGCTTGTCGAAAGAGCGCATCGGAGCGGCCTTCGCACAGGCTAGCGACTACAAGAGGCTCTCCACCTTTGTCCGCGAGCTTCGCTTAGACTATGCCGTCCGCTTGATGAACGAGCAGCCTGAGCTCTCCGTTGAGGACATTGCCCGTAGCAGCGGCTTCTTGCGTGCCGACACCTTTGCCACCAGTTTTCGGGCCAAATATGGCATGACTCCCACCGCCTATCGGCAGGCCAACGCTTTGTAATTTGTCTGAAACGCTTTGTAATTTGTCTGTTTTCTGACAAAAAGCAGGCCTAATGGATTTTTGCTTTGTGTTGGAAATCAGCAAAATAAAAACTGCTTTCTTTGTGATTTGTCCAAAACTTATTGTTCATTTGTCTGCGCGCTCGCGGACGCGTGTCCTTTTTATATTTTTGCGTCCGCAAAACGAAATCACGTAATCAATGAATAAAAAAGTAAATCAATCAAGACCTTCGCGTTGGCACTTGCATTGGGGGCAGCCCTATTGTTTCCCGTGCCGCTGAGTGCGCAACACGGCTTCGACAACGAGTCGTTTGGAGGTGCTTCGAGTGGTAATCCGATCGGCAACCAGTCGTTTGGAGATGCTTCGAGTGGTAGCTCGATTGGCAACCAGTCGTTTGGCGTGTCGAATCAAGTCTGGTTCGGCAACGCGACTGGACCTGGGCGCGACTCATCGAGGACGGCAAAGCCCTCCTGGCCATCGACCCCGACAATCCCACGCGCATCCTCTCCACCGACAAGAAGGCCCAGAAGGCTGGCGGCCTCTGCCTCGCCCTCAAGGGCGTGCCGGTGAAGCCCACCGACGACGTGGACGTGGACAAGGAGTACCAGCTCATCCCCCTCGACAGTTTATAAACATTTCAAATCAATTTAATTCTATAATTTATCAAAATGAAAAAATTTATCAAAATGAAAACAAAAATTCTATCAATCCTTGCCCTGCTGCTCATGACTGTGACGCAGGGGGCGTGGGCGCAGGAGACACTCACCGTGTATGACGGAACTGCTGATAACCGGTACAGCCCGATGAACAGTTATATCTTTGACAACTACACAAAATGTGAATGCATCATTCCTGCTTCAGAGTTAACCGCAATGGAAGGCGGCACAATTACCGCCATCACATTCTATGCAAGGGCTGTAGCTACACAGAATGCCGCCTGGACTAATACAAACCAGAAAGTCTTCTTGAAAGAAGTCTCTGGAACCACTCTTAGTAGCTACAGCGGTATGACAGATGCCACCGTCGTTTTTGATGGTACGTTGCCCATGCCAACAACTTCCGCAAGCGGGTACACCATTTCGTTCTCCCAGGGCTACACCTACAACGGAGGCAACCTGCTGATTGGCGTATATAACGACGCTAAAGGTAAGTACAACCAAGTGAGATGGTATGGAATCGACAATCAGTCTTCCGGCGTATCTGCTTACGGATACAGCACTCTCAGCCCTGCAGAGGTCGGCTTCACTAAACAGACATTCCTCCCCAAGACCACGTTTACCTATGAGACCCCTCCCACCGCTGTCGACCTCGGACTGCCCAGCGGCACGAGGTGGGCTGACATGAACGTCGGCGCAGGCAGCGAGACGGGCTACGGCACCTACTACGCATGGAGCAGCAGCGACATCGCCACCGCACAATGGGGCAACGACTGGCGCATGCCGACGCTGACCGAAGCACAGGAACTCATCAACAACACCGACCAGGAGTGGGCTACCATCGGAGGCGTGAACGGCACGAAGTTCATGAAGAAGACCGACCACTCGGTTTATATTTTCGTACCAGCAGCCGGATGGGACGGCAGCGGCAACGGCAACATCGGCACCGCTGGCGCATACTGGACATCGACCGCACAGAACGAGAGCAGAGCCTACGAGTTTGTCATCAGAGCCTCGGGTAACGCCACGGGCAACGACAACATGACCCACCAGTTCACCGTCCGCCCCGTGCAGATGTTCGCGGGCGAAGGCACCCAGGCCTCACCCTACGAAATCGCCAGCACGACTGACTGGAACAACCTCGTCACGGCAGTGAACGGCGGCGAGACCTACAGCGGCAACTACTTCAAGATGACCGCCAACGTGGGCACCGTCTCGACGTGGATGACCGGCACGTTCAGCGGCACGTTCGACGGCGACGGCAAGACGCTGACGGTGGGGTACTCGGCAACGACGAACAACTGCGCCCCGTTCGGCTATCTGAACGGCACGGTGCAGAACCTCAAGGTGGCGGGCAACATCAGCACGTCGAAGCAATACGCCGGCGGCTTGGCCGCATGGGTTAAGACTGGCCACACGGCTAACGTCACCAACTGCCGCGTCGCGGCCACCATCAACAGCACCTATAGCGGCGACGGCTCGTCGGCAGGCTTCGTGGCCTATGTCGATGGCAGGCTCAACGTGACGGGCTGCGCCTTCACGGGCACACTGGCTGGCAGCAATGCCTATGCGTGGGGCGGCTTCGTGAGCTACAACGTCGGAAGGTCCGACATCACCAACTGCCTCTTCGCCCCCGCCAGCGTGACAGCCAAGGCTGACTATTCCGCCACCGTAGGACGCAATGGCGGCGGCACACTAAACTTCGCCAACTTCTACTACACGCAGAAGTTCAACACCGCCCAGGGCCTCCAGGCCCGCACCATCGTCAAGGGCGACGGCGTGAGCTCGCTCTCGGTGACCAAAGGTTCGGGCACAACCTACAACGTGGCGGGCATCACCGTCTATAGCAACGGCGTGGACTACAACTCAAACTTCTACTGCGGCAGCGGACAGACCGTCAGCCTCGCCCTCACCGCCGAGACCCGCAGCGGCTACCAGTTCACGCAGTACGCTGCATCACAGGGCACGCTCTCTGCACAGACCGCCACCTCGGCCACCCTCACCATGCCCGCCGCCAACTCGACGGCAAACGACGCGGTGACCGTCACGGCCCAGTACCTCTCGGGCGAAGGCACCGAGGCATCGCCCTACCTCATCGCCAGCACGACGGACTGGAACAACATCTCGGCGGCTGTCAACGGCGGCGAGACCTACAGCGGCAAGTACTTCAAGATGACGGCCAACGTGGGTACGGTCTCGACGACAGTAGGTACGAGTGCGAGTGCGTTCAACGGCACATTCGACGGCAACGGCCACACGCTGAACGTGAACATCAGCAACAGCAACCCTGACACGCGCACGGCTCCCTTCGCATGGGCTGGCGGCTCGGCCGTCATCAAGAACCTGCACGTGACGGGCTCCCTCACGAACACGGCACGTACCTCCGGCATCGTAGGCTCATGCTACGCCACGACGCAGATTTCGAGCTGCCGCGTCTCGGCCACCATCAGCGGCAGCAATCACACGAGCGGTATCTCCATTTCGGGCGGCCAGATTACGAACTGCCTCTTCGACGGCAAGATAAACGGAACGGCCAGCACTGCAGGCTTCGCGACATACGTGGCCGATGGCACCAAGATTACCAACTGCCTCTTCAAGCCACAGTCCGGCTCCAGCATTCCCTCCAGCCAGGGCTGCTTCTACACCTCGGAATCGGGCAAAACTCCGACTTTCGACAACTGCTACTATACCAGCACGGCTGGCGGCACCGCCCAGGGCACCGACGGCTCGGGTATGACCGCCGAGCAGCTCGTCGAAAACCTCGGCCCCAGCAACTGGAAGGTGGTCGATGGCAATGCAATACCCAAGGTTCATCCCAACCTCGCGGGCGAAGGCACCGAGGATTCGCCCTACCTCATCGCCAGCACGACGGACTGGAACAACCTCGTCTCGGCAGTGAACGCCGGCGAGACCTACAACGGCAACTACTTCAAGATGACCGCCAACGTGGACGCTTCGAAGATGATTGGCAGCAGCACCGAGACTTTCAAGGGCAACTTCGACGGCGACGGCTACACGCTGAACCTCAACATCAATATGACAGCTAGCAGTTCACAGATTGCTGCGCCCTTCGCCTATGTCGTTGGTGGCACTATCAAGAACGTGAAATTGACGGGAACCGTCAACACGGCGGGCATGCGCTCGTCAAGCCTCATCGGATACGCTGACAACTGCACCATCAGGAACTGCACCAGCAGCGTGGCCATCAGTTCGAGTCGTAATAATGACGTTGACGGCGGTGCCTTTGTGGCATGTGTCATCAAGGACAAGACAGTGACCATCGAGGGCTGCGCCTTCACGGGCAGCATCACCTTCAGCGACGCTGCGGGCTACGAGGGCGGTGGCTTTGTAGGCTGGATGCGCAGTCCTTCTACGGTAACGCTGACCAACTGCCTGTTCGCTCCCTCGGCTGTCAGCCTGGCGAAGGCTTCACCCGCTTTCAAAATGTTCGCCTATGACAATGCGGGCACCACGCTCACCCTCAACAACTGCTACTATAACGACGTGGCGGCAGCCGAATCGAAGATTACGGTTCAGGGCCTCCAGGCCCGCAGCATCGCCAAAGGCGCCAACGTGACCACGCTCGCCATCAGCGGTGCTGGCACGGAGTATGACGTCAGCGGCATCACCTCATACGGCACGGGTATTCAGTATGGCGGCGTGCTCTATGGCGGTAACGAAGATGCTGTCAGCCTTACTCTAACTGCTCCTGAACATGACGGATATGGATTCGTCTATAGTGCAGACAACGGAACTGTCACTGGAAACAACAATCCTTATACCCTAACCATGGTGGATGCCAATGCCATTATCAATGTAAAGTATTCGGCTTCCAAAGCCATCAATAAATACACATCCGATGATACCTCAGATGGCTGGTATCTCATTGCATCGCCTTTGGATGGCGAAGTTGAGGTGGATGAAGTGGAACACCTGCAAGATAACGTGTACGACCTTTACTTTTTTGACCAAAGTCGGGAGAAAGAGTGGGTGAACTACAAAGAGCACGAAGGTAATGCCAATCCCGGCTTCGATTTAGTGTCAGGCAAAGGCTACCTTTACGCCAACAGCGGGGATGTCACGCTCACCTTCATTGGTACACCCTACAGCGGCAACGGCGAGGTTTCTTTGGCTTATTCAGTAGACAACCCCGATGTAAACATGCGCGGCTGGAATCTTGTGGGCAACCCGTTTGCCACCACAGCTACACTGAACAAGCCTTTCTATAAGATGAACAATGATGGTAATGGTTTAACAGCAAAAATCGAAGACCTCAACACTACTATTGCCGCCATGGAAGGCGTGTTTGTACAAGCAACAGCGGAAGGCCAGTCGGCTACCTTCACGGCCCAAACCAGCAAGGGTGGACAGCAAGCCATCGCCAAGACCAACATAGTGCTCAGCGGCAACAAGGGCAAGGTGTTGGACAACGCCATCATCCGCTTCGACAATGGCGAGACCCTTGGCAAGTTCTACTTCGGTGAACAAAACGCCAACCTCTACATCCCGCAAGATGCCGAGGAATACGCCATCGCCACCAGCAACGGCCAAGGCGAAATGCCTTTGAACTTCAAAGCCAACGCTAACGGCGAATACACCCTTACGGTAAATCCCGAGAACGTGGAGATGGGCTATTTACACCTTATTGATAATATGACTGGCGCCGACATTGACCTGCTGCAAACGCCTGAATACAGCTTCAGCGCCAAGGCGACGGACTACGAAAGCCGCTTCCGCCTCGTGTTCGTTTGCGGGGACGCAAACGACGACAATGGCGACAATGAGACCTTTGCTTTCTTCAGCAACGGCAGCTGGGTCATCGCCAATGAAGGTGAAGCCACTCTGCAAGTCATCGACCTCAACGGCCGCATCCTGAGCAGCGAGACGGTCAACGGCAGCGTCAGCAAGAGCATCAACCAGCCTGCTGGTGTGTATATGATTCGTCTTATCAATGGAGAGAATGTTAAGGTGCAGAAAGTGGTGATTGAATGATAGAGATTCCCCTGCGGGGAATGGAGTTAAGGCTTAAGTTTCCATGCGGCGGCTGAAAGTGCTACAAGTTGGTAACTGGTTCTTACCGCCGCTGGCTACAAAAACAAAAAACTCCATTCCCGCGAAGCGGGAAACTCAATAGCAAAATAAACGATAGAACGATAACAAACAAATAAACAACAAAATACAAAAATGAAAAAACTGATAGTAACCATCGCAATCGTCCTCTTCATGGGCATGACCACCTTCGCACAAGAAGCTTTCACCGGTGCCGACGGCGTCGCCGAAAGCGGCCTCTTCAGTTTGGGCACAAACTTCTTCGGCAACGGAGAACTCGGCTTGTTCTCTCCTGATTACTACGATTATGAAGATGAATACGAGGCCTACAACAACTATCCGCAAAACTATGTGGACAATGGCCTTTTCGGCATGGGTGGAGGCACACTCTTCAGCAATACCAGAAGTGGCGGTCTTGTGTTGCCTGGTTCTCATGGTCAAACTGACGACTCTAACGCTCCTTTGGGCAGCGGCGTGGTCGTGCTGCTCGGCATGGGCGCGGCTTACGCAATGAAGAAAAAGAGAGAGAAGTAAAAAGACAGAATCTGTTATGCAAAGGCGGGGAGCTGACAACAGCTTCCCGCTTTTGCTTGTTGACGATATTGCTTTTTTCCCTATCTTTGCCCGATTTTAGAACAAGATTATCCCGATAACAAACAATTAAATTATGTAATTATGAATAAACCCCATCTTTTATTATGCTCAGCGTTGCTATTGGCCTGTGGCATGATGGTTTCCTGCGGCGGGAGCCAGACACAATTTGAGATGCCTGTGGCGAAGTACGAGACCAAAGTGCTTCAACCCGAAACCAAAACCTATAACATGACGTTTCCGGCAACGACCTGCGGCATCACTGAAATCAAGGTGTATCCGCAAGTTGAAGGCCTTGTTACGAAGAAGAATTACACCCCAGGCACCATTGTCTCCAAGGGCCAAACCCTCTTTGTGATCGACCCGACCGAGTACCAACTCAGCGTGCAGAGTGCCGAAGCCGACCTGAAGGTGGCCAAGGCCAATTTGGAGACCACGAGGTTGCAGTATGAGTCGAACCTGAAACTGCATGAAAAGAAAATCATCAGCGATTATGTGCTCAATACCAGCCTCAACGACTATAACTCGGCACAGGCCTTGGTGTCGCAGGCCCAGGCACAGCTCAACATCGCAAGGACCAACCTCGGCTATTGCACCGTCACGGCTCCGGTGACAGGCTTCATCGCTGGCAACGAGTTCAATGTGGGCGATATGGTGAGCAGATCCAGATATGTGTGTACCGTGAGCGACATCAGCAAGGTGAAAGCCAACTTCTCCATCACGGAAACCCAGTTGTTGAGCCTCGTCATGGAATATCACTTGACTACCGGCAAAAACGGCATGGAAGGCCCCAACGGCTCTCTCATCAGCGATGTGATGCCCAAAGTGAAACTCAAGCTGAAGGACGGTTCCATCTATCAACATGATGGCAATTTGACCGTCATTGGCGCGCTCGTCAGCCAGACCACGGGAACAGCGTCATGCGAGGCCGAGTTCGATAATCCCGACGGCGTGCTTCGCTCGGGCTTGTCGGCCAATATCATCATCCCCTTGACGATCGACAGCGTATTGAGTGTGCCGCAGACGGCTGCCGTGCGCCTGCAAGACCAGATGATGTTCTACCGCGTCAAGCAAGACGGCACGGTGGAAGGCATCATCTGCAAGGAAGTGTATCCATCCAACGATGGAACGGAATATTACATCCTCGAAGGCTTGAACGCTGGCGACGAAATAGTCACCAACGGTGCGGGCAAATTGTCAAATGGTGCTAAAATCAGATAACCATGGATAAACCCGTGAAACAGAAATATTTCGTAAAGCACTGGGTGGCGGCATTAGTCGTCGGCGTGCTGATTTGCCTTATCGGTATTGTGGGACTCAACTCGGTTTCGATTGAGCAATACCCCAACATTGCGCCTCCGCAGGTCGTTATCTCGGCCAATTACACCGGAGCCGACGCGGCCTCTGTCATGAAATCGGTCATCATGCCCATCGAGGAGAAGGTGAACGGCGTGGAGGACATGATGTATATCTCATCAGCGGCCTTCTCCAACGGCAGTGCGGAAATCAATGTGTATTTCAAGCAAGGCACCGATGCCGACCAAGCCACCGTAAACGTGCAAAACCGTGTGAGTCAGGCTCAAGGCTCGTTGCCTGCCGCAGTGACCGCTCAAGGTATCACCGTGCAAAAGATTGTCAACTCCATTCTGCAAATCCAATGTTTGGAAAGCACCGACGACCGATTTGACCAGAAGTTTATCGGAAACTACTTGGACATCAACGTGATGCCGCGCATCAGCCGTATCACGGGTGTGGGTGGCACCACGCTGTTGGGCGACACCTACGGTGTGCGTATCTGGATCAAGCCGGATGTGATGGCTTCCTACGGTATCACCAAGGACGAGATAATCGCTGCCATCAATGCGCAACACTTGGTGGCGCCTGTGGGTAGCATCGAGAGTACCGTGAACAAGATCGACATCGAGTTCAAGGGACAACTTGACGAGATGAGCGAGTTTGAGCAAATCATCCTGCGTGCCACTCCCGGCGGCGAGGTGTTGCGCCTAAGAGATGTGGCCGACGTGGAGTTGGGAACAAGGTCGTACTCCTTCCGTTCGATGGTGGACGGACACCCCGGAGTCATGTTCTTGGTCAAGCAGGCCCCAGGTGCCAATGCTACCCAGGTCAACGCCGAAATCAACAGGGTAATCAAGGATATCTCCAAGTCGTTGCCTGCTGGTCTGGAATTCAAGCAGTTGGAGACCTCTGATGATTTCCTTTACGCCTCCATCCACAATGTCGTTGAGACCCTCATCATCGCCATCATCCTCGTGATTCTCATCGTGTATCTGTTCCTGCAGGATTTCAAGGCGACTTTGATTCCTTCAATTTCCATCATCGTGTCGTTGGTAGGTACCTTCGCCATTGTGTGGGCCTTGGGCTATTCGCTCAACCTCATCACGCTATTCGCCTTGGTGTTGGCCATCGGAACCGTCGTCGACGATGCCATTGTGGTTGTTGAGGCAGTGATGACCAAGATGGAGACAGGAAAATATACCGCTGCCTCCGCCACCACCGAGGCACTCCATGAGGTGACGGCAGCCGCCATTTCAACCACCTTGGTGTTTGTCGCCGTGTTCATCCCCGTGACTTTCATATCTGGTACACAAGGCACTTTCTTCAAGCAGTTTGGTTTCATCATGTCGGGTTCGGTGTGCCTCTCCACCCTTTCTGCTTTGACCATCTGCCCAGCCCTTTGCGCGCTTTTGTTCAAGCCGAAAAAGGAAGGCGAGAAAGAGCGGAAAAACCTCAGTTATTACGTCAAGCAAGCCTACGATGTGGCTTTCAATGCCATTTTGGGCAAATATATGAAAGGTGTGGGCAGATTCATCAAACGCCCCGCTATTTCTTGGCTTCTGATTGTGATTTTCAGTCTCGGTATGGTATGGCTGATGAAGTCCGCCCAATCGGAACTCGTCCCGCAGGAAGACCAAGGCTTCTTCTTCGTCGATGTGCAAACCTCACCGGGCACCTATCTGAACGAAACGGAAACGGCTGTCAATAAGCTCCAAGAATACATTAGTTCGATAGACGATGTTGAATTGATGAGTGGCGTGTCGGGTTTCTCCATCATGAACGGAGGTAGCGGCACCAACTACGGCACCTTGATGGTGCGTCTGAAAAACTGGAGCGAGCGCGACTTCTACAGCATTGCCATGGTGCAAAACCAGATTTCTTTATGGGCCATGGAGAACATGCCAGAGGCCGATGTCACGGCGTTCCAAATGCCTCAGATTCCTGGCTACGGCTCAGGCTCGACGATTGAGTTGAACCTCCAGAACAGTTCGAGTGACGATGACGCGACTTTCATCAATTATTCGAACGAGTTCACGCAGAAACTGAATGAACGTCCGGAGGTGATGTTGGCTATACCATCCTATTCGGCCAACTATCCGAAATACACGCTCACCGTTGATGTGGCGGCCTGCATCAGCAAGGGCGTCTCGCCCCAGACTGTTGTCGAGACCATCGGTACTAACCTTGCCGGGTCGTATATCAGTACCTACACCAAGTACGGAAAGGTTTACTATGTGATTGTGGAGGCGGGTGATGAGTATCGTATGGAGCCGAGCGTGCTCAACAACATCTATGTTCCGGCGGGCGAAGAGATGACTCCCGTGTCGGAGTTGGTCACCCTCACCCCGACCTTGGGCACCTCTATGGAACGCCGTTTCAACCTGTTTACCTGTTACAACCTCAATGTGATTACCAACCCAGGTTATACCTCGTCGCATGTGCGTACCGCCGTTGATGAGGTGATGGCGGAGGTATTCCCCGAAGGCTACAGCTACGAGTATGGTGGCATGGCGCGTGAGGAAGCTGCCAACGCCGGTTCCAACACCACCGTGATTATCTATGCCATCGCGGTTTTGTTGATTTACCTCATCCTTGCCGTGTTGTACAACTCGGTGTTTATCCCCTTCGCGGTGCTGCTGTCCATTCCGTTCGGTATCTTCGGCGCTTACCTTGCGGTTCGTCCTTTGGAGATGCTGATGGGTGTGGGCGTCAATGTTTACGTGCAGGTGGGTGTCATCATGCTGATGGGTTTGGCGGCCAAGACAGCCATTCTGATCACCGAGTTTGCCGTGCAGAAACGCAAGGAGGGCTTGTCGATTTACGACGCTGCTGTCGGTGCCTGCCAAGACCGTCTGCGTCCTATCTTGATGACCGTGTTGACCATGATTATCGGTATGATCCCGCTGATTGTCGGAACCGGTGCAGGCGCTGTGGGCAACAAGTCGCTGTCCATCGCCGTGGTGGGTGGTATGACGGTGGCTATCATCGCCATCCTGTTCGTCACGCCGGCATTGTACATCGTGTTCCAGAACATTCACGAGCGTTTAACTCCTGATAAACCTGATGAAGTAGAAGTAGATGAGTAAATTTAGTTTACATAAACGACTTTTGAGATTCCCTTGCAGGGAATGGAGTTCGTTCGTTTTTCTACATGCGGCGGCCTGTGGGGTTTACGAACAGTCAACATGTTCATGCCGCCGCTTAATAACTATGTCTTAACTCCATTCCACGTTAGGGGAATCTATTGTATGTAGTTTAATTTTGAATAGTTACTTAATGATGAAAAAGATGAAAAGATATATAATTCTGCTGTTTGTTGGCCTGCTTCTGTTGCCAGGCTGCAACCTCTATAAGAAATACGAGTCAGCCGCCACCGTCCAAGACAACATTATGGGCGATGTGGTGAATCCGCAAGACACGTTGTCGATGGGCGATTTGAATTGGCGTGATGTCTTCAAAGACCCCTTGCTCCAGCGACTCATCGAGACGGCTTTGACCAACAACACCAACATTCGCACCGCCCAACTCTCCATCGAGCAGGCGCAAAACGCGGTGATGTCGGCCAAATGGGGCTATGCTCCGACTTTGGCGTTTGCTCCTAATGCCACCTATATGTATCAAGGTGGAGCCAGTAGCTACAACGTTCAACTTCCGGTGAGGGCCAGCTGGCAGTTGGGCATTTTCGGCCAGACGCGTAGCAAGATTCGTTCGGCGAAGGCCAAACTTGCCTACGACGAGGATTACCGCCAGGCCGTGCAAGTCGACTTGGCCGCCAATGTCGCCAATTATTACTACAGTTTGGTGATGCTCGACCGTCAGCTGAAGATTTCGGAAGAGACGGAGAAACTGTATGAGGCGTCCTACGAAACTACGCAAGCCTTATACCAGGCGGGTACCTACAACAGTCCTGCCGTGTATGAGATGCAGGCTTCGTTGGAGTCTTTGCGTGCCAATATTGTCGATTTGCGCAACAGTATTGCCTCCACTGAAGCGTCACTCTGCCTCTTGCTTGCCGAGCCGCCCCACCACATTGAGCGTTCCACTTTCGATGCGTTTGAGATGCCCGAACAACTTCACATCGGTTTGCCTGTCCGCTTGCTCGATGCCCGGCCTGATGTCCGCATGGCCGAACGCAACGTGGAGATGGCCTATTACAGCACCCAACAGGCCCGTCAGAGCTTCTATCCTTCGCTGAGCATCGACGGTTTGATTGGCTACGCCGGCACTTTCAACGCGCTTGGCCTCATTGCTGATGCGGTTGGCTCGCTGGCACAGCCTATCTTCCAAGGTGGACAACTCAAGGCACAACTCCGCAACGCCAAGGCGGACCAAGAAAAGGCGAGATTAGAGTTTGCCTATACGCTCTACAATGCTGGTAGTGAGGTGTATAAGTACAAGAAAGCCTGCGAAACAGCCGAGGAGAAGGCCGGACACATCGACATCCGCGTGAATGCCCTTCAGGAGGCATATAATGCCACCACCGAGTTGATGAACCACGGTTCGACCACCTATTTGGAGGTTCTTACCGCGCAGGAGTCGTTGCTTTCGGCACAACTCTCGCAGGTGGAGAACCAATACGAAATGATACAGGCGCTCATCAATCTTTACACCGCTTTGGGTGGGTTTGGGAAGTAAATTATGCCATCGCTTTTATAAACTATGGCATAACTCCATTAAACAACTATGCTAACAAGATTCAAAGAGCGAGCCAAAATCATTGATGTCGTGATGACCACCTTGGCCATTATGCTCTCGGTGGGCATCATGATTTACGGCATCTTCCATTTCGGGCTGAAGGAAAGTTGGCCCGAGTTGGTGCTCAACCTGTTTTACATCGCCTGCATCGTGATGATTTGGATGTACTTTTTCAACCGTCTCCAAGCCCAACAGTTCAACTACTGGTGCACGGTGTGTGTGGGCGTGACGATACTGCTGCGCGACATTCTTTTCCCGCCTTCATTGGCCTATTACGTGCTGCATATAGCGTGTCTCACCCTCTCGGTGCTGTTGCTCCTCATGCTTACCTTCTTCTATGCCCGCAAAGACTGGGAGAGTTACACCAAGGGGAACTTGTGGACGATTTTCGTCATCGACATGCTCATTGCCATACTTTATCACATTGACATCGTTATCGAGTCTTCCGACGAGTACACCACCTATATGCTCACGGAAATCTGGATTCGTCCCACCATCACTTACGGATTGGTGGCCTGCTTCGTGTCGGAAACCAAAAAGAAAATACAAACACCATGACAAAGCGAAAAGTCTTCTATGTTCTTGTAGTGCTGTTAGCCGTTGCGGTGCCAGCCTTGGCCGTTTTTACCGGAATAGATTTGGATGCCACCTTGGCCAACCTGCGGCGGGAATTATGCTATGATTACTACCAAATTTCCCAGACGCAAGAAGATTTCAGGGAGTATTACGCCGGACAGCACCAGCAGATGGTGGAGATTGCCAAGAAATGCAACGACCAATCGCTGATGCTGTATTCCCAAAAACAGGACTACACCTTCGACATCAGCTATGCATTAGAGAAGGTGACCCAGGAATACGAAGACTTCAACAAGAACCGCACGCCTTACGACCGCATCGTGACGAAGTTGAACATCGAAATCAACCGTTACGCCCGATTGATTGAATCGCTCCGCCGCCTCCCACCTGAGTTGAAGGAAGTGGAGTTGGTGCCCGACAGCCTTGCCTATCATAACGACTCATTGGATGCCCACCTGGAGCACAACGAAAGCCTCTTGGAGCAGAAACTGTATGAGCAGGTGGACTTGATCATGGCTATCATCGCGACGCAGGATACCTTGCCTCGGGACTCGTTGGCGTTCGGGGACAGCCTTGCCAGTTTTATTGATACGATAGATGCTCTTGTGCCGCACACAAAAAATCCTATCGAAGAGAAACGGCCTGAGCCAGAGGAAGCCATCGTTGATGCAGTCGTCGTTGATTCGGTTGCGGTGCAGGACACAACGGCCAAAGAGGGAAGCACTTCGCCGTTCGTTCTGAGCGAAATAGGCCAGATGGAACGCGACTCGTGTATTTTCTACGCTTCCCAACTGCTGAAAATCTATGCCCAGACGCGCGAGGTGGTCATGGCCGACAGCACCTACTACATCGAGGCCTGGCTGCGCATGAAGGAATCTTATGACTATGCACAGGATTACTACAAAATCCTCCAGAAAAGTGTGTTCGTGGACGGCCAGACGCCCTGGTTGCAAATTCTGAAGCATCCCGTGGTCTATTGGCGACAGGCCAAACACGCCATGGAAGAGCGGTTTTCCTCGAATTTTCTCCAGAAACTGTCAGACTATGATGAATCAGACGGCATGAATAAAGACAGCCGTTTCAACAACTCGGCCACGCTGCTCTATTTGGTGCTTTACATTTTAATCTTCTTCGTTCTGTGGGGCATTGCCGCCCTGCTGATGCGTCTGGTCTATCGTTTCGTGAAACCGCTCGACAAGGCCGTAGCCAAGGAGCAAAGGCGTTATATCGCCCTTCTGTTAGGCTGTGTCCTGTTTATCCTCCTCAGTTACGAAACCACAGTGGACGAAAGAGCGGCCAAGTCCATCAGCCTGATGCATACCTTCATCTTCCTGCTGATGGCCATCACGACGGCGCAACTCATCCGCTTGGAGCCCAGCAAACTCAAAAACGGCATCCGAAACTACTTGTCCACTATTTTCACGGCGCTCTTTGTCATCAGTTGCCGCGTGCTTTTCCTGCCTAACGCCTTCCTGAATTTCATCTTCCCGCCCCTTTTGCTGATTATGACGGCGTGGCAGTTGATTGCCAATTTGCGACGGAGCAAGAAATCTGATCGGGCCGATGCCATTATTGGCTGGATTTCATTAGGCGTAACCGCCGTTGCCATGTTCTTCAGTTGGGCCGGTTACATCTTCTTGGCACTCATCATCTTGGTTTGGTGGTTTTTCCTGTTGACGGCCATCCTTGCCATTGTCACGATATGGCACCTGCTGCTTTGGTACAAAGAGCATCGGTTGGACAAGCGGGTGGAGGAGCACAAGGCTAAGATTACCTATTTGTCAGGTATTTCCAAGGACAGTTTGATGTTTTCCGTTACCTGGTTCTACGACTTGATACGCGATGTGGTTGTCCCGCTGTTAGTGTTGGTGTCGTTCCCGCTGTGCATCCGATGGGCATTGAACATCTTTGAGTTCAACGACTTGTATCGTCAGATTTTCGTGGAGCCTTTCGTCCAACATGGGGAAGGCGGATTCAAGGTGTCATTGTATGCCCTTTTGCTCCTTGCGGGGCTGTTCTTTGTGTTCCGTTACCTGAACAAGGCCATCCACACCATTTGGGAGCAGGCCAAGTACAATCGTTTCCTCCGCAAGTACAATCGGACAACCATCCGCAAAAATGAAATCAACCTTTCGTTGGGCAACAGCCTCATTAGTGTATTCGTCTGGTTTGTTTACATTTACATTTTCATCGTCACTTTAAACATACCTACCAGTTCGTTAGGACTGATTGCAGGCGGTTTGTCAGCTGGTATCGGTATTGCTCTCAAGGACATTATCAACAATTTTGTTTACGGCATCCAGCTCATGGGCGGACGCTTGAGGGTGGGCGACTGGATTGAGTGCGATGGCGTTCGCGGTGCGGTCACTGACATCAATTACCAAAGCACACAGATAGAGACTTACGATGGCACCACTGTTTCCTTCCTCAACTCGGCGCTGTTCTCCAAGAGTTTCACCAACCTCACCAAGAGCGACTCATACGAGTGCCTCAAGTTGCATGTGAGCGTGGCCTACGGCACCGATTTGCAGCGTGCGCGCGATGTCCTTGTTGAAGCCATGCAGGTGATGCGCACCAAAGATGCCTATGGACGAGAAATCGTGGAGCCGAAGCGAGGCATCTATGTGGTGTTTGGAGCATTTGGCGACAGTGGTGTGGATATTATAGTGAAGCAATACGTCTTGGCCGCCGAGCGTATCGCCTACGCCGACCGTGCCCCTGAAATCATGTACAACGCCCTGAACGCCAACGGCATCAAGATTCCGTTCCCGCAGCGCGATGTTCACATGATTAAAGATGATGATTAGGATACGAGAATATAATTAACCGCCGCAAAGGTCACGAGAACCTTTGCGGCGGTTTTTACATTTTTCTATGTGACGAATAGTTTTATTCCTGTTCCATCATGGCCCGAACTTCTTTGGCCTTCACGGTGTAGATGTTGCCGTTGGCATCGCAGAGGTAGAAGGAGCCGTTGTGGCGGCAACGCATGGCAATCAGCCTTTGCATTGAGAGGTCAAGGCCGCTCATCAGTTTCTTGGTGAAGGACGAAACTTCATTCTTCTTGGCATTCACTGTTACTGTTGTCATATTGTCTGATTTTTTTGAATTTTTCTTCATTGTAAAACTTGGTGGATTTGATGTTGCCTTCGGCGATGACTTCAGAGGGCATGATGCTGTTGTCGATGAACAGGAAATAGTCGACAATGGGGCAATAGAGGTTGAAAAGGTTCTTGATGCCCGCTTTGTAACGCCTGCGGATGATACTGTCGTCCACATGATGACCGCCGTGCTTCACACGCTCCGCCACGCGCTTAATAGCTAATTCAGGGCTTTGCAGCCAGAAATAAATCAGGCTGGCTTTATAGCCTTCCTCGCGGGCTTTCTTGATGAGTGCGTGATAGGATTTTGCGGCCAAGGTGGTCTCGATGGCAAAGTCGGCTTTGTCAGCGATGAGTTTCTTGATGCGCGACAACATCAGGCGACCTGCGGCGACCTTGGCACCGTCGGGGTTGAGTGGAGAAAGACCCTTGGCGATTTCGTCGCAGTTGACGAACTCCTTGCATTCTAAGGTCTCGGGCAACACCGTCAAAGAGGCGGTCGTCTTTCCCGCTCCGTTGCAACCTGATATGATATATAAATTCGGCATCAAATAAAAATCTGCTCGTTTTCAGATGGCATTTTTCATGCCAAAACTGGCGGCAAAGATACAACTTTTGTGAACATGTCAACACTTTTCCACACTTTTCCACGATATTTTTTTGAACGGTTTCTGTTAATAGGCTGAAACTCAAAGGAAACCCAAATCAAATAATGTTGTGGTCAATTCCCCAAAAAGTTGTACTTTTACCGCCTAAAACGAAAGCAATGAAAAAACGCTATCTCGTCGGAATGCTTCTTTTGGCTTTGGCGGTGCTGTCATGCCAAAAGCCTGTGGAATATCCCATTGAACCGAAGATTGCCTACGAGGGATTCACCTATCTGTACGATCCCGACAGCACTTTCAATGGCCAGGGCATCATCTCGTTCTCCTACACCGATGGCGACGGCGATTTGGGCCTTAATGAAGGTGACACTTTGCCGCCGTTCGGCATTCACGACGCACATTATTATAATTTGGTGGTCGACTACCTGAAATGCGTCAACGGCGAGTTCGTGAAAACACCCTTGCTGAGTTGGAACGCGCAGACCCAGACCTATGACACGATTTCGTTCAATGCCCGCTTCAAGCGTCTCCGCGATTCCGAAGAGCCGAAAGCCATCTCTGGAACGATGGATTACACCTTGACAGTGCAGAATCCTTTCTCGCCCAACGACACTATTAAATTTGAAATCCGTATCCTCGACCGCGCTTTGCACGAGAGTAATGTAATTCAAACCGCCCCGATTATTACCAACCCAGAAAATAAATGCAAATCCTTGTAGAGACGCGATTAATCGCGTCTCTATCGACCGATACAACCGATAACAATTAAATCAAATAAAAATGAAAAAATCGACCATTTTTCTGACCTTATTAATGGCGTTAGCTTTCGCTACGGCAAAAGCGCAAACTCCTGGCGAAAACATTGACGTGACGCACTACGAGATTCACATTGGCGATTTCGACTTCAGCAACCGCACCTTGCAAGGGGAAACCTCTGTCGACTTCACGGCCACGACCTCGGTGCAACAAGTCGTTCTCGAACTGAAATATTTGGAAGTCAGTGCGGTGACGGCCACAGGAACCACAGTTTCTGATTTCTCACAAAGCGGTGACTTCCTGACTATCAATCTGGCTTCGCCTTTGGCAGCTGGCAGCACGGCCACTTTGGATATTGTCTACGGCGGCAACACCTTCAGCGAGACTTGGGGCGGTGTGGAATGGTGGGGCTCCGACCGTGTCTACAACCTCGGCGTGGGCTTCGACAGCCAGCCGCACAATCTCGGTAAGGCTTGGTTCCCTTGTGTTGACAACTTCATCGACAAGGCCACTTACGACCTATACATCACCGCCACCAACGGCAAGAAAGCCATTTGCGGCGGCAACCATGTTGAGACCATTGACAACGGCGACGGCACTTCCACTTGGCATTGGAACACGCCGCAGGAGATTTCAACCTATCATATCTCTTTTGTCGTCGGTGACTTTGAGCTATGGGAAGATGTGTATCACGGCATCGAGCGCGACATCCCGATAGAGGTTTACTCTACCCCTGGTTTGAGTGGAGCTGTCCCTGGTACTTTTGCACATATCCATGAGATTGTTTCCTTCTTTGAGGAAAACCTCGGCCCTTATCCCTTCAATCGCATCGGTTACATCAGCACGAGCAAGGGCTGCATGGAACACACCGACAACATTGCTTTGGCAACCAGCGTCATCAGTGGCAACACTGACTACGAGGAATATTTGGCCCATGAGCTTTCGCACATGTGGTCGGGCAACTTGGTGACTTGCGCCGATGCGGGCGACATGTGGCTCAATGAAGGCTTCGCGCAGTTCTGGGGCGCGTTTTACGAAGTGGGTGTGTACGGCGAACAACACTTCCAAGGCACCATTTCGGCTTTGGTCAACAGCATCAACACTTGGTGCAATAATCCCAACAACTGGATACCCCTCAACAACATGCCTTTGGATATGACCTACGACGGCACAGCCATATACGACCGTGGCGCGGTTATCGTCAACACAATGATGAATTATATGGGTCGCGAGAACTTCCTTTCGGCCATGCGTCAATACTTCCAGCAATATGCCTACCAAACCGCTACTTCCGAACAGCTTTGCGAGGCCTTGACCCAATACTCAGGCATCGATATGCATGGCTTCTTTGATTCGTATGTCTATTCAAGTGGCATGCCGCACCTTTATGCTGTCATCGAGTCGATTACGCCTGTACGCAACCAATATGAGGTGCAACTTGACCTTCGCTATCAACACATCGGCGATGACCATATTGGACAAAACAACCGCTATGATGTGACTTTCATAGGTCCGAATTTCCAATTGGTCACCGAACAAATCAATTGGGACGGTCTGCACGGAAGCGCAACGGTTACTCTCGACTTTGAGTCGATAGGTATCGTCAACGACTTCAACAACTACTGGTTGGACGGCCGCACGCAGAAGAACTTGATGTTCAAATCCACATCGCAACAGAATTTTGCCTTTTTCACGGCCAAGCCTACCGCCATCACCGACTCGGTCTTTGTCAGTGTGGAAAACCACTTCATTGAACCTTACGACAACCCGCTCATCCCTTATCTCACCCTTTCCACCAAGCACTTCTGGACCATCAACCGTTATGATTTTGGTGAGGCCAATGTCGAAGGCTGGTTCGACTATTCCAAGAACAACGACGGCGACATCATCGAGACCCAAAACGACTCGGCCACTTTGCTTTACCGCAAGAATGCTGCTGAGCCTTGGCATGAAATCGCCTACACACTCTATCCAGGCAGCAACTGGCGTCAAGGTCGTTTCATTATTAATGACGTGCAGTCGGGTGAGTATACCCTTGCCGCTTGGGACAAGGAAGCCCTTGGCGAGGAAGAGCATTTCGCGCCCGAAAATCGGATGCAGGTATTCCCCAATCCGACAGAAGGTCGCGTCAACTTGAATTGGGGCGAAATTGGTGACGGACAAATCCGCATTATTAGCCCTGAGGGGAAGGAATTGAAGAGCATTGCATTCAGTCATACCGAGGGCATCAGCCTCAATACGGACGGTTTGCCCAAGGGTTGCTGCACAGTGAAACGCCTCAACAAAGAAGGTCAGGTGCTGAATATTGAAAAACTAATCATAAAATAATAATACCATGAAAAACAGTAAGTTAATTGTTTTGATTTGTTTGTTGGGCCTCTTTTTCACTTCGTGCGACAAGGAACCGAAGTCCGAATGGAAAGACTTATACAATTTCACCAACGAGGACGTTATTGGAACATACGTCTATTCCAATGTGAGCAATGCGTTTGACGAGGTTGAAGGCACTGGTCGCCATGTCTGTCCTGATGCGCAAGTCAACATTCGGGCATCGAATGAACATCCTAATTCTTGGATTAAATTTTCGATGAATTGTGAGAATGAGGGTTTCTCAAGAAGCTTTGAGGGAGTGGCCACTCCCAATGAAGACGATCACATGATTCGCATGACGACAGGCTATATCCATTCCGGTGGCAAGATAAAGGCCTATAATTTGACCGCCTACGTGATGACGAATGAGAAACAGGAACTTCGGCTGCATGGTTTTGTGGCTGAGAACACCTACGAATTAATCACTGATGTAGAGACGGGTGCCACCACTTATAAAACGATTGATGGCGAATACTATTACTTCGATGTTATTAAAAACTAAATACTTACAACTATGAAAAAAGGATTATTTATTTTGGCTGTCTTTGTGATGGCGTTTGGAAATGTGGGCTTGGCCCAACACAAGACCAATTTGAAATCGAATGCGACTCAGAATGTGCTCAAACACTATGGTGTTCGCGATGATATTACTATCGTTCCTGAAACCGCAGTCTGGCAAACCGTTGATGATGAACATTATCGTACTACTTATTCTTACGATGAGTATGACTATTACCTTGTTGAAGAATTGACCGAGTTTAAGTTGGAAAGTGGATGGAAAGACTGGTACTTGGTGCACTATGATTATGATTTCTCAGGCAACGTGCTCGAAATTTATGCTTTGAATGCATTCGAGGGCGATTCTTGGGAAGATGATTCAAGGGCTTCTTATTCCTACGAGAATGGTGAATTGAGCGAAGTCGTTTACCAGAATTGGGATGGCAACGAGTGGGTGAACGACATGAAAGAAGTATACAATTACAACGGTGAGGTGTCCACGGTCCTCTATTGGGATTGGAACGGCACCAACTGGACTTCGGACGAGCTCTACACCTACACCCGCAACGGCAACACCATCGAACTGGTTATGCAGTATATGCAGGGCGGCGCTTGGCAAAACGAGGAGAAATGCACTTATACCCTTGATTTCGATGATAACATCCTTGAGATTCTTGTGGAGTTTTGGGTGAATAACACCATGTGGGAGTTCCATCAAAAAAATGTTTACCACTACAATGGAGGAGTCTACACCTCTATGACTGTGGAAGTTGACAATGGTTTAGTGGTGCAGCAATATGACTATAGTTATGAGGATGGCAATGCCACTCATGGGGAATGCAAAATATGGACTGGTGGTAGCCAGTTGGTGCCTGGTGATGGCGAAATTGAGATGGCTTATGGATTCAATTATGATAAAAAGACTTTCTATGGCAGTGTGGTGGAAATGACATATTTTGATGTTACTCAGGTGGACGAGAATGTCCAAGCCGCCAATTTCAAGGTCTATCCCGTGCCTGCTGAGAATGAAATCCAAATTCAGGCCGAAGGCTTCCAAAAGGCTGAAATCTATAGCCTTACAGGTCAGAAGCTGATGGAAAGCCTGAAAGACAGAATGAATGTGGGCGAGCTTTCGTCGGGCCTATATATAATAAAGGTGTATGACCTTGAAAGCAACTGCGCTACGCAGCGTTTTGTGGTGAAATGAAAACACGAATTTCCATGAATTAACCACGAATTTTGCATGAATTAAACATGAATTTCCATGAATTAGACACGAATTTTCATGAATTTAATTATTGATAATTCGTGATATATTCATGATAATTCGTGTGAAAAGCAAAGGTCAGATGGCAACTCTGACCTTTCATTATTTCTTTAATGTAATCCGGAAGGTCGTCCCTTCGCCCACCACGGAAGACTTCACGAAAATCTTACCCTTGTGGTAGTCCTCAATGATGCGCTTGGCCAACGAAAGGCCGAGACCCCAACCGCGTTTCTTGCTGGTGAATCCAGGGTTGAACACTTGATTGATTTTCGATTTCGGGATGCCCTTGCCGGTGTCGCTCAGGTCAATGTGGATGTGGTCGCCGTCGTCGATGAGGTCGAGGGTGATTTTGCCCTTGTCGCCCATGGCGTCGATGGAGTTCTTGGTTAGGTTTTCGAGTACCCAGCGGAATAACGAAGGAATCAAAGGCATGACCAGTTCACCCTCAGGCAGGTTGATTTCAAACTCAAACTTCTTGGAGAACCGTTTCTGCAGGTAGTCCATCGTATCGCGGATGAGGTAATTGATGTCGGTGGGCTCAGGTGTTGGCACGGAGCCGATTTTCGAGAAGCGGTCAGTGACGATTTGCAGCCGCTCGATGTCTTTCTCCATCTCGTGCGTGCCTACAAAGGGCTCTTCCTGCATCTTCAACAGCTCAATCCAACCCATCAGCGAGGAAAGGGGAGTGCCCAACTGGTGTGCAGTCTCTTTGGCCATACCAGCCCACACTTGGTTTTGTTCTGAACGCCTTGCATAGCTGAAGAGCAGGTAGGCGATGAGCAGGAATAGGGCGAATACAACAAATTGGATGACAGGGTAGTAGCGCATCTGTTGCACCAAGTCGGTGGTGCGGTAGAAGATGGTGGCCTTGCCCTTGTTCATAAACTCGATTTGCAGCGGCTCGTTCTCGTTACGCATGATGGCCAACTGTTGCTTGACATAGTTGGTGTCCTGCATCATGAGTGAGTCGAGGTTGCCAAAGCTGAGGATTTGTGTTTGTTCTTCGTTGGTGACAATGACAGGCACACCCATGGAGTTGAGTGTGATTTCCTCCATGAAGTGATCGCTCATGTCTTCCAAAACGGCTTTCAAGTCGGTGTAAATCCGCGATTCGTTATAATAAAGGTATTGCACGATACCATAGCCTGGGTCGATTTTGATGGGTGGAAACTTGGAGTAGGCGCGTCGCATCTCAGCATCGAAGACCGTTTTCCCCTCTTGTTCGGGAGGCAGGTTGTTAGACGAAACAATGTTGTTTTTTTCGTCGGTAAGTACCAATGGGATGCTGATGTTTTTGCGGATGATGTCGACGTAAATGGCTGTGTTCTCGTTGGATGAGATGTCCATAATGCGGCGGTAGGCATTGGCCAACAACTCGACACGAAGTTGTTCCTGTTCACTTACCTTATTGAAAAAGTCCTCCGTCGACTTCATCATCACAGCATGTTGCTCCATGGCGGCGGCCCACATTTTCACTTGCTTAATCTCCTGTTCGCCAATGGATTTCACAAGGTGGTTGGTGTACCACAATGATGCACCAATTAGGAGCAAGGCGATAATCGCCAAAGCCCATTTCCAACGTTTTTTGTTTGTATAGAGGTTCGTTTTCACGTATTCAAAAACGGAATCAATCCAAAATTATTATATCTATAACAACTGTGTCAGGTCATAATACATGGTCACAGTTTCTTTTTCTTGATTCGTCAATTCGCTTGGCTTTAAGAATTTAAAACCGTTTTTCTGATAAAAAGGAACGGCTGACCATAGGGCATCTACTGTGATGAAGGCGCATCCGGTACGGTTGTTGGTGATGAAAGTATCCTTGACGAAATTGATGATAAGTCTTCCTAAATGCTCATTTTGATGATGTATGTTGACTCCTAATCTTCCGATTTTTACAGCTGGATAATCACTTCTATGTTTACTGTGTGGGAATTCCTTCTTGATTTTACGCCATGTAGCTTTATCGCTTTCGTTGATGGAGATTCTATCGTTTGAAACGGAGAAAAAAGCAAGTAGTTCGGTTTCATCTTCCAATAAATAAGTCACTGCAAGCAAATGGCTGGCGTATTGTTTTGCATCATTTAGGAGAAAATCATTCAAATCGACGTTGCCACAATCGAAGGGTTTTAAAACATAATCTTGTGTCAACCTGACAATTCTGCGGTTGTTTTGCATGGTGTATCCGTTAAAATGCAAAAGTCAACAATGAACGGATGAAGTCGGCATCCGCCTTTATACGCTTTTTCTCTTCTTCCGATGCTTTTTCTCCTTTTTCCATTTCAGCAAAAAAGGCATAAGCATCTTCTCCCTCAAGCACAGGTGTGGCTTCTATTGGTTTTGCCATAGCTATATCCTTTTAGTTGTTTTCGTTGCAAAAATACACATTTATTGCAAAATAGCAACAATTTAGATTTTTTTCCTCATTCGCCCGACAGGAATCCCTAATTGTTCCCGATATTTCGCCACAGTGCGCCGTGCGATGGGATAGCCTTTCTCCTTCAGCACAAACATCAGCTGCTCGTCGGTCATGGGGTTGGCTTTGTCTTCATTATCAACAGCATCCTTCAGGATTTTCTTGATTTCGCGGGTCGAGACTTCCTCGCCTTCATCGTTGGTGATGCCTTCGCTGAAGAAGAACTTTAACAGATGGGTGCCGTAAGGTGTCTGCACATATTTGCTGTTGGCCACGCGTGAAATAGTGGAGATGTCGAGTCCAACCTTGTCGGCCACATCCTTCAGAATCATGGGCTTGAGTTTGGTTTCGTCGCCGGTGAGGAAATACTCTTCTTGGAGGTCGACGATGGCTTTCATGGTGACATATAAGGTGTTCTGCCTTTGGTTGATGGCGTCGATGAACCACTTAGCCGCATCGATTTTCTGTTTCACAAACTGCACGGCTTCCTGCTTGTTGCGGTTGTCCTTGCTATTCGAGAACTCTTCCAGCATTTTGATATACTGTTTGCTGACATGCAGTTCAGGGGTGTTGCGGCCATCTAACGAAAGTTCCACCTTTCCGTCTCTGACAAAGACGAAGAAGTCAGGTGTGATGTAATGGATGTTTTTCGTGCCTGAGCTGGAGGCATCGGCAGGCTTAGGGTTGAGTTTCAGAATCTCGTCCAAGGCAGCTTTCAGCTCGCGGTTGCTGACTTCCAACTTCTTGGAAATCTTGTCGTAATGCTTCTTGGTGAACTCTTCAAAGAAGTCCTTGACGATGGTGAAGGAAAGGCTGTAGTCTTTATGGAAAGGATTGTCTTCCTGGAGCCTTTTCAGTTGTATCAACAGACATTCCTGCAAATCGCGGGCAGCAATGCCGGGCGGGTCGAGTTCCTGCACGATTTTGAGTACCTCGGCAACTTCTTCTTCGGTGGCAGCGAGGTTCATGGTGAAGAGCAGGTCGTCGGCGATGTTCGGGACAGGACGGTTGAGGTAGCCGTTATCGTCAAGGTTGCCGATGATGTATTCCCCGATTTGCAGTTGCTTCTCCGTCAGGTCGTGATACGCAAGTTGCTGGTTCAGATAGTCTTGAAAAGTCTCCTCGTTGACGATAGGTGCTTCGTAGGCCTCATCGTCGCTACTGTAGTTGTTGGCTTGCAGCTTGTAGGAATAATCATCGCGGTCTTCTTCAGGCAGGTAGTCGTTGATGTCAAATTCGTCGTCCTTGCTGAAATTGACTTCGTCATCGTTGTAATCGTCGTTTTCCCCATTGTCGCCGTCGTCGGCGATGGGTTCGTTGTCGTCAACGGTTGGCTCGTTGTCTTCATAATCGTTCTCACGGGTGTCTTCCAAGGCGGGGTTGATTTCCATCTCCTCCTTGATGCGTTGTTCGAGTTCGATTAAAGGCAGCTGCAACAGCTTCATCAGCTGGATCTGCTGTGGCGACAGCTTTAGTTCCTGTCGCTGGGTTTGAGTCAATCGTTGATTAGGCATTTTGTTGGGATTTGGGACTTAAGGACTTGGGACTTAGGACTTAAAACTTAGGACTTAGGACTTAGGACTTGGGACCGTCTTCCATCCTTTGTCCTTTGTCTTCTGTCCTCCGTCTTCCGTCAATATAGACAATTTTTCGGTGTACGCGGGAACGGAATGACATCACGAATATTCGTCATGCCGGTGATGAAAAGCAACAGACGCTCGAAGCCAAGGCCATAGCCTGAGTGCGGCACCGAGCCGAATCGGCGGCTATCCAAATACCAGTCCATTGAAGCCTCGGGGATACCGACTTCGTGCATGCGGTCGAGCAGCTTGTTGATGTCGGTCTCACGCTCGGAACCGCCAATAATCTCACCGATGCCCGGGAAGAGCACATCCATAGCGCGGACGGTCTTGCCGTCTTCGTTCTGCTTCATGTAGAAGGCTTTGATTTCCTTCGGGTAGTCGGTCAGGATGACAGGCTTCTTAAAGTGCTTCTCGACGAGGTAACGCTCGTGCTCCGATTGCAAATCAACGCCCCAACCGTTCACAGGATACTGGAACTTGCCCTTCTTGTTGTAGTTGGAGTTGCGCAGGATGTCAATGGCCTCGGTGTAGGTCAGGCGGACAAACTCATGTTCCAACACAAAGTGCAGCTTGCTAATGAGCTCCATCGACTTCTCTTCTTCCTTCTTGCCCTTTTCTTCTTCCTGCAAACGCTTGCTGAGGAATTGGAGGTCGTCCATGTTGTTGTCCAAAGCGTACTGAATCAAGTACTTCAGCATCTCTTCGGCCAAGTCCATGTTGTCGTTAATGTCGTAGAAAGCCATCTCAGGCTCAATCATCCAGAACTCGGCCAAGTGGCGCGTAGTGTTGGAGTTTTCGGCACGGAAGGTGGGACCGAAGGTATAAATCTTGCCCAAGGCCGTGGCGGCCAACTCACCTTCCAACTGACCTGAAACGGTGAGGTTGGTCGATTTGCCGAAGAAGTCCTGCTTGTAGTCGATGTTGCCTTGCTCGTCACGAGGGATGTTATTGAGGTCAAGGGTGGTCACTTGGAACATCTCGCCCGCACCTTCAGCATCTGAGGCGGTGATGAGCGGGGTGTGGACATTGTAGAAACCTCTCTCAGTAAAGAACTTGTGGATGGCGAATACCATGGCGTGGCGCAGGCGCATCACGGCACCGAATGTGTTAGTGCGGAAACGCAGGTGGGCGATGTCGCGCAGGAACTCCAAGGAGTGTTTCTTGGGTTGCAGCGGGTATTCATCGGGGTTGGCGGGACCGAACAGTCCAATCTCCTTCACGGAGAGCTCCACGGCCTGACCGCTACCCATAGAAGCGACCAAAACACCCTTGGCCCAAAGGGATGCACCAGCGTGCATCAAGGCCAAATTCTCTTCGGGGATGACATTCAGGTCAATGACCAATTGTAGGTTGTTGATGGTGGAGCCGTCGTTAAGGGCGATGAAGGCCACGTTTTTGCTGCCGCGCTTGTTGCGCACCCAGCCCATTACAGTAATCTCATTGTCAGAGGCTTGCATCTGCAAGGCTTGCTTGATTTCTACTCTTTTCACTTTATGATGATTTTTATTTGTTGCTTGATTTGTAATCAAACTGCAAAGTAACGAAAAAAAATGCAATGGTTCGTAAAAAATGCTGTACATTTGCCATCGTTATGGCGAACACCTACACACAATTGAACACGCACATTGTTTTTCATACGAAAAGCACAGGTATTATCATGCGTGACGAGGATTTAGAGCGCGTGTTTCAATATATTGGTGGCATTATCCGTGAAGAAGGCGCGATTCCATTTGCTGTGGGCGGTGTGGCTGACCATATTCATATTTTGACGACGTTGCCAAAAAACATGAGCCTTGCGGATTTTATGCGTGTTATCAAAGCGAATAGCAGCAAATGGTTGAGGCGATTGGATTCATATTATGAATCATTTAGATGGCAGGATGGTTATGGTGCTTTCAGTGTCAGTCCGTCGGTGATGAAACGGACGACACATTACATCCTTACACAGGCGGAACATCATAAAACGAAAACATATCATGATGAATATTGTGAGATTTTGGATGCCTATGGAATTGAATATGATGAACGGTATGTGTTTGGTGATTAATGTTATTCTGTCGCCCATATGGGGCTCTATTGGAATTATTTCGTTGTTTGTCGGCAGGAGTTCCATTCCATTTCACAACCTGCCTAATATCTGTCGTCACTATGTGACTTTGAGGGGTAAATAGATTGAAAATGAACATAATACTAAAACAATGGACGATTGAGGACAAAGTTGAATTAATAGCTTTGTGCAATGCTGTTGACAGAACCTATTTGTCGGATAGATTACCATATCCTTATTCGGATGCTGATGCGGATTGGTGGATGGAAATGGTTGAATTGAATGAAGGTAAAACGGGAATTTTCAGGGCCATTGTTGTGGATGGAAGAATTGTTGGGAGCATTTCTGTGGAATGTGATGGGAATAGTCGTGGCAGAGGTGAAATTGGTTATATGTTGAGCACAGACTATTGGTCGAGAGGCATTGCTACAAAGGCCGTTTCGCAAATTTGCAAAATTGCATTTGAAAAATTGTCCGTTGATTGTATTGGCGCAAAAGTATACGAATCCAATATGGCTTCCGTGCGTGTTTTAGAGAAAAATGGCTTTGTGTACAATAGGATTTTGGATGAACCTAAATTGAAAAAAGGTGAGCATGATAATTTGCTTTTGTTTGATTTGCAAAGTCACGGAGTGACGACAGATACTAAGCAGGTGGTGAAGCGCAGCGGAACCCCTGCGTTCCCCCACAGCGATACCCCCATCATCCTCGCTGGCCCCTGCAGCATAGAAACCGAAGAACAGATAATAGCTACGGCCCAAGCTCTATCGAAAATCCCCGAAGTGAAAATGCTCCGAGGCGGCATCTGGAAACCCCGCACCCGCCCCGATGCCTTCGAAGGCAGGGGAGAGCAAGGCCTCGTCTGGCTCCGCGAAGCGAAACAAGAGACAGGATTGCCCACCGCTACGGAAGTAGCCACCCCTGAGCATGTCGAGTTAGCCTTAAAATACGATGTCGATGCGCTATGGATAGGTGCCCGCACAGTCGTCAATCCCTTCTCGGTACAGCAGCTGGCCGATGCCTTGCAGGGTGTTGATATCCCCGTGTTCATCAAAAATCCTGTCTCACCTGATTTGAAGTTATGGATTGGCGCTTTCGAGCGTTTCCAAAAGGCGGGATTGACTCAGTTGGCGGCTATTCATCGTGGCTTTGCCTATTATAAGGAGTCACCATATCGCAATTTCCCCATGTGGGAGATCCCAATAGAACTCACGCAAAGGTTGAATGTGCCTCTCATCACCGACGTGAGCCATATTTGCGGCAACCGCGAACTATTGCAAGCCACAGCACAAAAGGCTCTCGACCTCGCCACCGATGGATTAATGATAGAATGCCACATCAACCCTGACGAGGCTTTGACGGATGCCAAGCAACAAATCACGCCAGAAGAATTGAAAACGCTTTTGTCCAACTTAACTTTCCGCTCCAAGCAGTCAGGCAATGTGGAGCGCGACTTGGCGGGACTCCGTGGAGAAATTGACGACATCGACAGCGAGCTGCTGCAACTGTTAGCCCGACGTATGGAGGTCAGTGCGCAGATTGGGGAATACAAGAAACACAACAATGTCACTGTGGTGCAGATGGACCGCTGGAAGAAAATCCTTGCCGACCATGTGTCTACTGGTGCTGATTTAGGTCTGTCGCCTGAATTAATTACAGAAGTCTTCGAGGCCATCCATCAGGCATCCATTGAGCGACAGAGCCGCATCATGGAAGACGGAAACGAATAAAGCCCGCCAAAGACGGGCCTTACCGATACACGCCACCGCGTATTTTGATGCACCAAATTCAAATAGTATTACGATTACGCTGCAAAAGTACCCCAAGCTCGAAAACTGGGCAAGAAAAACCCTCTCCACTTTCTCAATATGTCTCAACAAATTTGAAATAATCTATTGAAAAACAATGAAATGAATAATCTTTTATAGGCTGTTTTTCGTGTCAGGATTTTTTGTAATTTTGCCGTTCAAAATCAATAAGAATATGAACGAGAAATTGTTGGATAAGAATCTTCTTTATTTGGTGGCCGACATGAGCCTCGCCGCATGGGGAAGAAAGGAAATTGAAGTTTCCGAACACGAGATGCCTGGCCTGATGGCCTTGCGCAAGAAATATGGCGACACCAAGCCGCTGAAGGGTGCCAAAATCATGGGCTCGCTCCACATGACCATCCAGACAGCCTGCCTGATTGAGACCTTGGTGAAGTTGGGTGCTACCGTGCGTTGGTGTAGCTGCAACATCTACTCTACTCAGGACCACGCCGCCGCAGCCATTGCCGAAACAGGCACTTCGGTGTTTGCTTGGAAAGGTGAGACCCTCGAAGACTATTGGTGGTGCACCAAACGTGCCATCTCTTTCCCTGATGGAACGGGTCCCGACCTCATCGTCGACGATGGCGGCGATGCCACCTTATTAATACATAAGGGCTACGCTTGCGAAAACAATCCTGCTTTACTCGATGCCCCAACCGAAGGTGCCGAAGAAGCCGCGCTGATGAGTGTCATCAAGGCGACTTATAAGGAAAATCCTACTTTCTGGCATACTGTTGTGGCTGGTTGGAAGGGCGTTTCCGAGGAGACCACCACAGGTGTCCACCGTTTGTATCAGATGCAGGAGCGTGGCGAACTGTTGGTGCCGGCCATCAACGTGAACGACTCGGTCACCAAGTCGAAGTTCGACAACCTGTATGGTTGTCGCGAATCTTTGGCCGACGGTATCAAACGTGCCACTGACGTGATGATTGCGGGTAAGGTCGTGGTCGTGTGCGGTTACGGCGAAGTCGGCAAGGGCTGCTCTCACTCCATGAAGAGCTACGGTGCCCGCGTTTTAGTCACGGAAATCGATCCCATCTGCGCCTTGCAGGCTGCCATGGAAGGCTTCGAGGTGACCACGATGGAAGAGGCCGTCAAGGAGGGCAATATTTTCGTCACCACAACTGGCAACTGCGATGTCATCACCTTGGAACACATGCTTCAGATGAAGGACCAAGCCATTGTGTGCAACATCGGCCACTTCGACAATGAGATTCAGGTGAGCCGTCTTGAGACCGCCAAGGAGTTGAAAGAAAAAATCAACATCAAACCGCAAGTCGACAAGTATGTTTTTGAAGACGGTCACTGCATCTTCCTGTTGGCCTCGGGTCGTTTGGTCAACTTGGGCTGCGCCACAGGTCACGCCAGTTTTGTGATGAGCAACTCGTTCACCAACCAGACCTTGGCTCAGATGGACCTCTGGGAGAAGCGTGGCCAGTATGCGGTCAATGTATATTGCCTGCCTAAGTACCTCGACGAGGAAGTCGCCCGTCTACATTTGGAGAAAATCGGCGTGAAACTCACCAAATTGACGCAAAAACAGGCCGATTACATTGGCGTTCCTGTGGAAGGACCTTACAAATCGGATATTTACAGGTATTGACGGATGCCGAATGCATCTTGATTAATGTTGTAGAGACGTGCCATGGCGCGTCTCTACAATTGTATTAATTGGTGATGGTCAGTTTGCTGCCATCATAATTGGTGTGGTATTGAATCAAAGGATAAACCACGGTGCCGTCGGTGGGGAAATTGGGAACCATGTCGGGCTCACGGATGATGATTTGTCCGTTCAAGATGTTGTAGTAGGCATTGTTGCAGCGGTCGACGACAAACGGAAAGTCCACTACAAGTCGCGTCGTGTTGCCTTGGCTGTCGGTGCAGGCATCTGGTTCGTTGGGCGGTATGCGGTCGTAGGCCAGAAACTCGTTGTTGCTTACGCGATAGACGATAATGCCTCGGCTGGTGCTTTCCACATCGGAGGTGATGTAAACCCATCCACTTACGAAGTTCAAATCCTGATACTGCATGGTGTTCGGATAAATCGTAATCGAGTAGGGCAGGAGCGGCCGATAGGGGTTCTCAGGGTATTTCTGGCACCCATGCAGCAGGGGCAGGAGTGCTATTAATATTAATAGGTGTAATTTTGGTGTTCTCATGATAGCAAAGAAACGCTATTTTTTCCAAAATCGTACCTCTTTGCGGAAAAAATGCTACATTTGCCATTCAAATTGCAAAGTATGAAGAAACGAATTAATGTAATTGTCTGTCTGCTGGCCTTGGTGCTGCTGTTCAGTTCATGTGCTTCGAGCAGGTCGTCGCGTGCCATCAGGAAGGCAGAGCGGCAGATGGAACGCCAGGAAAAGAATGCCGCAAAACAGTACGACAAGGCCAAGACGGCGCACTACAAACATCAGGCGAAAAAGACCCAAAAGATGATAAAAAAGGACAAAAGGCACGCCGAACGCATGCGCCGCCGGCAAAAATCGAATCCGTTTTTCTCTTAATACCCCAATTTCACTATATTAATAAGGTATATGCCTAAAACTGGGAGTAATCCCGAAAAAAAGCCTCTGAAACGGCAAAAAACTTATTTAATTGGAATTTTTACAAATGATTGAAAATCAAAAATATAAACATTTTGTTGAAAAATTTGTGGAGAAAAAAATGCGAAAAAAGCATATTTTTCTTGCGTACTTTCAAATAAGGTTGTAATTTTGACGACTTTTAATGCACCAATATGCACCAAATAATAGTAGTATTACATAAAATTACAAGGTATGTTTAAAAATTTACTAATGACCCTT
>JAEEGG010000631.1_pt1 | contig 106561 bp, 124 predicted proteins | sample 9134161 | NCBI WGS metagenome assembly JAEEGG01 (sample SAMN16246543, study PRJNA631951) | gut metagenome | biome: gut microbiome; feature: rumen; material: CR-attached | host: Bos | place: Iran: Karaj | collected 2018-10
GACCTCGGATCGGAGGCCGTTCATAACGCGCTCTTCGATGCGGCACGTACAGCCTGGCACCTCTACACGGTATTCCTGATTCTATCCGACTGCCGTCACGCCCGCCTGAAATAGTTGAGTAGGGTGCTGTGACACAGCGCCCTGATGTCTCTCACGTTATTTGTCTAAGGTGATATGATTTATTCCCCTCTGATCAACGAACTGGCGGCACTGCCTCTGGCCCTCCTTCGTCTCCGTCCCGCGGACACTCAGACAGAAGAGGGACAGACGGCCTATTTCTGCCCGTTCTGCAAGGATCAGCGCACACCGCACTTCATCGTCTATCATACCCGCAAGGGCGGACTCTATGGTACACCCGTAGAACACTGGCACTGCACCCGCACACACCGCGCAGGATTCGGCGCCATCGAACTGTATGCGGCCATGAAGGGACTGGGCTACTGGTGGCGAAAGAATGAGTTTTCGCCCCAGGTGTTCGTATGCGTAGGGGAGGATCTGCGACAGGCGTGTTTAGGACTGCTACACCTCGCAGGGCATAGCGATGAGGAGATAGCGGAGAAATGGCCCGAGGTGCTGACCAGGGATTACAGACAGACGGCCATACGACCGCAGAACATTCTTACCTTCGAACCTAAGACGGCCTTCACACCACAGGATCTCGCGGCACTGGGATGCACCACCTGGCTCGACCTCGACGGCATCCCGCATTATGGATTCGACGTGGATAACCCGGAATCTAACTACCACTTCAATGAGGCGATGATACAGGATGAGTTCAGGACCTTCGCCGTGGCAAAGGTCACACTGCCTGCTGTCTCGCGCAAGGGGGAGATGGTGTCGGAGGTGCTGGTATCCACACCATGGAATCCGATCCTGATGGTGTTCACGGATGATGAACGACAGGATGCGGGAACGATATTCTTCCCGGCAAACGACCGTATCTCGCCGATCGTCTTCTGTAACACGGAGGAGCACACCGTACGTAAGGTGTCGAAATGGCTCAGTGGCGATACGGTATTCTCAAAGGCGGTCGATTACCGCGATACGGACAATACGGGCGTACGTCGCGCCATCGATGAGACGGATCCATCGGAGGAGGTGAACCTGACACGACAGGAATGGACCGAGACGACGGATGATAAGGGCAACCGCAAACTGGTGTTGACGGATGTGGATATACCGGATAAGGAGATCAAGGCACGCGCACTGATATATTGTGCCTCACCTCAGGATGCCATCGCGACATACTACCACCTCAAGGCACTACGCTTCAACTACCCCGAGAAGTTCGGCGACCGCTCTTTCCACGTATGCTTCCCCTTCGGACAGGTGCCGTTCTCCTCAGTACATTTTAATAAGATGTTCCGGTTTGCGGATAGCATCTACACACTATTCCCGCTCACACAAAAAGATACCATAAGGGCCCGCGACATTTCTTGCCGATATCGCACGATGCTCAGGGCCTCACTGCCTGATACGTTCCTCGACAGGGCTCATGTGTTTGCACCTCGCCTGTTCTGCCATACAAGCGCCACTGTGCGCGACTTCTTTATGGTGTACCACATGCTGCCCAGAGAGGCGTACCAGCATGATAACGACATCAACCGCCTCTTTTCGTCTTGTATCACCTCTGCACTCACATCCGACCCGCTGGAACGCAAGGAGAAACGGGATAAGAACGGCATCGTAAAGGAGGTGTTCTATACGGTCAACCCGGCTACGCTCTGGGAGTTCATGGCGGGAATGGGTTATGCCCGAGACGTCCAACAGAATGAGGCGAATAAGATTGGCCGATTCGTACATATCGATGGACCGTTTGCGGATGAACTTACTCCGGAGTCAATGGTACAGGCTACCGTGGATGCACTGAAACATTATGCAAAGCAACTCAACGATGCGCGCCCTGGCCTGCCGGATGAATACGAACTGATGCTGCAGGCCATCCTCAGGGCTAATAAGGAGATTAATAAGAACACCATAGCATCGCTGCCTGCCGTCCATTTGAACTATACTGGTGGCTATGGCCGTAACATCGAACATTTCTTCTATGGCAACGGGGCCGTCAGGATCACACCGGATGCAATCAGACTGATATCGTATGATGACATCGATTTCAATGTTGAACGGGGCGAACTGATGAACTGGAACGTCACCTTGGCCAAGGAAATGCCGTTCGAGATCTCGGAGAATCCGATCTATCGGGAACGCCTCGAAGCGATCAAACGGAAACGCGAGGAAAAGGATGAGACGGGAAAAAGGAAATACACCCTCCGACAGATGGACCTCGAAGAGTCTGAACTCCAGCGATGGGCGGAGACGCACCGCTGGATCGTCGATTGGAAGGGGAAGACGGAGGAGGAGATGTGGCCGGCACTCAGGATGTATCGCGGCTTCGCGAATGAGGATTGGGAACATGAACAGGAGCTTTTGCATGACGGACAGAACCTCACACCTGACGAACAGATGGAATTGGATGCGCGCTTCGCTAACCTGATGTTTGACCTGGGACGCCTCTTGTGGCGATACCGCGAAAGTAAGTCTAACTGCATCGTCTATCTTATCGAGAACGTCGTCAGCGCCCAGAACCGCGCAGAGGGTGGATCGGGTAAATCAACCTTCGTTCGTATCGGATGCGGGGCGTGCTGTCATGTGCTGAACATCAACGGACGCGACTTGACTTCTAATCGTGAGTTCTCAGCAAACCTCTCGGGATATATCCATCACGTACACCGTGTGGCCCACTGGGAGGATGCAGAGGCAAATTTCGACTTCGGAAAACTCTATAACCTCGGTACAGGAGATTTCGAGGTACGTTATATGTATAAGGATCCTGTGAAGATTCCGCTGTCTGAGGGCCCGGGTCATGTGGTGTCGTCTAACTTCCCGCTACATGACCTCGACGACTCGACGATGCGACGCGTCGGACTGGGGGGCTTCTCGCACCGTTTCTGTGGCGCTAACATTATGAAGAATAAGGTGGCACGACTGATATCGGACATCATGCCGGACTTCAACCCGCGCGACCCTGAGAAACTGTCTCAGCAGACACGTAACCACCTGATGCTCATCGGGGCCCTGGCCGTTCAGTTTGTCATGCGGTACGATGAGAAGGTAGATGCACAGAAGAAATATGTGGAGGATCGTGTACTGGCGGATGCTCTGACGCCGGAGTTCCTGAACTTTGCCCGTGTGTTCTTCTCTCAGGATCATGTCTTTGGCGTACCAATCGACCTCGACTCGATGCTGGATGAGTTTAAGTCGGATTATGCGGGGGCATCGAAGGCACGCGACGACTCTTTTTCTCCAAAAAAATTCAAACGCCGTATCATCGACTACTGCGAGACGGCCAACATCGTAATGAACCCGCCACAGCTCTTCGTCAATGCGGACGGCTCCGTACTGAAGAAAGCGGAACGTACGAACTACTTCGCACGACAGGCCTGGTGTACCGTCCACTACTTCGAGGGACGCGACTGGGAACGGGATAAATCCATACAACCGAAACAGATCCGCGAACTGACACGTACCGACCACGCCGTGTATTTTTTCCGACCAGGACGCGATGACATCCCAGCGAATAACAACGAACTCCTACGACGCTATGAGGACTTCCTGAAGGAACCAGACCCGGCACCGATACGCGACGACTCGGGTAAACTGGTGACACTCACAGAGGAAGAATCGCTCCGCTGGCGCCGTTACCTGGATAGCCTCCAGCGACGGGCCTCTGGTGCTGCCATGCCACAACAGGCCACAGCCACCACAACCCCCGCACCCGCTCAGGAACCAGATGATCTGCCCTTCTAAGATGATAATATGTCTAAATAAATTATAGTTAATATGGCACGTTACAGATTTTCAATCGACCTCGGCATCTTCACAGGTGCCCGCTTCCTCTCCCTCACCCTCACAGAGGGAGGCAAACCCATTCCGGGTATCTTTATCCCTGCCGGCATCAACGGCATCGAAGTGAAAAACGACGACCGCGAGGAGTCTAAGCGAAACCCGTCTCTCTTCCGCGCCTTCATCAACCTACGTCAGGTGTTCTGTAATAACAAATACCTCGATGCGGTCAAACAGTCTCTCTTACGAAAGGGGGAGAACATCACACTCTACAATGTACCGGCTTTCAATGTGGCCTACTCGCTTCCGGAGGAGAAACGTAAGGTCATACGCGCCGCTCTCGCAAAACGCGTCATCGCCGAACATCCGGATTGGGCCAGCCAGTCGGATGAGAAGGGTACGGAACTCGCGGGGGCCATCTCGCGCATGATGCCCTTTAACATGGGCGACTCGTATCTCATCGAAGAACAGACTCAGACATCCGCCGCACCGGCAAACACCGCCGCACCAGCAGCTACATCACCAACATCTTGGACGCCGCCATCCGGCACCGACTACGATCCGTTCTCTGCCGACGAAGCACCCGACGATCTCCCATTCTAATATGATTTAATCCTGTCAAATATGAAATTAACAATATCCACAAAATCACTCCTAGCACCGCTCAAGGCGGTCTCTGGAGTCATCGTCAAAAAACCGACACTCCCCATCCTGGAGTGCGCACTCGTAGAGTATATCGATGAGAATCATGCTTATATCACGGGGTCCTCACCGGAAAACGCACTGACAGTACCCATCGACCTCCGACTGGCCGACGACTCGTTTACGCCGTTCTGCCTGTCTCTCGAAACGCTGATGCCGATCCTCTCGGCACTGCCGGAACAACCGCTGGATATCGAGATCGACATGGAGAAACACCTGGCGGTATTCCACCATTCGTCGGGCGTGTTCTCACTGCCGGTACAACCGGGCGATGAGTTTCCGCACCTCCCGGAACTCAAAGAGCCGCTGTGTGTCTTCGAAATTCCACGCGACATCCTTCTGCCGGCTATCAATGCGGCATCGGCCTGCGCATCCAACCAGGAGTTTAAACCGGTCATGTGCTCGGTATTGCTCGACGTCCGACAGGATGGCGTGACATTCGTGGCCTCCGATGGTCATAAGATGTATAAGTATGCCTTCGACCACGGCATCCCGTTCCTCAAACAGGGCGACGCCGACGGCATTCTACTGCCGGCAAACGTGGTAAGGGCCATCCTATCGGCCTTCGAGAAGGCGGACATGATTCGTGTCTCACATGATGGCCAGAGGATCCTCCTCGAGTCTGACATCCCACAGAAGGGGAAAAAGACGGAGGGAGAGGAACAGACCTCTCTCGGTACGACATCGTTCTCTATACGCGACATCGAAGGCAAATATCCGCAGTACGACCGTATCATACCAAAGGAACCGCCTTACCAGGTGAAGGTGCCTACCAAGGATCTGCTCGGCGCCGTCCGACGCGTCGATCTGCTGTCACCGTTGGCCTCGAAACTCCTGAAGTTCTCACGCTGCCTCGAAGGCCTCTTTGTATCCACGGAGGATATAGAGACGTCTCGCTCGGCCTCTGAGACAATCACCATCGATGCGGATGATATAAATCTGCCAACGGATTTTGCCATAGGTTTTAAGTCGGATACTCTGATCCAACTACTCGGCAACATCTCCACGGATGATGTGCTGCTACTCTTCACTTCTGCAGAGAAGGCCATCCTGATCAAAGAGGCCGATCCGAAGTCACCGCTCACGGAGCTCTTAATGCCGATGAAGATTACTGGATAGTAGAGTACGGCGCTGTGCCACAGCGCCCCTCTCTCTAAAATCTCTGCCTATGGACTCAGCGCAATGTTTCTACCAGCACGGCCATACCTTCTACTACATCTTTCCAGATGGCACTGTACGCTCTACACGTAACGTTCTATCGGATCAGAAGACATGGCATGTCATAGCTACCTATAATGGTAAGGGCTACCGGCGTATCCGCATACAGGGGAAGACCTTCAAGGTCCATCGCCTCGTTGCTGAATATTTTCTGCCGAATCCTGACCATCTCCCTTATGTTCTCCATAAAGACGGTAACAGAGATAATAATAATCTCTCTAACCTCGAATGGAGCGCCAACCAGAGTAATCACCAATAATAAAAATAATGAGTTTAACACAAATGTTGATGGAAGATCATATCCGACTGTTGTATATCGATCTCTTTTGCGGGGCAGGAGGGACATCGAGTGGGGTAGAGTATGCCCGACTGGATGGAAAAAAATGTGCAAAAGTGATTGCCTGCGTCAACCATGATCCGCACGCGATAATGAGTCATGCGGCCAACCATCCGGACGTACTGCATTTCACGGAGGATATTCGGAGTTTGGAACTGTCTCCGCTGATGGATCACCTGGCAGAGATGAAGAGAAAGTATCCGGAGGCAGAGGTGGCAATATGGGCGTCCCTGGAATGCACGAACTTTTCCAAGGCCAAGGGCGGGCAACCGCGAGACGCGGATAGCCGTACACTCGCGGAACACTTGTATCGTTATATTGAGACAATCGATCCAGATTATTTGCTGATAGAGAATGTGGAAGAGTTCATGTGTTGGGGAAAATTGGATGCGAACGGGAAACCGGTAAGTAGGGATAAGGGTACATCTTATCTCAGATGGGTAAGGAATATCAAACGGTATGGCTATGATTTTGAGTGGAGGATCTTGAATGCTGCCGACTATGGGGCCTATACTGCCAGAAAACGTTTTTTCGGCGTGTTTGCGAAACATGGTCTGCCGATTGCCTTCCCGATACCTACCTATGCGAAGGATGGCGACGATGGAATGTTTAAGGTCTATAAGAAATGGAAACCTGTCAAAGAGGTGCTGGACCTGGAGGATGAGGGAACGAGTATCTTTGGGAAATCAAAACCGTTATGTGAGAGGACGCTCGAGCGTATCTATGCAGGCCTGGTGAAATTTGTAGCGGGCGGTAAGAGACAGTATGAGGAGTTTATGATGCGGTACAACACGGTTAACCCGAAGGATACCGTGAAGTCCATCGATGAACCGTGTGGCGTACTGACAACGGAGAATCGCTTTGCAAAGGTGAAATGTAAGTTTCTCTCTAAACAGTATTCTGGGGATCCTATGTCGAAGAACCAGAGTATCGATAAGCCTGCAGGCACCATTACATGTGTTGATCATCATGCCTTCGTGACGGCTTACTATGGTAATGGGTTTAATACGAGTGTCGATGATCCGTCGCCTACGCTGCCTACAAGGGACCGACTGGCCTTGGTGAATGCACAGTTTATCGATAACCAGTACGGGAAAAGTAAACCGTCGTCTATTGAACAGCCGGCACCGACGGTACTCAATCATCCGAAACAGAGCTTGGTAAGTACACAGTATCTTTTGAATCCTCAGTATAATAGTAGTGGTGGTAGCATCGATCATCCGTGCTTTACATTGGTGGCTAGGATGGATAAGATTCCGCCTTACCTGGTGACAACGGAAAAGGGACTGGGGATTGCCATCTTCGAGAGTGATAGCCCGATGACGAAAAAGATCAAACAGTTCATGGCGATATACGGCATCGTGGATGTGAAGATGCGAATGCTGAAGATATCGGAACTGAAAAGGATTATGGGTTTTCCGGCATCGTATATATTAATAGGTACACAAGCCGAACAGAAGAAATATATTGGTAATGCTGTAGAGGTGAATATGAGCCGTGTTCTGTGCGAGGCCCTGTGTCGGAAATTAAAGAAGGCAGCATGAAAGAGAAAAAGTCCCAATGTTTCCATCTGATCCAGGAGCTTATCAGTGATGACCCTGGCAGATTTAATGAAATGTCGGTGGAGGATTTCTGTTTCTATCTCCTCGATGAGATTCGGTAATTGTTGAGTATGCGGCTATGTCATAGCCGCTTTTATTTTGTCTCGACCTCCCTCCTGCCTTTTTGTACCTTTGTGGTGTTATAAAAAGGATTATATGCAAGAAGAATTACTATTACCGCGTATCGTGGACCTCTGTCAAAGGCTCTTCGACAACATGCCGGAGCCCGAAACGTTCTCACTTGATACGGACTTTGAAAATGACCTCGGTCTCGAAAGCCTCGATCGCATAGACCTGATCATGGCCTGCGAGACGACCTTCTCTGTCAAACTGAATATGCAGGAGGCAAAAGACCTCCATACCATGCGCGACCTCATTCAATATATCCTCTCATGCACAATAAAGTAGTCATCACAGGTATGGGCATCTGGTCCTGTATCGGACAGGATATCGAGACCGTCACCGAAAACCTACGCAAAGGGAAATCGGGCATAGGTATCATGCCGTCACGGACGGATTATGGCTACCAGAGCCCGATAACGGGACGGATCCCTATGCCGAACCTAGAGAACGAACCGCTACGAAGGGCACAGAAGACGTGCATGGCGGAACAGGCGCAATATGCGTACATGGCTGTCAAACAGGCCTTGGAGATGGCACCGCTGACAGACAGATTCCGCGTCGGACTGATCGTGTCGAATGATTCCTGTGCGGCTCAGGCCGCCGATACGGAGGCGATCATGGCTGCCAGACATGACTCGAGATTCCTCGGTGTGGGGGCGATATTCCGGTCTCTGAACTCTAACGTGTCGATGTCACTGGCTCAGGTTTTCCGCTTCGGGGGATTGTCCCTGACAGTATCGGGGGCCTGTGCGGGCGGACTTCATGCCATCGGACTCGCTACGAACCTCATACGATCGGGTGTCATCCAGGCGTGTGTCGTCGTAGGAGCTCAGGAGAACGGTCTTCATGCCTATACGGCCTTCGACGCAATGGGGATATTCTCTCGGCTGACGGAGGATCCGCGACGGGCATCAAGGCCCTTCGACCAGTCACGCGCTGGGCTGGTGCCTTCTGGGGGCGCCGCGGCCCTGGTCATCGAGTCTGCCGAACATGCGGCCATGGGAAACAGACACCCCATAGCGGAGATCCTGGGATATGGATTCAGCACGTCACCGGACATCGTACACCCTTCTACTCAAGATATCTTCCGGACAATGAATAATGCTGTCAAAGAGGCGGACATCGATCTGCGCGACATCGACCTGATAACGGCTCATGCCACGGCAACAGTCGATGGCGACCGCGCAGAGGCGGAGGCGATAACGGCGCTGTCTCTCTTCCAACCGCCTTACGAGGGTGGAGTGGGGGGCTTCCCGACGGAGAACCCCTGGGTCATCGCACCGAAACATCTTACAGGGCACGAATGCTGGATGGCGGGGGTATCACAGACTATCTACACCCTTCTGCAGATGACTAACGGCTTTCTCACACCGCACGAATATCTCACGAATCCGGATCCAGCAGCCCGCACCCTTCGATTCCCCCGCACCCTCGAAGAGGTGAAGGTGAAGACGGCACTCATCAATGGCTTTGGCTTTGGGGGCACAAACGCTTCCATCGTTATCCGGATCTGATGTTAGTCTGTTACTCTGTCTAAAAAAGTTACTCTGTCTAAAATAAAATAGTATGTCTGAAAATAAGAAAGTCATCATCCTGGGAACGGCCCACCTCGGCACCACTCCAGGGAAATGCGCACCGGATAAATCTATTCGGGAGGCGGTGTATTCACGCGAACGCATCGAGGCCATAGAGACCATCCTGAAGGCTTATGGCTATACGGTATATGTCGATCACAGGTCTCTTGAACCGCACCGGCTGATGAAGGCGGGGACGGCCAAGGCACAACAGTCACGGGAACTGAACTTCCGAGTTGATTTCGTTAACTCTCTGTGCCGGGGATACGGACCTCAGAACTGCATCTATGTGTCGCTGCACCTCGACGCTGCAGGAGACGCTGGTAAGTGGATGAACGCTGGGGGATGGTCTTGTTTCACCTCTCCGGGACAAACACAGGCGGACATCCTCGCGGAATGTTTCTATGATGCTGCAGAGGTTAACCTGGCAGACTATAAGATTGCCATGGCCAGGGGGAAACGAAATGGCGACTACGGAAAGAACCAGAACCCCATCCGCACGGATCTCACCGACGGCGACCGCGATAAGGAGGCTTCGTATTACGTCCTCACAAAGACGGCCTGCCCGGCGGTACTCACGGAAAACCTCTTCCAGGATAATCGCGCTGATGTGGCCTTCCTCCTCTCTGAAGCTGGCAAACATGCCATCGAACGACTTCACGTAGAAGCGATCATCGCCTACCTCGACCGCCTGAAATAATTTTTATCGCTAGTATGTCTCGAAAGAAAAAAAATATTGCCCCAACGCAGGAACCTCAGGAAACGACGCCTGAACTCGCCTACTTCGACCACTGCCAGGATCTCGCACTGAAAGTCCTGGCTCAGTCGGGCAACTGTGCCGAGTCGCAGGCGGAGTTCAAGGCGGCGACATCGGTCCCGCAACTCGTAGCGGCATGGCATCATTTTTGGGCGGGCATCTTACATGAGGTGCCGGAACAGATCGTAACGGTGTTTACGGAGTTCTACCCGAAGTTCCGCGACGACATCAACAGGGGCGGACTCTATTACAACGAGGCACCGCCAATCGGCACACCGGCCTCTGTGGTGCTCATCGGCGACGATGAGAGTAAGGTGATATCGGTATATGGACGCCACCGCGTCTATGTCATAGGCAACGCACGCGTCATCTGCCGGGAGAACTGCAGCGTCTTCGTTAATGCCGAACGGGCCAGGGTCACGGTCATGGATAATGCAAGGGCCAACTGTGACGCGGGACATGTCGAAGGCTATGGTCATGCCTTCATCAACGGTAAGGGGGACTTCATCTCGTACGACTCGGCAACGGTCTATATCGTAGGGGGACAGCTCACCACCCATGGCCACTTCGAGATTCATGCGTATAACTCGGAGACGGTCATCAACTCCTTCACCGCTAAGAGGATCAACCTACACGACGGCGCCCAACTGGTGATCACGTAACTTTTCACTTCTCACTTTTCACTTCAATTATGAATAGTCTCATTTCTATATCTGCCATCGACCAGAAAGGGAAACTCCGACCAATGAACATCCCAGGGGATTTTTCCATTGACATTGACGACCAAAACCCGCTCTTCAATGACAATGAGATGTTTTCATATCCTTTCCCGATGCCGCTCGAAGGCAATCGTTTCATCCTGGGAAATATCGATGATCCGAAAAATGTGGACCGACCTGTGTCACTCGAACATACGAAGATGCGTATTGCCTTCGAAAACATGCCGTTCCGGTCGGGAACACTCGTAACAACGGAGAATGAGGTGATCGATAAGTCGCTGACCATGAACATCGCGGCCAGCGAACATGACATTAAAGACCTCATAGGCCAACTGAACTGCCGCGACGTCCCAGTGAAGGATAAGATTCTCATCGGCGAGAAGATCGGAGCGGTAGAGGCATCGATCAATTATAAGTATCATATCAAGGTGACGTTCTCAGGAAAGAAACCGGACCATGAGGAACATCCGCCAGTGTCGGAGTCGGCAAAGGTGGTGTTCACACCTCAGGCACTCGGATTCTCTTGCCCTGGGGAGTGTAACACCACAGGCAACAAGGAAAAGGCCCAGGTGGCGGAGACGATATCGTACGACGATGGCAAACAGCGTAAACGACCGTCCATCAAGAACTCGTATATCAACGTCTCGGAGGAATACCCGCTGAAGCCGTACTGTAATGCGCGTGTGGCCTATTATCACTACGGACTGGATGACGACGGTAAGAAAACTTCTAACGTCATCAACCCCATCGAGAAAAGGGGTGGCCCTGAGAACAAATGGCCGTACTGGGTACTGGATGCGGATCGCCAACAGTCGGGCATCTGCTTTTATGTTCTCTATTTCCTGGATTGCCTCTTCCACTACCTCGGCGTGAGTTTCGACAACTCGGAACTGATGAAGGTGGAGGATATGAGACGACTGTGTTTCTTTACAACGCTCTGTAAGTATGATGAGGAATATAAGTATCCGGATCAGATACCGTTCTTTACATCCGTAGAACAGATCAACGAGTGGTGTGATTCCCGTGGTACGGGCGGACATTTCGAGTTTAAGGATGGGGAGAACATGCAAGTAAACAGCGCCATCTATACGGACCCGAACGGCGTAGAAAGGGTGGTGAACGTGGGTAAGGATGATGTGACGGCCATCACGGTCTATCCTTCTGTTGTTTCGCGTAACGTGAAGGGAAATATCATGCTGATGTATGCCAACTCACAGAACTTCCCGGAGGAGTCGGTACAGACGGTGCTCGATTCGCTCTGGAACTCCTTTGGTATCAAATTCCATTATGACTATGAGAAGAAACATGTGAGGGCCTACTTCGTACGCGAGGTGTTCCGCTCTCAGGTGGCACCGATAGATTTCCCAGGACGCGTGATTTCTATGCAGAAGGTGGCGGAGAAATACACGGGCGTACGTGTCTGCTACTCCCAGGAGTCTTCCAGCAAGGAACAGCAGGGAAACCTCACCACCGGAAAGAAGGATTACGATACGGACTATGACTATATCGACTATCCGGAGGAGACGACCATCACGGATCAGACATACGGACAGATATTCAAGGCTCCGCGTATGAATGACGCCAGTGGGAATATGAACGTCTATATCGACCTCCAGACGGGTAATAAGTATCGTATCAAGGTGAATAGCGACGCGGAACGGGCACAGGATCTGAAACCGGTCCTCTTTGAGGTCGGACAGTTCAAGGGTGTGGAGATAGGAGACTGCAGCGAGAAGAATGAGAAGTTTGTACTCGAAATGGCATCGGACTTCCAACCGATGGTGTTTAATGATGTCAACTACGAAAACGAACTGTCTGCTGCCTCCGGGGCCGTCGAACAGGCTGGATATAAGGTTATCTTGAACCCGACGGGCACAGAACCGATCCTGGCGGCGTATATCGATGAGGATATGGAACATGAGTTCCTGGAGCATCGCATACACCAGGTGCTCGCCTCGAACGTCGCGGAGTTCTATTTCGATGAGGTGCTGGATGGGCTCATCGAGAACTACGACCCCTCGGACTCTGACGATGGTAACTCACCGCTCCAGTCGATGGACTGGGGACTGGCTATCGCACTGATGCGGGGTGGTGGCACCAACCAGACATACCAACTCTATGATTATAACTACGATGGTTTCAGAAACTCGAAATGGAGACCGGTCGCCGGTCTCTATGCCCTCACGTCCGACTCTATCGACATGTGGGGTAATGAGTATGATTATAATGGTGTCAAAGAGGGCATCGGAGAGGGCGAACGGTTCTCATTGAAGATCCGATCCTGGGTACAGCCGGACTGGGCGGACCATCCGCTGGTAAACCCAGATATCGTCAATGCGGCAACGGGTAAGATCGAGAAGAAAATCAAGTCCCGCGGACTCTTCGACTCCTTCCTGTCGGAATATGCACACTTCATCCTGCACCGGAGGATGTACCGCGTACGGATAGAGTGCTCCGCCGCTCAGGTGGCCGATGTACCTAACCACTGGGATCGACGCTTCCGCATCAATGGCCTGGTGGGATTTATCAACAAACTATCCTACACGCTCCATGCTGCCGAAGGACTGAAAGACCTCGAAGTGGAGTTCTTCGTATTGTAGATTCTTCATATTTTATGGTTTAGTTATATGATTTAGTAATGAATAGTTGATAACAGTCCTGAGCGCAGGCGCATTTTGATTTTAGGTAAGTAGTAATATTTATAGTTTTAGGTTTTTAGTTATTGGAAAGATAAGGACTGGCTGTGAAGTCGGCCCTTATCGTTTTTCTTATGCTTTCTCTCTCACCCGCCGTCTCCGCCTGCAGGGTATTATTCCCTATTCATGGTCTTTCCGGATTATCATTTCTCATCTATCACACCTTCTCGGACCGTCAGGGCCGCTACTCCGCGCTGGTGGCCGCAGCAGACTAGATACTTCGTTCGACGCGCACGATGTGGCCGTCAGGCCGTCATCGTAGCGGTCGCCGGTGTAATCTTTAATCGACATCGCCCTCTAAGGCTTAAACTCCGCCACTTTTCATTTATCACTCTTCACCTCTCTCCCCGCACCCCGACCGCTCCATAATAGCCAGGTAGCGACACTATCACTCAGATCAGAACAGCAAAAGACACCGTTCAGGGGCGAAAATCGCCAGTCGGGGACGAGTGACGTTTTGGCCAGAAGTACAAAAATATCTCCCAATGGAAATTTTTTCTCCTCTCCAAAAAGTAAAAATCCCGTACCCTAAAAGTAAATGAGCAAATGACGATGGCGCTGCCATCTTACTTGTAAATAGGCTATCCCCTTGAGGGGAAGAGGGGGAGGGCATAAGACGGGCGGATTATGAATTTTCTTGATTCTCATAAATAATTTTTTTCCTCCCGTATGCGTAATATCTTAAAAAAAGAGGTAAAAACGTCACTCAAAGGATATATTTCTATGAAAATGAGTAAGTTAAACCATTTTTCAAAATGTCACTCAAACGTCTTTCCGCATCTTTCTGCATCTTTCAAATCCCCAAAAATCCCCTGGCTTCCGCATCAAGATAACATACCAGTGACATTTTGGGGATTCAGGGACATTTTTTTTCTCGCCCCATGTTTAATCCCGTCAATCATGGCGGAAATTTGATAAAACTTTGTTAAAATCGGATTAAAGCCCTAAAAATAACAAAGTTTTATTTTGTCAAATCAGATTTTTAATTTAACTTTGCACCCGACAATCAATGATAAAAATCATCTATAATAATAATAAATAAGGAGTATGAACAAATTTCTAATCGTTACAACATGGCTCACACTGGCGCTGCTGGTGGCAACCATCATCTGGATCTGTCCCTGGCTCGATACCTATGCACCGGCCATCGGCATCTTCATTGCTGCGATGCTCAACGAAGGACTCACCTCCTGGAAGTACCACAAGACAACCTTCAAAGATAAGGAGTTCTGGTGGAAGATACGCTACTTCGGAAAATCCTACGGTATGGAGATACGCGCACAACTCATCGCGATCATCCTCATGGCCGGACTCGCCTGGCTATGCGAGGATTACCGCTTCTGGCGTTTCGTCGCCCTTTTCATCGCCGGCATGTCCGCCCAGTTCCTCTTCCATTACATCATTGAGTGGTTCACTGTCACCTTCCTGCATATCCGACCACGTATCAATGTCAAGGATATGGAAGATCTGTTACCAGGAGAGTACCCACGCGCCTCTGAGTCGGAGGATGGCCCACAACCTTGATAGACCTGATGTCGTTTCCTAATCCTGTCTGACAGTATGATCGATTTCTCTTCCATCTGTTCAATCTATGTCGATGCCCACGATAACGCCGGACGGTTCGTGGACCGCGAGACGGGCGAGATCATTACGGAGATGTCCGTACATGATTTCTGCCTCACGGATAGATGGAAACCGGTCGTCGAACAGCTCCGGGCGCTCATCGCACAGTATGGGGAGAAAACGGCAAAGGCACGCGACGACTACAAACAGACGAAACTACTACTGCCAGCAGCGACGCTCTCAGGATATTTCGAACCACGGGAGGTGGAAACGGAAAAGGTCAACAAACGGACAGGGGAGATCTTCACCGTCAAAGAGATGGTGTCACGGCGAACGGCACACCTGGCACAGCATACGGGTTTCCTCTGCATCGATATTGATCACCAGGATAATATGTCGCTGGCGTCCATGAAGATCATCATTCGTACCCTACAGCACCGACCGGAGGTGGCACTGCTGATGAAGTCATGTAGCGGAACGGGATACTTCGGACTGATACCGCTGATGTACCCGCAATATCATAAGGAACAGTTCTCGGCACTCATCCGGGAATACCAGGCTCTCGGCATCAACCTGGATCGGAAATGCGGCGACGTGACTCGCATCCGCTTCGCATCCTACGATGATCATCCGTATGTCAACCCGAACGCCATCCCGTATGCGGGCATAGACCTCGGAGAACAGATGATCGCACCCAAGGCGGCGGTGTATGCTAACACGGAATCTAACGATACTCAGGTGCAAAGGGTAAAACGCCTGCTGGAACGGCTCGAAAGCTGCCCGTCGGCTTGGTACCTGGCGGATGACTACGACACCTGGTATAAAATTGGCATCGCCTTCGCCTCTCTGCCTAACGGAGAGGGAAGGGCACTCTTCCACCGGTTCTCGGCTCTTAGTAAGAAGTATAACGCTTCGGACTGTGAGAAGAAATATAACTATAACGCGACAGCTCGCACCATATCCATCGCGTATTTCTTCGCACGATGCAAGGAGGCGGGCGTCACTCTGTATTAACTCAAATCATAAAGCAACATGAAGAAATTGGAATTACCCCCCCCTGAAGAGCTATCGGCCCTGCCTGAATCGGAGATACGGGCCTTGATAGGGAAAGTGACCAACCACCGCGATACTCTGCGGTTTGATCTGGATCACCAGTTTAATCACGACAAACTGAACATCCAACAGGAGGATGCAGTGGAACGTCAGCGGATACTATCGCTGATCTCTCTCAAAAAGACAAACCTTCCGCGTGGCGGATCTATCGAGGAGACCATGAAGGCGGTCGAGATCAAAAAGGAAATCAACGAACTCGATATCAAACTCCGCGAAATTAGTATGGCTACGCAAAGGAAATTGGTCGATCTGCGCTACGAACATTCAAAAAGTAAGAATGAAATACAAAGACAATGGGAAACGGACATGGGAATACTCAAGATGTACCTCCTGAAATGTACGACCCGGAAATCTGATGAGAATTAGGATTATGATTAATAAAACAGAGAACTATGTCTGAAATAACAAACAAAATCAAAACGTTCGAGGATGCCTGCGAAGTCCTCGGCAAAGACCATGAGGATGTCGCCCTCTTCCGCGACCTCTCTACATTGCCTACGCCTCTGCCGCCTGACCTGATGGCGTATATCAAACTGCGTATCGTATGCCTCGCACTCAATGAAGGCTGGCAACCGAAGTTCACTCAGGACGAAGTGCGCTACTGGCCCTGGCTGTGGCTCTATACACAGGCAGAATATGACCGTCTCGATGATGCCGACAAAAAAGAGCTCCTGTTGTTCGGCGGTAGCGCGTATAGTCTCGCTCGATGCGGTGTCGCGTTCTCGTACTCGAATGGCCCGTTCTCGCACTCGTCCACGAGCATCGGCGCTCGCCTGGCATTGAAATCTCGCGAATTGGCTATCTACTGCGGACGTCAGTTCTTACCGCTTTGGACCGCCCTGTATGTTAAACCCGCTCCTGATGACGCCGTTCAGGCGTACGAGGCTAATCACAGATAGATTATGGCAGAGAATAAGAATAACCAGGACAGCGGGAAGAAATCTTCCCTGCGCTCTCGAACCGCCATCTGGTTCATCTGTAAGATCCGCTACGATAAGGTGATGGAGGATGGACTCCAGCGGAAAGTAACGGAGACGTATGTCATCGATGCGCTTTCATACTCTGAGGCGGAGACACGTATCATCGAGGAGATGTCGTCGTATATCTCGGGCGAGTTTGACGTGGCCGACATCAAAAAGGCTTCCTTCAAGGAGATTTTCTTCTCTGATGATGAGATGGCGGATAAATGGTATCGGGCAAAACTGCAGTTTATCACCATCGACGAAAAGACGGATAAGGAGAAACGGTCGAATGTCAATTACTGCGTACAGGCGGGATCGTTCCACCAGGCCGTAAAGAACATCGATTCTGTCATGGGTGGCACCATGATCGATTATGTCATCGCCTCTGTTTCTGACACACCAGTGATGGATGTGTTTGAATATAAGGCAAAGACTGAGGATGACAAACCAGAATACGAGAAATAATAATCCCATTCTATATGCGTCCTACCACAGGTACCTACTGCCCTCAGTCCTCTAGTTCGGCTGGCGCTGCCAGACCGACTAGGGCGACAGGGGTTTTCAGATCGTCTAGGCCATTGAGAAAATCACGGATTACCCCCCCCCAGGAAAGTCCTACTGGCCTTCGACGTCATGTTACGCGACAAATGGATTTGCACGCTTCGAATGCCGGTCACTCCGGGCGAGGAAATTCCATACGAGTATTTTTCCTTCTTCGTAGAGATGAAACGTCCGTCACTCAAAGGGAAACCGTATCATATCGAGTTTATCACTAGCAAACCGCAATTCAGGGAATGAGCAAAACTGAAAAGACTGAAATAAAAAAAGTGTATATCTCCGGTCCAATATCCGGAAAGGATTATCAGGAGGTTCTGGTGGCCTTTCACAAAGGGGAAAAGGCCATGAGGGACATCGGATTACGAACGGTTAACCCTACCACATGGTGGGGACGCTGGCATTGGATATTCGAAAAACTGCCCTACGGCCTGCAACTCTTCATCTGCATGTGTTACCTTCATGGATGCCAGGAGATCCTTTTCCTGCCGGGATGGACGGAATCACGGGGCGCCAAACTGGAAAAGGCCTTCGCTGACTTCTGGGATATCAAACGACATGTGATGAAAAGACACCAGAAGGGAAATAAGGGATCGATGCAGAGGTGTGTACCAGAGGCTCCGGCATTGTCTGATGCCGTGAAGGCGGTAGCGAAGTTCGGTAAGGAGTTTTCTAAATTGTCTGTATCTATGGATGACTTGAAATCATGTCAGGATGAAAAACCTGACCAGAAACGGAAAAAGAGGAAAAAACGGAAGCATCGCCCTGCTTCTGACAATATTAATGACATATCTATTAACACTACAAAATAAAAACTTATGTATATCTATCTCAGAACATCACGTTACGTCACGGCTTTTATGCGGTCTCTCGGAGATGGCCAGTCGCTACTTCCTAACCAACCGATCACGTTCTCTCCATATACACAGGAGTATGTCGTGCTCATCAACGGACTGCGACTGGTACCGGCACAACAGCAACACCGGGCATCCTGTTACTCACAGGCGGCCTGGTCGAACATGCTCAATGGCAGGCTGCCGCAGGGGGGAGCGGTGATCCTGAATCGTAATAAGGAGGATTACCTGTCTTATGCGGAGATCTGCACCTTGGAGAAACTGCCAAACAAGACGAAGACGGAGGCGTACGAGTTTCTGTGTATAGATACACCTCGGGAGATCTGTTTGAATAACCGCATCGTCAGGGTCACGAAGTCACATACACTGGATTCGTCAGCAGCTAACCAACTGCGAAAACTGATGAGACAGGCCTTCATACGTAAGTTCCTCGATTTCGAGACAAACAACATTACTTTTGCAAAGGCGAATAAGATCGAACGGTCGTCAATAGAGATCATGGAACGGTTCTTTATGGAGTATAACATCCCGGTTTCTCACGATCAACATGAGCGGGATTCCATGAGAAGACTGGTCATTAGATGGCGTAAGGAGGCACAACAACTGGTGAAGGATCCGGTTATCATCGGAGACCAGAATATCACACGAATCGATGAACATGAGCGAAGGGGGGGATTGCCGAAATATGACTAATCGCACAAATTGTAAAAATAGTAAAAAGTGATTGTGAATTTAAGTTAAATAATGGCGTATTTTCGATGTTTTTATGACGACACCGTGTCCGCCGCAATTTTTTGAAATTATGAGTTGTAATGAAATTATTCTTGAAGACATCGTACAGGTAGAGGTCTATACGTCGGACCAGATATCAATACCGGTACCGCCGAACGTCAACTGTGAGAGTTTCCTGGAAAAGAACAAGTTTCTGACACCGCTACTCAAGTTGGCACTGTCTTATAATTCAGAGGTGGAGATGTCAGATCCCGCCACACTCAAGATCACAACGGCCAGACAGGCTGCCGGATTGATATATACACACGACCTTTCTATTCCAGTGGTAAACGACCGTTCTAAGGTGCGACCTTACGTAAACCGCTTGCAGGGCAGGGATTTCCATGTCATCTGCCAACATGCAGACGGATCCCGAACGTTCTCGTACGGACTGCATAACACGACTACGGCGGATATCGATGAGACCATGGCCAATAACCATACGACCAACTTCAAACTCAAACTCCTGTCGGTGTCCGGCATCATCACGCTTACCTGACGCGTTTATTATTATATATAGGTACAAAGTTCATAAATTAACAAAGCAAAGTATCACATAGATTGTTGAGCCCGCTCCCTGCTGTGAAGCACGGGGCGGTTTTTTCGTTCTGTATGGCGCTGTGCCCCAGTGCCCATCTCTTCAAACCAAAGCCTTAAATTCAAGAAATACCCTTAAATCTACATCCCATCCTCGCCCGCGTGTTTATCTACCTTTGCCGTAGATAAAAAAATCCCGATAATCGCATGAATGGACTTTTAGAACTGATGACAACCAAAAAGTGGATGATCTCACCTGATTTCGTCCACGGCATCATAGAAATGCTGCAGGCTAATCTGAATAATCATACCGACCTCGGAGAGTTTAATAAGAAACAGCCTCGGGCCTTCCAACTCAAAAATGATGCCATCCGTGAGTATCAGGTCACGGAGAATGGTAATACAAGAGGACGCTGGGCTATGGCCGATATGGATGCGCCCTTCGTTAACGTGATCACCATCGATGGACCGATATCTCGGTCCGGTGGAGCATGTACCTATGGATCGGTGGAGATCCGAGACTGGATGATGCAGGCCGCTGATAATGAGTTCTGTCAGGCACACATCTTCTATATCGACACACCGGGAGGAGCGGTCATCGCTCAGTACGACTTCCAACAGGCTATCGACTATGCACATGCCAAAGGACAGAAGGTGATCGCCTTTGTCGATGGCTACTGTGCGTCTATGGGCATGAACCTCGCCAGCATGTGCGACGAAGTGTATTGCAACCACGGGAAAAACCAACTGGGATCAATCGGCGTCATGGCGGCTTTCTATACGGAGGCCAACGGCTCGCATAACCAATATACGAATGAGACCTACCATGAGCTCTACGATCCGGAGTCTTACGATAAGAATGCCTGGTACCGTGAATCGGCAAATGGTAATGATGATGTGCTCATCGAGGAACTGAAACAGGATGGTATCGAGTTCCGCGAGAAGATCCAGAAGGCTTTCCCCAACGCAAAGGAGGAACATATTCATGGACGCCTCTTTAATGCCGAGGATGTTCTGAACATCTTCTGCGACGGCATCCAGTCTTTCGGCGACACCATCGCTCGCGCATTCGACCTGGCTAACGGCACCGCCACACCGATCGCTCGTACCTCTGGCATACAACGTCCGCTGAATGATCCTGCAGATAAGCAAGGGATCGTAAAGGACAACGACAACGAGGGTCTTTCTCATGGCGCTGGCATCCAGCAGCGAGGCAGTGATAAGGATCAGAACGGACCCGCTAACGCTACCATCGAAGAGAAGAAAAACAAGGCTGCAGAGACTGGTGAACCTGGTACTTCTGCCGCTTCTGAAACAACAGACACAACCCCTAAAAACAAAATCAATATGGAAATCAATCTCGCTATCATCGCCGCAGCTTGTGGCGTAGAACAGATCGAGGCCAACAATGAGGGTGCGCACTTCGTACCTGACATGCTGACTGCCCTCCAGGCTACACTGGAAAAGGCCGCTCAGGAAAAGGCCGATGCAGAAGCGCTCATCGCTTCACTGAAAACTCAGCTCGAAACGGCTCAGAAAGAGAAGAACGATGCCGTCACAGCAAAGGAAAAGGATCTCAACACCGCTCACGAAGAGGCAATCAACAACCTCAAGGCAGAGCACCAGAAGGAGATCGACGCTCTCAAGACCGCTCACGCCGATGAGCTCAAAAAGGAACAGGATGCTAACGCTGACCTGAACCAGAAACTCAAGGATGCACAGCAGTCTCTCTCTGATGCTACCGACACCATCGCACAGCTCACCAATAAGCCTGGTGGCGCTTCTCAGAAGTCACCTGAGAATAACGGACAGGCTGCAGAGGGAGAACAGACGATGGGTGGTATGCCTGACTACGACCACAGCAAGTCTCCGCTGGAGAACGCGCGTATCCGTAAGGAGTGGCTGAAAAAGGCACAGCAGTCCTAAATCGATAGGCCTGGATCTTCCTAGTAAAAATTCATTTCATAATCTTTAAAAATTACAACTATGGCTCAAAACAAAGCTCCTGAGTTCATCGGACGCGAGGCTCTGACCCACGTCGCAGAACAGGTTGGTAAGCAGATCATCATGGGTCCGGCTTACAATGATCCCGAACTCCTCGACCGCCTCGGTATCCAGGTTATCTCGGGCATCCAGTTTAAGAAGACCGACCACCTCCTCGTACGTAAGGGTGGCACCACACGCCGTAAGAAGGTCGGTACTCCAGTAGAGAACAAGATCGGTTGGCTCAAAGAACGTACATTGGTAGCTAAACTGACGTGGAACCGTTACAAGGATAATGTTGACAACTATGTTGAGACGGTCTTTGGTACAGACGGTAAGGCCGGTGGCGACTACCCCATGTCAACGATCGCAGTAGAGGCAATCCTGGCTTCATACGCTGAGGACCTGAAGAGCAACCTCTTCTTTGGTGACATGACTCTCGAGAACAATCCCGATGAGGAGAAACAGAAGCTCTCGCTCTATGACGGTTTCCATACCGACATTCAGCACGACATCGCCGACGGTATCATCTCGGAGGCTAATAAGAACCTCATCCCATGTCAGGCTATCTCACAGCCCGCGAACCCGCACGACTCAACGCCGTACGACCGCGTACTGGAGTGGTACACCAAGTGGGACGCTCGCCTGCGCGGACAGAAGCGCATCATCCTCCACATGGATATCTTGCGCGGTATCTATATCGCTGCCGGTTACTCTAACAAGTACCATGGCAACGTGAAGGTGCAGTACCTCAATGGCGCCGATGGCAACCCCAACGGGTCGTACATCATCCCTGAGATGCCACACGTAGAGTTCTGCCCGTCTGACGCATGGGGCGTAGGCGATCGTATGATGGCCACCATCCCCAATAACCTCCAGTATGGCGTGGATTCTGAGTCTAACCAGTCTTTCGTAAAGGTACAGTTCGGCTCTGATGAGGACGCTCAGGATGTGATTTTCCAGATCCAGTCAATCCAGGGCACACGCCTGATGAACCCACTGCCTTCTGCTTTCGTAATGAATAACGGTAGCATCCGCGAGAACGTGATCAACGGCGACTATACCAACCAGAAGCTCATCGTCACTGCCGACGATACCATGGGCGCTGTGAAGGTCAATGGCCAGGCCTACACCACTCCTGCTGAGTTCGCTCCTAACAGCATCATCACACTCAAGGCAGAGCCTAAGGCCGGATATCGCTTCGTTTCATGGTCTAACGGTAAGACCGACGCTGAGATCACCATCACAGCAACAGGTATGCCGATGGCCGTAACAGCTATCTTCGCCACTGAGTAAAGAGTTTTGGTCTAACCTGGTCGGCTGGCCAACCAGCCGCTAGGATGACCCCTCTCAGAGATTTTTCTAAATTCGTATTTCTTAACTCTTAATTGATTAAGTACAATGGATCAGAATTGCCCAAACCTCGGCCATTTCCTCAATAAGGAACAGTGCCTCGAGAATATCGCCGGTACCTCTGCCGTGGCTTACTTCTTTGTCAAGTCTGACCTTGAAGCGCCCCTGACACTGACCGGATGTGAGTATTCAACGCCGACCTTCGCTGCCGGCAAGGGTATTTATAAGTTTGACGTCAAGGATGAGTCTCAACAGGTAAAAGGTGAGTCACAGGGTCCTAACGCTGGTTTCGCCCTCACCTGGAATGCTATCCTCGAACGTGTGAACATGAAGGCCGCTGAACTCTCACGCGCCCTCAATAACCTGGATATCTGTATCATCATCCCCGACTCGGATGGCCTCTCACAGATCCTCTACGACCCAATCCGCCGCGTGAAGGCTGAACAGGGTGGTATCGCTTCTGATACGGGTGCCGCCGTAGGCGATGACCGTCAGGTATCCCTGGAGTTCCACCTCAATGGCGTGCTCTATGACAATCTCTATGTCAAGGCACCTAAAGATGGCTGGGAAACACTCATGGTTACCGAGTAGGAACACGACACACTCCACACATGCGCGCCCCGCGACGATGGCTCAGACCGTCCCGCGGGGCTTTCTCTTTCTTTTTGGGGAATATTTTTGTCTCACCCTTTTCTGGGGATTCTGCTATCTTTGTCGAAAAATAAATCCCCAAAATCCCCAAATAATGGAAACAAAACTTTTCGAAATGATGTCAACAGAAGAGAAAAGACAGTGGATCACTGACTACCAACAGTGGCTACATCACGCACTGCCGATCTTCGAAAAAGCTGCTTTCCTGACAGAAGACATCAAACAGCTATTTGAACAGGGATTAGACTTTCTGGCTGCTCACGGCAACTACCAGGCGTTTATCTCTGAGTCCAGATCTTTCGGCGACTATATCCGCCGCATCCCCTCACTCATCGCTTACTTCGCTAACGTCAACACCGACATTGCCCCGTTTCTCTCTCTCCTCACGCCTGCCAACCAGGCGCCAAAAGTAGAGGAGACACCGGACGTGGAGCATGGTGATGTGTCACAGCACCCCGACGATTCCGGTGATCAAGGCTCTTCTGATACTTCTGCCATCACACCACCAGAACCTCATGTCGGACGCCCGACACTCGAGGAAGCGGCGGCAAAAGAGGCACTGGCTCAGAAGGCACTTGAAGAGAAGGCTAACGAAGATACGCTCTTCGGCAAACGGGGAGACTTACCCGAAGTGCCGGCACCGGCTCCTATGACCATCTCGGGCTCGGTGCCTATCTCATCACCGCTTTCGCTGGCAAACCTCGCATGGCTGATGTCCCCTGAACTGCAGAAGGCCATCGAGACGGTCCGCGAACTACGCTTCCAGGCGGGACAACATGCGGAACGCGCCAAGATGCTCGCAGAGGCAAACGCACCGGCGGAGGAGATCAAACCGCTGGCAGAAGCGGCGGCGAAATATACGGAGGAGTACGAAGCGATCTATCAGCGCGTAGATGATGAGATGGCAACGGCCTACGTACGTTTCAAGGAGGATACACGTTTCATCGAGGAGATGGAGAAACGGAACATCGTACCGGCTGACATGCGTACGCTCCTGCGCCCCTACTGGGATAAGGTGGAGAATAAGGAAGTATTCAAACAACAGGTCATTGAACAGATCAAGGCCAACGATCCGGAACAGGCAAAGATTAGGGCTGAGAAGGAGGCTAAGAAGAAAAAACTCGATGCCATCCTGAAATATCTGCAAAGGACCGACCGGGAGAATACACCGAAACGCATCGAGACGATGAAGGCGAAATACCAGGAGATCGTTGCACTCGTTGGCGAGGAGGAAGCAAAGGTGTACTACCCCATCATCACTGCCGCGGAAAAGGATATGAACGAGAACGTTCTACCGGCAAAAGAGGCGGCCAAGGAGAAAAAGGCTGCTGAGAAGGCTGCAAAGGCTGAAGCCAAAGCCGCTAAGAAAAAGAATCCTGATAACAGTAAAAAATAAAGATTATGAAAAAAACAATTAGAACAGCATTTGCAGCGATGGCCGCTATGGTCGGTATGGCTGCACAGAAGGGCGAAGCCCAGAATACCAAGGTGTTAACGTCTAACGACCAGAAAATAACGAACGTGCTCGTTAGACCTGTCTATGAGGGTACGGCTCGCGAGTATGGTGAGTATCTGCTCCAGTCGGGGAAATATCGCCACAATAACCTGAAACGTAAGATCCGTGCAAGAGGATTGAGTAAGTAATATGTCGAAACCCTCTCCTGTATTCCTGGATAAGGTCGAACGATGGCTGCTGGGGGGCGTCAATATCGAAAAGGTAGTGATGTCCCCAGACCAGCGTTTTCGTGCCATGCTGGCGTATGAGGTGTATAAGATATGGCTTTCCGATAAACAGATACGACCGTCTGACATGTTCCGGAAAATAGCGGCCAGAGAATACCCGATCATCCTCGAGAGGGCGGCGGCGGGCGAAGCGAAGTATATTGAATATGTACGCGCGATGAATATACGTCCGGGCATCCCTCGCACACCGACGGAGATAGCTAATGACGTGGCACTGCTGAATCATATCATCGGACGTTTCGACACATCCATAGAGAATATCGAGAAGGCGAAGGTACAGGATGCCTCCGACTGGCTCATACGCGAGGGCATGAAGATGGGAGATACGGGGGCTGTCAAAAAGGGCGCCGACCTGAAGATGCAGCTTAATAACAACTTCCAGGAGAAAGAGAACCCCACCGAACAGATGCCGAACGCGGATATCAATATCACGGGCGATGTGTCGGTCATCAAACGCGATCGTGTCAACTATTCGGATGAGTTCAAACGAAAGATGGCACGCAAACATGGCCTCTCTGAAAAACAGGTGATCGATCTGGTGCAAAACGCAGATGGCTCATGGCAGATGCCGGATGAAAACCAGGATGTGGAACCGACACCTGACATCTTCGATCCCTTAGACTCTGAAAAATAATGAAACAGACCAGAGACGTTTACATGAACAATACGCAGATGCGTATTTTCTTTTCCAATGCCCGTGATGTGAGACTACTTGCTGCACGACGCTTTGGAAAGACTGACGGATCCATAGCTCCGCGTATCTATCGCGTCTCGATGTCTATGGCCAGGGCAACGAATATCTGGCTTGGTAACTCACGAAAACAGCTCTATAACCGTACCGTTCCGGGCACCATCGCGGCTATAGAACGATTCTTCGGACTACGGGAACATATTCATTTCGGATGGGGAAGACCGCCACGATGGGTACAGGACCCGATCATCAAACCGAAGTCATGGGATAACGTGATATGGTTCGCTAATGGGACCATTTGGCAACTCATATCCATGGCCGTCACCGGATCGGCCAACTCAATAACGGCGAACTCCATAGCGGGGGATGAGTGTAAGTTTATGTCGAAGGCAAAGATCGATGGTGAGGTTATGGCGGCACTGTCTGGTATCGTTCATCCCTTTGGAGATCCGGCATTTTCGGAGGCGAACCCGCTCTATAAATCGACTTTCTTTGCCTCGGATGCGTCCCTGACGGCAAGGGGCAACTGGCTCGAAAAGGAGGAGGAGAAACTGAATCTGCATCCGGAAACGGGACCGCTGAAGGATAAGACCTTCAAGGAGATTCAGGATGAGTTGATTGCCTATGCCGACCGCGTGATATGGTATAACGAACTCCTGCGTAATGCTAAACGGGATAAATGTGTGCCAATAGTTCTCGAACCTGAGAAGATCCAAGAGGTACGTACAAAGGCAGAAGCGATGATGAACCATGAAGGGCCGTTTAAGATCCTGCCGAACTACGGACACCGTATCAATAAAGCGATGCTTGATATGGCCATTAACTATGGACTGATCACAACGGATGAAGCGGAACTGATCTTCTGCCATAAGTATCTCATCACACCGGAACAGGACTTCGACATAATGATGATCCAGGAGTCGAAACCGTATCAGAAATATATCCGACAGTTACAATGCAACGCCTTCTGCTTCTGGCGCGCATCAAGTCTTGATAACCTCGACCTCCTGGGCGAAGACTATATCGCACGTATGGCGCGTGACCTTCCGCCGGTCGTCTTCGCCATATCGATCCTGAATAAGAAAATAGCGAAGTTCAATGATGGATTCTATTCGAACCTCGACATCGAGAATGTTCATGGGTATATTCCGGATGACTGCCCGGCCATCGAGGGCTCAATGACGAAGGCAACGGCCATCAATGAGAAACGGATGGAGTCGGAGGAGTATGAGACACCGAACTTCGGGGAACTGCAGAACATCCACGACTGCTCTCTGGATGGTGACGTAGTGAATGCACTGCCGCTGTATATCTCATGCGACTATAACGCGAACATCAACTGGGTAGTGACGGGACAGCTTTATAGACGCGATAACCAGGAGTGCCTAAATGTCATCTCTTCTATGTACGTGAAGAATGAACGGAAACTGCATGAACTGATGATCGACTGGAACCATTACTATACGCCTAAGAAGGCAAAGAATCCGGAGGTGGTGTATTTCTATGACTCTACAGCGAAGTTCAGGGCCTATGCGGTCAACAATGCCGAGGATTTTAAGGATACGGTCATAAATGACCTGACACGCTTCGGATGGCAAGTGCGCGCAATCGACATGGGATCACCGGTCGAACATGAGATGAAGTATAAACTGATCAATGAGGCACTGGCGGGCGTCACCTACCCGGCCATACGTTTCAACCGGGAGAATAACGAGGCACTGATAGTGGCTCTTCAGAATGCGGAGGTGTCTATCGGCTATAAGGGATTCCGCAAAAACAAGGCTGGTGAAAAACTGTCTGAGGATGCCGACGATGCTGTACGACTCGAATACCGTACGGATGGAACAGATGCCTTCGACTCTCTGTTTATGGGCGTGAAATATCATCTGAATAACCTCTCCGGCATGTGCCTACCCCTACCCCGCTAAAACTACTTTGTCTCTATCTCCACCGTTCTATTCACTACCTTTGTCCTAGTTTTAAACCCCAAATATTCGCGAATTATGGCAAAGTTAGTTATTTCTTACGAACCGGAATCCAGAGCTTTTGTCTCTAGTATCTTCCAGGGTCCGTGTAACATTCAGGTCGCCTTCAAGGATGATCTCTTTCACAATGTCTCCGTAGAAACACGTCTCGATGAGTCGCTGTCATGGGTGGCCCTCAAGTCTTTCTCGGGCGAAAAGTCGCTCACTGGCATCATCAAACATGCTGCAGAAGGCCAACAGTTCCGTCTCGTTACCGTGACAAACGTAGCGCCTGAGTCGGCTATCATCCTGCCTCTGGCCGTGGCTTCGTCTGGCGGATCAGGATCGGGCTCTGGTGGCATCTCTGAGGATGAGAACGTTATCAGTCCGGAGGATGTGGAGACCATCGGCACCACAGCCGCACAGAACATCGTCGCTGACGCCATCGATGAGATCGAAGGTAATAACCAGGAGATCCAGACCGGAGGCGATGAGCCGCAGACTGGAGGTGAAGAGGTGCAAACCGGTGGTGAGGAAGTACAAACGGGTGGCGAGGAACCACAGACCGAAGGCCCTCAGACGGAAACACCTCAGGAGGGCTCTCAGACAACCGAAACTGAAGCTGGCGGCGGCGTAGATACATCCGGCGATTAGTGGTGTATGGCGCTGTGCTACAGCGCCCCTCTCATGTGAATATGTTACTCTGTCTTTAATCGTTACTCTGTCTAAGATATGATTATTTCAACCCCCGACGAACTCCGTCTATATGCACCTTCACATGACATCGACCATATCGAGGCCATGGCGGGATTCATTGACTCCTCAGAACAGGATTTCCTCAAGGAGAAACTGGGCGACGAACTTTTCGACGCGCTCACAACATATTACCGACAACTGAAATCTGACTCCGCCGTACTGGAGGGTTTCGTTAAGAAGGTGGCGGATGGCGAAGAACTTCCGCCATACGCACGGCTGCTGTCAGTATGCCAACGGATCGTGACATACGACGCTCTCTCACGCGGTATCAACATCCAGGCGGTATCGGTCAACGGTGCGGGGGTAAACATCCCCGTCGCTGACGATTACCTCAAAGCGGACAGGGAGGCGATCAAGGATTTCAAGAATACATGTTACACCGAGGCTCATGCAGCCCTCAACCGCCTGCTGGTGCTCCTCGAACAGTGGACCATCAAAGCGAATGCTTCTGAGACGCCTAGTGACGCTGAGACGCCTAACGCCCAAGCAGATTCTAACACCCCTACTCCATCTGCCGACACTTCTGAAGAATCCTCTCCTGAGGATGAGATCAAGGAGATCACTAAATACTGGCGCTCCTCGCGTTTCTTCTACCTCGCGGCGTCTTGTATCATCCCCTCTGCTTCCATCCTTCAAGAGTATCTGAATATCTACGATTCCAGAGAGAAGTATATCCAGATGCTACCGGACCTCCGGTATATCCAGGAGGAGATCATGGAACCGATATTCGGAGAGGATTATATCGCCTATCTCATTGAACTGGCAACAAAAGGAACGTCCGAGAAACTGCCTTTACGCATTATTCACAAACTGCGTAAGACGGTCGCCAGACACCTCGAAGCAAGATCCATGGCAATCAAGGTGGGAGACCCGCGACGCGAGACGGCTCACAATGAAGCCATCGCTCTTACACAGGATCTCACGGAATATATTCGTACTCACCAGCCAGACTTCGACGAAGGGATGACTAAGGCCTTCGAGTCCTCACCACTCTTTGCAGCGGATAATCCGGATGAGTCCGGAAAGAATGCGGCGCCCTATGTTCCGGAGTTCAAGAATAATGCCGATGATGCCGTGATGTTCGTCACACCGGCACTGAATTAGTTTCGATATCTTAATATTTTTCTTTGCCTGAGATATGACCCTCGCCCGTACTGCTGATTACTGGTTTTCTCCTTCTGCATTCTTCGTCCAACTGAATGCAGCAGGGGATCGTAACTTCATTCATGCTAACTGCTCCGCCGGATCTGCCGTCATGTGCTACATGAAGGGGGTCGATGGACTGGGGTACGACAACGGACATAATTATAAGCGATGGACGCTCATAGCATCGCCGACGGCTTTTAATGATAACAAGGCGAAATATGTCTATATCGCTATTCCTAAGTCCGACGCGGCTGATGCCGTGGCGCAGTTCGTGTGGCCGTCTGAGAAACTGGATATCTATGGTTATAACGAAGCTGGAGAGCTGATTGGCTCGGAGGATTATTACTATATTTGGACGCAGGGTATCATATCAGCATCGGAGGTGAATGGCGTACGCGTCGATCGTGAATGGACGCAGATGTATGAGACAGGCACACTATCAACGGATGAAGCCTTCGACGCAGAACGCGACGGACTGTGGTGGCGATGGGATCCCATCACGGATACCGTGGAGTTCCTGAAGACGATATCTAAGGCGGTGTTCGAGGAACTGAAGGCGGACTTTGCGACAATCGGACAGCTCTTCGTGGAGAATGATGCACGCGTCGGGGGCGATCTGAATGTAGATGGTATCATCTGGGCTCTGCAGGGTAGAATAAATGACCTACGCTCACAGAACTTCTCAGGATCAGGCCTTGGAGATACGGGATGGTGGCTGACGAACGATAAGGATGGCCACTCATACCTCGAAGTGGATGAGCTGCTGGTACGTATGAAAGCGACGTTTCTGGAGCTCGAAATTCGTAAGGAGACTTTCACGGGTGGTAACGTCCATTACTCACCAGCGGGCTCGATCATTTACCGTGTCGATTATATGACGGCGGATAATCTGCTGCTGGGATATACGGAGGTACGTGTGCCCTGGCTGCTGAAACGAATGCCGTTCCTGCTGGATAAGTTTGCATACTCGGCACGCCGTCGCATTCGTAGAGAGATGACGGATGAAGAGTGGCTACGATGTGCGAAGTTCCGCTGTTATATGATGGCGGATGATGGTACGACGGCAACGCGTAACTGGTGGCAAGTGGGAGACCAGGCCAGATGCCAGTCTTTCAATAAGACGAAGGTCACAGCGAAACGAAATGGCACCTACTCGACAACGTATGTCAATGCGGAGGATCCTAGCGAACCGTGGTCAACTGATTTCTATTGGCGTATGGTGATAGAGGTGGGATCGGAGCTGCTGGAGGATGGCCATGCCTACGACTACGTGGACTTTGCTTTTGCTGACCAGAAAGATGCTGCTGGTAATTATGTCAACTCGGAGGCGGACCGACGGGCACAATGTATTGCTGGATCTGGCATACCCGCAGCGGGTGATACAATCGTATGTATGGGAAACCGCTTCAATCCGGAACGTATGAACATGGTTTCCATCCTCTCCGTAGGAGCGGATGCACCGGCCATCAAGGGTTATAAGGGTATTAATACATTCTCCTTCGAGGGATGTGAGGTGTTCTGCATATCACCTAAGAAGGTGGAGATCCGGTCGAACTCGTTCAAGTGGATCCTTGATGATGGCAAAGTGCTGCCACCGAAGATGTTCCGTGGGGTATATGTGCCTGGCACACGTTATCATTACTATGATGAAGTGTCTTGGATCGGATCGATATGGCTCTGCATCATCACCGACGAATATTTCTGGGAGAACCGCCAGGGTACGCGCTTCTCGGCAAATGAGGTCCGGAACGTTCAGGAGGGAGAGGGAAACTTTGATTATACTGTGGCTAACCTTCCAGGTATGGAAGGGGATGAGATATATCATGGTGAGGATCACTATTACAAACAGGGCACCGTCGGAAATCAGGAAGTGTTCTATGTCCGTAACTATACATACTCAGAGCCGGCGGACACGAACCCTTCATGGCTCAAAGAGGTGTCGAAGGGTACGGAGATTACTCAGGTCATAGAGAAATATTCTGCATCGAAGGATGGTATCAACCATCCACCGGAGGATGCACAGTATTGGCATGATACCATCGAACAGACGGGCATCGTACCTGGTCAGTATCTTTGGACGCGAACAGTCACGTATTATTCGGATGACCGTACACCGACAGAGCATTATTCGGTCTCTCGCTGGGGTATCGATGGGGATGGTATAGCGGACATCAATAGCTACTACTGGTCCACAGACATCCTTATTCAGGATATGGCGGCCTATGAACGGGAGAACACCGTTAATTGGGTGGATACGTACGCTGAACTGGGAGACCTCGGACTGAAACAGGGTAATTGGGTATGGGAAAAAACGCAGATCATCTACGACCTGGCGGATGATATCGATGGCAACCCGCGTACACTGCCGGATCTGGTGTCGTACCGCTGTAACCGTATCGGTGCGGATGCACTTATCGGACAGGAGGAGTATTATTGCCTCCGTACAACGAATAACATCGATACAGCCTTCCAGGGGATCGATGGCTGGGGTATTCCCTGGTACCGCGGTTCTTATGCGAACAGTGAGGGCGGACGGATCAATCCATCTGGAAAGATCAATGATATCTGGAAACCGAAGATGCCGACATACTCATCTGGCGAAGCTAAATACCTTTGGAACTTCGAATGGCATGTGTCTGGCGATGGTACACAATGGGCTACAACGCCTCGCTGTATCGGTAATCATGCGAAGGGGATTAAGGGCGTGATTGAACTGTATGCCCTATCGGCTTCAAAGGTGCCGATATCGTCTCAGGTGCCGATACCATCGGATATCAACGCGAAGAATACGTTTGGCCAGATCCCGACATCTAACTTTGGCGATCCTCTGGTGTGGGGCGATGAACGGTACGACCGCGCGCCGAATGATACGTACCCGTATCAGTGGAACTGGGAGAGAACTTTGTATAGCGATGGTACACATGAGGATCATTATCATGTGTCTGCCGTGAAGGGTACGAAGGGCGAGGATGGTGCCGGTACGGAGTTTATCTATAAACTGACAGACGCGGAATCACGTCCGGATAACCCGGCGAATCCGACTGACCGCACAGCGGATGATTTCGTTCCTACAGGATGGACGGATAACCCGTCTGGCATCTCGTTTGAACATCAATATGAATGGGTGTCACAACGTACTAAACAGACGGGTGCCAACTGGGGGGACTTCTCTGCTCCTCGACTATGGGCGAAATGGGGGCTCAACGGACAGGATGGCGATGGGGTGGAATATGTATATATTCGCACGACATCGGAAACGGCGCCGACCATTACGGACTCTTCATCGGCTTATGGCGGCAAACAATATACGGATGATGATTATCTTCCTAACTCTTCTGCCGGACGTTGTACGGATGATCCTAAGGGGGTCAATCTTAATTATCCATACGAATGGGTGGCTTCTCGTACGAAAGGGGCCGCGGACTCGAAGACTGGAAAACGCTCCTGGAATAAGTATTCAGGAACGATGTCGCTCTGGGCGAAGTATGGGAAAGACGGTAAGGATGGGCAACAAGGAATACAAGGTGAACCAGGTGTAGGATTTAAGAAAATTAATACTTCTACCCGTCAATATTCGTTGGCACAGTGGCATTCGTATGGTGATGGTGGTCATACGGAGTCATGGAGTATATCTGGTTATGACAATTCTCATATACGCGTCGGTGACTCGGTGTATCTGATGGGTAAGGTGTCGGATGCAAAAGACCGTGCCGGAAATATGGTGGATGTCGCTTGCTATGGTGTATGTTCGTCGATCAACTCTTCCACAATATATATGGCGACAACATTTATTGTCGTCGGTGGAACAGCAGGAGAACGAGGCCCTTCCATGAGAGGACCGCAACAGTGGGATGATCTGCCGTATAACTACCAGTTCTATTCGGGTGGCGCTGGGGAACCGTATGTGGATGTGGTTATACGTAATGGTAATTACTATATGTGTACCACCACACATAAGAAATCCTCTTCCTGGCAGTCGTCGTACTGGTCCGGGACTCAACAGGTGGATATAGTCGCTACTAAACTGCTATTGGCTAATTATGCTTACCTGAAGAACCTCGGTGCCGGGGCAATCGTCATGTACGATAATTCAGGATATACATCTGAGGATCATATCGTATTCATGGCGAAAGATGGCGTTATCTCTTGCAAGGTCGGCACGTTCGAGAACGTGACGGTATCGGGTACGCTGAAAGGTGTCTCAGGAACGTTTAACTGGCTCGATTGTGTTGATAGTAACGGAAATAAGGTCGGACGTATCTGTGCATCGACTGGTGCCTATGGTGGTGTGGCCTTCGAAGATGTGGATGTCGTTCACCAAGGCACAAAGGATGGGCGATCGCTACGTTTCTATGCGTCTGACGTGTGGGTCCGAGGCAGCTTCGGGGCTTATAAACGGAACACGGCGGTCGTCAAGGGATCGACAATCACTTACTACTCAAAAGGTACGTCTAATTCAGGCGTACAAAAGTCGCTGACTTCCTACACGTCTTCCTCGGGCGCTACGTACTATAAGGTGCCATGTTACCCGGAGTATGCGGGGGATGCCTCTGGATTCGCTGTCGATCTGCTGATATTCAGCATCAACTCTTCAACGACTTATCGATATGTCCTCGAAATGCCGGATACACATCGGATGATGGTGGTCAATGCCAATGACACCTATAACAATGTAAGGGTCTATGCCAACGGACGTGAGGTGTCTTTTGACGGCGGAGCTCTGGCAGAGGTCGTACAGGTGCCACCGGCATTTATGATTTCATCACCTGCCTCTAACGTCCTCGGACGTGGACTGATGATCAGCGGAACAAGGGATAATGACTGGACCTAATCTTTGAACGTATGATAAAGAAACTGATCCTTAAACACATCCCGGCAAAAGGGTACGTCGCTCTGACACAATGGCCCTTCATCTTCATTCGCGAGGAACTGAAGGCATTCTATAATGCCCGCGTCGATAATCACGAACATATTCATGTCTGGCAACAGATTGAACTCGGTGGCATACCGCTCCTATTCGATTTGCTGTATGGCCTTTTCTACGTCATCCTACTGTGCATCTATCGGAACCATTCAGATGCCTATCGTAACAACCCGTTCGAACAGGAGGCCTATGCCAACGATATGAATCCGGACTACCTCAAGACGCGACGCCCCTATGCCTGGATCCACTATATCTTTAAGCGACCTTACCGCTCCTCCTAAACTTTGTCTCTACCTCGCAACAGCGATTCATTAACTTTGCAATATAAATTTTTCACCAAATGGAGAAACAGCTTCGACAAGAAATCATCGAACTACTCCAAGAACTTGGCTATGTCATTGGAGAGAACATCGAATATACTGAGGTGATCGATGATAAGATTACCCTGCCTGGCGTCGAACTCGACGCCAACGATAAACCGGCACGCTATATCTGCGCGAAGATGTCAACATTCATGCAACCGGCACTCGAGGCGGCTCGCATAGCGGAACAGAAAGGAAATACCGCTGAGGAGAAAGGTAATACGGCTGAACAGAAGGGAAATACCGCTGAACAGAAAGGAAACCACGCCGAGGAACAGGGTAATGCGGCTGAACAGAAAGGTAATGCGGCCCTCGGACTGAAAGAGACGATTGAAGGCTGGTACAGTCTGTTTAAACAGACGGCGGAGTATTTCTATAACACGACAATGTGCGCTAATTGGCAGGGATGGTACAATACGTTCCATGATACTGCAGAGGCATGGTGGACGACTACACCAAAGGCCATTGATACATGGTGGGCTCGCATGAAACCGGAGGTGGAAAACTGGTTTTCTGACTCTCTTACAACGGGCGTCAGGTATAAGTGGAACCATTTCTGGGATCAGTCGCAGTCGGATTGGACGGCCTGGACCAACGCTGAAGCGGAGAGAGCTCGTAAGGAACTGATTCGTATCGAGAGTGAGAATACACGTATCACGAATGAGAATACCCGTAAGGAGAATGAAAATACGCGTATCTCCAATGAAAACACTCGAAAACAAAATGAGAATACACGCATCGAGAATGAGAATACGCGTATCCAACAGGAGGATATACGTGAGTCCCGGGAAAACCAACGGATCCAGACGTTCAACACCAACGAACAGAACCGTCAACAGACGTTTGAGACGAATGAACAGCATCGGCAGGATACGTTCGAGGCGGATGAACGACTGCGCCAGCAGAATTTCGAAAGTGGTGAGTCTAACCGACAGGACACCTTCGATGCAAACGAACTGCAACGGCAAACGGACTTCGAGAATGCTGAAGGTGAACGTATGGCGGCCATGACGGTCACAACATGCTATGTCGATTTCTCGACCATGCACCTCAAATTCGTACAGACAGCCAAAGACTCGACCCAGTATAAGGTGAGAAATGGCAGACTGAAAATCATCACGACATTCAACAAACAGGAACAACAAAACCCTTAAAGATATGGTAACAGAAACAAAGACAACGGACGCGGGCCCTACCGGATTGCTCCCTAGAGGAAACTATTCGCCGACAGCATCATACATGCTGCTGCACACCGTACTCTATAATCACGACTCATGGGTGTGTAAGGCCGTCGATCAGAATGGCGACGCCGTGGAGATCACGGGCATCGCTCCGGAGGATGGATCACAGTATTGGCAGGCACTAACCGATGGTGGACGGGCTGCAGTGGCCGTGGGAAACCAGGTGCGGACGGACTTCGACACATGGTTTGGGGCGACGGCGAACGCTGGCATACGAAAAACTTTTGCTGACTGGTTCTCCGGTGTTCAGAATCAGTTCACGGAGTGGTTTTCGGATAATCTACCTTCGGGTGTGAGATATATCTGGAGCCATTGGTTTTCTGACACTCAGACGGAATGGGGATCGCTCAAAAATGATTCTACGACAGCCACCAACCGCGCAAACAACGCGTCAGCTCATGCGGAGGATCTGAACGCTCATCCGCCTTATATCGCTGATGGCACACTACAGAAACCGGGCGATGTGAATTTCTGGTATATCTGGGATCACACTTCACAACAGTATGTGAAGGATGCTTATTCCAAAGGTGATAACCTGGATCTGTCAACGGTGACGGATGCGGAACGGGCCCGACTTATCGAACAGATACGACAATCCACCATCCTCGCCTCAAGACAGGATGGGGCGGATATCGTAACAAACTACGGACAGTCTTAATCGAAGAGTATTTCACTCGTTATAGTTTTTTTTATGTTCAACCAATTAAAGTCAAATTATTATGACAATTAAAGAACTTCTCAAGCTGTTAGTCAGCAAGGTGGATCTGACCGCCGCCGTTCACGATGTCATTGCTTATGCGTATGGCAAGTTTAAGATCAACGCCGCTGCTATCGAGACTCTGGATGAGTCTCTGGCCGCTGTGGCTAAATCGGGCGCCGCTAGCGACGTGTCGATCTCTGCTATCACGGGCTTTACCCCCGCAAGTGCTAATGTTCAGGCTGCTATCGCCGAACTGTTCTCTAAGATCAACGCTGCCGACATCACAGTCGACCAGACTGCCGAGAACCTGGCCGCTGGTATCCTCTCACAGACCGTCATTAAGAAGAATGGCACTGCAATCGCTACGATCAACATTCCTAAGGATTTCGTAAACAACATCCTGGGTCTCGTAACAATCACTGCCGGTACTGGTGACGATGCTGGTAAGTTCTTCGATGGCGTAACAGAGGTGGGCGCTGCTGATGGCGTTACTTCTGCCGGCGTTTACCTGAAGAGCAAACAGACTCCAAAGGCTGGCTCTGCCGAGGATACTTTCAAGTATGCCGACGTGAGCGGACTGATCGAGTATGTAACTTCTGGCTCTCAGGCTGGCGACATGGTATTCGTTACCATCGACCCCGTTACTCACCAGGTTACAGCTACCATCACCGACGGCACCATCACCAAGGCAAAGCTCGTACAGGCTCTGCAGGATGAGATCACCAGTGCTTCTAAGATCCTCGAGGTGGCTAACATTAAGGGTCTCACCAACGCTCAGTGCGAGGCCCTGCGTGCTGGCGATATCGTGGTGAAGAGTGATAACACTGGTAAACATGCCTATAAGGTGTCTTACAAGGGCTCTGCCGGTCTCTGCCTCACTTACGCTGACTGCGAAAATGTGGAGACTGTGGCCTACGAAAAGAGTAATGACAACTGGGCATGGGATAGCACAGATATCACGCCTATCAGCACAGCTCTGCAGCCCTCAGACTTCGCTACCATCGGTGCTACTGAGGCTAGCGCCATTGTCGCTGCTGCCATCGCAGAGGTGGAAGCAGAGGATGAGGAACAGCAGAATGGCGGTGAGTAGTCGTCAGTCACCTAGTCTGGAACGGGCGTAAGCCAGTCCTCTCCTAGTAATCAAACAGGGGGCGGAGTCGTTTCGTTATCCGTCTTTTGACCTCCGCCCCCTTATTTCGTTAATTCAAAAAAAATAAGTCAATATGAGCAACAGCGTGACAAATGAAAGAGTCGCGGCTATCCAAGATTCGTATAAACAACTCTCTAAGGAGATTTATCGACAAATGAAAGCAAAGTTTGTCACGGACGGCGCGACTCAGGTGGCTTCTTACAATGACGGAGCTGCCATCGTAACGAATTATGGATCTTCACAATCATAAAATATATAAGGTATGGCAAATCAAGATTCTCAAGTAACGCTCGACACCCTCGCTGGCTATCACGACGCTCTCATGCAGGATGTCATCGAACCGCTTACAGGTCCCACCTACGACTCTTCCAATGAGTCTATCAATTTCCCCATTACGGCTAAGGTCGAATATGACTCTACGAATGAGTCCATAGACTTTGGCTAAGTGTTCTTTTGTCTGAAAAAAGATAATCTGTAAAAATATAAAATGTTATGAATGCTAAACAAATGACAATCGGAGGCATAGTCCTCTTGCTGGCCGACGCTCAGGTACGCGCCGACCTCGCCGCGCTCACCGCATCCGGTGGGGCCATCCCAACCCTTCAATCGAAAGTGGCTGCTCTGGAAGCACTTATCCAGACGGATTCGGATGCTGCAATCAACAAGTTCAATGAGATCGTGGCATTCTTGGCCGGACTGTCTGACACAGATCAGGCAAGCCTCGTTTCTCTTCTCAATGGTAAGGCGAACGCTTCTCACACGCATACGAAGAGTGAGATTTCAGACTTCGCCCATAACCACGATGATCGTTACTACACCGAGACGGAGATCGATAGCCTGCTGTCTGGATTCTTCACCAAACAGGCTGGAGAGCTCCTGCAGAAGGAGGTGAAGGATCTGAAAGCTCAGATGGAATATGTCGAACAGGCGGGTGTGTCTTCATTCACTCTTGAAGGGGACTCTAACCCGGCGTTTAACGTGGCTAACAAAGGGGCCGCTGAACGTTACATCAAGGCGATGGGTGGCTATGCGTTTGTGACTAAGAACGGTACGACCTACGCCGCAAAACTGCATCCCGCAGGATGGGAGAAGTATGCAGACGGTACCCAGGTATCGGATGCTAGTAAGTTCGAGACAATGGTAAAGACACCTACATGCCATTTCAAGGGCTCTGGAAAGACGCTCGACTTCGGTGGCCTTACACCGGTAACTGGCGGACATTCCTTCGACTGCCCACAGTGGCACGGTGCCTACCTGATCTCTATCGATGGCAACGGTAAGGCGCACTCTCGCCCAGGGGTGGCTCCGGCTCACTCTAAGACGATGACGGAGTTCTGGAATGCCGCTCAGGCACTTGGTTCTAACTGGGGACTCGCTGGCTATCAGTTCTTCTGTCTCTTCAATGCTCTGTATCAGGCTCGCTATGGCAACCTGAATAGCCAGAAGACCATCGGCATGGGATGGCAGCACTCTGATTGGCAGCATTGCCGAGACGTGGCCATGGGTCTCACCATCTCTCTTGGTGATGCCACCGGATCGGTGCTCTATAATGATGCGACCGTCGGAGACCAGCATCCTACCAAGCTGTTCGGCTTCGAGGATCTGTATTCGAAACTGTGGCAGTTTGCGCCTGGCATCCGATTCTATATGGATGGCTCCACTCGTAAGGCGGTCGTCTATTCTGGCAACCTGGTATCTAACACGGCCAACGGACGTGTGATTTCACCAGTGCTGGAGTCTGCCGGCGGACAGTATGCTACCCAGATGGAACTCGGAGAGTATTGGGATATGGTATGTCAGGCCGTAGGCGGTTCTGATGCTACCTACTACTGCGATGGCTATTGGGCCGCTACTGGTGGTAAGCTCCTGTTGTTCGGCGGATCCGCGGATCTTCTCGCTCGATGCGGTGTCGCGGCCTCGACCTCGGATCTCGCGTTCTCGCCCTCGAACTCGCACATCGGCGCTCGCCTGGCATTTTTTGGCACTCCGACCATCGTCACCGGAGCGGAGCTGGAGGAATTGCTCGCCTAAGCGAGCTTCCTCATGCTCCGCGCGCTGTCGCGCGCACGGGCTCGTCGCCACCCCTTCGGGGGTGGCCCCGCGACGCCTGACACGCCAGGGTATCAGAGAGAAAAATAGATAGTAAATAGTTTAATTGTAATTTCTCGTTTTCATCATAAATGAAATTATCAAGGCTACATATCATGGAGCTCCTGTTGTTCGGCAGTAACGCGGGTTCTCTCGCTCTATGCGGTGTCGCGTGCTCGAGCTCGGATAACGCGTTCTCGACCTCGACCACGTACATCGGCGCTCGCCTGAAAATTTTCACCACTTTTTTTTGTAAGGATGGAGAGTGGAAACACAAACCGTCCCTGCACATGATTGCGCCTGTCTCGATGGAGGACAATAGCCAAACCACGGCGTCCGACAGAGCAAAGATAAAAGACGTAGGGTATGAGGGTAAGGCTTTACGCCAAACCCAACAGAGTCCCCTCGCACAAGTAAGCTATACAGTTGTAGGTATATGCCGAAAGCCCGTGAGTCGAATGATGAAAAATGCGATAACCTCTAATGTTTCCAAGTATGACCGTAGCTGCTACTGCGAAGCCTGAACTGGCTTATAAGCGCAAAGCCCGCAAAAGGGGAAAGAACCGTAAGATCAGGATCGAACAGGTCTATGATCTGGATAACCTGTGGCAGGCGGAAAGCGAGGCTCGTAAGAATAAGAAGAATCATAAGGGTGTAAGGGTGTTCAAAAAAAATCCGGTGGAGAATATCAACTGGCTTTCTCAGGCTATCCGTACACGTACCTTCCATTCCACAGAACCGGTCATCTGCTCTCAGATGTGCCCATGCGGGAAGGAAAGGATTCTGACGAAGGTACCACATTTTCCTGATCATATCGAACACCATGGGATGATGCGCGTACTTATGCCTTTTCTGATCAGGTACTACTACCAGGAGTCGGCGGCCTCCATCAAAGGACGGGGGATGCACTATGCAGCCAGACGAACGGCACGATGGATCGACGAACATAAGTCATACGGACGGATATACTACATCAAACGCGATTTCGTAAAGTTCTACCACAACATCCGACAGGATAAGATCTATGATCATCTGTGTAAACTCTTCGGTAACGAGGGGATAAGGTACCTGATCAAGGAGGCCGTGACGGTGTGTGAGGACGGACTGGGCATCGGACTGTTCCCCATACAACCCTTCGCGAACTCTTATACCTCACCGTTATGCAGGATCATCATGCGACGGTTCAAGGTACATATCGAGATCTATTGCGATGATATCGTGATACTCGGCACGGATAAGAAGGAGGTGTGGAAGGCCTCACGCTTCATTGATGAGTATGCAGAGAAGGTGATGATGCAACCGCTACATGAGAACGTGGGAATGCAGATCATCGATGAACGGCATTTCCTCGATTTCGTGGGCTATCGCTTCTACTTCAATCATACGCTCCTCAGAAAGAAGATGAAGATCAAGTTTAGACGCGCGATGGCACGTATAAAGGATCCTGTACGACGCTACCAGGTGGCCATGTCCTATAAGGGATGGCTCATGCACTGCGACGGATTCAACCTCTGGCGGTCGGTCATGCACGCAAAGACTTACCGGATTCCTGTACCGGATCAGTATCGCGAACTCTGCAGGAAATGGCAACAGCAGAATATTAACCAGTTAAAACAAGCAGCATGAGTGGAATCAATATTAAGAAATTCGGACTACAGCCTGAGGTCCGGAAAGATAAGAATGGACGACGGTTCATCGATGGGAATAATATTTCCATGTCGGTCATCAAGGATAACCGCGTAGAGGTGATGGACTGGGTAAAGGATATCGAGACGTCCAACGGCGCCGGGAGATGGGCACTGCAAGTCCTGTGCTTCGGAAATGTCGGCAAACTGATTATCAACACCTATACCATCAAGGAACAGATGTTGGCCATGGAACGGATTCATATCACACGGTTCGCCTGCGTGTTCTTCGACCACGGCGGACGAAAGTACGACATGAAGAATATCGAGGTGTTGACCATCGACGACCGCGCCATTATCGAGGTGAACGAGGATAGCTTTAAGTTCACCGACACCCAAGAGATATGGAAGTATGAGGAATGGGCGAATCATTGTGCCTCTGAACAGAAATAGATTTTAGTATTCACCTATAAAAACGTTTTTATATGAAAAAGTCAACATTCGACATCAACCCTGAGCTCATCGTTATAGAGGGCTCTAACGTGAGAATCAATTTCGACGTTACCACTGAGAACGTCCCAGTCTCTAACATGAACGGCGAGGACTCCGAAGAGACACGCGAGGTATTCAAGGCCTACGTGGTGCGCTTCCCTTTGCCATTCGACATCGACGCCATCCAGAAGGCTGTCATGGAGGAGGGCTTCGGAGAAAAGGATGCACGCGTCGTTGCAGCAGAGGTGATCCTGAAGGCTATCCAGGACCAGCTTATGCCAGGCAACGAACTCTCTGCCGCTAAGGAACTCAAGACGGCCATCATCAATGCCTACGACAAATCTTCGAACGTCGATAACTTCACACTCGACGGTAATAACATGTGGCTCGACCGTGAGATGCGACGCACACTCCGCGAACGCTTCACACGCGAGGAGAACAAGGGTCTCGAGACTACACGCCTCACGTATGCCAACGCGACATTCATCCTCCCGCTGACACTGGCTCACCAGATGATCGACGCCCTCGAGGATTATGCCACCGACTGCTTCGATAAGACACAGGAACATCTCCAGACCGTCGCTCAGATGAACAGCGTCGCAGACATCCTCAACTACGACCATACTGCCGACTATTCTCCCTGCCCTGCCTTTACCACACCGGCTGAGTAGCCCGTGGTGTATGACGCTATGACATAGCGCCTCCCTCCATAGCCCCTCCCCAACCAGGAGGGGCTTTCCTGTCTAAAATTACTTTGTCTCTACCTCGCCCCAACGAATCACTAACTTTGCCATATAAAAATAAAAAATCTCCCCGATTATGGCAGACAAGAAATCAGAAGTCTATATCACCGTCAACCACCAACAGGCGGAAACGGCTATCAAACAACTCAAGAAATCCCTCGCCTCTCTCACACAACAGCACAACCAACTCGTAGCTGCTGGCAAAGAAGGTACGAAAAAGGCTAAGAACCTTTGGGCACAAATGCAGGATCTAAGTGCCGTCATCAAGGAGAACGAAACAAATCTCAAACTGGTGGGAAACGTGATGAATAACCTTTCCGGATCCACGCTCTCACAACTCAACCGTGCCCTGAAGAATGTCAAAAAGGAGATGAACCGCGTTTCGGGCGATAATGACCGACTCGAACAGCTACAGGCTCAGTACCGCGCCATCAACGAACAGATACGCATAATGAAGGGCGAGATGGTCAATATCAAGAAACATATCAATGACCTCTCATCTGTATCGGATGAGTGGCTGTCTAAGGCCATCTCTCAACAGAAGACATTAGTAAACACACTTCGACAGGGAACACCGGAGTACATCAAACAGCTAAATGCACTCCGTACCCTCAATGCCGAACAGGTGGGACGCGCCCAGTCTGCCGTCGCTTCCGGCAACGCTTCCGCAGAATCACTCCGCACCTCCCGCGCTACCCTCACAGCCTACCGCGATAATATCGGCACCGGCGGCCTCTTTGATATGGGCGACGCCAAGGCAAACACACAGGAGATAGAACGCGTGAATGCGGTCCTGAAAACCATAGAGGAACAGCTTGGCGTTATCAATGGTAAGGAACAGGAGATCATTAAATCGACTCAGGACATCATCGCTGATGCTGAGAAGATAAAACTGAATCCGGAACAGTTCTCACCGAAACAGATAAAATCAGCCCTCTCGGATATTGAGAAGAAATTGCAGGATATTGGCACCAAGGATCTTGATCGCGAGAAACTGGGACAGTCGGCAAAGGAACTCAAGAAAATCCTCGATGGGGTGGATAAGGAACTGATAGACATCGAGAATCTGCTGAAACCTCAGAACCTCAAGACGGCTTCTATCGAGAAACTGGAAAAGGCGGCTGAACAGCTCCAAAAGGAGATTAAGACGGCTGACCGTAATCTGGGCGATTTTACGGAGAAACAGAAACAGTTACAACAAATCCGGGGAGAGATAGAACGGGCCACTGGCGCTGTGAAGAAACATGCGTCGGCATGGCAGACAACGATCCGAAACATCTCTACTTACTTCGGAGTGTTCCAGCTCTTTGCCATGATACAGGATAAGTTGACGGCCATCATCAAACTTAACCTGAAATTCTCGGATCAGTTGGCGGACATCCGTAAGGTGTCCGGACTGGCAATGTCTGAGGTGAACCAGTTGGCTGTGAACCTATCTAAGATCGATAGCCGTACGTCGGTGGAGGAACTGAATAAAATTGCGTATGCTGGTTCAAAGCTGGGAATCGGCAAATATGGCATCGCAGGATTGGAGGCCTTTACACGGGCGGCCAATCAGGTAAACGTCGCTTTGAAAGAGGACTTGGGAGATGATGCACTGACGGCACTCTCGAAGATTACGGAGGTGATGGGACTGATACCGAAGATGGGTGTGGAGAAATCTATGCTCGCGACGGGTTCGGCCATGTTCCAACTGGCGGCAACTTCTACGGCAACGGCAAATAACATCGTGGAGTTCTCAAAGAGATTGACGGGTATGGCTCGAACGGCTGGACTCACAACGGATCAACTGCTGGCACTCGGTTCGGCTTCTGACTCGATGTTTCTGGCTCCTGAAGTGGCTTCAACGGCTTTCTCGAAGTTCATCACATCATTGCAGAAGAACCATAACCTTATTGAGAAGGAACTGCATATCGAACCTGGTACCATCAATGAACTGTATTCGGCTGGTAAGACTATGGATGCCATTGTCCTCATCTTCGAGAAGATGAAGGCTCAGGGTAACATGAATGCGCTCCAGGATATATTCAAACCGTTGGGTTCTGATGGCGCTCGTCTGGTGAACGTCATGGTCACAATGTCGAAGAATGTGGATATGCTGAAGGATCATATCTATACGGCTTCGGAGGCTTTCGAGGAAGCTACGGCGGTCACGAATGAGTATAACATCCAACAGGAGACGGCGAACGCCCTTATGGAACGTGCTACGAATATATGGGAGAAATCTTTCGTCAACCCGCAAGGGGTGGATTATGTGAAATCGCTTGCACAACAGTGGTATGACCTGTCTCAGGCATTCACGTCTTCTAACTTGTATATGAGCCAACTCAAAGGGACACTCCTACTCCTCTGGGTTGCCATCAAGATAGGATTGGCTTTATTGCCGTTGCTCCTGCAGTTCTTGATGTTCAAAGGGGTGTATAGTGCTGGCACTGCCGTGGTGAACCTTTTTACAAAGGGATTGATACCAGCAGCTAAGAACCTGGCTTCGGCTCTGATGGGGGCAAAGGTGGCTCAGGATGGATTGAATAAGTCCATGAAGGCGAATGTCTTCGGACTGATCATCTCTCTGGTGGCTACGGCTATCTTTTACTTCGCCGATTATGGTGAGGTGCTGGATACTGCTGCTGACGCTCAGAAGAAATTGTCTGACTATACAGCGGATGCCGCTGCAAAGTTCGATGAGGAGAAACGTAAGATCGATTCGTATATCGCCGTCCTCAATGATGCTAACACCTCTGTCAAGGAAAGGGAAAGGCTTTTAAAGAAATTCAACCATGAGTACCAGCCTTATTTGACGAAACTTGGACTGGAGGTGAAGAGTGTCGATGACCTCCGTAATGCCTACGAGGCTCTGAATGGTGAGATTAAGAAGAAGATGTATTATCAGATGCGCGAACAGGCGTATAATGATAAACTCGGAGAGGCTAGCGGAAAGATGGGTAACGCCGCGATGGATTATAGTAAGTATATCCATCGGGAGGGATCGGACTTCCAGGCGTTTGACACAAAGTGGTTACAGTCTCAGGTAGATGCCGGGAAGTCTTCGGATGATATCTATAAGATCATTATGGAAGCCACCTATGGCAAGGGTGGCGTGTGGTCTGGATATAATGGCGACTACCTGATTAACAATAAGTCGAAAAAGGATTCCGGACTCCGCTCTCGCATCGCGAACTTCGTCAATGCGAATAAGAACTATTCGACGACGAAAAAGGAGATTGATGATACCTTTGATCCGATCATCGGCGACTATGACCCGTTTAAGGAGGATGAGATCGGTACACTCGACCGTGAGGCGGAGGATAAGGCAGAGGCAGCTCGCCGTAAGAAGGAGGAAGCAGAGCGTAAGAAGGCCATCCGCGCCGAGATGAAGGATGAACAGCAGAAGGCCAGGGCTATCATAGATAATGTGAAGAATTACTATGAGCGACAGATCATGGCCATCACGGACCTCTCTACAAAGACGAACATGGATCCGGAATTGCAGGCGAAGATGGTCGATGCAATGGAAATACGGATGAATAAGGCCTTGGCGAATGTCCGTAAGGCGATCTCCGGCACCGAGAATGAGTGGACGGAGTTCCGCGAGACGCTAATAAAGGATCTCTACGAACCGCTGAATGAGGATGGGACCAACGAATCGACTCAACTCCTGGATAATATTATCCATAATGATGTGGATAAACTGAAGGAGATGATTGTCACCCTGTCTAAGGAACTGGGACAGAATGGTAACGTGCTCCTGGATCAGGTGTGGAGAAAAGCCACGGAGAATAGTCTGAAGGTTGCTAAGATGGAGAATAGCAAGGCTCAGGAGCGACAGAAGATCATCATGGAACAGAACTACACCGGGAAGGTGGATAAGGAATATGAGGGCCAGATGGAACAGCTCGGCATCGCTGAACTGAATGAGGAACAGACGGCTCAACTGATGGGACTCTCTCAGACTGGTAATGGGGATGCCGTTCAGTCTTTCCTTGATAAACGGAGCGAACTGTGGAAAGAGGCGTTTACATCGGCTAGGGAACACATGATAGACCTGATCGTATCTGACCCTACAACGGAAAAGGGACGGGATCAGATATTGAGACTGTTGTATGGTGAGGATTATAAGACGAAACTAACGGGATCGCCATTGGCAACTATCCTGGATATGGAGGCCGATCAGTGGGAAGTGTTCTATGATAAACTGATCCAATATGGGGATGATTATACCGAGGCACTGAAAAAGGTGGCTGATAGGGAAAAGAAACTGCTCGACTTCAGACTGAAATCGACACAGGCCTATCGGGATGCTCAGACGGCTTCGGCATCGCTGGACCTCAGACAGAGGAGCTTGTATCAGTTTACGGAGGCGGGCTATAAACAGCGGGAGGATCACCAGAAGGCAAAGGCTCAGAAGAAACAGAAACTTGGCTCTCTCGATGATGGTAACAGCCGCGCACAGACGAAACGTGAGGGACGCGAACAGGAACAGCCGGTACAGGATCCGGGTAGCGTAGAACGTAGCGGAATGATGGGTGGCTCGAAGTTCTTTGAGTCATTCAGCTATGATCCACAACTGGAAGGCCTGAAGGCGGAGATGGCTCTGCGTCAACAGGCTATGGACCTGGCAATAGCCGAGGGACAGATGGAGGAGAACATCGCGGCTCGTAAGGAGGAACTGTGGAAGGCTCAGGCGGCTTACTATGGTGAGATCGCTACCCGACTGAAGGCACAGATGGATGAGATGTATGGCCTCGCTGCTCCCGTGGAGTCCTTTGGCTCTTCGATGGGTAAGGCCTTTGCCACCATGACGGAGGATGCAGAGGCAGGGCGCGCCGCCATACGGGCTGCCATCGGTGACATGATCAATGGCTTCATGGAACAGACGGTGAAGATGACCGAGGAGTTCATCAAACGACGTGTCATGCAGACGATGTATGACCAACTGATGTCCCAGGAGATCATAGCATCGACGGATGAACAGGTCGGACTTGAAAAGGAGAAACAGGCTAAACTTAATGACGCCCAGGAGGAGGGACAGTCTGAAAAGACGTCCATCTTCAAGAAACTGGGACGCTCGTTTACCAAACTCTTCAAAAAACAGTCGAAAACGGAGATCACTGCTGAAGAGAAGAAACAGGATGAGATTCTGGATGTTCAGGAGTCCGGAGGCGAGGCACAGGAGATCTTGAATGTCGATGTGAAGAGCGACATCCAGGATGCAACGGAACAGATAGGATCGCAGACGCTTGCCACACAACAGGCACAGACAACGCAGGAGGTGGCTACGGAGTCGGCTAAGACGCAGGCGAACACGGTCATGGGTATTGCTTCTGGTGCCGCTAAGATCATCGGTTCGCTCGGATGGTGGGGTATCCCGCTTGTAGCGGTCATCACGGCGCTCCTGAACGGACTGCTGGCTTTCGCCATGGGTAAGGTGTCTTCACTCTTCGGTGGGGGCTCTGACTCTGGATCGGACTCAGGACCGGCGACGAAGCTGGTAACGGGTATGCTGACATACGATGCGGGTAACGTTCAGTCTTTCGATGCACCGGATGGCACAAAGAACCCTAACCGCCCGAAAAACGCTTCTACACCAACCCGTTCGTCTGACAATGAACCGCGACCTGTACTCGGGGCCGACGGACAGGTGTATAACGCACGCGAGGCGGGAGAACTACAGACGGGACTTGTGACGGAACCGATCACCACGCTTGTTAACGGGCAACCGGCCATCGTCGGAGAGAAGGGTCCTGAGATGGTCATCGGACGCGAGACGACGGAGGCGCTGCAGATGGCACGACCGGACATCATTCGGGATATCATCAAGTTCGATAAGAACTTCTCAGGACGGGGATTCAGAGTCTTCGACAGTGGTAACGTCGGAGATCTCGACCTGGGAGACGGAAACACGGCTCAGGGTCTCACATCGGAGGATATCGACCGACTGAACAATACCATCTCTAACCTCGGCATGGTGCTTACGCTCCTACAGAAGAACGGCATCCCGGCTCATATCAATAAGTATGGACGCGGGGGTGTTACCAATGAGGCGGCATCGGGCGCCGACTTTATGAAGACATTCTCAGGCGATCCGCTCTGGAAACGTGGCTAATAAGAAAAAATAAGTGTCTATGAATATAAATCTTAAAATTCCTACATCCTACTCCCGCTGTTCGCTCGCTGAACTGCGGGCCATCGCTGATGTCATGGCCGACTGCGCCGCACGCGCCGACATCTACCACCCGTTTAACATGCAGGAGGTACGACAGGCGGTGTTCTTCAGACTGACAGGCATAGAGATCCTGGAACCGGTCAACCCGCGCGTGCCGGTCGAAGAACAGTATTATAAATGCCGTCTGCGACCTTACTCCCTCGAAGAGGAAGACCGTTATCATGGACTGCTGGCCAGATGGAGACGCACCAAGGCCTGGATCCGTACCAACATCCTCGGCTACGATGATACGTTCTCACTCTACCTCTGGCAGATCAACTTCTGGCTTAACCCGTCTGTCTCCATGCCGGAACATGAGGAGTCCCAGGAGTCGCCTGCCACTAATAACCCTAGCCCTACACCCCCTAAAAACACCTCTCTCATCGCGCTTCTCTCGCAACATGCGGATAAGGTGGGCAACGTCTCTATGCCGGATGCTGACGACCAGGAGGATGACGATCTGCCACCACTACCGGAACTCCCACAGCATCCGGGGGTGCTCGACTGGCTCGACCCGTCTTCGAAAGATCACCTGATGATATTCCCCTTCGAGTCGGTACGACGACATAGAAAGACGTTCAAGGCGCCGGCACCGCTGATGGATGGATTCTCATGGAAAAGGTATCGCTTCGCACAGGATTTCATGTCTAACTACATCGACATGCAGAATGCTTGCCTGCGACTGCAACGAAACCAGGCAACACCGCCTAAGGAACTGAAAAAGGCTATACGACAACTGGACCTCTCTAAGGCGCTGTTTCTGGCGAATATCTTCAATGCCCGTATAGCGTATATCGATGAACAGACGGGACAGCGACGGGAGGATTTTCACTACCAGTCTAACCAGGCGTATGATAATAGTAAGTTCTTCCGGAACTTCCCAGATCGCGACTGGCAACTGATAACGCTCTGGTGGCAGGGGATGATGTATTACCTGGCTGTCACATACCCGAAGGTGTTCAAGAAACAGAAGATGTCACAGGCACCGACAAACCCGCTGGAACTCTATACACGTACCACGGCCACCATGGAGAAATATATCGGCATTCCGGCAAGGGACGTCGATAGGGAACCTTATACGGTCATCCTGCAACAGATCTCCGATATCATCCAACAGAATGAGGAGACGGAACGCATCTCGAAGGAGGCTAAACGTAAATCGCATAAAAAGAAGCATTGATATGGTTACACGAATGTTAATATCGGCGGGGATCGCCCTGGCTTATATCATCGCGACGGTGTTCGTACAGAAAAGGATTCCGGTGTCGATGTCGGCACTGTGCTATACCTTCAAAGGGGCCTGGAGATGGCTGTGGTCTTTGTGGATATGGACCACGATGATACTACTCGCCTTCGACCTCATTCCGGCCATGCCGGAGAAATACCAGGTGTTCGCCTTCGCCACATGCGCCTGCCTGCTGTTCGTGGGGGCTATGCCGCTGTTTGACATCGAGAAGAATACCACGCATAATATCCTCGGCATCGGGGCGGGGGTGTTCTCACAGGTATGCGTGATGATCATGGCGCCTCAGGTGTTGTGGGGATGGATTGTACTGGTGCCGATAGCCGTCGATTTCGTGTGGCGGATGATACGGCTATCCAGACTGACAGCACCGTTGCTGGGAATAAAACCGTATAACCCGCATCGCTTCTATGACGACTGCATCGTGTTCATTCTCGAGGTGATAGCGACGACAAACACCTATACGGCTCTCTACTTTGTCTCACACTCTCAACTCGCTTTTCATATCTTTGCAGTAGAATAAATTCACAGCAGCTATGCAGAAAAATAATAAGAAGCAACAGCAGAACCCGTTCATCCAACGTGTCAAACCGCGCGACCTGGTGGCTCACGCGAAGGAATTGCGCGAACAGGGATACTCGGTACTGATGCCTACGGATCGCTCGTATATCGGAGAACCGCGCGAGAAGACTTGGAATGACTTCATTCACGCTCAACTGAGATCGGGACAGAAGGAAACGGGTAAGTCGCAACGCCATGAGATACCGTCACTTTATTTCTCCTCTGGTAATGAGGTGAAGGCGTCTGTGGCGGATAAGGGCACCAAGGATCTCGGATGGATGGAATGGGGCTACGGCAACATCCTGCCAAACATCGTGTCGATGCTCACTCACATGCTGCCTTATACGGCGGCGGGTATCGACTTCAATACAAAGCTGTGCGCTGCTGCCGGACCACAACCGATGTACGACACGACACAGTACATCGGGGGGAATATCACGAATAAGTTCATACGCTATAAGGATGCGGGGACATTTCTTCGCGGACAGATTATCGACCGACAAAGGGAACTTCTGAAGCTGCTGTCTGAAAAGGAGAACGCCCAGAACCAGGAGGGCGATGGCATCTCTGGTGAGGGGAGACCGACGAACGAGAAGAATACGGCTACACCGGTATCGGCATCGCTCGAGAAACCGTCTATCACACTTAACGATGGTGCCGGGGAGGAAAATAACTCTAATGCCATCCCTACCGCTGATGAGATTTTCAATGACTTGGTAAAGTCCATCAAGGAGGAAATAGAGAAACTGCAAAAGGCTCTCAAGGAATGGGAGACAACGGAACCGTCCCTACAGGCTTTCCTCGATGCGAATAACCTCACCCAGGTTTGGCTCTCTCTGGTACTCGACCAGGAGATGTTCGGCATCTCGTTCCCGGAGATACAACTGAACCAACAGGCGGTAAACGAGGCCAACAAACCGGTAGCATCGAAGGATTGGTTTCCAAAGGTCGTCGGACTGGCTCACCGCTCATGCCATACAACCAGATTGGAACGTATGGATGAGAATGGAAAGATCAACTACGTGTATTGTTCGAACAGATGGCTCGACAAACCGTTTGTCGATCAGGGACAGGAGACGACGGCGGAGATCATCGCCATACCGGCACTGGATAAGACGGCGCCACTCGAGACGATGAAGGAGGCAGTACGTAAGGCACGCGAGAAGAATGTGGCGGTGGATAACAGACCGACACGTTTTGTATTCCCGACGGTCTATCCAACTGCCGGACGGCCTTATTACCCGACACCGGCATGGTACTCGATATTTGGCGGAGATATCTACGAGTATATGAGCACCATCGTTTCAGACCGCTATATCCGTAAACGTAACTCCAATATCATTGGACGTATCATATATCTTCATAACGATTATATGCAGCAACTCTTCATCCAGGAGAAAGCGCAGGCGGATGCGGATAAGATGGCGGAGATACGCGATACGCTCTATAAACAGATCAACCAATGGCTGGCTAACCGCGACAACGCGGGACAGTCGCTCCTCGCCTTCACCTTCATGGGAACGGATGGGAAGGAGCATAAGAGCTTCGAGATCGTGGAGATAGAGGCGAACAGCAAGGATGCAGCAGCAGCCAACGAGAAGGAGACGGCGGAGATTTCGTCGGTGATCTTCATGGCACTGGGACTGGATGCACGACTGCTGGGATCATCACCGCTCTCGCTGGTGGGCTCGCATGGTGGTACGGACATTAGAGAAAGATTCCTCCTCAGACTCATTCTCAAGTCGCCGGCGCAACAACTGATGCTGAAGACAATGGATGTGATCTCACGCTTCAATGAGTGGGACCGCCATCTGGTATGGCAGATCCCCCGTGAGGTGATGACTACACTCGATAACTCTAAATCGGGCATCGCTACCGATAGTGACCCAACGGAATAGTGTCTTAATAAAATAGTTAATTTGGCAAATGGCTTCTCAACTCGCAATCGTATCTGCTTCGCCGCTCATCGGCTCACCGATCATCTACCAGGTGAAGGCGGCTACCCTGTCTAACGCCGTGGCTTTCCATCGCGTCAACCTGACCGTGACGGCTTACCAACAGGGGAAGGCGGATGAGTCGCGACAACTGACACTATCATCACCGGCGGAGTCGGGAGAGGTGCTGACATTCGACATATCATCGGCCATCCGCGCCGTCGCAGACAGCTATCAGTATGAACCGGAACCACCGTCATATTACCCGTATTTCATCTATTCATTAAGGGCTTCGGATGAGTATATGCAGAACGGAGACCTGAAAGAGAACGTAGGAGTGGTATCACTGCAAGGGGGAAAGGTGATCATGGGGGCCTACTCGGATCTGGAGAGGATCCTCGCAGGGGGAAACAAACTGGCACAGCATTTCTCACGCAAACCGTCGTCGTCACCGGAAATCGTGGCCGTCGGAGAACGGATCGTATATGCCATGTCGTATTCTACACCACTGTCCGAGGCATCCATCATCAATGGTCCCCACTCCCAGACGTATGTCGTCGGTTCGGAGGGGGCAAAGACGGTGAATGGCAGACCGGTATATGCGCTGCCGGCAAACCAACCTGATCGCTATGAGTTCCGCTTCGTCAATGGCCTGGGCGTCATCGAATCGTGCTCCATGAAGGCACTGAAATCGGTGGAGATGAATGTATCCAAAGAGGAGTATATTCGGGCCATCACCGAACAGTTCTCGACATTCTCGAGAGGACTGATCACAAAGTCAAATGATTACGAGACCTGGAAAATGACCACAGGACCCATCGACGAGGAATGGCAGTCATGGTATCTTCATGAGTTTCTGATGGCAAAGTTCGTGTGGATCAAGATATCATCGCATTGGCTACCATGCCATATCGTTCCGGATGAGACAGTCAAAGGCATAGACAGATCGAACGGGTCCATCTGTGAGGTCGTCTTTAACGTCAGACTGGATCTCAATGGCTCTCCTCTTGCGGCTCTCGCTATCTAAGACGTGCTTCTGAATGTTTAATCAATTTAAAAATGAAAAAGAAAATGGATGACATCGTATCTTATCTTACACGCATCGGAGCTGTGGTAGTGGGACTTCTTTGGGCGTACATCGAACCAAACATCCCGTTTCTCATGCTGGCACTCTTCGCCATGCTTCTGGATTGCTACTCGGCATTCAGACTGAACCGTAGAATAAAGAAGTATTACCCGAAGGCTTCGGCGGATGGAAAACTGAAAAGCTCTCACCTATCGAAAATGGTGTCGGACATGGTGATTATCTTCGCGGCGATCATCATGGCGCATCTCATCGAGAAGTATTGCTTTCCTCACCTCATGCCGATGTATCTGCCAAACTACGTCTGCGCTGTCTTCTGCGTCGTACAGATAGTGTCAATTTTAGAAAATGAATCATCATGCAACGGCAAACCCTGGGCCCGACTGGCTCAGAAAATAGTAGCTAATAAGATCTCAAGACACCTACTCGATGGTGACGACCTCGACCAGATGATGAAGGAGACTAAGGCGGAAATGGCCCACGAAGCGGCTAAGATCAAAAAGGCGGGCACCAATCCGGAGGCACCAGCTCCTAAACGACCACGACGCCGTAAGAACCCGGCTCCAGTCATTCCGCCAATGGGATAATAGGTTAAAAATAAATTCTCTGTATGATAACAAACTTATCTGAAATTCTCGAGAAATGGGCGGAGCTTTATATCCACCTCTCACACGACCCTAAAAAGGGATCGAAGGATAAGGCGTATTGTGAGGTGACAACGATTAATGACCAGTCCTACTTCATGCGCAATAATAACTCCATCAAGTCACCGTGCATGGCCTATTCCATCCTGATCGACGCGGAGGGCACCAGCAGTAGTTCGGTGTCGTATCTGCATAACATCTACTTCATGTCGAAGGCGAAGATGGTTTCTCTGGCGAAAAACGCTAAACAGGATGACGAACTGGGGGCCACACAACAGATGCTCATGGATGAGATGGTTCAAGACCTCCTGACGTACCTCTTTGAACTCAAACGTACGGGGAAATGCCCGATCACGGGACGGACATTCGACCAACCGACTTTGTTCGCCCTCAAAGGCCTCGATCTCGTAAAGGCGCACTGGGCTTCCATACCCATCAAATACGGGGAGTGGCACATCCTCGGACTTTCCATCGAACAACTGGTACCGCGCTCTCTCTGTATCATTCCGGAGAAATATAAGACACCGGGAGAAACGGCACCCGCTGAATCCGGAGATCCTGCCACTGCAGACCCTAATAACACTTCCGATCCTAACACCCCCTAAATCATGCCTACATCGACTCCATCACAATCCTTCCAGTCCCTCCGTAACTACATGGAGAAATTCGAATGGCGAGACGCTACCACGGGTTTGATGACACGGGGATTCAACCCGCCACCTGGTGCTAGGGAATGCGCTCGCGTACCCTTCCATGTGAAATATATCACGGGTACGGGAAAAGTGGAAGAGGGAAACGCAATCACACTCACCGTCGATAGAAGACGACACCAACGGACCATCCAGTTCGTAGAGTCTCAGGCCATACGCACCATACGCGATTACCTGGTGATATCCTGCGATGGCGTCCGCTTCGTCACGCATTAATATGTCTCATTAAAATAACTCGATTATGAACGAACAAATTGGAATCATGGAACCTTGCTGCATCGAACGTACACTGCCGATGCTACTCAGGAAAAACAGTGGATGGATGCCCTGGCAGTCCAATGGGGACATTACCTTCGCACACATCCTGAAGGCACTCGCCTGCCTCGCCGCATCTCCGCTGGAGATAACACTCGTTACACCGAACATCTCACTTCCCATCCTACGTACTCTCAAATGGTATCACCAACGCGGCTGGCTCAACAAACTAACCATCCTCACGGCTCCTGCCGCTGGAGAAACAAGTGAGACTGGCGAAACCCCTGATGCTCCCGATGCTCAGGAGGCTCCCGCACCTCCTGTTGAGTCTGCTGCTGTGCCACAGCAACCAACCACCTCAATAGATCCTGCCAACGAAATTCCTGGCCTCGATCTCGAAGTGCTGACGCATACGGACGTCACCGACGACCTCCTGGTGATCACTGGCGCAAAGGCAACGGTCATCGTACAGGGCCGACTACTCCCAGAGGTGACACCGGCACGTTATAACTATGTGACCTACTGCGGCAATGATCCTGAACGTATCGCACAGTTCACGGCGACGACTAACGCACAGATAAAAGTCGCACGTAAACGTTTGAATAAGACGAAACAAAACACCTAAATGCTCTGTCTCACATCGAGACGAACGCCCGACTATCCGTGAGGACCGCCGGGCGTTTCTTTTATGGCTAAATAAAAGATCGTTGCTACTTCTTTCCTTCCTCTTCAAGACGCTTGGCCAAAGCAGCACCATTGGAGGCCTTCTTAGAGGTTTTCTTGGACTTACCGCCACCGTCTTCGCGCATCTCGGCTTCCTTCGCCTTCATACGCTCTACGGCTACCTTCACGTCTTCCCACTCGGCCATGACACACTCATTCGTCTCGGGATTGAACTCACCAACCCACTCCACAACCTTCTTTTTCGCATCCTGAACACTGTCACCCAGGATAAAGAACTCAAACTTGGTCAACTTCGGGGGCTCGATGGCACTGATATCTACGGAGTCATGGGCGGCACGCTTGATACGGGAAATCTCGGCCTTGGGTAAAATGGCGTACTTCTTACGGGCCTCCTTAACGGCTTCTATCTCTACCTTACGGAAAAAGGCCTCCCAGGCTTCCTGCTGTAACTGATAGACCTGGTACAGGTTGATGTTCGCCAGAAAATTACGCCACTTCGCAGCTCCTAACGCTAACATCGTTACGGCTACGGGTTCCGCAATGAAGATACGACGGGTACGGGGATCCCAACTCACCATCTTCGACTTCTTTAACTTCTCTACATGACTGAACATGTGGATCATACTCTGAGTGCGCTTTAAGTCGCTCTTGTGCTTCTTACGCTCACGCCACCACTTGAAAGGATTCTTGAAATTCATTGTCTATCGTTTATTGATGATTATTAATAATGTGATTCCAGTAGGATATCTTGTTTCACGGTGCAAATCTACAAAATTTTATTAAAACAATGAAATATTTTCGGATTTTCTTTGTTTTAATTAGATATTTTTATAACTTTGTACCCGCAAAACTGATTAAAACCACGATATGAGCAGCAAAAAACAAGCACCATGGTACGTCGCCAAAAGAGCACTCAGAGTACACGATGTGACCTACGCACAGGTCGCAGACAAACTCGGCGTGTCACTGGCAACAGTACACAACATCGTCAATAACCCGCCGAACGTGACGCGCATCAAACAGATCTCAGATGCCTTCAATATCCCACTCAAGGAGTTCTTCGACCTCACAAAGGAGTCACCGGCAACAGAATCACAGTTACAGTATGAGTCAGAGTAAAGAGGAACTGCTGAAAAGAGAGGTACAAGTGAAGGAGATGCAACAGGCCATCTTACAGACGGCTAAACGCATCGGACTGAGACCTGAAGAGGCCCTGAGCATCATCGGACAGGCAACATCGGATGTCGTTATCACCATCTCGGAACTTGCAGGGGAAAACCCGTTTATCACACTCAGAGGCTTCGGACAGTCCATCATCAACGCGGCGGACGGGGCGGTAAAGATGATGAGCGAAAAGAAACCAGTCAGCTAACAATTCAAAACCAATAGTAAAATGACACCACAAAGCAACATTCAACAAAAGGAACAGAAACCCATCGACCAGTTCGCGGGCTTCTGGCCACTCATCGAGAAGGAAGTTCAGTATGAAAACCAGTGCGCCTTGACGCCCATCTGGTATTAACGTATCAGTATTCTCCTAGATATATGAAGAATATCGAGTTAATAGAAAAACTGTCTCAACTCAGACAGCAGAGCTGCTATCTCGCTCCGGACGCTTTTAACAGGGTGGCACTGGCCCTGTACGGCTATAAGGAACGTAAGGCCCAGGAACTCCTCAGACTCTATCAGTATGCCATCAAGTACGGATTCCCCTTCTGGATCAAGGAGGAGGAAGCCAGACAACAGTTTGAAGAGGCAGAGGCAATAGCCTCGAAGTGCCTGGACCTCCGCAAAGGGGCCTTCGACTATGCCAAGACACCGGAATATATCTCGACACGACAGGATGACGAAGGTAACGTGTGCTTTTTCTTCAAGACGAAGAAAGAGAAGATCATACAACGGCTGGAATGTGCGCTGACATCGGCGGAGACTTACAGCATCGTACATGAGATGATCAAAAAGGGTACTGAGATCAGGTCCATCGTCAGACAGTGTACGTATATCAGTGACTCTTCCGCACTCTCATGCTGCCTCGATGAACGGTTCGCCGATGAGAAGAATAGACCGTCGGTTTTCCGGATCTATGAGGGAGACATCATCGTGTCATATAACGAGAACCCGGACCCGAGGAGGAACCTGTGGGACAGATGGAATGAGAACGGGGTGTATGTCGCCAGATGGGACGGATTCAGACAGCTCCTCTATACGCATGGTCGCGGATATATCACCGGACACGAACCGAACTATGCTAATACGGCGTGCGACGATAAGTATAATGAGGATTACCTGGCCTACGATAAAAAACATGCCTATAACTACCGACGCTTCACCTGGGGACATTCCTGGGACCGCATAGGTAATATTTTCGCGGACATCTCCATCCTCAAAGAACCTAAAAAGACCACGAAGGATGAGTAAGTTCTATTTCGACGACCGTTTCAGTCTCACAGACATGGTGATAGAGGGGATCAAGACGGATTCCAGACGGATCGAACCGTCCCTGAAGGAACTCCATACTGACCTGTCTCCATTCGAAGAATATGAGATAGGAATCTATGGCGAGATGATCCAGGATACCATCATCGTAAAAAGATTCTGGCATGGGTCGTTTGTCAATAGCATTCACATCAAACCGAAATTGAAAGTTGGTGAAGAGGTCGCCGTGGCACAGAACTATCAGAAGGCCGGCATACCAGCAAGTCAGGTGGTGAGACTCGATGACGAAGGACAGAACATGTATTCGCCTATCACAGCTTCCTCTCATCCTGGATGGCGCAACAAACTCTTCGTACGTGAAGATTTCATGCCTCATACTGTGGAGATCACTCAGGTACGACTACAACGCTTGCAGTGGATTACGGATAAGGACTGCTTGAAGGAGGGTGTGGAGAAGTGGCTAAACTGCTACATCGTTTCGGGCATCATGGAAAATCAGTGCAAGAATAACGTCTGCTTCGATACTCCACGCGAAGCCTTTGCCGCACTCATCGACCGTATCAGTGGAAAAGGCACCTGGAACGCCAACCCCTGGGTCATCGCCTACTCATTTAAGAAAATCGATTAAACTCAAAACAATATGGATAAGAATATCACTGACATCATTTCGCATATCAAAACGGAACTGGAAAGTAAACTGTCTTATGACAATAGTGGGAGAATCCTGTGTGATAAAGGAAAGAATCGTGTCCTGATTCAGGATGTCATAGATTTGCTTGGTTATGGCTATGGCAGAGGGGCTATGATGGTGATAAGGGAAATATATGATGAAATGGCTGCAGGAGGATCCTTGAATGGGCTGATGATCATTGAACATCTTAAAAGTGGATGGGCTGACAGGATAAAGCATGTCACCTTTACTGGGGTGGACCGATGGACGGACATCTCTAAACTGAAAGCTCTGTCTGTCTTGTTTCCAAAAGTGGAGTTTGGCGTACTGATGTCTCAGAATTGGAATGAGAACACACCGCGCTTCTATCCACCTGAATACTTGGTGAACCTCGAAGGACTGGGGTTCAACCTGTCGCTGCATCTTTGCGGGGAACTGGCACGACAGGCTATCAGGAACAATTTCCAACCGGCAATAGATATGTGCCAGGGGTATTTTGGTATCTTCAAGAGATGCCAACTGAACATCGCTTCTTATGACACGAATCCGGAAACGCTGGAGTTGGATGTACCTGACTCCCTCGAAGAGGTGATTATACAACAGAAGGGAGCAAAGGACTTGAAACTCTTCAAGACGGCTGATAATCCGAAATTGTCGGTACTCCTCGATGCTTCCGGTGGACGTGGCATCTCAGGGAATTTCTCTGTGCCTTCTGACATCCCTAACGCAAAGATCGGCTATGCCGGCGGATTGAATAATGAGAATGTAGTTGGGATCCTGGAATCGATAGTCCTAAGGGACATGACTCATGATATCTGGTTCGATATGGAGTCTTCCGTACGTACTGATGACCGGTTCGATGTAGAGAAGGTGGCGGATATTCTTATGCTTCTTAGACCACTGATATAATGTTCGCTTGTAAGATCATATTCGCCCAACAGTTCGGAAACCATATAGAGGACATCATGCGGCTCGAGGTGGTGAACGGCGTCAGAAAGGACTACCGACGGCCCATCGAGGAGGGAGACCGTAAGGAACTGGTGTTTGAACTCTCATCGGAGGTGGTGGTTAACAACATCGACCCGAAGACGGAGGAGAACCGCTATTATCGCCATGCCTACGCGGGCGACTGGATTTGTAGGGATGATCATGGCTACTGGCGACTCTATACGGATGAGGAGTATCAACGTCTGCCTCAGGATGGCATCGTCGCTAAACCGACGAACCGCGCCACCAGAAGACAGATACTCGCCATCCTCTGCGCCAAGAAAATCGAAGAGGATTTTAATAGGATGTCCTACGAGGAGAAACTGGCTTTTGCGGAGAAATATCCGGACCTGGTGACGACAATTCCGGCACCGACAACTCAATGCCGATGCGGACAGAATGATAACGTTTTCCTATGATGACGATCGACACGGTATATAACATGGATTGCCTCGAAGGCATGAAGGGGATGGAACAGGACTCGGTGGACTGTATCATCACCTCGCCGCCATACTACAACGCTAAGGAGTATAGCCAGTGGCGGACGTATGAGGATTATCGGCAACACCTGGTGAAAGCACTGCACGGGATGTTTACCGTCCTCAAACCGGGGCACTTCTGCATCATCAATATATCGTGCGTCCTACAACCGCGTAAGGATAGATCGGATTATTCCAGACGCTATGCCATCCCGTTCCATACAATGCAACTGGCGGAGATGCTGGGGTTTGAGTTCGTCGATGATATTATCTGGCTAAAACCGGATGGGGCCGCCGTCAACAGGGGACAGAAGTTCTACCACCTCAGACAACCGATGACCTACCATGCCAACTCCATCACAGAGTATGTGCTGGTGTTCCGTAAACCAGGACGGACACCGGAGGAGGTGTCGAAGGAATATTCGGAGGAGATCAAAGAGGCGAGCCGCGTCGATGATAGGTACTTCCAGACGAACGTCTGGCCGATAAATCCGGTGTATGACCAGGCGCACCCTGCGATTTACCCCCCCCATCTGGTGGGCGAACTCATACGGTACTATTCCTTCAAGGGGGATACGATTCTTGACCCGTATATGGGCGTCGGAACCACGGCTATCGCCGCGATCACCATCCAGAGGCATTTCGTGGGCTTCGAGATCAACGAAGCATATTACAGGGAAGCCGCCAGACGGATTAACAACGAGAAAGCGCAATTACAGTTATTCACATGATGGAACTACACGATACATACATCCTCATTAACGACCAGAAGGTGCCACTGAGCTCACTGATCGATACTGCCAACTGTGAACAGCAGAAGGCTTCGGAGATCATCACGGATAGGATACGATTCTTTGAGATGGTCGTATCATGCACCGAGGCCGTCGCCGAGGAACCGGACCCGTCCATCATCCTCTATGGCCTCTCATCGTATAGGATACCGACACCCTCCCTCTGGGACATTGAATCGTATATCGTCGGCAAAACAGTTTATCACCAAGAAATAATCATCAAACACCTACCTCTCTATGACTCTCCAACAAGCCTATAAGAAATGGTCTGAAGACCCGATGAACCTCAGACTGTTCCTCCGAACCAAGAATGACTTCAAAATGGTCTTCAATGGTTTCGATATGTCCGCGGAATGCTCTGCACTAGCTACATCTCCACGGGTACTGAAGGATTTTATCACGAATACCGCTAAGGCACCTAGACCGTCGAAGGCGTCCGCGGCATCTATCTTAACTCAAGTTCTCGAATATGCACATAAAACAGACTCGGAAAACAACGCTAAACCGATATTCGAATATTCTGACATCACAGCAGAGAGGAAAGTGGATTCGGTTTCTGAAACTAAAAAGGAAGTCACCACGACCGGCGTATCTTCCAACGTATCACCCAAAAAGACCGAGACCAAAAAGGCCTCGCCCCTGAAATCTCCAGTTCCCCCAAAGAACCCTACTCCATCGGAAACCTCTAAGGTGTCTCAGGAGGCGCTGGCGCCTGACATCCGACCGACAACACCGAAGTCCGGCGCAACGGCTCCTAAGGCGGTCGTACAGATCGATCCGGATACACTCTCGGTCGTCAACACCTATCCCTCTGCAAACGCCGCCAAACGCGCCGCAGGCGTCTCTTCCGGACTGGACTACTCCATCAAGAATAGTACCATCAAGGCGGGCTTCTACTGGGCCTTCGAGGAGGATTATAATAACGACCTCTTCAAACCGGCACCGACATCTGCAGTCATCGCCTCCAGACTCCGAAAAGATAAACCCATTAAGAAAACAAAACCAGCCCGTAAAAAGAAGACAACCAAACCCGTAAAGCATGGTGCTGTGACACAGCAACCATCCCCTGCATCGCCTCCTGCGCCTGCACCCGCTCCGGAGACCTCTCCCGCACCATCTCCCGCTGCTGCCCCTCTCCCACCTCTGTCGCTGGAGAATCCTGATGAGATGCCGGAGATGAAGGTGATACCGACTGACCTGGTGACACGCATCGACACGAAGGCCTTGGCAACGATTTCTGATGATGAACTGATCGATGAACTCGACCGCAGACAGTTCTTTGGCCAACTGTCAAAGAAGGTGGCTGAACATCGCTACGTGACTTATACCCTCGAATCAACAGAAGATCCTAATGGTGAAAATTGATAGCATCATACTAGGCGACTGCCTCGACATCATGCCGGACATCGCAGACAACAGCATCGATGCTGTCCTCTGTGATCTTCCCTATGGCGTCCTGAATCGTAAGAATCCGAAAGCGAAATGGGACGTGGTGATACCGTTCGACCTACTTTGGCAACAGTACGAACGTATCACCAAACCGAACGCACCGATCATCCTCTTCGGATCGGGGATGTTCACAGCCGACTTGATGCAGTCCAACCGTAAGATGTGGCGCTATAACATCATCTGGGATAAGGTACGCGTGACGGCCTTCCTGAATGCGAAAAAGATGCCCCTGAGACAACATGAGGATATCTGCGTCTTCTATAAGAAACAACCACCATACCACCCTATCAAACGACGGGGTGCCGCCAACCATTCCAGGGGCCATTCCATACCGACGAACAGATGCTATGGCGAGTTCTCTAACGTAACAACGACCATAACCGATGAGAAGTACCCGACTTCCATCGTCACCTTTGAAAAGGATCATAACCCCGACGGATGGCTGCACGCCACACAGAAACCGGTATCGCTATGTGAATACCTCATAAGGACTTATACCGATTCGGGGGGGGGGTAATTCTCGACAACTGCATGGGCTCTGGCTCAACGATCCTTGCGGCCATCAACGCCCACAGGCATTACATAGGCATCGAAAAGGACCCGGAGATCTTTGCCATCGCAGAGGAACGTATCAATGCCGCCACGCAACAACTGTCATTCGACCTCGAGGAATAATGGATACCAGACAGCAACATAACCCAGTGGTGTCCTCTGATGAGTGGTACACGCCCCGATGGATCATTGATGCACTCGGACCATTCGAACTCGACCCGTGCGCACCGGCAAACAGACCATACGACATCGCACCGCGATTCTTCACCAAGGAGGATGACGGACTGACTCAGGACTGGGGAACAGCCCGCGTTTGGCTCAACCCACCGTATTCCCGTATCCTCCTCCGTGCCTTCGTGGAGAAACTGGCACACCATAACCACGGCACAGCCCTCCTCGTAAACCGCACTGATAATCTGATGTTCTTTGAGGTGATCTTCCCTCACGCGGCATCGATGCTCTTCATGCGTAACCGCGTGAAGTTCATCCGACCGGACGGCTCCACAGGAAACCCCTTTTTCGGCTCTGTCCTGATCGCCTTCGGACCAGAAGACGACACCATCCTGCGCACCGCCGCACTCTCAAACACTATCCCCGGCAAATACGTAAAACTTAATCCGATATGAAATTTAAAGATCTTTTCCCCAACAAACCCATCATCGCCATGCTGCATCTCCTCGGAGATCAGAGTATGAGCGCATTTGAAAGAGCAAAGAAGGAAACGGACCTCTACATCGAACAGGGTGTGGACGCCGTTCTGGTAGAGAATTATTTCGGGAGCCTGACGGACGTGGCTCAAGTTTTGGCATGGCTCAAGAATGAACGCGCTGATAAGGTGATCTATGGCGTGAACGTCCTGGCCCCGATGCCTAACGAATCATTTGGGCTGGCGATGGTGAACGAGGCGAAGTTTATACAGATCGATTCTGTATGCGGACATCTGCCGCCTGCTGTTGACCAGGATTTCCATGAGGCACTGATGGCGATGAGACAGGGGTATGATGGGGTCGTACTCGGGGGCGTCAGATTCAAATATCAACCGGTCCGGTCGGCACGGTCCCTGAAAGAGGACCTGGAAATAGGCATGACGCGCTGTGATGCCATCGTCTGTACGGGCGACGCCACTGGAGAGGAGACTCCAATATACAAATTACAGGAGTTTAGGGAACATATCGGACAGTTTCCGCTAATCGTGGGGGCTGGTGTGGCTGAAGATAACATCCGCGCATCAATGAACCTGGCCGACGGTGCCATCGTTGGCTCGTATTTTAAGGTGGATCATAGAGCGCATGGTGAGGTGGTGCCTGAGTTCGTTCACGAACTGACAGCTATCAACAGAGACCTCAGAGACAAAAAACCGGCAAAGCCCTTTGCTGTTGATGGGTATATCTATCGTAATGAGGAGGGTCGGCTGTATTTTTCAAAGAAGGAACCTAAAAAGGGATATTTCATAGGTGATCATGGCGTCTGCTATGATACGCTCGATGTGAAAGATAAATATCCTTTCCCGGTGGAATTGCCGGAGGCATGGATGCCTGACCTTCATTTTGATAACAGTCCACAACGTTTCACACTCTCATTAACCCCTACAAATTCCTGATATGTCACGTAAGAATACCCGTTCAAAATACAGATGGTTACAGCAGCTACCACGCGCTGCCAGAGAGGCCATTATCTATCGCCTGACTTACATACATTTTGCATCTTATACCGAACGAAGATTATGGAAGGATGTCAAACGGGATATGAGGGCAGGCAGAAAGATCGGGACACTGGCCATGGTGTTCAAACGAAACCATCGCTACGACAACGAACCGAAGCCGACATCACCGTTATATAAGGCCCTTCATAAACAACGGCGTGAACTCAAACGCTTCATCGAACGGGCGAAGGCATGGCAGAAAGAACATCCGGTAAACCCCTTCGAGGATGCAATAAGGATCCTACGCGAGCATTTTCCACCCGAGGAGTTCAGAAGGAGAATATGTAACTATCCTGTCCCTGGCGGATGGATGGTCGATGGGGAGTTCCGACCCAACAAACCCGTCGAACAACCAAGTATTAAAGACCGGATCATCGTCGAACCGGGATCCCCTCTCTATGAGGCATTGAATGAGAGGGCACGAAAAGCCTTCGAAACAAACCTATCAAAGATCACAGACCCTATCCTGGATTTCGCCGTCGGCCAACTGGACCCGAAACGGTATAGGCCACATTTTCAACCGGACATACCTGGCCATGAGGATGTGCTGGATCCTTTTATAGTCAATGGGAAACAATGTGGCTATTACGGGATGCTCACCTATAAAGATAAGGATCCTAACGAGGAACTTCTAGAAACGCTCCTCAAAGAACAAGTGAAGGCCATAGCACATCCGGAACGGCTGTTCATCATGCCGATGGATGGTGACGCACCTCAAGAAAAGAAGTGACCCGCGACTCACGTCGCAGGCCACACAACCAATAATAAAAATTAACCTTTCGAATGATGATTAACACCACTTAAAGACCTAACTCTAATTTCTTCAATCCACTAAACGTCTTATAGACGACGGTGTTCACCTCACGACCATAGAAGTCCTCGAGGTAGTTCTGCATACGCGCCTCTAAGTGACGGGCCTCACGCATGATACTAGGACGGTGGCTCTCACCCTGACTGGCATCCCAGAAGGCTACGTAACGCTTGTTATAACGGGCCTTACGCGTGCGCTCGACCTCTTCCACCTTCTGACCACCGGCTGTACCCATATCGACAAACCTCAGGTAGTCGTTAAACTCGATCCTGATCGTTTCCTGACCCTCACCGGACGTTACCTCGTAAGTGAAACTCTTCTCACCTCGACCTGTGGCATACCAGCCGCCATGCTCCTTACGGTACTCATTGACGCGCTTGTAACCTGGATAGATCTCGTACGGCCAGATCTTCTGCACACGAAAACCTTCCTCCATCGTCTGCACCGCCTGACGGGCAAACGTCTTCAAAACAACATTCATCGGCCTACGTGGCTGGTCTATCTGTACTGCCATATCACTTACATTTTCTACTGCAAAGATACGAATACCACCCCAAACCATCGAGACAAAAACTGTTACTCTCTAACTACTCTCCAATTACTCTCTAGTTACATACACCATGATCATTGAGATGCCCACAAATGAGCCTTTTTGCTATCCAAACTTTACAATTTTCCTTGTATTCGTTCCTTTTTCGCTTTTTCTTTTCCTTTTTTCGATTTTTCTTTAAAATTACTCCAATTCGTGTATGGCTTTTCAATATATCTACACTACCTTTGCCACCAGAAGGTCAAATGGCCTTAAATTTAAACTTTAAAAGCACATATCATTATGAAACATTCAAATTTCTCAGTTCGCCATGCGAACAGCTACGTAAACGCTGTATGCAGCAAGTTAATCACCTTCAAGGCTAACCGCCTCGCGGATCCCGTGACATCGCCCCTACACCTGACGCGACTCGCGATCCTGGCGCTACTGTCTCTCTTCATCATGCCGTCATGCTCGCGCGACGACACCACCGATGAGACAACTGCCGACAATGCCAACGATTCGACAACGATCACCATCCGGTTTACATTCCCGGAGACGCGGGCCTACACGCGAGCGTCGTCCGCTGCTGACCTCAGACACATCTTCATCACAGACATCCAGGATGAGTTCGTACAACAGACGATCCACCAGACTTCATCCGATGAAGACTTTGGCGCGCCGGCGATCACTCTCGCACCAGGCACACATACCCTCCGCATCCTGGCAACGGACGCCACCACAGCAGACATCTCCGGCACGGCCATCACACAGACACCACTAGGCGATACGTTCTATAACGAGACGACGATCATCACCACCGAGGCTCCGGAGTACATCAACATCTCCCTCAGTCGCATCGTGGCGAAAGTTCTCAACCAGACAGAGGATAGCCACACCGTCACCGACGCCCTGCAGACATTCTCCCTGGGTGCCGGACGTCCGTCGGCCACCACAACCTCTGTCACACTGGCACCCGAACAGGAGACGTACACCTATATCCCTTCCTCTGGCAAACTTACCCTTGAAAACGGCTCCGATCTGCCTGTCATCGCCAACCACATCACCATTCTCACGGTGCCAGGACCGATCACACGCCCGATGTCCCTCGATGCTGACTATACCTGGGACACCGACACCACAGCCATCGAACTTTAAGGCCTGACCTTCCCGACCGCACCAACCGAGAGGCTAGTGCGGTCGTTTTCTTCTCAGATCCTTAAAATGGATTCTACGTCGTTTGATAAGCCAGAAAATGAAATTTAAATAGGATTTGCGGAAATTTTTCACGCGATTTTGGCTTATATCTGGCTTTATTTGGAAATTAAACCCACCAAACAGGAATTTTTAAGCCACTAATAAGAAATTCTTTCAAGTCCGTGTAAAACTGGAAAGAATTGGAATAACACACCCATTCTAATTCAATTTTGGAACGATTTATTTGAATAACACCCCTATTATTCAAATTTTAACCCAAATTCTTTAATAAGGGAAATTCCCCGCTATTTTCCACTATTTTCCGCTATTCTCTACCCTAAAACAACAAATTTCAACCTCGATCATCAAATTTCACCCTAAACATTTGGATATATCCAAATTTCGCCGTATCTTTGCCATCGCTTGCACCTTTTTTTGAGAGTATGACAGCCACCCAGTTTTTCGACCAACTTCCCGTCCTGTATTTCAAATGGCACTTCATCGGTTCTGGTGTCAATGCTATCATCGAACTCGCTATCTGGGCATACCAGGCCTACAGAAGACCAGCGACCTACCTCAAGTCGTACAAACTCAAAGACATCATCCTCAGTTCCCTCATATCCACATGGATCGGTGTATTCATATATGCAACAGATTTACTCTACTATATAGACAAATTTCTATATAATCGTTACCTAAAAAATCAATCTAATAAGTAAGATATAAAAATTATGTTACAGTCAGACAGAGATGCTTTACATTACGACGTAATAGCAAATACAGCACATAAAATAGAAAAAGTTGCAAATGAACTTGCAAGTTTATACAGAGCATCTTATTTCAATACTGAAAAAGCAGAATTGAGAAAGAAACATTTGCAACAATATTTTGATGAACTTACACATTACTTTGAAAAATAATTTGTGGTACACTTTTCGCCATTTTTGGAACGTTTTCCTTCGTTTTTCGTACGCTTTTGCCCATTTTTAGTACACTTCCGCTACAAAAACCACCCGCTTTAACTTCTCATAACATGTAAAGAAATCCCGATTTTCTTAACATATCACACCTGACATGTATAAGAATTTGCTATTTCATATACATATTATTTGCCATGTTCGAACCAAACCTTAACGTAATTCGACCATAACCGAATAAAAATTGTACCCCAAAACGAAACTTTTTCCCCAAAACATTTGGAGGATTCAAAACAAAACCTTATCTTTGCAGCAAACTTTTCGAATATGACCGCAAAACTCGACATCAAAAGAGCAATGAAAACCCGCAGGGTTAAGCTCACCGAACTATCTGAGGCGCTGGGCGTCAAACCCCAGACCATCATCACGTATTACAATGGCAACCCCAACGTCGGTACACTCTACAAAATCGCCGAAGCTCTCAAGTGCGACATCCGCGATCTGTTCTTCGACGATACCACCCCCTATCATGCCGGACCTTCTGAGTTCGACCTCCAGCCGTTAGACACCCCCGATGAGACTCCGACCGAAGAACCGGAGTTCCACGGCGTCGCCGAAGAGCGCCCGTCTATCGGAACACTCCTCACCCGATTGCCGCCCGACCACGACAGAACACCCATCGTTGCAACGGCCATCACCCCCGCTACACCCATCCAGTGCCCTCGCTGTGGCGAGATGATCCGTGTGTTCCATAACATCCAAACGAAACTCGTAAAATGAGCACGAAGATTGAATGGACTGAGCGCGTCTGGAACCCTGTCACCGGCTGTACGAAGGTGAGCGAGGCTTGCCGAAACTGCTATGCCGAGGTCATGGCCAGACGCCTCCAGCACATGCCCGCCTCCAAAGAGAAGTACCGCAATGGCTTCCAGGTCACATGCCATCCGGAATCGCTCGAAGAACCTTTTACATGGAAAAAGCCGAGTATGATCTTCGTCTGCTCGATGGGCGACCTCTTCCATGCTGATGTTTCGTATCATTTTATCGGGAAAGTGATGCAAGTGATAAAATTCTGCTCTGGGCATACATTTCAAATCCTGACTAAAAGGCCTGAGAGGATGGCGGAGTATTTCAATCATCGCCATGTCGGAGGTGTCCCTAAGAATGCCTGGCTAGGTGTGACTTGCGAGAGTCAGCAGCATTATGACCGCATAAAAGCCCTTTGTAGTATAAAAGGTGATTTCGTACGCTTCATCTCATGCGAACCGCTCCTGAGCGACATGCCGGATATCCCTCTCGACGGTATCGATTGGGTCATTACTGGAGGCGAGTCAGGATCCAAGGCACGACAGACACCACCCGACTACTTCCGCCATCTCCGCGATCGCTGTCAGGCCACCAACACCCCATTCTTTTTCAAACAGTGGGGCGCATACGGTCCCGATGGCATCAAACGCTCTAAGTACGCTAATGGCTCTATGCTCGACAACACCATCTATCACGCTTATCCTGTCACAAAATGAAGAAATCAAAACCCACCAAGGCCTCCGACTCCTCTACCCCGCGCCGACGCCTTCCTGAGACGACCGATGTTCTCCCCGTCGATACCATCCGCGTCCGCGATCATTTGGCCCCTAAACCCTCTTATCTGGCGAATATGACGCTTGAAGTCATCTCCGACGACAACCAGAAGGTTTCTAAGATCCTGATTCATGGCTTTAGTCACCAGCCTATGCCCGCCGACCTCTGGTGTGACTTCCTTCAGGCCCTAAACCGCATGACACCTGAGGCCGAGGTATGTTTCACCACTCGCCCACCTTCAAACACCCTTCAGGAGGCTATGACACCACCAGGCCACCCACGTAAATACGACCGTAATAAACCCCTCTCAGAACAATAAAAAGTAACATTGTATAACTCAAAACTCGTATCGAAATGAAAAAGCAATTATTTTTCCTCCCCGTTCTGCTACTGGCAGTCCTGACACTGTTTTCATGCAGTAAAAACGATGACGACAACAGCAGCTCTTCATCTGCCTACATCACCGCCAAAGATCTTGCTGGCACATGGACCGCTACACACTCTGCAGGCACCATCACCCTCGACATCCGCGCTGATGGCGCTTTCACAGAGACCATCGTTTCTCAATACCCTGGCTCTGAGCCCGTCACAACGACTCAGAATGGCCACTATTCCCTTTCCCGCGCCGAAGAGCATTACATCGGTATCTCCTACAAACAGGTCGTCGTTAACGATGATTTCGAATACAAGCCCTTCCGCTGGCTCAACACCGCAAAAACATCTTTCAATTTCAACGATTACGACTTCACAAAGAAGTAACCCGCCATCGTTTTGATCATCTCTAACGTCCTGATGACCGTTTCGATGGCAATCAACCTTGCGGCTGGCTTACCACCAGCCGCTTTCCATCTCTAACCAATCACCTACACATCTACTATCGAAAACCATAAAAATGCCACCTTCCATAGCAATTTTGTATCATTCTAGCATCATAAATCAGTATAATACATCAAAATTCTAATACTTTTTTGCTCAAAATTGAATTTTTTCTAACGCACCAACTTTTTAGTCGTAACATTCTGACATCCAAACACTTCCATTTGTTGACACCCTCCCGAATCTTGACCATAACTCTCTGAAAATGAGAGCAAATAATAATTCAAACTTGACCCAAAACCCTACCCTTTCATCGGCGACTCGCCGCCACAGTCGTTGCGGTTCGCCCGCCCCACCCCCCGGGGGGCCGGGCAAATATGCCCCCGGCCCCCTCCGGAGGCCCACCAGGCCCCCGCCGGTGTTCGGTTGGGTGTGGATCTGTCCCAGGTGTCCGGGGTCTTGGTGTGATTTATAAGGAGGACGGGCGCCCGGGGTGTGTCTCTGTTGGTGTCGGTGTGATCCTGGCGGGTGTGGTGGTGTGGTGGGTGTCCTGGTGTGGGTGTGGCGATCCATGAGCAAAGAAGGGCCACCAGGGCGCCCGGGGTGTGTCTCTGCTGGTGTCGGTGTGATCCTGGCGGGTGTGGTGGTGTGGTGGGTGTCCTGGTGTGGGTGTGGCGATCCATGAGCAAAGAAGGCCACCAGGGCGCCCGGGGTGTGTCATTTTGAGCCCATGAAATAATATATAATAAGGTGATAATATTAATAAAGTGCAAATAAAAGTTAAATATAAGGGTAAAAACGAAATTATTTCGCTTATTTCTTGCATAATTCAAACTAAAACCTTAATTTTGCAGCAGATTTAAATAATAACCGCGGGACGACCCGCACAAAACAAAATAAAAATATGAATAAAACAGCTTTATTTTTCGCACTCATGGAAGTAGCAACAACAAACGCCGACGGTTTCACAGTTGACGCCCGTACATTGCAACCAATTACAAAAGGTTTCGCCGTTGCTCTGGCCGACACACAAAACAGCTTTAACGGTTACGGCCTTCTCCGTGTTATTGATTATGTAGAAAATCACCCAGAGGTTAACGCCTTCGGTGGCTGGTATGATTCAGTAAGTAACAAATTTTATTTTGATGCTACGGTAATTTGTGAGGATCGCGCGACCGCTGAGGAGTTAGGCCGCCGTAATAATCAGCTCGCGATCTTTGACCTGGGCAACCTCGAAGAGATCCGCCTATAATACGAAATAGCGGGAGCGCCGGCCCTGGCCGGTCTCCCTTATTATATAAACTTAATTATTTGGAATTATGACAACTTACGCCCGTTATTATCGCACAGAATTACAGGAGATCGACAACCCCGCCCGCCGTTTGTCTCTCCGTCTCTGTTTGACCCTGGCCGCCCTGGTCGATCGTGCCCCGCGTTTTATGTCCTGGATCCTGGCCGCTCTCTCTGTCTTTGCTGCCTTTTATATCCTGTTATATTATAATTTTACAACTAATTTCTAATTATATGAACGCTAAAAATTTAGGGACTTCCGTATTTTCCCAGCTCGTAACGATCGCCGCCGGAGCTCTTGATTATATGTATCAGGAAGGCGTTATAATTTTCGACGATGACCATTTAAACGAATACGCCGCCGCCCCTGATTCTTTCCCGTTCGCCGACCTGGTGCCCGCCATGATCGAAGACATCGAAGCAGGCGACGCCCTCAGGGCTGAAAAACTTCCTACGATGTACCCAGAGCCAGAGCCCCGGACCCGTGAGATCCTGGCCGCTTATGGCACCGAAAAACCCGTTAACGATAAGATCGTAAAAGATGCTATTTTGTCCGCCCTGGATGACTTTTTAAAGATCCGTTATTAATCCCCCTATTATATACCCGTAATTATTCACCCGTTTTAAATTCACAGAATTATGAAATACTTTGTAAATTTCCCCTATACTGCCGAGACTTTAAAAAAGGAGTTCCGCGAACTGTCGAAAAAATTGCACCCGGACACCGGAGGCAACGCCGACGACTTCAAAGAGATGTTAAACGAGTACGAAGAGACAGCCCGCAACCTGTCCGGAACCCGTGAGCACGCCGCCCAGGAAAGAGCCGCCCAGGAGGCCCGCCAGCGTGCCGAGGAGCGCCGACGCGAGGAAGAGGAAGAGCGCCGCGAATGGGAGGCAGAGCAGGCCCGCCAGCGTGCCGAGTGGGAGCGCCAGCGCAAAGAGGAGGAAGAGCGAAAAGCTAAGGCCCGCCCCCTTTATGAAGCTAGATGCAAAAAGTGGGCGCACCTCATGGAGGATTTAGGCCCTTATTATGAGGCCGAGAAAAAAGCGCACGATTCCCACGGGTGGAGATCTCCGGAGTATAAAGCCGCCGAGAGTGCGACCCGTGCCGCCCGTCGTCGTAATCTTTTGAAGATGGCAAAAACGGCTTTCCCTGGTGTTAAATTTGGCCTTACGTATGATAACGGATGGGGTGGCGGTTATACGATCGCATGGACCGATGGCCCCAGCGTCGAGGAGTTCGAGAAGGCCACCGACTTCGATCTGTTCGTAAAATACTGGGATACTTTCGACGGTATGACAGACTGCGCCGACATCGAAAGCGCCGATTTTACAGACTTTGCAGAAAAATATAACGGCCTGAGTGGCCGCGTCGAGTTCTCCCGTAAGATCAGCGAGGCCAACCGCCAGAAGATCGAGGAGGTATTAATTAAGTACCGCCCGGACCTGGGAAAGAATGACGACGAGGAAACCCGCAAACGTTACAACCTGGGAGCCTGGGACGTTATAAAAGTTTCTATTTCTTCCGATGAGCTGCGTGACATCTTCCGCCTTTTCGGTGCCGACTTCGATACAAATATAGATCTACATTTTAGATATGAGTCTTTCAGCCTAGAAACCTGGGTTAAAAAGTTAGCCGATTATTTCAGCTTTAAGACTGACAACGAGAAGAAGGCAGAGAAGGCCGCCGGACCCGCTGAGTTCTCCCCCCGTTATGGTGCCGCCCTTCGTATGCTGCACAAACTTACAGGCGTAACCCTGGGCGATCCCCAGGAGGGCCGCGAGTTTGTCGCCTTCTTCTATACTGACGACAAAAAACAGTCGCACACGCTTTCAATATTGGAGGCTGTCGAGCGCCTGGAACAGGGCCAGCCCGTGGCGTTTGGTAGCGTCCACACTGGCAAAGATGGCCACGTTTCACACTGGGGCATTTATAACGGTGGTTATAAGGTTCAGAAGGCCCGCGCCGATAAGTTCGCCGCCCAGGGTTACACCATTAAGGGCGCCGGCTATCTTTCCACCTATGGCCGCGTAAATATCGACGGGATCACCCCCGAGACTGCCGCCGCTATCCGTGCCGATCTGGCCGACATCGAGCGCCAGCGCGCCGAGTTCGAGAAGGGCGAGACCGCAAAGGCAGAGAAGGCCACAAAGAAGGCCAACAAGGCCGAGAAGAGCGCCGACCCTGACAACACCAAGGCCGACACCCAAAAGCCCGCCAGCGAGCCCGAAAACGCCGCCGACGGTGTGGATCTGACAAAGGCACCCGCCGAGGGCCTGAGACTCGAAGAGATCCCCGGAGGTGTGGCAGTAGTCGCCGACGACTGGAAAACTACGTATTTTAATAAGCGTTATATTAAAGCCCACGGCGCCCACTGGAACAAACAGGCTAAACGATGGGAGGCCACCGACCCCGCCGACGTTCTCCGCCTTCGTGCCTGGTTTGTCGCTGACATCATCGAAGAGGTCAACGCCCAAATGAAGACCGCCGAGGAGATCCGCCGCGAGGCTGCCGAGGAGATCCGCCAGGAGGCCGAGCCCTCACGCATGGCCGACGCTGAGACCATAGAGACCACCGAGGCCCCCGATTATAGCGAGGCCGAAAATGTGGGGAATCTTGACGACCAGGAGACCGCCACAGCATCCGAGGCCGACCCGGAACCAGAGCACAAGCGCCCCGCTCATACGTTCACGGTCGAGATTATGACCAACGGGGGAGTAACTGCCCGCCCGTTCTCAAGTGAAGACCAGAGCGAGGCCGCAAAATGGATGGCCGCAAAGGTCGAGGAACTGAAAAAGACCGAGGGCGCCGAGGTCCTGACCGAGAAAAAGGGCCGCGTGATTTATAAGGATGCCGAGGGCTACCACATGTTATATATTTACGATAGTAACGAGTACCAAAGTATTTACTGGATGGACCGCCACAGTGAGCGCCGCCGCATTCTCCGCAAAGTAGCCGAGAAGCACGCCGCCCGCATGAAGGCCAAAGAGGAAAAGGCCGCAAAGGCCCAGGATACCACCGCCAACGATGAGCAGCCGACCGCCACCGATGAGCGCCCCCAGATCTCCCCGATCATCGAAGCCCTGGCCGATTTCTTCGCCAGTATCGCAAAAGTCGCCCAGGAGGCCGCGAAATATGAGGGTGTGACCATTCGCCCGGACACACTCAAATTGTGGCGTGAGGAGGTCAAAAAGGGCGCCCGCGTCTTCGCTGAACAGCTTGCAAGCTGTTGCGCCTGTCTCTCTTCTCTCACACCTGAGGCCCGCCAGGACTTCGACGCCCTGGGCGTCATCTTCTGGACCCTATCCGACCAACTCCGCCAGGGCACCGATCCGGCCACCATTGCCCCGGCTGTCGATTACGCCCGCGCCCAACTCTTCGACCTGGTAGGACGTACACAGACCCCACAGCAGGCCGACTTGATCCGCGAGATCTTCGACCGGCCCGCCGACCCTCAACATAAGGAAGCCGCCTAATATAGGCGACTTCCGGAATCACAGAAAATTTTCACCCCTATTATAGAACCCTTTAAATTTTTACTGTTATGATGACTTTCGAGACTTTCAAAAAGAATCTTTATAACTTCATTTCCGAGGCTATCCAGAAGGGTATTTCCGGCTCTATCATCGCCGACACCCTCCAACAGTTCGGAGTCAACCGCGAGAACGCCCTCCAGTTGGTGACAGCAGTAGGCGCACAGATGAACCAAGAGACCCACCCGGAAATGACCTGGCAAGAGGCTTTCAAGGCCTATGTGTCTCCCCAGCAGCCCAGCCCAAAAGCCCCCGAGGCCTCCCCAGTTAAGGAGGCCAACACGGGCCGCGAGTGCTACGCCTTCGCCCTCTATGTCGCCGGTGAGCTCTCCCACTTTATAACCGCTGGCGGTTGGTTTACTCAGGAACAGGCCGAGGATTACGCCTCAGGCATGAGCCTGGCCGCACTGAGCTTTAAAAAGTCTGCCTCCGTTGCTGTCTATAAACTCGAGACCGATGACGTTTATAAACTCTGTTTCACCCGGAACAGTCACAACCGCGAACGCACCATTTTTAAGATCCACAAAAGCCGTTTGGAGGGCCGCGACTATATCCGACCCACCCAGGACGAAGAGCGCGCCTTTTGTAGCCTTTACGGCCTCTGTGCCTCCCTCCCCTTCTCTGATCCTGCCGCCTTCCCTGTCGGCTGGATGAGCTAACCCCATATTATAGAACCCTCTAATTTTTTCGCCTTATGATTTTCAGTTATAACCCCGACTTCTACCCTACCCCCGATAACGTGATCGCCCGTATGATGTGCGATGAAGATTTTCAGGGTAAGACCATTTTGGAACCTTCCGCCGGATCCGGTAACATCGTTCGCTGGTTACAGCGTAACGGTGCCGGTGAGATCCTGGCATGTGAGACCGACCTGAACCTCCAGCAGATTCTTAAACGCACCGGCGCCCGCCTGATCGCTGAAGACTTCCTCACCGTCACCTCTGAACAGGTGTCCCACGTTCAGATGATCGTGATGAATCCACCGTTTTCTCAGGGTGCCAGACATATCTTGCACGCCTATGAGATCGCCCCCGCTGGCTGTTGTATCATCGCCCTTTGTAATTCATCGAACCTATCCAACACTTACACCACTACTTATAAGCAACTTCAGGAGCTTACAAAGATGCACGGCTTTTACGAGAATCTGGGCGCCGTCTTTGCCGAGGATGCCGAACGTGAAACACGCTGTCAAGTGTCCTTGATCAAACTCTGGAAGGAGGGGAAGGGCGCCGATGAGTTCAAGGGCTATTTCTCTGCCTACGACGAAGACGACCAGGGCAACGGCCAGGAAGGGCTCATGCAGTACAATTTCGTGCGCGAGATCGTCAACCGCTACGTTTCTGCCGTCCGGCTCTTTGATGATACCATGAAGGCCGCCGAACAGATCAACCGCGCCGCTGAATACGTCGATTACACCGTAGAGACAGACCCCAAGACAGGCGAACAGAAGGCCCACCCGCACCATTACGGCTGTCTGCCGATCACGTTCCGGGCTGTCACCACAAAAGACGCTGAGAACTCCGTACAGGGTGGCGAGGTGACTCACCTCACCTACAAACGCGAGCTTCAGAAATACTACTGGCATATCATCTTCCGCAAACTCAACATGGAGAAATACGCCACCAGAGAACTACGCGAACAGATTAACCGTTTTATCGAACAGCGCCAGAATGTGCCATTTACCATGGCCAACATCTTCCGCGTCGTAAACACGGTAATCCAGACCACCGGCCAACGGATGGAAAGCGCCATTTGTGAGGCATTTGATACTATCTGCAGTCTTTCCGCTGAGAACTCAACAGCAGGCGAGAAATGGAAGACTAATTCTAACTATATGGTCAACCGTCGCTTTATCTGCGACTATATCACGGAATATGGTTTCCGGGGGGAACTGAATGTTTGCTCATGGGGTCGTAGTAGCCGGTGTGACCAGATCGATGATATTTGCAAGGCCCTTTGCTATATGACAGGAAAGAACTACGAAGAGGTTGGATCTCTTTATTCTCGGGTAAATTGTGAGAACCGTTCACAGCGTCCTCAGTGGGGCCAGTGGTTTGAGTGGGGTTTCTTCCGGTGCCGTGGCTATAAGAAGGGCACTATGCACTTTGAGTTTATCGACGAAAACGTTTGGGCCCAGTTTAACCAGGTCGTCGCCAAAAAACGAGGCTGGAAGATCGGATCTCAGACTAAGACCGCTAAGACCAAAAAGAAGACAAAGGCTGCCTGAAAAGGTGGCTTTTGCCCTTATTTTGTAAACTATTCAGAAAAATTTCGCTTAAAACCGAAAATTTTCCTCAAAAAACTTGCATAATTCAAAATAAAACCTTATCTTTGCAGCAGAAATTAAAGTTAAACCCGAATTATTCACCGAGGGATGACCCTCACAAAACATTTAAAAGTATGGAATCAAACAAAAATTATTTCGGTATTTACAACTCCTGGGATCGCTACGACGAAGACCTCCAGAATGAGACCCGCGAAATGCTGGCAGAGTGTAACGATATTCCCGTCGAGGAAGTTTCCGACGAGTGGGTTATGGAGTCAATAGAAGGCAATTTGGATGACGAAAAAAGTAATCTGGATATCTCCACAGGTGGTTATATTATCGCCTTTGCTGATCTTGGTTTTTGGAATGGCCGTACTACTGGTTATAAGATGATCGGTGCAAATGTTAATAATATCTTTGATTCTTTCCATGGTGGTGATGAATGCGAGTGGTATGCCGACCGCTATAACGTTCGCGCCCGCGCTTCTCATCACGACGGATCTCATTATATCTGCTTCCGGTATGTTGATTCCTACGAACAGGCTGAGAAGGTCGGTAAAAAGATCCGCTCCGGTGCCATCAAGTCCGAGGCCGATTTCTTCCGTTATACAAAATCTATCCGCCCCTTTGTAGCTCATACTTACGGCTGGCAGGAGTTTGGCCACCAGCTTCGCGCTGCTGCCTAATATTTACTAGTTATATCCACGTTTAAAATATATCCGATTATGAAGACTTTAACAGTAAAACAGATAGGTTACGAAATTACCGGCATGGCTGCAATTAACCTCTGGGGTGGTGGTAGTGGTACAATTCCTATGTACCCTACCCGACTCACCCAGAAAAAGGAACCGACGGCCCAACAGATCCAGGAGGCCGTTAATGATGGTGGTTTTGGTTGTGAGTCCATTTTAGGCGCTCTGGTACGTGTTGATACGCTTTATGAATGTGGGGCCGTAGAATACGGAGAAACCCAGTTAATAAACCTCTGCCCTGTTGCTACACATCTCCTGGGCAAAGTTCTCTCATGGGGTCACGAACAGGCTTCAGTAAGTGTTTGGGAATTAGATGATGACCAACTGATACAATTAGGCCTGGCCGATTTCCCTGTTACCGCCTAACCCTCTCCATTATACACCAACGAAATTTTTCACTACTTTAAAATTTAAAAATCATGCAACAGATTGATAATTATATCCACGATGGCGCCAACTGGCAGGCACAGTGTGTTCTCGCTTATCTACGTTCCCAATGGGAACTCGTTAAGGATGTTGATATCCAGGGATCAGAAGCTCGTAATTTCCTCTCTCATATCTGGGTCTATGTCTCACGTTATGATAATTGCCGCGAACAGGGTTATACCTTCTCACTAGTATTTATCGGCGAGGATGTTCCGACTGTTCACTATACTGTCTTTGAACACCGCAACAGCGACCGCCTTTGCATCCTGAAGAATCATTTCGATATTCTACACTCCAACATTACTGTCGAAGATATCTGGCAGAATCGTAATGACAAATACGATATCGATAAGGACTTTCCTTATGGCGATATCATGCACTGCTGCAAATGGCTCATCGAAGACATGAAGACTGAGATTATTAACGCATACAACGGCAAATAAAACCCCTCTACCTATGGAACCAAAAGTTAAGTCTGTCATCTCCTGGACTATCCCGTATTTCGGAAACGATCATATTATGCCTTACGGCTCTTTGTTGGTCACTGATGGCCAGACAGAAAAAGTATGCCGTACTAAGGGCGATCGCTATTACGATAACGAAGGTTATCAATATATCGTTTTCAAGCGCCGCCGTTACGAAGTTGTCAGCATAGGCAACCCCGCTCGTGGAATGAAGATCTCTTTAACCCCAGTTGCATAATTTAAAAACATGTAGATATGAAAGCAATGGAATCATGGCACTCAGGTTGTGTCGGCTTCGATATCCTTCATACGGATGTTGTCGAAGTACCTGAAGAACGTAGGGCGTTTACTGTCGATACTTTCAAAGGCCCGGTAAAATATCCTGGTAGTAAAGTGTATCGATGTCGCCACTGCGGTATAAAGTGGGTGGAGAATATCAACGGCCCGCAGATCCTCTCAGAAGACGTGGAAAAAGAGATCCGAGAATATTATCCTGATTTCACTGAATGTAAATCCAAATAATACATACGACTATGGCAAAGAATTATAAGATTGAAAACGGTAAACATTTAAAAGCTATTCGTAGCCCTTATGATGGCCGCATTGTCGGCTGGATCGATATCACAAAAGATGACCCAAAGACTTCATCAAATCATTAATTCATGTAATCATCAAATCATTAAAACTATGGCAAAGAAAGATATAATGGCCTGGTATAACGCCCTGCCGAAAGAGAAACAAGAGATCCTGGACCTCTGGGAAGAGCACAACCTTACCTGGGATGGTCCCGCCTGGGATGAGAAACCCGAAAGCGTAGAACTCAATGGCTCCACCAACGCCGGGGAAGATATGTATATCTGCCTCGAAGAGATTAGCGCCGACGCCCTGCAGGAGTACGTCGAAAACTTCGACATCGAATATAATGTGTCTATCTGGTGGCCTAACGGTGACAAAGGCCGTGGTGTCCCCTTCGACTCTCAGGCCGAACAAGTGGCAGATTATGAGCTCTGGTTGGCAGAACTCCGCGACGTCATCGATGCCACCCGTGGCGTCACCAAAGAACTCTCACACCAACAGGATCTCGCTATCGAGAAATTCAATGCAGCCTTCAAGGAACTGGAACGGATGGGCGTCGAACTCGACTACGACCCGGATCAGGGCTTCAGCTTCCGCCCGGCTGCCTAAACCCTCCCCTGTCTATGCCCCGACCGCCCCCTGCTGAATCCATACACTGGCACCCGCTACCCTCTTAGGATAGCGGGTTTTTTTTCGTATATCAAAACATGTTTCACAATTTAAAATCAAAACGACTATGGATTTATCATATAACTATCGCGCGCTACGTGACTTCATGCAGGAAAACCACCTCTCTAAGAAAGACCTCCTCGAGGCCTTGGGCTGTCAGGACTACGTATCTCTCAACAAATGGCTCTCCGGACTCGTACCGCTCCACATCACGGCCATGCTCCGTTTCTGTAACTATTACCAGGTGTCCCTCTCCATGTTCTTCCTAGATCATACGGCCATGGATCCGGATATACCCGTACCCGTCGAGATCTCCCCGCGCCCCTGCCAGGAGGACGACCAACCGCTACCCACTGACTATGCCCCCACCTCAGGACGGGGACGGGGGATCGTGGAGACGCGTATCACCACCCGTACCGTCACCTCGCCAGAACAGCAGCGCGTCGTCACTCGTAACCTCACCGTCGCCCTGGCTGCAGAACCGACTACCCACCAGGCACCACCGGCCACTCAGGAAGAGACGACACCACCGCCGACCCCTACCCTCTCTGATGTCCTGAGCCTCGAAGTCTCACACCTCCATGAGCGCCAAAGACTCCTCGACATCATCGATCGCCTGACTCTCGCACTTACCGATCCGGATGCCCCTGAGTTTCCCTGATTCCCTGCCAGGCCACGCGCCTGGCTTCTATTTTCCTAAAAATCACCTTGTTTTGTAAAATATTCCGAAAACTTTCGCTTAAAACCGAAAAATTTCCCCAAAAAACTTGCATAATTCAAAATAAAACCTTAACTTTGCAGCAGATTTAAAGTTAAACCCGAATTAATAACCGAGGGGCGACCCTCACAAAACAAAAAGATTATGAAACAGAAAGCAAAAAAATCCCACGCCGTTCTACTGAACACCGACCTCTTCCCATGTGTGTGTGTCGCCATGTACGGAACGAAACTCTCACTATCCGATTATGAGACCTCTATCCGTGAGAGTGAAACCTATGATACCGATTTTGCATACGTCAACATCGATCCGGAGAAATACGAGCTGGCAATCATGGATCGCGCTGCCGCCTTCCTCGATGAGAATATCATCCCCATCCTCAAAAAGTATGGCCTTCAGGGTATCCAGACCATTAAGATCGACAAGCCCCAGTCATACAACTTTCTCAACGATGCCCTGATCTTCTACGCAGAGATGGCCCCGAAGTGGAAAAGCACCATGCGCCAGTGGCTCAAGGAGTTCGCAAAGGATCAGAAGTTTCAGGACTATATCGACAACCATTTCAAGTCTTATGACGGCTTCTGCTCATTCATGCCTCAGACATTCAAGGATATCGCCGCCATGGAAGACGAAGACCGCTGTCTTGGTGCCTACCTCCAGCTCTGTCTCCTGAATGAGAATGCAACCGACCTCTGGCGTGAATCCCTCGATGAGATTTCTGACTGGATGTTTGAGAAATTTGAGGACTATGATGCCGGCGACTACCTCGAAGACCACCTGGGCGCCGACGGTTACGACCTCGCAGAGATCTACGGCGACGATTGTAAGTGGAATGAGCTCTACTGGAACCTGGTGGCAAAGATGGGCTTCCCCTGGCTCCATGATGATACAACGAGAACTCTGGCTAATGCCTCCAACTCCTGTTCCTTCCACGCCCAGAACGACGCCCAACGATGTGTGATATGGGCTGTTAAGAATAAATATACCCTACCCGATCTCCAGCGTCTCGCTGCCTGATCCGTTATACGCATACGAAATTATTCACTTATTTAAGATCTATCGATATGAAACAGATTAGTTTAGTCACAGCTACCAACGAGAGTTTTAGTCTTTATAGTCATTGGTACAATGGGTATTACACCCTGACACCTGTATATTTCGAAGACAACGGGAAACGGAATTTTATTGCAAATACTGAACATCCTGATTCCGAGGATCCTAATATCAAATGGTATGCCCAGCAACTAGCTGAGAACGATGGGAAGTATTTCTGTATTTACTGTTATAAAAAGGATCTCTTGGAGTTCCTGGATATAGTGATGAAAGGTAAAAATACGTTCACCCGTGATACCTCGTTTGATTCTTACGGTGATTTCGTGGACTTTGGCGGAAATCTGAATGAATTCAGTTGCGCTTTTAATTTCAGAATCTACGATATGGAAATGTTTGAGTCTTTGAAAAAACGACTGCCAAAAGTCAAAGTCAGAGATATGGGTAATTTTAACGAAAAAAGAAATGGCAAACAATAGCACTTACAACTTCACACTATCCACCGTTCAGGGCGACCAGGGTAATGCCTACCCCGTTCTTACGGCCAACGCTTACCCCTGGATGAATGTTCAGATCGTTCCCACTCCCGACACACAGCGCGAGATCATTCTCGAGGCACTGCGTCGCCGGGGTGGGTGGATCATCACCGCTCAGGATCGTACCGACTTCGTGGCCATTCAGGCCGGAGGCGGACATCCTGACCATCCCACCGTCGCCATCACTCGCGAGAATTATAACCAAGTCGCCCAGGCCTTACGCGACTGCCTCCAGGCTGCCGCCGACTTCTGGGCCCAGTCTCACCCACTTTAAAACTCATACCACTATGCCAAAATCTCATTACGACTTCCTTCGTCACGCCAAACGTGAAGTCATCGTACCCAAGGATCCGGAACGCCCAGAGTCTTTCGACCTGATCAGCGTCACCACCGAGACAGGCCGCTATTCTTTCCCTGACGACCCGCAGATGTGGGCTTCCTTCGATCGCGACCGCCGTAACTTCGAACGCCGTCTGTCTAACATGCTCAACTATGGCGATTCCAGAGGCCGCGCCGGTGTCTATGCGGATAATACCACGGCGATCCATCTCAGAGAACTCGCAGCCCTCCCTCTCTGGCGCTATCTCATCGCCAGTGCGCACGATGCCGTGAAGGATCGCCCCGCAGGTGTCTCTCCCGATAACTGGCGCACGATACAGCCCTATCTCTTCTACAACCTCCTCACCATCGCACAGAACACCCACCATGAGCTGTTTGGCGACCGCCTGGGGCATTTATCCTGTCTCACGCGTATTTCTTACCACCTCGCCGAAGTGCTCCCCCTGGCCTGGCGCAAACGACCTGAGGAGACAGTAGAAAACCGTCGCCTGCTCCGCTATATCGATGGTATCCCTTCGCTCATTCCTGAAGCCCTGGAACCGCTTACCCCGAATGTTCCGGACTGTACCGGCATGAGAATGGGCTACCGTCACTACGACTACCACTCACGGCGCCGCGTCTGGTCCATTGACTACGCCCGCCGCCGTACCTTCTCACGGCTCTATGTGTCACCAAACTCTCCCATGACGGGACTCTATGCCCTCGCCTGGTCATTCGACGTGTATAACCACCACCTAGCCACCTATCAGGATATCAAAACACTCGACGGACGACCGCTCTCTGAGATCCCGGATGGTGGATTACCCGCTGATATATGACTAAATTTGTAAGGAATCCCGAAAAATCTCATGTTTTCTTGAAAAAATTTCGGATTTTCTTTGCGCAATTCAAAATAAAACCTTATCTTTGCAGCAGATTTAGTAATTAATTAAAAGTTTAACCGAGTGGCGACACTCACAAAACGACATAAGTATGAACAAAGAACTCACAATGGATCTTGTTTGCGGCATCGTGGCCGACTTTATGAACGCCATCGATGCTGGTGATAATTTCGCCTTTGAGAAGACCGTACACGCCTTTAAAAACAATATCGAGATGACCGATGAACAGGAGGCCATGGTACGTAATTCCCTGACACACCTCGAAACGATCGCCCAGAACTGTAAGGAGGATTTCAACCTCAAGGGTTTTGTTGGTATGGAGTGTAATATCATCCTCTGGACGCTGGCTGCCGACTGGCACTGCCTGAATACCCGCACCCTCGGCGACAAAGAGGGTTTCACCACTGATTCTCTCGCCTCTTAGTTATAGATCTATAACAATTAACCGAGTCCAAAGCTCACAAAACAATTCAATTATGACACAGCAAGATTATATCGCCCTGGTTAACCAGGCCAACCGTTACTCCTACGAGTATTATGTGCTCTCTGCACCTACCATCTCCGACCAGGAGTTTGATAAACTCGTTATGTATATCGAAGGATGCGAGGCAGAGCACCCGGGATGGATCCTGCCCGACTCTCCCACACAGACCGTCGGATCTGACCTCTCCGGCAACGAACGCCGACTGATCACACACCGCACCCCTATGCTCTCCTGCCAGAAAGCACAGTCCATCGACGACGTACAGAAGTGGTTTACCAAGACCTCACGTAACCTCGCGAAGGCCTATGGCCGCGAAATGAAGTGGTCCATCTCTGATTACGATGAGCATACCGACACTAACGCCTCACTCGTTCTGCAGTGGAAGTTCGATGGTATCTCCTGCTCTCTCGTTTACCAGGATGGCGTGCTCATCTCAGCAGCTACCCGTGGTGAGAAGGGCATCCGGGGTAAGGATATTCTCTCACACGTCCGCCGTATCCCTGGCATCCCCCAGCAGCTACGTTATAACGGTCGTATGGATCTGGTGTCTTTCCGCGACATCCGTCACAGCGGACGTATCGAGGTACGTGGTGAGATCGTCTGCCCCAAGGCCTCCCTCTCCCTGCTTTCTCAGGATTATACCGACTGCCGCACCGCTGCCAGCTCTGTAATGAACCAGGCCCTACCCTCTCCGGATCTCGCCTACATGAAGTTCATGCCCTGGGCGCTCGACGCGCCGAAGTTCCGTAATAACTGGTGTGAGTCCAACTGTCAGCAGTTTATCTGGTGGATCGGTTTCGATAATGAGAAACCGGCTGAGGGTCATCTGACACAGCACACTACCCCGGAAAACCTCGCCGCCGACCTCAGTCAGTTCGAGAGTGAGCGCGAAGCGCTGCCCGTTCCTGTCGATGGTGTGGTGATCAAACTCGACTTCAAACAACATACTCACGCCCTCGGTGCCACAGCTCATCACCCACACGGATCGATCGCCTATAAGTTCACACCGGCCAAGGCCACGACCACTGCCACCCGTATCGAGATCACTACGGGCGAGACAGGGCGCCGTACACCGGTCGTACACTTTGAACCCGTTATAGTCATGGGCCGCACCCTGAAAAGTGCTTCCCTCGGATCTGAGGGCATCCTCCAGCAGCTTGCCATCGTTCCCGGCTCCGTCCTCGAAGTGGGCCTGGCGAATGATGTACGCCCCACGATCTACCGTGTCATTTCCTCCCCTTCCTCCCCTGGTCCTGTGTGCGACTGTGTTACAGACGCCAACGCTCCTGAGGAATCCACAGAGTCCCCCGAGGATCCTGAGCCACCCGAAGTCCTCGCGCCAATGTCGCCCCTCTTCTCGGAGTCTTTAGTATATGCCGCCCAGGAGGCCACCAACCACCGCGCCGCTACTCACCAGGCTACCCGCGCACAAATGGAGATCGACCGTGAGACATACCGTTTCACATCCCCCTCTCCTGTTGAGTCTGGCGATGTGTCACAGCACCCATCTGACGCCACGGCCCTCCCTGAGTCCACGGCTCATAAGGTACTCTCTTCTGCCATCGCAGTCGTCTCGATGATTGGCGTCGCCCTCCTGACAACAATGGCCCTCGCTGCCGTCTGTTTTCTGGCACCTATGGCGCATGGCGCTTTCAACGTCCGTCAGGGATAATTCATAATTTCATGTAATCATGGTTTCATCAATTCATTAAAATAGCAATTCATTATGGCAAACAATACATTCGATTCTATTCGCCCTCTTCCAGTTTGGTCCCCAGTAGATAACCGCGAGTGCTTCCGCTCTAACATGCAGACACATTCCCCGTTTATCGTCACTCAGTTACAGGCGCGCTCCGACCTCGGACAGTGTATCATATCCACCACCTTCCCCCGGATCGTGGCACGTATCCACACCTTCCGAACAGCAGCTACCGACAACCTCACTTCCAACCGCGAGGAGACGGCCCGACTGACCTACCTTAATAACCGTCACATGGCCTTCAATCGTGCCCGTCAGGCACACGAACAGCAGACTTCCGTACGCGCTATCATCGAGGATAATAACCAGGTGTATGATGAGGAGTTCGACGAAGCACGTCCTATCGCGAAGGTGCCAGGACTGAACATCTACCTTGAATTGTATGGCTGCCTGGATGATATCTCTGAAGAGGATCTGGATCGCCTCTTTGATTCTGAACTCCGAGGTAACGTCTTCGAAACACTCGACCGTATGGCCACCTGGGCACCGAACATGTTCAACCGTAAGGACCGACGCCCGCGCGCCACAAACCCCGCAGCGCCACAACCTCTTGATGCCTGGCAGGATGACTACGACTCGAACCTACGACCGATGATGACACCCAAACGGGGTATCGGACAGGCTTACGTCGATCCATCACGACGCCCTGAACTCCTCCACTCTCACGCACCGTCATCCGACCGCGCCGCTCATGGCATGGTGAAGGCCCTCAAACAGTCTGCCGCCGATCTAGCCTCCCATGGCATCGCCCCGGAGTCCTATGGTGAAGGCGAACGATAAGCAAGAGAAGCCCCACCCCACCCCCGTTATATGACCTCCGAAATTTCACCGCTTCCATGATTTCATGTTTTCATGTATTCATGTAACGCGCAACTCATATAAACATTATATCATCAAAACATTCTTTCAATTTTTCATTCATTCATCAATGCACGCATACAAACAAACATTCATACCGACAGACATTCAAACATATATGTACCCATATATGCACAAATGCACTCATGTTTGCATACATATAGGCACAAATTCACACATTCATACCCATATTCATACACAAATTCATACAAAAATACATTCATACACGAAATTTTTCAAACTTTTGTTTTGTCAAATCGAAACTTTTACGTATCTTTGTCGCGGCATCCAGACCAGTAAGCAACATTAAGGTCGCCTCGCACGCGCATACGTAGTAAAATAGGTAACTCAAAATAAAATCAAAATGGAACAGCAAACAAGACTAAAGGCTGTAATAGCCATCGTCAACAACAAAGGAGGGGTGGGGAAGACCACTACCGTCCAGAACGTTGCCGCCGGACTAATCCGACGCAACCCGAAACTACGCGTAGGCTGCATCGACCTTGATCCTCAGGGAAACCTCTCTACACTCCTCGGGTGGCATGAGATGAGAAAACGGATCCCGAATGCGCTCACCGTCGCCGACGCCCTGCAGGATGGCGATAACAATCATCTGCCATTCTATCCGGCCAACAGTCCCGGCATCTGGTACTGCCCGGCCTCTCAGGCACTTGCCGACATCGAACCGGCTCTGCACGCCCAGATGTCATCGAAACAGGTGCTTACGGCTCTCTTCGGCAATGAGGTGTTCGATATGAATGCCCTCTACCTGAAAGAGACTACGAAGTATGCCCCGATAGACTACATCGAGGATTTCTTTGATTATATCCTGATCGACTGTGCCCCGGCACTCTCAGAACTCACCTACAACGCCTTGGCTGCTGCCTCCTGGGTCATCATCCCAGTGCAACTCGGATCACTCTCTATCGACGGTATAGCACGCATGATAGAGGCTTACCGTAAGGTACGTGGGAAACTGAATCCTGACCTTGAACTCAAAGGCCTCCTAATCGTCATGGCTGACGAACGCACCAATCTCGCACGCGAGACGATCGACTACCTACGCGACACCTACGGCGAAGTGATGTTCAAGTCTCGCATCCGACAGTGTATCAAGGTGGGAGAGTCACAGTATAAACATGTATCTATCTTTGACTGGGCCAGTGATTGCACTGCCGCCCACGACTACGAGGACTTTATCAACGAATTATTAACTTCAAAAGAATAAACCTATGTCACAGCGCAGATCTTACAAACGGTCACTCCTGGAGAACTCCCCGGCCATCCAGGAACATGAGGAGATGATGGATGCCATGCTCTCCGGAGAGTCACAACAGCCAGTAGGGGAGGGGACACCCGCACCCGAAAGCGCACCCGTTCCTCCTGTATCCCCTCAGGTAGAGTATGGGACTGTATCACAGCAGCCCACGGCCACTGAGCCCTACAAAAACGTACAGTGCCGTATTCCCCTGTCTCTCTACATGCAACTCTCCCAGATGAAATATACCTCCGGACCGCGTACCTCCATCGGGGATATCGCCGCCAGGGCCATCGAGGAGTATGTTCATGCACATGCGGCCCAGAAGTGAAAAAGTCACCAAGACTCTGAATCGGTTATCGTTTGCCTAGCCTCCAAGGTGGTTAATACTCTAAGTCGGTTAACCAAAACACCGCGCAAACGCCCTGAAATGGCGGTTTTCCACTGGCTAAAGACAACGCAACCCACTTTTATTTCTTTTATATGAATAAAAAAAATTATCTTGTTTGTGACTTATCTTTCACCGTCAGACTTTCTACTGTTTACAGGGCTTGCAGGAAATTTTGGTTAACCAACTTAGAGTTTTAGCGACCCTGATCCAGAACGAAAATGATGGGTTTTGATAGATTTTCGGTAACTTGTTTAGAGTATTAGCGACATAAATAGATGTATATGGAAAAAGATGATAGTAAGAAAATCACCATCCAACAGATGCGTGAACTGGTGGCTCAGGAGTCCTGGGTGAAGACGCCGTATAAATATACCCAACTGGGCGCTGGCCTCTCACTGATACAGCAACAGGCCTTGCTCATGGTTAGCGGGCATCTGCAGTCGTATATCAAGGATTTCTATAACCTCCATCTCGACCGTTCAAAGAAACGCCCTAAGGCGCTCTTCTCTGAACATGTCCTGAAGAATGGTATCCCGCCCTTCCGTATCTGGCTGGCGGATCTCGGCGTACAACCGAATAACTATAAGGAGGCACGCCGCGCCATCGATGAGATCAACCTCCAGGTGGAACATCCGGAGGTGGATAAGGATGGTAACTTCACGGGCAAAACGCTCCTTACCAATGTCTTCTCACAGTTCGGCTTCGAGGAGACGGGAAAGTATTACCACTTCGGAGAGGAGGATAACGAGGGTAAACGATCGACCACGGAAATGAAGAATCCGTATATCGACGTGAAGATCAATCCGGATGTGGCGGAATGGGCCTTTGATATGTCACAGGGCTACGTGAACCACTTGAAGATGATTGCCTCCTATTCCTCCAAACGACCTACACCGCGCCTGTACTTAATGCTGATGAACCGTACTAAGAAGGGCGAAAAGGAGGTGGTGATACCGCTCACAGAACTCAAGGAGTATCTAGGCATCATGCCTTATAAGAATGAGAAGACGGGCGAGATTGTGGTGCCTTACCCGAAGTTTGCCAACTTCCGACAGAAGGTGCTAGATGCCGTCAAGGATGACCTCGACCGCATGGCCAAGGAGAATCATACGGATATCACCTTCACTTATGAACCGGTCTATCCTGGCTCACGAAAGAAGGGCGATCCTGAGGCCATCCGGTTTTTCGTCGAACGTACGGTATTGGGCGACGCCTATAACGTGGTGGTCAACCATAAACCGTCTGAGCTCATCGCTAAACAACCGGTACAGCAGGAGATCTTTGCCGATGAGTGGCAGAAGGTGTGGGCCCACTGCCTCGATGATATCTGTGCGGCCATCAATGATGAGAATAGTGCCATCCGTGAAAAATTCCGCATGATCCGTATGGAATCTTTTACAAAGGATACGCGCGTTTTGTTGCTAAACCTGCCCGACAAAACGTTTTATGAGTGGCTGGAAAGTGACAGAGTGCTCAATTTCTTTTATTGGTTCTTGGTTAAACATTTCGGACGAGGGGTGAAACTGCAGTATGACATTGGTGTTATTCAAAGTTAACTGGTTTAGAGTACAGTCCACTTTGTCTCTGACATCCCCCAAAAGATAACTACCTTTGCTTTGTAAATCAAAGGTAGTTATCATTATGAAGAAATCCATTATCCCCCGTCTGGTATGCGGCTATATCGTAGCTGCTATCTTTCTGGCTGCCTGTGCCACACAGAAGACAGGCACCACCGTTTCCTCAGGAACCACCGAAAAGGATTCCACAGAGAACACCGTAGCCACCACCGACTACACACATCTCATCGACTCGCTTTTCACCTCCTGGAAACAGTCTCTCTCGCAGTCTTCCACCACTAACGAACAGTCGCACGAACGGATCACGGAGTCTATCACCACCACCATCGACTCCCTTGGCCGGGAGATCCGTAACGAACAGCGGACCATCGACCGCGACATCTCAAAGGCCACAGAGGAACGCTTAAACCAGGTCATCTCACAACAGCAGACGCAGATCACCGACCTTACACACCGCTACGACTCTTTATTTGCCGCTATGGAGGCGAATTACCGTAACCATTGGCAAGACTCCACCCACACCGAGAAAAAGCCCGTAGCGAGCTCCTATGGCGCTCATTTGAAACATCTCGGCACCGATTTTATCCTGGCTGTCGTCATCGTCGCCCTGATCGCCCTGGCTATTACCTTCGTCAAAAAGTGGCTCAAATCCAAAATTAAGGTATAGCCACTGTTGATCATGGTGCCGTGTCACGGTGCCTGTTAAGCCTCTCCAGAAAGTCTTATTATGCACAAAAGCGTAGAAATAAGCCCGCTCCAACAGTCTTATTTCTACGTTTTTGTATCAAATAATCGAAAATCCCCGATTTTTGGTGCTTATTTATAGGTATATTTTACGCCTTCACACATGGCGGAGATCTCCGTCACTTTCAAACGGTCGTCACCGTCCGACAGGTTCGCATTGAGATAGTCCTGAAAATTGTCCCTCAGAAATTCCGCAGTGTCCTTTGCATCGTATATGTCACACGAAGGATACTCGAGTTCTATCTCAATCTTCATCTTCTTTTTCGCTGGCACACCATGGCCATGGTAAAAGTCATCGATTACCTCACTCAGGCTTCTTTGATGGATGGTGTTCTGGATGATGGGCCATTCCGCATCTAATTGCTCCTTAAACGATTCCCGCGATCTCCTGGAGAGCTCTATCCGGTTTAGGGACATCTCTAACTCGTTATCGAGTATCTGGAAATGACACTCGAAGGTATGGAGGTTTTCTTTGGCCACATGATATCTGAGGAAGGTCCACTGAGGATCGTAGAAGACATCCTCCTGACCGTCTCGTTTTGTGATAAACCGATAATGCCGGTGTACCTTACATAGTAGCAATAACGCTGGTGGAAGACCAGGGAAGGGCGTATCATCATCGAAGGCCTTCACCTCGAACTCGTACACCTCTCCTTCTTTATAGAGGTGCCCGCCAATTTCAAAATCTAAAAAACATCGCGCTTTGATCATATATTATTCTTTTCTGTATTGTTTCAGTTCGGAAATCAGTTCGGTTATATGTTTGGCCTGGTGGTCACATTTTATCTGAAGCCTTTTGATCTCATCTTTTAGCTCCTTAATCACATCCTCTTTGGCCTTGATCACCTTTTGATATTGGGCGGCAACCTTATTGCGAGTCTGCTCAACGATTTCCTTTCTTGTTTCTTTCATGTCTTATCGTATTTCTTCAATATCTTTTTGATACGTTCTTCCAGTTCCTCTCCAAAGAGAGGCTTCCAGTCCGGATTAGGACGGTATGGCAGACATCTTTTTGGTACGGTGTCCCATTCAGGGATAAACCGTAATTTCCTCAATAGTAACTTTAAGGCCTTGGGACGGTCTATCAATAGCAGCTCATCATGTTCTATGGTGTCTCCATAGATGGCCTTTACCTTGATGGCGATATTATAGCCGTGGGTCACATACCAGAGCATCCGTTTTCTTTCCGTCTTCTGTTTCCGGTCTATGATCTCCATCAATTTGATGATACCCGTACAATCCTTTGCCTCCATCGTAAACGATGCAGTGAGATGGAAACCGTTCTGAGGGGCTTCTACCTCATGCCAACCTTCACAAGGCGCCAGGATCCCTTCATGGAGGGCAAACAACGTCTTCGGCTGACTCTCCTTTGAATAAAAGAATATCTTTCTCATTACATTCTTTGATATAAGATGGGAATCCTAACGAAATGTTCATTATCTGGTGTCTTAAACTCCTGATCCCATTTACGACCGATTACCTGGAAGGTAGAAGGTAGCATTTTCTTGATCTTCTCGTATTCATCCCAGAGGTCTGGAAACACATATAGACGGTTTGACTTTCCATTTTGACGGGCATACTCAGTAAATTCACTGGCGTATGGCTGCTGGATATCTAGGAGCTTTGCTAAAAGATGATACTCATTGGGACTTTTAGGTGCTATGTTAATGCCATCGATGTATTGGAACAGATATTCCCATTCTCTATCACTAAAAAATTGGAGCCGTCCGCCACTGGTATAGATGTATAGGTGCTGGATGTTAGGATATTGTTTTCTGATGCTAAGACAGAGGTCGATAAGACTACGGTTAGGCAATAGGAATGGTTCGCCACCTGTCAAACATACGGTATCTGCTTTTTTTAACTCCTCTACGGTAATCACTGGCAACTGATCGATGTCGTATAGTCGATTACAACATAGCGCACATTTATGCTCACATTCGCGTATAATAAAAATATGATAGATTTGTTTTTCCATGAATTAATGAATTGATGAATGAATGATTTTTCGTATTGTTTACTTCATTTTCTGCGCAACTTTGTTAGCGAGTTTGCCTAAGATCTCATGTTTGAGCCATTTGTTCATGGCGACAACCTGACCTCCTCCGTCTTCCGGATTCTCATCGTAGATCTCAAAACCGTGTCGGCGATACCAGTCAACAACAAAGGTCCCCTTACGGGCTTGGAGATAGATCTGATCCAAATCCAATTCCCTGGCGATGGATTCCACTTTTTGTAGTAATTGGTTCCCGAGGCCCTTCTGGCGCTCTGACTCCAGAACGATGAGCGAATGCACATACCCGTCTTTCGGGTGGTCTTCATTGATCGACAGCCCGACCATCGCCTTGCCGTCGTTGGTGATGATATAGTAACTTTTTCCCCACCACCATAGGTTTTCGTGAATGATATATGCCATAATCTTAGAAATTACGTCCACCTTCCTCCATCTTCTGATGCAGGAACTCAGCGACAGCCTGATAGGCCTTTTCCGGGCTCTCACTATCGCGCATAATATCCTGCACCTTCTCACACGCATCTAAGTAACCTTTGATATATTTTGCGGCTTTCTTCTTATCCATAGTTTTTACCATTCTATTTCTCTGTTTAAAATCTCCTTGGGGATCTTACCCTTATAATAGGTCGTCTCACATTCCAGACGGTCTATTTCATTATTATAATGTCCTATCCCAGTAATCATAAAGGCCGTGGCTTCGTCAAACGGACATTGATAGACACATTCATCCACCGATGGCTTCGCAAAGAATGGTGAGCTCTTATGATAGGTGACGATAGAGCCCAGTTCTGTTAGGTGTCCCGTCGGACGTAGTTTCTTTAAGTCCCATGTATAAGAGGTTTTGTGTATTCGTCCACCGTCCACCCAGAATCTCATGCCACCGCATCCCTTCGGCTCACCGATGGGGCGCAGGGTCTTTGCACGCTCCATGATCTGTTCCTGGTACAGACGGTTTTCTATCCAACTCAAACGCTCTGCATCCATGTGCCAGAGCGATACCTTTTTGTTATGCTCAATGGTGTACTTTCTTTGATGATGGGCAACACTCTGGTCTAAGATACGTGAGTCGAACATCTCTTTGAGTCTTTCCGTCTCATCCATAGGATCACCACTTAGGAACTCATTCAGGGATTCTTCTGAGTATGGACGGATCAGTAGCGCACATACATAATAGTCACATATCATCCCGTAACGGTGCAACACCACATGCGCCGCCCAACAGGCGCCGTAGTTTGGATCGATACAGCTCCAGTCTTCTTTCTGATAGGGTGTACCTTTGTGTACCCGATGAGTGACAGCATCCACAATAATCAGATCCACAGGCAGATCACCCATATCATACGGCTTAAAGATCCTCACCAGCACCTTACCGTTACTGTTATGTGTCACGTACTTGTAGTGCTCTTTGATGATGTCTTCTCGTTTCTGGTTATTCATAGGCTATTAATAGGGTCTATAACCGTTTCCTATCGTATTCTGTATATTTGATTTCATTATGTCGAAACCTGTCTGCATAAATCCTGCTAACATATTCTGGAATATGGTACTGGCATTTTTAACCATGATTTCTTTTATGGCCGCACTCGCCTCACGCTCTCCATGTTCATTCCATAGCCCTTGATACTCTTCGCTATTCAGATATTTTTCGAGATCTTCATGGAATCTCTTTTCCAGCATATTACGTATCATCTTCTGCAGAGGAGAGATGTCGTCATAACCTGGTTGGTTATACGAGTCTTTGATATGTTCCTGAGTGTATGGTTTACGCTCCTCCCAGTCAAGATATATAGGATTTCCATTCTCATCGGTTCCCTTATATTCGTGGTGGGGGATAATCTTACCAGTAGTGAAAATGTAGAGCTCTTTTTCTACCATATTGTTCCAGGCGTCATCTGGAATCAGACTAACAAACGTCGCCTTGATCCTGTCTTTCACACCTTCCATCAATTTCGACGGATCGAACTTCTCAACTTGATCTTCCATAATTTTTTTGCTTTGAGTTAAAATTTTAAATCCTTTGCCATTAATAGTGAGAGTCCGGAGATGACATCACTGGTCGCCTCGATGGACTGTATCGCACCATGTAACACCTGGGCGTAATAGCTGAGTTCTTTGAACTCCTCCGACTCCTTATCCAACGTCTTCATTTCGTTGGCCATCTGCTCTAATGCTGCCTTCAGGAAACCGCTGGGCATACTCAGGTCTTTCAGACAGAGATTGATCTGTGCGGCCCACATCATCTTCTTTGTACTCATGTTAGATCCTCCTCTAATTGCTTCCTGATGGCCTCCTGCAATACGGGCAAAACATACTTCGCATGACGCTTCGCCGCAGCAGCTACTTTCGTCGGGGCCGTGTTCCATTCTACCTCACATAGTTTATACCCGAAATAGTCCGGTGTGATCCCTAACATGAACTTCCGGATACCGTCTTTTCCTGGGGCCGCGAAGTAATGGAAGAAATTACCGTATTCCGAATAGGACATATACACACCGTCTGAGGTGAGGAAGCAGCGCGCCAGCCATTCCCCGCGCTGGTCTTTCAGGTCGTACATGAATACTTGCACACCTGGTTTGTTCGACAGACAACAGGTATTGCCGATCAACTCCCGCTGACCTTCCTGCTCTGCCTCGGCTTCGTCGGTCAACAGAACGGGGTTATCCCACTTGTTACCGATCACCTCCATACGTTTGTAGTCGGGTACATGACCGATGTAGGAGGGGAGTAGTCTGTGAGGGCCCCATTTGAAACACCAACCGGTGATCTCTACGGGCGTACCGTCATCCTCGAAACCAGGCAGGGGCTTTAACGTACGCACCTGTTTGCGCCACTCTACGAGGAACAGACGTACCGTGTCGTCTGGGCATACCAGCTTCACGATGTCGCCTTCAAAGATGGGCTGGTCTTTCTTATCCCTCCAACCGGTAAACCAACTGATGGTGTCCGGATTGATGGCGGTCTTCTGTAACGGGTTCAGATGGATGTGAGGCATCGAACACATGGTATGCAGCTCACCGACCACCCATTTCCCGTCAAGATCCTTGGCTCTGACTAAATTTCTATTCATATTGCTTTCGTTTTGAGTTAAAATGTTATCTTTCCCAATAGTTATCCATCACCATCAAAGAACAGTCGCCGATGTCATAGATGGTCTGGTCACTGATAATAGTAAGGTGCCGCTTACCCTGGATGATATAGGTCTTACCTTCTTTGGCATATCTATCCCTGAAGTCTTCAACGGTCATTCCCTTTTCAGGGGCCTTATGCTTGGGGTAGCCTTTTCCTTTTAGATAGTCGTAATAGGCACTCCGATAGTTGAAATCTACGCGTCCACGGTCGGCGCACCAGTTGATGAGATCTAAAAAGGCCTCGCGCCATGTCACACCGAAAAAGAAGGCGAAAGCTCTGATCACACAGTCTCGCGTATGGATGCCTTTGGGATTCAGATTATGATACAGGAACAAATCATAATGACCTTCCACGCGTTTGACGTTCGGCATCGGACATTCCGCACCCTTTTCGATGGGCTTTGCAGTAAATGGGGTTATCTCATATTTCATCGTTCGGAGGGATAATTTCTTCGATCTTTTTATCTGTTTTGACACCTACGATTATCTCAGCAATACACCGGCGCATACCAGCGTCATCGGTAATGTGTTTGACGGTGATAAGTTCGGTGTTGATAATCTCATCCATGAGATGCCTCCTGGCTTCTTTTTCGACCAGTTTATATCGTTTCTCGCGCTCCTCACTGCTGCATTCGACGACAAACATCCTCTCGTATTTGATGTGGGAGTTGAGTGTTTCCATCCTGACATGACTTTCATTGATGGTAATCTCTCTGTTTTCCCTGAATGGATCGTTAATGTCTCTCAGTGTCTCCTCCATATCTTTGTACTGTTTGATGAGTACACGATGGCTTTCTGACAGGGTGTTGTGCTCTTGCTGAAGTCTGGTATGCTTACGACGCAAGAAAAGACATTCTACGATGATCAGCAGATAGAGTATATCAATGATGGCATGGAAGGTGTCACCGCGTAACCAGAAGATCACGGAGAAAAACAGCAGCCCGAAAACAAAGAAACCATTAAGGCCCCAGAAGAGGATGTTTCTGAATCGTGGTGCTTTCTTTCTGTTGTTATGAGTATAATGCCCTTTGCAGACATATTCCTGTCCGTCATACGTCACCTGGTCGCCTTCTTTATAGGTCGTTTCCACTGGCTCCCACTCTCCGGGCGCTTTCTTGATCTCTTCCATATCCTAATGAATCCTGATGCCTAAATCACACTCACCGCTGAACACGGCGGAAAAACTCATGTGCGAACACTCTGAACACATGTCCCCGTCTTCATCCGGGAACGGACAGCCTAGCGCCGCCAGGTCCTTACGCTCAATACCAGGGTAGGGGTCGAAACCCTTCGTGTTGATGCAGTGCTGGGTCGCGGGGTCATCCGCAATCGCGGGATCCGCACAGTGACTACACAACTCATGGGTATCATCCACCCAGGAGCACATGCCATGATCGGGATGGTGACACGGATCATTGTCCGTACAGCCACAGACTCTACACACTCCGTATGGCATACGCTACTCGATGATGGGCTCTAAGTGAACGATATCGTAGGCCTCACTGCCTTTGCCGAAGTCGGCATATACACAACGGTCCGTACCTACCCAGAAAAGACCATCCTGGGTCAACTCTCCTTCACGACAGGAGTCCTTCAGGATCTTGCCCTTCTCGTTCTTGATGACCAGGCGTGTCTTCTGACCCTTAACCAATTTTCCCTCCCATTTCTTCTGAAGGTCGGCACTCCATACGACCTCGATACGCTTGCCGCTGTGGTCGTAATGTACGGCTGTACCACCGAAGATAGGCTCTAAGGCTTCTACCTTCTCGACGACCTGATGCTTCGACAGCACTTTGTCTAAATCCAACTTCGCCAGGATAGCGTCTGGCAAATCTCTTTTGATGAAATCAATAGCTTCCATAATCTTTAAATGTTTTGAGTTAAACTTAATAATCCTTCATAATCCTAAAACCGTCGGCGATGCAGTTGGCTTCGAAGATCTCACTCCGCTTCGTCTCCCGGTCATAGAAGATCGTATAACGGTCCGGAGAGTTTTCGGAGATGTCTGCAGACAATAGATAACCGCGCCTGAGGGCATTACAGCGACGGTGCAACTGACTGCGCGTATAGGGCTGCATCTTGATCATCGTGAGTTTCGTCTTCCTAGACAGTCCGTATTTCAACCGTAACTGCTCTTTGTGGATGATGTCTTTACGCGTCTTACTGAGGCGGTCTAAACGGGCCTGGTATCGCTCCGGAGAGGTACGCTTCAACATGGCCAGGGGCGACTCTCGCTTGCCCTCCTTCACCTCCTGCCAACGGCGGCGGTTTCCTTCCATCGTGGCCTCACTGGGCGGGTGCCCGCGCTTGGCGTCATAGAGTCCGAGCTTATTGAAGGTTTTCACCATGGCCTTCGTCTGACGGCGCTGGATGGCGGCACGACCGGCTTCGCTCTTCCCGCTCACACCGCACTCCTTGGCCAACTTCCTCACGGTCCCCTGACTCACACCCATCGCCTTCGCAATACGGGCATTCTCTGTGATGGGGAACCATTTTATTAGCCAGGCCTTCTGGGCGTCGTCTAACTGGATCTTCAACCCGTTAGCGCCGCCGTGCTTCGTGATCGTTCCAGGAAAAGGCTTCATTACTCCTCAGGATTAACTAACTCCCAGTCCTGGGCGAACAGGTCACTCATCGATGGCAACCAGCCATTGATAATCGTACCGTCAGCAGCCTTCAGACAAAGGTACTGCTGGAAGAAACGATTCTTGCTCTCATTGGGATGGTGTTTTACCCACTCCTTGAAATTGTAGGGCAACGACTTCACGGTGTCGATGATGAAGTCTTCCTTCAGGGAGTCAAACGGACGCATGAAGAGGAACATCCCCTTACCGTTCCAACCCTGACGACGAACCAACATACCGACCTGTAACGAACCGAGGGCCTGTCCGAAGGTGCCGGTGTCTTCTGGCTGTAACACACTCGCCTCCTGGGCACCGACGACATAACAGGTTTCCATGTCGCCCCTGTTGTAGTTCTCATCTTCTTTCACCAGGCGGTTAATATACACCGCCGCTTTTTCATCTAATGTCTTCATACTCTAATAGTTTTTTTATGTTCAGTATGGCGCCGTATCACAGCGCCCCGTATATTTCTAAGTATTTCCGGCAACGAAATCCCTTTCTCGGCTCGAACTCTTCGAATGAGTGTGCCACAAAATGCGCCTTCTTATTCACCCATCCGGCCATATCCTTCTGCCACTGTGGTATTTCGTAGTGCGGATCTTTCGGGTCTCTGTAAGGCTGGGCATAGGCATACACCTGGCGCCCTTCATGCCTTGAACGGATTGCTTGCATCTTTTTCCACCAGTGATTCACCCGATGGTAGCTCTCTGCAAAGTCACTCTTCCCACCGATCATCGTATAGAGGAAATACTGACCTGTGAATCCGTAACCGTTAATCATATCCATAGCCTTCTCACATTCTGCGATCTGTGCCTGGGTGTCACAACCGAATCGGATACGGTTTTTATCCAACCATTTCACCTTTGCCAGCAGCCGCGCGATGTCATCCGTTACCAACCGCGCATCCAAGGCCTGATTGAAATCCACGCGATAACAGCGGGCGATGATCTTTTCTAATTGTTCCTTGCAGTAGTCGCCTGCTGCCAGGATATTGTTATCCATCAAGACCAGTTTCCGACGGCCCTCGATGGCAATCTCATCAACATCCATATAAGGCCGTATCATGCCTTCTTTCTTCGGGACCACACACCAGGGACAGCGATTGGGACAGCCCCGAGTGAGAAAACCGTAGGCCGTGCCTTTGGGTAGGGTGGGGTAGATGGAGTAGTCGGGCTGCAGACGGTCGATCTCTTCCGGCAACTGACTGATCTTTCCCGTTTCGTAATCGTCGTATCCTGTGCCGCCTTTGATAATCTGATCGGCATCGTAGATATAGGTGTCGTCGGGAGAGAAGTTGAAGACCTTTGACATGTAGAGGATGTCGTAGTGCTCCATAGGCGTAGCCCATGAGATTTGCCCCCCCCTATTTCGCCAATACCTGGCAATCTTGGTGAGCGCGAGATTGGGATACACCGTTGCACCCCATTTCTTCTTCTTTGCATGGCCATCGACATCGACCAACCCTATCTTCATCTCTTTCTCCATTTCTTTCCTCTAATCCAACTCGCAATCGCACATCCGGCATCGAAGGCCAACACTAACATGATGACTAGGATCACCGCCATAATCTCGATGGCGTCGGTACAGTTCCGGTAAACGCTCTTGCTTTCTTCCATATCTTATGTCATAATGCCATCAAATCCTTTTTAGCTTTCTTCAACAGGTCCGTTTTATAGCGGATGGCGATGTCAATCACTTTCTCAATGACATTTCCGCTAAGGTGGATCTGGATATCTGAATCTTTATCTTCCAGCCACATGCCACCATCATAGGTCTTACGCTTCTGTAAGATGCGGATGTCGGTCTCTATGTCCTGGATTTCCTCACGCAAGCTAATGGCTTTGTCGATGTCTTCTAACTTCATATCTTGATGTTTTGATTGAATATTTCCGTCCTGTATGGTGCTGTGTCATAGCGCCCCTTCACTTCGTTTCACGCGCCAGTATCATACTCATCATGTGCTGCGTATAAGCACGACCGGGGATGTACTGATAATCCGTCGATACCTTCAACAGATGGAAGGTCTGCAGACTGTACGACTGCGTGCAATATTCTACCTTCTCGATGGCTTCGCCATCCAGCGGGGGCACAAACAATTTCCCCTCTGGTACCGGCATCGAGGGATTACGATAGAGGGCCGTGGATTTCTGCAACTGCACCGCCTTCACGTCAAAGGTCACACAGACATCGGTATCAACATTCCCGCTCAGGTAGTGGATGGCTTCGTCGGGATCATCCGTCGTAAAACAGAAACCCACACTCGAGGTCTTGTAACCTTCTTTTGAGTGATCAGTGCTGTTATGAAGGGTCTCGCCCTTTAACAACTTCTGAAATTCGGCCATGCTCATAAATCGGTGTACTGTCATATTCTTATTATTGGTTGTATGTTCTGTTATGACTCTGACTCAAAGGATGACTCGGGTAATAAGACCGTATCCATCCGGTCGATCAGACTCGAGGCCTGCTTACGGGACCTCAATTTGACAAAGATAGCGGGCTCACCACTCAAACCGACTTCCATCCTGAACTGATGGGCCTCCAACTTCGCCAGGTATATCGTCAACGGGTCCCCCATCTTACAGGGATAAGCCTTGAAAAAGGTACGTAGGCGCGTCTCATCAAACTGCTCCGCTTCCTCATCATCCACGGCACAACTCTCAAACGCACGTAAGAAGGCATCAACCTTCTGGGGTATCACAAAGTCTTCTAGACTGACACCATCATCCAGATCCTCAGGATCACTCTTTTTTTTATTCTTCTTTTCAGCCATATTTTCGGGGACAAAATTACATTAAAACTTTTGTTTTGACAAATTAAAACCGTTAAAAATCGTTGTTTTAATAAAATTTCCTCCCCAACTGCTTGTTTCTCCAAAAAATTAACTATCTTCGCACCCGATCATCGAATTAAAACCCCCATGGAGAAAAAAGTCTATTGCTACCAGACCGACGAAAACTCTAACGTCGGTCGTAAACTGAAAAAGTTCTGGGACGCGGCTCTTCGGGCTGCACGTAAGGCGGATCAGTATGCGGCCAAATATGGCGCCGATACGTATCTGCCGCCCGTTCAATTCTTCGAAGGGGGTGTGGACTACCTCGAGTTCGAGACGACACCAGACCTCCGCGTGTGGCGCAAACGGTTCGAGGTGGACGGCAAAGAACAGTATGAGCCCAACTGCATGTATAACGGCGAGATCCTGGTAGTGCCTGATCGACGCTTCCAACCGTCTTCTACCTGGGATCGAACGTTCTCTAAGACGCACCTCACATGGGAACAGGCCAAACCGAAATACTCGCTCCGTAAGTGGGCGGAGGTCATCAACTATACACTCACGGGCAACCGTGAGGAGGATGAGAAGGCGGTCGAAGACCAGCTCCGTAACAAGTCCTTTGTGCCCTACGTACAGTTCTACGGCGATCTGCCGGCAAACGCGAAGGTCGTACCCAACTACCTCCGACAGGCCATCCAGGCAGAGAAAGACCGACAGGCGCTCCCGGTCGTAGAGGTCGAATGGCTCTTTGCCATCCTCGATGCGGTGTCGCCATTCGATAATAAGAAGGCTTCCACCATCTCAAAGAAAGATCTTGCCAGCGCCTTCGCCAACACGGAGACACCGATGCTCTTCTACTACCAGGGGAAATTCTATGTGTCGCTGGTACTCCCCTGCCACGCCGAGGGATTGCATGAGATCACAGAGGGCACCTTCAACTTAAAGAAGAATATAGCCCTGAGAGAACAGCCTAGCTAAACCCTATATAATATAATAAGGTGTAACCAATCGAAAATGTTGCTTTCACGATGATAATAAGATTTTGAGTTAAACAACGCCTCCCCGGAGTTCCATACCCCGGGGAGGTTTTTGTTATGTTGGCCTGGCTAAGATTGTTCTTCTGGCTTATCTGACTTTGGGGCCTGAATGTCTTCCGCGACTACCGACCCGCTCCGGTCTCCATACAGACGCGACAGCTCCGCATTCTGACGCTCGATGATATCCATCAAACGGTTACGCTCCGCGTCAAAACTCGCCTGACAGTCACGACGTATCTGGTCCTGTTTCTCATGGTGCTCACGGTCTAAGTCCCGGATCTCCTGCGCATAGTTACGCTCCAACTCCCGGATTTCCTTCTCATACTTCAACTTCATTTCTAAAATCTGTTGATTCGAATTAAAGACCTCACTATCCGACTGATTAGCACCTTGGTTTTCGCCCTCAGGGGTTTTAATCAGTTGTCGCATTTCGTGAATACGCGCGATCTCATCCTGCCTCCGTTTCAAACCGGCTTCCACTGCCATCTTCTGGGCTCGCGAACGCATCGTACGCTCACCGACACGGGTCTCCACAATACCACGCCCTTTGCCTCCCTTCATACCGTAACCGTCCACCGGCAACAACTGATCCCCCTCCTGCGCCAAAGGCACCTGGATATGCACCTCTTCGTCACTATCCAGGAAAAAACCGTCTAACGGCACCTGGTAGAAATTGCACATCCTTAACATCGCCGTGACATGCACAGGCACCTTGCCATCTAACCACTTATTCAACGATACGTAGTCCTGGCAACCTAACGCCTCCAACAGATCTTTCTTCGCCAGATGATGCTCATCCATGAACTGCTGTAAGTAAGCATAATTATAACTCAAATCCATATTTAACTATTTTTAAAAGTTCACCAACCAACAAATTAAAACTGAAAACCACGCACTAAAAGCCCGTTTAAACTTCGGTTTAATTCGTATCACCAAACTAACACAATGTTAAATTCATAAAATCTCATCAAAAAACTAATTAAAACCTTTGTTTTTACAAAAAATATTTCTACCTTTGTGCAAAAATAATAATAATTTTCCAAATAAACAAATGATAATTGACAAATTAACACCACCAGGATCACACCTGAAATCAGACGATCTCACGCCGACGCAGAAAGAACAACTCTACGAGGTCATGCGAAGACATGAGGCGTCACAGGGTTTCTCGTATGATCGCTTCTTTAAGGAGGGATTCAAGTCCTGGGAATGGCAGGGCATCGATGGGGTCAAACGCGACTTCCTCATACAGAATGCTTCCGCCATCTGGCCTGATCCGGATAACAGGCCCACAGCACCCGACGATGAACGATATAACCAGGTCGTCACAGAAAGGGGACGTTTCTATGCGCTCATATCGGGCGTACACGGACTGAGAAAGACTTTCATCGACCACATGGCCGCTATCGGCATGGGGGCGTCACAACTGAGACTCAAATTCCCGACCGATGTGTGGCGGGACTACGAACGGATCGGCATCCTCTCTATCGTAAGGGAGTTCGAGGCCGACATCTCTTCATAATAACATAATGACCAGAAATAAAGCCCGACGGTGGCGTCCGACCAAAGACCGCAGGCCATGGCTCAACATAGCCGTGACAACGGAATGCCGCGGAGAGGAGGATGGCCAACTGGCTTTCCTCTTCCGGGGCGCCTTCCTGCGCATCATCACGGAATGTTTCAGATACCTCGTTGGAAACGGATGCGGAATAGCTGAGAAGGCAACAGTCACAGAACATACCGCACCAAGACACCATAACGGACGCAACTTTCACTATATAGAGGCACTTCTCGAGTCACCTAACGACCAGTTCGCCTCGAAAAATGATATGCGGATACTCATAGAGGCAACACTTCACCGCCTGCACCCATGCCACATCACATGGATCGAACTTGAAGATTTTATGAACTTATAACTCAAAACTGTATGGAAAAGATTATCGACATCGTGATCGACTTCGAAACTCTCTCACTACAACCGAATGCGGCTCTGCTACAACTGGCCGCCGTACCGTTCAACCGCACAGCGCCAGGACATGAGGAGATGTTTAAAATACCTGGTATAAGCGTGTTCAATGAGTATATCGACCTGGCTTCATGCGCCGTCGAAAACCTCGACTTCAACCGCGATACGCTGGAGTGGTGGGCACAGAAGGATGATGCGCTTAAAAACAACATCTTCCTGAATCCTAACCGACACCATATCTGTGAGGTGATGGCGAAGTTCGCATCATGGCTGGAATATGTCAAACAGACCACGAACGCCGAAATCATCCTCTGGGCACAGGGATCAGACATGGATATCGCCATCCTGCGCTTCCAGGCAACACGACATATCCAGGACTTCCAGCAGCTCGTTCCATACTGGCACTTCCGCGACGCCCGCACATTCATCATCGAGACAAAGGCGTTTCTCGACATACCACAACCGCAGGATGCACTCACGGACCACCGACTGGTTTATACACTCCTGCCACAGTTTGACATCGACAAAGAGGGAGTGCCTGAGGAACTGCATGACCTCGGATCGGAGGCCGTTCATAACGCGCTCTTCGATGCGGCACGTACAGCCTGGCACCTCTACACGGTATTCCTGATTCTATCCGACTGCCGTCACGCCCGCCTGAAATAGTTGAGTAGGGTGC